>VFQN01004929.1_pt1 | contig 16964 bp, 17 predicted proteins | sample 3512371 | NCBI WGS metagenome assembly VFQN01 (sample SAMN10412370, study PRJNA504923) | tailings metagenome | isolation source: Replicate 2 from Balatoc abandoned mine | place: Philippines: Itogon, Benguet | collected 2017-08-28 | reverse complement strand
GCCGAAGACGGACATGTCAACCCCTCCACCAAGACCAGGTTCCGTCCTACAACGTCACGGCTCTGGTCTTAGACTGGTACATACAACCCAGGCACCGTACGCTTTCAAGCAAGCTCACAACCCTGGTCGCTGCCCGTCCTTTCTCGTCCTTTGTGAGCCAGCATCCTACCCGCGCCCCACGCCTACCCCACGCTTCATTAGAGAAGCACTGCCCATCTAGCACCGGAAAGCCCAGTTCTGGCGTCCCACGCGGAACACCCACGCAACGCCCACGCAACGCACTCAACCTCGCTGATCCAAGTATGGCAACCCGTTAAGACCAAAGCCCCAGCAGCTCACGTACAGTAAACCGGCACCGTGCCGCTGTGCTCCATTTCGCTGTGCTTAATTCGCAGCTTGCAACCACCCAAATGCTGTTACTTCGCCGCACGTCCTGTACTATACTAGCTCCCCGCCATACCAGCTCCCAAGGCCCCGTAATGAACGTACTAGCTCCACCGTACTAACTCCCACCCCACAATAAGAACCTTTACACCGTTAGATCGCACGACAGGTACTCGAATAATGCACCACGACGAGATCCAATTCACGTTGCACTTTGGGCTGCCTCAAGCCGTGTCAGTGCTGCCTGTGGGCTGTGGGCCTCGCTGGCGCCACCCCCGCCGCCGCCACCGGCCGCACCGCTGCCACTGCTAACGTCACTCCCGCTGGGCACGACGTCCCCCAGGGTGTGCGTGCCGCTGCCAACGCTGTGACAAGAGGCGGCCTGCTGCTGGGGTTGGGACGAGGATGGGGGTTGCAACAGCGGCTCTGGCCGGGGCGGAGGCTCACGCGGAGGCTGAAGCTGCGCAAGCGGCACTCCTTGGGGCACGTGCCTTGGCATGCTGCCAGACCGCACAGTGCCGGCGCGCGCAAGCCTTGGTCTCGGCCCCGCGCTTTGTGTCGCACTCGCGCCGTTGTCGCCGTCCTTTATGACATCAGCAGTGCCGCGCGGGGCGTTCCCATCCCCCGTCTCCCGGCCTCCTCGCGGCAGCTCCTCTGGTCCCGCAGTGCCCGTGGGCGCAGCGCAGTCGGCTTGGCGCCCAGGCAGCACCATGCGGTGAGAAGGCAGCATTGCGCGTGCAGCACTTACGCTGCCGCCACTGCCATCCCCAAGCTCGCGGAAGGGGTTCGGCTGCCCGCCGCCCACCACTGCCCTGGCGGCTGCCTCCCGAAGCAGCGCCTCCGCCGCCGCCGGTGGGACACAGATGGTGATGTAGGGACCGGGGCCGCCCCCAGCAGTCCCACCAGCAGCAAGGACAGGGCCTCCACGTCCTGCCCTCGAGACACAAGCGGCTGGGGCGCGGCCGCCGCCACCAACGCTGCCGCCAGTGCCGCCAATGTTGGTGCTGGTTGTCCCCTGCGACACAGGGTTGCGATGCTGCGGCTGTGGCGCGCTGTGCCTTCCGTCTGCAGCCACAAGGACAGCGGGCTGCGCAATGGCCCCCGCAGCAGCACCGCTGCCCGGAACCGTGCGTCCGGCCGGGGCTGCTGCTGGGCCCGGGTTGGTGCTGCGGCCCTCGGGGCCCGGGGGAGGTGGACCCCCAGCGCCACGACCACCGGCCAGCCGCTGCGGCACCGCGGGACTGTTGGGGCGCCGGTCGAGCCGTGCGCCAGGCCGTGGCACGGGTGCCCTCACGCCCTCAAGTGCTGCGGTCGGCGTTAGGGCAGCGGCCAACTCAAGCTGCTGCTGCTGCTGCCGCTGCTGCTGCTGCGGCGGCGGCCGGGGCTGTGCCGCCTCGTGCAGTCGCTGTGGAGCCATCATGGCAAGCTGGGGACAAGCGGCGTCCGGTGCAGGTGCTGCCTGCCGCACGTCCGCAGCCGTGGCACGGTCGCCGCACTTGCTGGGTGCATCAGGTGCGCACCGCACAGCAGCTGTGCGCCCCGCACCGTTTGCGTCTGCCCCCGCAGCAACAGGGACAGCTGCAGCGCACCCATCCCCGGGCCCTGTGCCCACCGCATCTTCACCTGCGGCATCGCCACACGGCTCAGTTGCGATGCCTGCCCCTCTGGCCACATCTTCGGAGCCAACGCCGCCCTCGACATTGCTTGCGTCTGCGCGCCGCTGCTGCTGCTGCCGCCGCCGCTGCTGCTGCTCCGGGAGATGCGCCGGTACTGTCACCCCATGCCCACCACCGCCTCCGTCCCCGAGGAGCTCTTCTGGCAACTCGCCGCCCAGCCTCAAGCTCCCGTCCGACAGCTGGTACAGAGCGCGTGCGGTGCCTGCAGCCGGAGGCGGCGGCAGCGGTGCGCCAACGCTCGCCCTGTCGCCGCCGCCGCTGCCGCCCTGCCCAACCGTCTGGAGCAGGACAATGGGCATGCGCCCGCCTGCCCTCCCCGCCGCCTCGATAGCTGCAAGCACCTCGCCCAGCCTCGCCACTTCGACGTCGGTCACGCGCAGCGGATGCGGCGGTATCTCAGCGCCAACCGCGGCGTGCTGCTCAGCCTGGCGCGCACTCGTGTCTAGTGGTGCGCTGGGGCCCGTGGCAAAGGCGCTGGCACTGGCGGATGCAGGGGCCCGCGCTGATGGATCCTGCGCCCCCTTTGCCGCGGCGACCGTATGCCCACTAGCGCTGGTGCCAGCATCACCGGCGGCGGCAACGGCGGCTGAGCCCCCGGACGCGACCGGCAAGGGCGAAGGCTGCTGCTGTCGCTCCTGCTGCTCCACACGGGGCACATTGGGCTCCAAGACAAGCCCAACACCCGCACCCTCGTGGCTGTTACCCGCATCATGGGCTGTAGCCTGAGCTGGTGGCAGGGATGGAGACGGCGGCGTTGGGGCGTCCCCCCGTCGGGGCCGCTTCAGGCCCGCCGCCGCCGCAGCCCTTGCCGCCGCGGCCTCGGCCTGGGCCACCGCGGCGGCTAGCGAGGCCAGGCCGCCGCTGGGTCGCGTAGATGCTGCTGCCACGAGTGGTGCGTTCCCAGACCACACGCTGCCACCGTGCGTGGAGCCGTCAGCCCTGGCGAGGGCGCTCAAATGCTGCTGCTGCTGCCATTCCTGGGGCGGCGGTGGCGGTGATGGCGGCGGCGGTGCAGCGCGTGAGGGCTCAACGTCATACCCGGAGCGCACCTCGTCCAATAATTCCTCCTTGATGCGTACGCCCGCCATCAAAGGTGGCTCAGCGGCATCGGGTTCAGGTGCCCCATGACGCACAGCACGGTGCTGCGCAGCATGAGCAGCGACCGACGGGAGCGCTGCCGCAGGGCTAGCCGCAATCCCCAGTGCAGGATGCTTGGCGCTTTCAGCAGGCGCACCTGTCCCTGTCCTACAGACTGCGTTGCAGGTGTCTGGATGGTCCTCTGCAGGGTCGGCGGCGCGCTGCCGCTGCCGCTGCCGTTTGGCGGGCGGTTGCTCCGAATCTGAAATCCGGCCCAGTTCGGTTTGCAAGGCCTCCTGCACAGGTCACCAGACCAAATGTCATTCTGATTTTCATGGATAAACGACAGAGGCATGACTGCGGCAGCGATGTGGAGGCAGGTGGAGGTTGACTCAGGGACTTTCGTGCTGGCAGGAGCCAGTGAGTTGCAAGCTTGCCCCACCTGGTTCTCACGCCCTGCCTGCTTGGCTCCGGGCAGCTGCTGCTGTGCCTTCCGTGGTGGCTGCTCCTGCTGCCGCTGCTGCTCCCGCAGGTGCTCCGGCAGCGTTGGCTGCGCGGGGGCCGCCAGCTCGGCGGACGACGGGCGGCCCAGCCCAGGGCCCTGCTCCTCCCGTGGGTTGAACAGCGTACTGGAGCTCAAACGGCGGCTGGGGCACACCAAAGATGGGGCCGAAAAAAGGGGGAGACAAACATGTTGGGTACTATGCACTGCATGCGTGTTCTTTATGGACACAAGACAGCCAGTGCAATAGCAGATTTTGTCCAGTTGACACCAGCCACCTGAACACCCCAATCCCTGTATCTGCTAGTGCAGCACACTGCAACTGGAGGTTTGGAAACTGCTGCCCTACCAAGAGACCCATTCGGCGCACCTGACAGACTTTAATAAGGGCTGTCGCTGCTGCTGCTGCTGCCGCGGTATGGACGGCTCGTCCTGAGCCCCTTCGCCGCCGCTGCCTGCCGCCGGCGCAACGGGCGATATGCAGGCCTCCGTGGCAGGGGCCATCCACAGCCCACCAGCGCCCAAGCCGCGCAGGGTGACCCCCTCCTCCCTACTCAATGCAGGATCAGGAATGGTCAATGGGGTAAGACCGGCAAGAGGCGAGTGCATGTCGTTGGGTGGTGGACCCAGCTGCGCTCCCATGGGCTGTTGCTGATCCGGTTGCGTCTGTCTCTGCTCCTGTTGCGGCTGCCCCAGGTGCTGCCGACCCGGCGCTGAGGCGGCGCCCGCCATGTCTGTATCCATCACGTCTGCGTGGCAGCTCTGCCGCCCGGCCGCCGGCGGCTCGTCCGACGGCGGCGGTGGTGCCACCCATGGTGCCATCCAGCCCCCGCTGGCCCCCGCACGCCGCAGGGAGCGAGACGGCAGCAGGGGCATGCGCACCGACGGCACGCTGCTACTGCTCCTCACATCGCGCGACCGAGCAGCTGCTAGTGAAGGGGCGTCGTGCACGACCTGGTCCTCGCCGTTGGCTCCGTCGGCGGCCCTAGAGCGGTCGACATGGCCGCCACAGGCACCCCGCGCCGCAGCCGCTTCCCGAGTACCTGCTCCTTGCCCACGTCCCCTGGCGCCCTCCAGCATCGCTCCACCAAAGCTACCGTTCACAACCGCTGCCATGCTTCCGCCTCCGCCCATGCTTACACCGGCGCCGTCGTCACCGGCGGGGCTGCTACCCATGATGGTGGCATGGAGCCCGCGCCTGCCAATCTCACGGTCCGTTCTGAACCAGAGCTCTGATGACCGCTGAAGTGCACCTCTATCTTGATGCTCCTGCTGCCGCTGCGGCGGCGGCGGCGGCGGCGCAGGGGCCTCAGTCACTGCAGCAGGGGCCTTCCACTCCATGGTCCTAGCCGTCATGCCCACCGAACCCTGTACCCCCGCCGTCCTTAACAGCAACAGCACGGTCTGATTGCTGCCCCCGCTCAGCGCGACCTTATGGCCCATCTGTCCCAGCAGCTCTGCAGCCAGGTACCCACGCACCGGAACCAGCACGGCGCCATCCGACACGGAGTCCACTGGCGCCCCAGGGGCTAACTGCTCCTGCTGCTGCTGCTCCTGCTGCTCCTGGTGCTCCCGCCCATCCAGCTGCTGCATCTGCTGCAGTTGCTGCAGCAGGCGCCGCCGCTGCAGCTCATAGTACAGCTGCTGCCTCCCATCCTCGTCCACGCCCGGCTGCGCACCTCGGTCGTCGGGCCGTTCCCATACAGCCCCGTGAGGGTGGCCGCCCTCCGCTGCAATCGCCGCTGGTGCGGCGGCTGCCACCCTCGCGGCCTCGCAACCCGACCCGACCTGCGGAATGCCTGCTGCATCTTGACCAATGCCGAGACGCTCCTGCAACAGGGCAGCTGTCTTCGCGAGGAGCTGCAGCCGCGGTGGCTCGTCCGGTATGCCTGGTGCACCCATGTCGAACTCCCCTGTTCCGGCGGGCGCCTGCTCCAAGCCCCATGCCGTCAGACGAACTTGTGGCCGGCTTAAATCCAACTGGAACGGGGCCAGTTGCCGACCTGCACGCGGGTCCCGTCCAACAAGGGAGCGGCGACCCCACTGCCCCTCTTCCCCCTCCCCCTCCCCCTCCTGCACCCGCACACGGCCTCCGCCGCCAGGTCCCGAGCGGTGCAGCAGCGGGCGGGCAGCAGGGGCCTGCCTGCCTGCCTGGCCAGGCGCTGCCGGGTCCAGCAGCACAGGGTCCAGGCCGGCAGAGTCGTGCGCGACAGCAGCGGCGGCAGCAGCAGCGGGCACGGAAAAAGCGAGGTGCTGATGGTCAGTCCGCCCCGCCACCGTCCGGACGTCCAGCGGCAGGACACCCCGCGCATGCAGCTGGCCGAGGGCGCCCGGATCAAGCACCAGCCCGCCGTGGTTTGCGGGGACGGCGGCGGCCCCGGACCCCACGGCATTGTGGCCTCTGGCGTTGCCACTCGCCTGTCCGCCCGGCGTGCTCCGGTGCAGGGCACCACCAGCACTCCCTGCACCGGCCTCGCGGCGTGCTGCTGCCAGCGCAGCCATGAGGGCCTCCGCAGCTGGCGCCGCCGCCCCAGCTGCTGCTTCATTGGTATCTACCCCACGCCACTGCGCGGTCCCTCCTGACGCTGCCAACAGCCTCTTGAGCTGCTGCTGCAGCCGCTGACGCACCGACAGTATCGCGGCCCCGTTGTCCATGTCCACCTCCACTTCCTCCTCCAACTCCGAGTTCATGCCCCTCACGCCGCCACTTGATTGCATGTGCAACGGCGGCAGCCCCACCCCCGCTGAATCAACTGCCATGTGTGCACGCAGTGCCGCCGCCGCATCTTCGCCGCCTGCAGCTAGCTCCGACGGCCTGCCGACAGCTGACCTGTGCGCGAGGCTACGCAGCCCCTGTGCTGCGCGGAGCACCTCGTCACGGTGAGCCGCCTGCCGTGCTGCTGCTGCCGCCACCGCCGCCGCCACACCCACACCGGTGCCAAGCGGTATGACGGGTCCGCGGCTGCCCGCGACGCCCCATGCTGCACGGTGCCCCAACAGGCCAGCCTCTGCTGCAGCCAAACCCCCCACCACATTGTCCACGTGCGCGCTGCTCACGGGGCGGCTGCCACCCCTGCCGTACGGCTCAGCGCTGCTCTCTGCCCCACCTGTCGCGTGGGCTAGGGCTACGTGCCGCTGCAGGTGTTGACGGGAGGCCAGCCGCTCACCCGGGCTGGAGTACAGGCCTTGCGGCGCCTGCTGCTGCACTTGCTGCTGCTCCTGCTGCTGTTGCAGCGGCGGCAGCGGCGGCGTTGGCGGCGGCGGGGTCGCGTCCTGATCGTCCTCGTCCTCCTCCTGTGTGGCGCGACCGTGGCCACGGCCGCGCGGGGCCTCGTACTGCTTGGGCGTGATGCCCAGCTTCCGCATGTGGTGGATGCAGTGCCTGCCAGCAGGGCGCGAACGGCACGCGCGTGTAGGCCACCGGCACCAGAGCAACACGCGTGCGTCTCCAAGGGGTGACCGGCAGGCGCACTGCATCGTGCCTTATGCTGATCCATCAAATAGGACCCATGGGACATACCATGCATGCCGCACGTGGGGACCCTGACTGCATCCCCACCAGGCCCGCCGCCCATCACCGCCACATCACCGCCACCGTTGGGCCCGCCCCGTCCTCACCTCCGCACGCCCTGGTTGCTCAGCCGCGCAAACTTGTTGCAGCCCTTGAACACGCAAATGATGCCCTTGTGCCGCCCGCGCCGCACCAGCGCCGCTTCTCCCATCTCATCCATCAGCAGCGGGCCGCTATGGGCCCCAGAGCCGCCGCCGCCGCCGCCTCCCATGCCACCGCCGGCTGCCAAGGGCACGCCATGGCTACCGCCCCGCGGGCCGGCATTCGCAGCAGTGATCCTTTCCGTCCTGCTGCCGCCCCCTGCGGCCGCCGACAGAGGCGCGCCGCCGGCTGTGCCCCTGCTTGCAGCCGCAGCACGTGCATGGCGCACCGCACAGGGGATGGTCCGGTAAGCAGGCGCTCACCTACAGCGTGCATGTAGTGTTTGCAGTAGGCTTGCAGAGCATGGGTCATGTGCGCGCATACGCGCATATACTGTACAGATGGTGCCTAAGGTGCTTGTGCGTGGGCCAAGCGCACATGAGTGCGTACGTGCGTGCGTGCGTGCACCCACCCGTTGCTGATGCCGACAGAGGTCGGCGGCGAGGAGAGAGGCGACGACCGGGTGTCATGTGAGGCCGATGGGCCCGTTGTCGCATTGTGTTGCTGCTGTTGCTCGTGTGACCCCTCGCCCTCCGGTTGTGGGCGGTCAAGTTCTTCCACATCGGCATGCACCCGTTCACAGCTTGGGCTGCCGTTGTCCTGCCATTGGCGCTGCGCAGCACCACGGATGGCGAGCCCTGCCCGTTCGCACAGCATCTGCCCTTGTCCCGCCACCGGAACCCGCACAGCAGCTTGCGGCTGTTGCTTATGCTGCATCCGCTGTTCCTTAATATACTTGCCTTCCCCGAGAGCGGCCATTAACCAACCCAGCCAGGACCCCGGACGCTGCAGGTCCTGTGGAGCTGTGGATCACTGCGGTACGCTGCTCACCACAAGCCTGGCAAGCCCCAAGAAGCGGCCGGTGGCTGCGGCCGGGCTGTGGGGCACCTGCTGCTGCTGCTGCTGCTGCTGCTGCAACATGGCGGCCGCCCGGCGGGGTTGCCGCGAGCTCCGGCCTTCTAGACCCTCCTCCTGCCGAGCTGACCCTGCAGTTTGCTTCACCTCAGCTCACTGCGTGCAGGTTCCCCGTAATTCTCGACCCTTGCTGGAGACGGCGGCCCCGTAACGCTGCGCTGTGTTGCGGGACCGCCCCCAGCTAGCGCGCTGTTCCGGCGCGCGACTGCCTGTACTAACAAAGGCAAGCAAGAGCCTCCAGCCGCATCTACCACGCCGCTCCGTCGGGGTAGGTAGTTGTTTGTGCGTTGAATCGTGGGCGGCCTGCTGGGGGTTGGGAGTTAAGGGTGTGTGTGTGAGAGGAGGCAGCACATGCTGGCTGCGTGCTCACGATACGTACGGTTCAGGCGGCACTTGCTTATTAGAGCAGTGCGTTGATCGCTGCCTTTGTTCTGTCAGGGCTGCCGGTGCCGGCATCCGTACTGCATGGTGCGTGAGTGCCCTTATACCTGTGCAGTTGGGGGATCACTGCTGTGGTACGTCTGCCTTGGCAGTGCGCCCCGTCCTGGAGCCCAAGAATCTGCTATGTTCGCGTGCAGGGGCCTGGGCCGCCGAACCGTGTACAGTCAATAAAAACCCTTAAGCCAATAGAGACCTTGTTTCTCCTCCTTAAGACAAACAAAAAAGCAGTAAACCCGCGCGCCTTGCTCGTTGTAACCAGCACGGCTACAGGACCCTTTCGGCAACCTCCTAGCAGCAGACCCGCGCGCCGCAGAAGGTCCAGCTGTGACTTCACTCGAAATATCGGTTGATTTTAAATTGCTTGTGCTAGATAATGAACCCGTCCATGACAGCGGCTTCATACTATGTATTTGTCACGGTTGGTTAGTTGTCGGAACACACCAAAGAGGTGCTCCAACGTTGGAAGCCTTGCTGTGGATGTACAACTGTAATAAGCATAATGCACACTGCCCAGCACCTAGCGCCCAGAGCGTCATAGAGGACGACAAAACGTCTACCATGAACTGTGTTACTAGCACTGTGAGCATCTCCGTTACCACACGGGACTTGTAGGTTGCACGTCATATGCAGGTGCTCTGCCGTTTTGCCATGTTGCGGCAGGGCGCAGTTGCGGTTAGGGACACCCTGCTGCCTAGGCCTTTGCTTGGGTGTTTGGGACGCTGGCGGGGGACATACAGCAAGTAGGTCAGTCCGTGTCACTTGCATGATAGCTCTTGAGGTTCGCAAGTGGATGATGTTTAAGTCAGACGCTCCTGCTGCTGGGTGTCGTCGCCAGTCCCAGCAACAGACTGCTGCAGTTCCCGTAAGCAGACGCCAGGGGACTAGCTTTGCGCGATACCAGAGAAAGAGGACTTGCGAGTGCTCCAACAGCGCAGTACGCTCTTGCTGCTAAATGCCTTGCAAGGCCAATTGGCCTCACCTGACTTCCGCGTAGACCGGCTGCCAGCCGATGCCAGCACCAGCGAGCTTGCCCACCGACCGCCAGCACCTTTGGTTAGGTGCAAGCAGTATTGAGGAAGCGTATGATTGCTGGTCTTAACAGGTCATGCACCTGTGCGTGGCAGTCCGACAGCGAGGCAACTGGCTGACGTCCTGTGGCGTCGAGCGCTAAATCATCTTCATACAAATTATCAGAATTACAAATCTATGTTACGGTTTCATCTGACGGGAGAGCGCGTTATCGCGTGGCGCATGACTGCATGAGCCATAGCTCGCAGGGTTGCTCGATCAGGTCAGTGGAGCTCCCCTGGATCGGGTACTCCTGGGGCTACGCCGGGGGCACCAGGGGAGCTCCCAGTCATGTTCCACCCTGCTCCAATAATATTATCAATAGTTACGCGCGCGGCGTAGCGCCAGCGATGTCTGTTAAGCAGGCGGGGTGTGCTGCACCAGGGACTAGCCCCGGTGGCCCCCATCCACCGTGGGGAAGGGCTGACAGGTCCCACTCAGGTGGGCCCTGACCCGCCCTTCAGGAGGAGGAAGGGATGTGTGAGTCAACCCTGCTCCACCCCAGACGTGTCGACCCTGGGCCGTGGGCCCCAGGTCTCTTTGGTGTATGCCTCAAGGAAAGCACAACGGCCGCCCTCGCCCCTCTGCATCAGGCACGTGCAATTGTGCACGTTTGGGAGGCTTCCCTGCTCCTGCCCCTTGCTCCGCCTGCAGCCATCAAACACTGTAGCACCGATCTTGGACGTTAGTCTACCGCCCGGGACACGCCTGATGGCCTCTGCTGCTGCACCGCCCCGCCATCTGTCTGCAACTGCATCGTACTGCCTGTACCTACGGTGGCCGCAGGTGCCCCGGACCACCCTGGAGCCCTTGACCTGTGGTAGCCAGGCGTGCGTGCGTATGGGCACTTACGGTGGCAAACAGCAGGACCTTACTGGAATACGCCACGCACGCACTCATCTGACCTCATTGTACCCTTCAGTGCGCAAGGGGTGCTTGCTTGGCCAGGCACACAGCGGGACGCACGCAGCCGTTGGCCACCCACGACCGGGACGACACCTGAGACAGCCCACCACTGTTTGGGGCTTGTGCACCAAACGATGTGCATCACGCACAGCTCAAGCGGCCTTCCGTGCAAGTGTCCTGCTCATTAACAAAGCGAGCGTGCGCTCAGCGCGGCAAATCATTTACTTGCACGTGTAGGTAAGCACTACGGTAGCAGCATGTATGCATGTGCAGCACACACGTGCATGCCGATGCATATGCGTGGCAGGCGGCAGTTATGCACGCACGTCCTTGCAACGCAACTAGACAGCAGCACTTACATCGGACCAGTCATTGGAGGCCCCAAGTACGTTGTGCATCAAGCCCCGTACGAAGAGTCACGTTGCCTTGGGCACAGGTACCGACTGGGCCTCCACCATAGCGACATACCAAAGCGCCTGTAGCACCCGCGAGTTGCCTGGTATGGGCAGCGCAGCTGCTCAACAGAACGTTTCGACAACGCCAGCTGTAGCACTGTGCCCACGCAGCGCCATATATTGGGTGACAAGAAAGGGCATGACAGACCCATTCGTCATGCTCATCAACTAACACAAGGCTTTCGTTGATACTGGCAAATACGCAATGCCATGCGAAATGCAAATTCCTCAAGGTTTTCAGTTGCGCTCATGTCATGGGCTGCCTACTCTAAGCAAGCCTCCGAACAGTATTCGATTCTCATAGACAACCTATCAGCTTGGGGGTGCGGAAAGCCAATGTGCGTAGCATAAAAGCAGATGCAGGCAATGTGAGGCAACGCATCAACGCTGCACCGGTGGTCCCCAACCTGCCCCAAAAATTGCTACACATGTAGCCCCAACCCAACCGGTCCAGCCCCGGACTCGTGCTCCGGGCCTGCCAACGCGGCCTGCTAGACGCACATGCCTGCTGGCCCTAGTCTGTGCGCCCCAGCTCCAAGGGAGAGGGTCCTGCGGTTGGCCGGAACCCACCTCCTGCTGCGGCAGCATTGCCCGCCGATACGGCCCAGCCCTTAAGCGTACCGCCAGAGTCCGAGAGAAACTGCCATCAAGCCACCGTGCAGCAATGGAGGCACCGTGGACAGGCCGCGGCTCGCTGGCCTCAGCGTGGAACCTGCCAGGTACCACCATATGGCCCCGCCTGACCATGACGCTTGCTGGTACAAGCAAGCCCCAGAGCCCGTAGCCGCCGCAGCCGCCGTTGCTTTGCGAGGCGGCGGCTCCAGGGCCCAAGCCCGTCGCCGCCACCGCCGCGACCTGGACCCTTAGGCGAGGACGCCTGTCCCGCGCGCCGCCGCTGCAGCCGCAGCCGCAGTGGTCATCTGGGCCAGCTCCCCGGGGGCCATCTCGCCAACCGTCGCGACCACCGCCGAGAAATTTGGGAACCACGGATAAGACTTGATGGCCATGCGGGCGACCTGCGGCGGGAACCATCAGCCGGTAAGAAGAGTAGGAGTGTGTGTTGTGCGTGTGTACAGGTTGGCAACCAGGTGCTGCTGTCCGGGCCGCATGTGTGCTACCGGTGCACCGTCAGCACAAGTGACAACAGTACGACATGCGGAGGGGACGCCATCCTGCTCGCCTAGGTACCGCCATGCCTGTCGCCCCTCCCCTCGATCTGGTCCCCTTCCACCTGCATGATGCTGAGCACGCGGCCCATGAGGAAGCCCCGCAGTAGCAGGTGCGCCGTCTTCTCCTGCCGCATGCTGCGCTGCAGCGCGGGGAGGACCTCCTGGGGAGGCGGAAACGGGAGTGAGAGTGGGCGCAAAAGAGCTTGAGGCGGGATGGCTAGGTCAATCAACTTTGGATGCGAGGGCCTGCCATTGATGATGTTGTAAACCAGATTGGGTATTGCCTAGCACCCGGTGGTGCATAATATGAACCCCTTCCATCCCGTTGACCTCCGCACCTGCTCCGGCGACGGTGCACAACCCGACATGAGCAGCAGGCGAGTCATGCAGGCCTCGCCGCACGAGCCGCCGGTCACGACCCCGCCCGCCCCCGGCGCCTCGCCCGACGACGCCGGCGACAGCAGGGAGCCCGAGGGTGACAGCGCCGCTGCCCCCGCCGCCCCATCGCTGCTGCACCTTGCCACCGCCTGGCACGCCAACCCTTGCATGGGTCCGGCGTGGGCCATTGTGGGGGCTGCGGAAGGCGCACCAACAGCGCACGCGCCCCCCAGGGAGTAGGCTGACCCCTGCCCATGCCCCGCCCCCTGCCCCTGCCCCGCCCCCGGTCCGCACGGCGGGCAGGCGGCTGTGGGGTTGAGCGCCAGGCCCTCCGCCAGCCGCTGCTTGATGGCCTGGCGCTCGGCGTGGATGCCTGCGGGAGTGACGAAGATGGGTGGGATAACCGCGACGCGGCAAGGTGGTAAGGAGGGGTGGGCGGAGGAGCCCCCGTTCAAGAGCAAGCCGTATTAAAGACATCCCGGGCAGTTGCATTGCATACTGCGCTCAAGCGACACCCATCAGCACGGCACAGGTGCTACCCGGCAACCAGCACGCGACGGCTGGGGAGCCGGGGATCCCGCCCTTTGCCGCTGTCCACCAGTGCATTCATGAGTCACGCGGCCTTCCGTGCACCCCACCGTGTCCCGCTTCACCTGCCAGGATCTTGGTGAACAGCTCGTACACAACGCGCAGCTCGCGGCACTGCGCGGGGGATGGGGTGGGCGCCGATTGCAGCTAGGCTTGTTTGCGTGCACGCAGCATGCATCAGAACCAACTCTGTACGGTGCCAGGAAGGTAGGGTCGCATGTCCAAGCTTGCCTTCGCACCAGCCCCCTCCCCCATCACCACTCACTACTGCAGGCAAAACGTGCAGCTTCCGTGAGCGATTCTGCAGCTCTGCAGTTACCCCTGCCCCCACCTGCTCCTCCGTCAGCTCCATAGCTCCCACCACCCCCTCCCAGTGCTGCGGGTCGGGGGCGGACAGCTCGCCCCTCTCCAGGTGCGTCTGGAGGGTGTGGGGAAAACATGGAGGAGGGACCACCGGGGCGGTGACATGGCGCCAACTTGCGACAGCGGCGGTTGTGCGGCATAGCAACGGTAACTTGCAACCCGGAGCCCGTTGCCGAACGTTCCTGTGCTGGCGTTGCTGCACTGAGACACGACTTCATGCACAAGCGCCATCTGCATCCGAACTCTCTTACCTGCTGCACCAGCAGGAAGGTGTCGGGCGCCAGCAGTGCCACGTGTTTGAACAGGGCGGACATCTCCGCAGTGGCAGCCTGGGGCGTGGGGCCAGGGGCGAGGGTGTTGGGGATGGGGGCGGCACCGCCATGGCGCCAGCTTGGTGCGGGCTGTCAGAGCAGCAGCGAGGCAACCACGGACGCAATATTCAACCCTTGACAAAGCGTCTCATAAAAAAAAGCCAGTTTGAGCCCTGTGAGCCCCAGAACCCATGCTCCTATCCACCACATTGTCGGAATCAACGACCCCACAGACAAAGGCAGCCAAAGCGCTCAGTGTGCACCAGCCCGCACACGTGCACGCCGGGTTGCCTGGAACCCTCGTGTGCAGTGTGATGGCGTAGACGTGCCTAAGCCCAGGCAATCGACCCGCCGTCGGCCGGTCCCACACCGGGCACTGGTTTTTTGGTGCATAGCACGGGGTCCGGCCAGTAGCGGCAATGCCAGCTACGGGTCCATGCACCAGCCAGCCCTACAACCCCTCTACGACCCCGCCCACGGACCCGCAACCCCTTGAGCACCTGCCCCCGCCTCCCTCGCCCCCTCCCTCACCCACCAGCAGCCCCTCCGCCGCCCCCTCGTCCCCATGCCGCTCCTCCAGCGCCAGCAGGTGGGTGGAGGCGGACGACAGGAAGCGGTGCCACGCGGACACCAGCTCGGAGCGCCCGATGCGGGCAAGCCTACGGGGGGCGCACAGGACATTGGACATGCTTTCCTGAGCTTCGAGAGCCGCTCTTCAGGGGCAACCGGCAACTGCAACGTGCGCCCATGTGCCACGGTACACATTTGGCCACAGACGTTGCAGGCCATGGCAGGCATCAAGCCGCGGAGGGTATCGCAATATTGCGCCGCCAGTGCACGACGTACACCAGGAGGGGTCGCAATGCACACCCACGGGGACGCACCCAGGAAGGGGGTAGCCCGATGGTGCAGCAACGACTGCCTTCTGCTTGCCCTGCACCCCCTTGTCGCAGGTCCCCTCGCCACATCACCCTCGCCCCAGCACACCACACCGCACTCTTACCTCTCCTGGTCCACCGGCGGCTGCACACTGAGCAGCAGGCCCACACTGCCCGGCACCCACACCGCCTCGGCCAGCGTGTCGGCAGGGGCGGGGGCAGGGGCGGCGACGGGGCAGACGCCTGCACTGGTGGAGCTCCCATGTTGGTCCTGCCCTCGCCCTGGGGCGGTGCAGCCGGCTGCTGGCGGCACGCCGCTTGCCGAGCGCGGCAGGGCCATGGCCCACGAGGGTGGTGCAGGGCACGTGCCGGACTTGCTGGACATGACGCGCAGGGTGTAGTCACGCAGCTCCAGGGCCCGAGTCAAGACACCGTGGCGGTACTTGAGCTGCAGCCATGGTGGTATAACAGTACAGGAGGGACATGAGCTATACACAACATGGTTGTAGGCGGTGCAGGGATTACGTTGTGGGCAGGGGCAGGCGGTGTTGCACTGCAGGCCTTGGAGGATCCACGCTCGTGACGGCATCGGCTGCGTCCAACTAAGTGTGTTCTGCTCTGCGCGATTGCACGCGTACACTGCGTCCCCACACGAGTGCAGCTGTGCGCCTCACGGTACACTCCACCACCCAGCACGTTGTTGTGTACCTGTGTGTTGTGCGCCACCAGGGCCTCCAGCTGCATCGCCTTCTGTGCCGCCAGCGCCTCCAGCTCACGAACCTGGGTCGGGACGGGGCCCAGGGAGTATGGCGTGCATGGGTGGCGTGCAGCGCATAGGCACCGAGGACTGCAGACCTGATGAACTTTCGTGTCTCGACGTCTCGTAGACCCGTGGCCTCCGTGCCCCGAGGTGCCACGTCGTGCCTCCCCTGTTGCACGAGGCTACACAAGCAGGCCGCAGGGTAGCGGTGGCACCATGCAAGCATGGCTGAGGAATCGACACCTGGTATGCGACCCAACGACCCTCTGTGGGCATATGCACAGATGAACAGTCAGTTGCGCGAGAGGCGGGGTGCAACAGGTACCTGGGTGCCAGGCACACGCCTGAACGGCAGGCACCAGCTGCTAGCTTCCGCCGGGCCCACCTTGTCCACGTCCCTGACGCGCTTGTACCGCTGTGAGACATCACTAGCTCCTATCGTGTTGCTAGAGTTTTTGCGCCGCGGTGCCTGGTGCGATAGCTGCTGCGCGCTCGGTGCACTGCTCCATGGCCCCGTCGGTGCGCTCGCCACGTCCCAAGATGCTCCAAATGTCGCAGGCGTCAAAGGTTTGTTGTCTACAAAACTGAAGAAGTCGAAGTCTAGCACCCCTCCATCGTCGGGAAGGCTTGTCATGACACAGGACACAAAATCCAAGTGCGGCAACAGAGCCCTCAAAGTAGGAATGTGACTGGAGACAGTAATCAAGCAATCGCGCTGTCCGCATGCGCCCTGTGCCCTTTGAGCTGTGGCTGTGTTGCTTCAATGCTCAGGCGTGCAAAACAGGTAGCAGCAGCAAGGGCGCCAGCAGCTAGGTCACAGACCTCACTCAAAAAGAACACAATCTTTACAACGTGCATCGTCGGCCGATTAGAGAGCTTGGGGCAGCGGCGTTTACGGCGTTTACGGCGTTCCGCGTACTGTGCCCGTTGGTCGGCCCGTCCCCTTGCCCAGCATCAAAAGCCATGACCAGGGGGGCTCCCCTGGCCATAACAGCCTTAAGAAGCAACAGATGCACCCTGAAGCAATTGCACTTGAGAACGATGTGGACTGCCCAGGAAGGCCAAGTGTCCTTGCACGACACGACGCACACGACTGTGGTTCGGAGGGAACACAAACGTTCGGTCCGGCTCCTGCACCTAGAGGCGATGAGCTCGCACGTCGCACCCCCGGTAGCGGAGGAGGTTCCCGCCCCAACAGCCGTCCGGATGGCCTCCAAGGGCGAACGGTGGTGGGCCGCCAGGCCCTGAGAGGACAAGAGCAGCTGGTCTAGCTCCTGCTGCTGTGTGTGCAGGTGGCTGCTCGCGCCGTTGCCGCTAGCAGCAGCTGCGGCTGCGGGCCCTCCTGCCGCAGACGCCGCCGCACTGCTGCCGGTGTCCAGGA
>VFQN01004928.1_pt1 | contig 16964 bp, 14 predicted proteins | sample 3512371 | NCBI WGS metagenome assembly VFQN01 (sample SAMN10412370, study PRJNA504923) | tailings metagenome | isolation source: Replicate 2 from Balatoc abandoned mine | place: Philippines: Itogon, Benguet | collected 2017-08-28 | reverse complement strand
GGGACGCCCCGCCGGGCTACGCCTCAGCTCGCCTGTGGTGGCCGGTTTTCAGGTGTCCACTGGTGGCCGGATTTGGGTGTCCACCGAGGTTCTTGCGACGCCTCCCCCCAAGCCTGACCCTAGGCCGTAGGTAGCCTCACACGCCGCGAGAACGGCGTGGAAGTCGCTTGACGGCGGCCGAGAGGCCTCCCTCATCACTCGAAATCGCGTCACCAAAGCCATAACGGCGGTATCGGCAGCACTCTTATCGCGAAGCGACGGCTCTCTCAGCACTCTGATATGCGCCTTCACACCGCATCGACCATTGAACTTCCTCAAGCAGCCTCTGCCCCTGTTGCGCTATCGCACGGGCTTCGGAGCACTCGGGTTGCGAACGTCAGTTCGATCATGCACTGGCCGGGACCAGTCATCCCTTGGCTCAGGCACTGAGCACAGCGTGCTCCGCATTGACGCCGTGAGACCTTTCGTTATGGCCCTCAAGCCGAAGCTGCGAACGGCGCTGGGTGAAGCGAAGGGGATGATGGTCTGATTGGCTCGCTTGCGGCGCCCGACGGCATCCACATGATGACCCGACGAGTGTCGCCAATCATCACGCCGAGTCCTCGTCGTCGGTCCTCGAAATTGCAGCAGTCCTGCAGGAGACCGCCAACTGTGCTTTGTTAACCACGCACGCGGCCCAATCCAAAAGTTAGCACGACATGAACAAGTTCTCACCGTTTTGTCGACGAAAGTCGTGAGAGGTCCTAACAAGATCACCGCCAAACTTTCGTCACTAACGACGGGCGCGTCATCGGGCGCAACGTCTTCACACGTCCTGTTCAATTAGCTGACTTGCGTGTCGATAAGGGGGTCTCACATTTGTTGGGCACACAATCAAGTCAGGACGGGGGACCTTCACGACTGAAAGTCACCCTCGCGTTCTCCACCCCCACTCCAAAGAGGGGTGAAACAGCGTAGGCGTGAGCGTGCACGTGACTGACGGGGGGGTGTTGGCCAGTGACCTGATGGCCACCGAGGCCCCATGTAAGCGGGTCGAATTCAAGGAGACAGCCACAAATCGGCTCGTCCGTTTCCTTGCCCGAAGGAACATCCGAACCGAACGACCAAACGAGCTCGACAACAGTATTGGCAGCTCACTGATCAATGCCTCGGGCAGCAGCATCAAGGCCAACGCCGACAAGGTTGACGATATTTTCCGCGCCTTGCCGACGGCGCAGCACTGCGAGTTGCGGCCGAGCGTCACATACAAATGCACGGTGTACGTTGTGATGGGCGCGAATTTTGTTTCCACCAGAGGGTTGAGAGCGGCTGGGAGAGCGAGGGGAGCTCGAAGAGGGTATCGCTACCCTTGTAACGGCGGCCAATTGCGCGTACATCGAGTTCGAGAGCACGCAGCACACCTATTGTGAACAGCTGACGCTTGGCGAGCTCGACAAGGCTTACCCGATCGATACTGAGTGTCCACACTTCGTCGCAGACGAGGAGCGCGAAGCAAGTCGCGACGGGCAAGAAGCTTGCAGGCAGGAGCTCGCGCTATGCGCCTGATGGGCACCCCTCATTCGATCTTGCTATCCTTTGGGGTCGGGCTATACCTTCTGTGCGTCGTAGCACATAGACGTCGCGGGTTCCGCATCGTCGGCAACCGCGCCGTCGGTGTGCGTACGCTTCGTCCGTGCTACCAGAATGGGCTCAGATGTTCACTCTTCAGCTGGAGTCGTCTATGAAATTCACAACGGTTGTGGGCGCTCTCGCGATCAGCGCCTCTCTTGCATGCAGCGGTCGGTCACCGTCTTCTCGCACCAAGCCGCCCTCGCAGCAGGACGCACCTATCCCGATCAATTTCGGACAGCTCCGAAGCGACGCGGACAAGACGTGTGGTTCACTCGAGCGACTGAATGGCGACTCACTGTTCTTCGAACTTAAGTCGCAGTTTGGGACACTGGGAGCCTCGGCTTCGGCGCGCGCGCTAGCTGCGGCAAGTGATCAACTCCTCTTGAAATACTATCAGAGCAGCTACCGGTGCCGTGTCCGGCTCGCCCGCGACCGCGAGCTGGGAGATATCGGGAAGGACGTACTCGACGACCTAGACGCCGAACTGGACGCTGTTTTTAACGCGCTTTACCGAGTCTTAGAGATGGAGGGCACCACGGAGCGAAAGCGAGTGGCGCTCGACAGTGCCCGACAGGCACATCAAGCCAAACTAAAGCAGGCTTATGCCGACGGCGCCAGCCTGCCCAAGGCTTCGACGAATACCATGGTGGCAGCCCTGCCCGTCCTCAATCTGCTTACCGTGCGCGCCAAAGTGGCGGGCGTGGAGCTCAAGGTTCCTGAGGTGGTAGCACGCGCACTTGCGGACCTAAACGTCAGTGCTGGCAAAGTGCAGTACGCCACCCAGCATGTCGCGGGAAATACACGATTGGCGGCCGAGATGCTCCGAAACCTTACCTTCGAGTACGGCGTCGGCATGCTCTATCCCAACCAGATACTACTGCCTGCTACTGGAGCCATGTACCAAGTCGGCCAACAGCTGCTGAACGCGCCAGAGCCGGCGGACAGCGCGAAAGCGTCGCCGCCATCCATCTCGATGGCTAAGGACCGCCAGTGACCGGGTGGGGATCCCTTGCGTGGCTTTGCGGCTTGCGCCGCCCACGCGCGGTGTTCACACCGCTGATCGCAATTGTCTTGCAGGGATGCTTCTTCGGGCACAACCGCCAAGCCGGGATAGACGGGCTCTGGCCAAAGTCGTTCGGTGCAGACAGCGGGGTCTGCGCCAACCTTCGCCCGATCTTCGTCGAGAAGTACGAGGTGACGGAGCGCCGAAACCGCCTAGAACCGGTCACGCGCCTAACCGCCGTCGAGAACGCCAAGATATCAAGTGAAGCGTGGAAGTCACTGGTGATGACGCGCAATCTCTGCGGACTCAGGGCGGCCGGAGCGCTGACGACGGAGCAGTTCGCGGAGGCGCTCGCCGTCGCTGGGGCACCGGAGGCGTACCTGACCATCCGCGATGCTGCCCGCGCCGCAGGCGACACAGCGCTCGTACAGGCTATGGAACGATTGCTGTCTCAACTGCGGCCCGAGCACAGCTCCAGCGATGCAGACGCACTCGCCGCACTTGGCCGCGAAATAGCAACGTTGCGAGCGACGATAGGACCGGAACGCGCATCGCTCATTATGTCTCTCAGTGAGCTGCGGGCAATGATGGAGGAGCAGCGGGTCTTACTAGCCGGCGCGCCGCGCCCGGGCGCCGACGGTAGTAATGTGGGAGGAAACGGGGCCGACCGCGTGGCGCAAGCACTCGTGCGCATCGAGGCACGAGTCGACACGGTGGCTCGGGCGCTCGCAATACTCCGAGGCCCGACGTTGCGCGACCTTTACACGCCGCTGGCAACCGTGGTGGTTATGTTCGACGAGGCCGCGACCGAGCCCAATGCCCAACAACTACTGCAACTCGACGCGGCACTGGCCCAGTATCGTGGGCAACCTGTGCTCTTCAGTCTTGTCGGTGCTGCTGACCAGCGCGGCGCGCGTTCGCGAAACGCGGCGCTAAGTCGTGCTCGGGCCGACGCGGTGGCTCGCTGGCTCCTTGAGAAGTATGACGTGCCGCCTGCCCAGGTGAGCATCGCGGCGCTTGGGGCAACCACGAGGTTTGGTGCTGATCAGGCTGCAAACCGGCGCGTGACGGTGTACGTGCTCGGTACCGCGAGGTGAGACTTTGCGTATTGCGGTTTCCTCATCGCGCCGTGACCGGGACATGTTGACGACATTTTCTCGAACTTCGATATGGGGGACGAGGAGAGGAAGTCTTTGGGAGAGGGTGGTTCCAGAGTCGAGGCTTTTGTTGTGTAGATGAGGCGGGGCTGACCTTCCGGCAGGGGGTCCCTTTGCCGGCCACACGCGCCTGACGGAATAGCCAAAGCTGGCAGCGATCACTATTGCGCCCTCAACATCCCCCCTGGACCGTGGGACCATTCAGAGCGTCCTGTGCCGCAGTAGGACCGATGGCCGGCTGCAGCTCTCCCTCTCCGTGAATGCCTTCAACCATGTGCTTTCCCTTGCCGCCCTCGTCGTGCCAACCATGCCGCAACGTGAGATCGAGTAAGACGGGTGGATCCGCTAGACTTGACTTGCTGTGGTGGCTGCCTGTGGTGTGCCTCAGAGGGGCATCTTGCATCGCACGGTGCACTCGGCCCGAGAGTCGTGGGGGGTCACTCCGAACCAAGATGCGGCAGTGTCAATGAGTGGTTGTCGCCGCTTGGTTGCCACCGAAGGTGGACAATCACTGTCCACTGGATGATCGTTGGGATCTGCCGTATTCAGCACTATACAACTCACCTACCGCCAAATGCCGTCCACTTCCGGGCTTTCCTATTTCGCCCTGCCATGCGCTCTGGCAACCCTGATCGTCGGCGCAACGCAACTGATCGCGCAGTCCCCCGATGCTCTCAATGGGAGCATGGAGCGGGAAAGCGGCGTGTTGCCCCGAACGGCATTCGCGTGGGCACCGTCGGCACCACCGGCCTTTGTCAGCCGTGAATGTGTGCAACTGGGTACCACACTTCGAGCGGCGCACGGGAACTGCTGGCTACGCCTTTCCACTCTCGCACCTCTTCCTGCTAACGGGGGGCGTATGGACACCGTAATGGTCTACCAGCGCCTCTCGACACAGGGGATGGCTGGGAAACTCCTTCGTTTTTCGGCCAAGCTGCGGTGGGCACCCGGAGCCGACGGCACAGTCAGCTTGGTCGTCTGGACCGGGGTCGGCCCGCGTCCGCTCAGCGCTCCTAGTGACCGCATCGCGGTTCAGCAGCTTGCGCAGCGCACGGCGGAGTGGCGGGACGTCTCCGTTTCGATCCCCATCCGCGCGAGCGATGCTAGCGTCGTTGTTGGACTGTGGCGGACCGGCCCGGGCGATGTGCATGCGGACGCCTTGGAGGTCGCCATAGGCGGGCAGTCGCTCGATCAGTTGATTGCATCACGCGCTCCTTCCCCGGCTGACGTGCTACGCCTCAGACAACACTTAACCCCTTTTCCGCTGCAAGGTGAACCACTGACCGAAGGTGCGGCGAGGCAACTTGACCGAATTATCACTGGCGCCGGAGTGGTTGCGCTGGGCGATGGGATCCATGGTACCACAGAGTTTCAGCAAGTGCATGCACAAGTTCTCTCGTACTTGCTCGAACACCGATCGTTCACCAAGGTCGGACTTGAGGCGAACTTTGGCGTTGTCCAACGTCTCAACGCCTACGTTCGAGACGGAGTTGGAAATCCGCAAGCGCTCGTTCGTTCGCTCGGCATGTGGTCATGGCAAACTGAGGAGTTCGTCCGTGTCCTCCAGCGCCTACGGGATCTGCAACGCACCAAACGTATTGATATCGTCCTTTTTGGTATGGACTCGCAGGATCCAACCCTTGCTGTGGACTCGGCCATGGCCGCGGCGTCGACTTTGGCAGAGCCCGCCCGGACACAAGCGACTGCAGTATACGCGCAGATCCGCACAATATTGCGCGGCGTAGGCGCCTACGGCTCGCCGCGCGCGGCCGACATGCAGCAGTGGGCGAAACTGGCGGAGCAGGGGGCACGACTTCTCAACGAAAAGCCCCGCGATGGCGGGCGAGTGCCATGGGGTGCGCACTACGCCGACTTGGTTTTGCAAGCGGCACGGCAACGATTGAACCCACTTTCAAGCAACCGTTTGCGCGACAGCATTATGGCGGTGAATGTGCGATGGGCGCAGCGGCATCTTGGTCGGCCAGGTCGTACGATCTTGTGGGCGCACCACTCACACGTCGAGCGCGTCGGAAACTCGACCACCGCGTATCTTTCCCGTCTTGGCGCCGAGACGGTTGTGGTGATCGGCACCGCGACGTTCAGCGGCACCTACCTGGCCGATGCTCTCAACGAGCACCGCGCCTTTTCGTTGTCGGCTGCGCTGCCTGGGTCGATCGAACATGCGCTACACGCGGCGGGCATACCGGTCGCGATACTTAACGCGCGCGCCGCGGCATCGGATCGCACATTCCCTTGGTTCCGCGCAGTTCATGACATGCGCCGTCTCGGCACCCGCGCGGCCGAGCCCGGGTTTCAGAGCTACCGACTCGCGCCCGCCTTTGACGCTTTGCTGTTTGTCGATCAGAGCACGGCAAGCAAACCGATCCGATGACGCGACTGCCTGAGAGCTCCGCATCGGTGGACAGATCGGTTCGGATGGTGCCGGTCGGCGTGGCGTTTTGCAGCCCTACCACGGTCTCTTCACGACGTTCCACCGTTCGAAGAAGTGTCGCGCGCGATGCGAAATTGCGCGCCAGCCTATCGCGGACGTGCGGTGAGTGTTCCGCATGTCAATAACAGCGATCCGTCAGCGGTCCGATCGCGATTGTGGCTTAGCCTGCCTCTGCATGATTGCAGAGTACTACGGCGTGCCGCTGTCACGCGCAGAACTTTATCGAGGGCAACCTGTCGGACCACACGGCCTGAGCGCGCTGCAGCTGGTGGATATCGGCCGGCAGTATGGCTTGTTCGCCGAGGGCGTCCATTTCGGGCCGCAAGTGAACGTCCGCGCGATCGCCACTCCAATGATTCTTCACTGGCGGGACGCTCACTTCGTGGTGCTCGAAAGGTATCGCCATGATGTTATTGACATTGTAGACCCAGCGGCGGGCCGCATTCGACTCAGCCGCGACGAGTTCTGGAGAGCGACATCGGGTATCGCATTGTCGTTCGCCCGCACGCCGCGCCGACGTACGCGCGTGTGGCGCGCTCGCCTCATGCGCCACGCGCGAGGGGGCGGGGCGATCGCGGCAGCAGTAGTTGGAATCTACGGGACAGCCTATTTGACTGCGCCCTTGCTGCCGACGGTAGCGCGCGACACACCAAGCCATCTCTGGATCGTCGCGGGACTCACGTGCGCACTCCTAGCGATGACTCGGGAGGTCGCTGTGTCCGTGCTAGCGGCTTGGTTCTCACAAGGGGCGGACATACCGCATCCAATGTTTCTCCTTCGCGACCTTCGTACCGGACGACACCGAACGACATTGGATGCTGTTGCGGCGGCACACAACGGGGCCACGCGCGCGGCACTGCAACTCCATCGCGATTCAGCCTCACCGACGGCTTTGTGGCTGTCAGGGACTGCGCTACTCGGGCTTGCAACTCTCGGCCCCATGGTGGTCGGTCTGCTCGCAGTATCACTGCTGCTCGTGTTCCTGCCTGTCTTGGTTTCGGCCGCGCACGCCCGGGCGGCGATCGCGCACCGCGCGAGCGCACACCTGCTTTCCACGCACTTGCACCATGACTGGAGTCTGCGCACCGCACGCGCGGCGGCTTGGCTAGCTGCTCGGTGGCTGCCCCTGTACAGCACGTACCGGCAGACCCAGCGACTCCTACGCTTGGGGCGTGGCGCGGCGTACGCCATCAGCATCGCAACCACCTTTGTGGGGATGCAGTTCGCGGCACGAATGCTCGTCGAACTTGGGACAGGCCGTGCTGCGGTCGCTACAGGGGCCGCAGCCTTCAGCGCCTACCTTGTGCTTGCTGCGACTTGGCAGTCTATGTCATCCCGCCTAAGTGGGAACGGTGGCGTGAACGACGTCGGGGCTCCTGAGAGATTGGCAGATGAGACGCTCCACGAACTCGGCCGGGGTGCCGCTTTACAGTCGCACAGCGGTGCCCCTGGGCAACCGCCACCACCTGATGCGACTTTGATCGCACAACTGCTGCGTGACCTCGCCGTCCACCCATTGCCAGCCAGAGATACACCTCATGTCCGCCATGGTCTGTGGTGGGCCATCACCGCTGTCTCGGCGTTGGAGGGCACTCGGTATGTTGATTTCCTTCTAGCTGAACCGCTCACCGACGGAGACGGCGACCCGCTCACTTGGGGCGACGCCAAGAACACTGGATCTACGACAACAGAGGTAGGTGCACACGCTTTCGCTGCCTCGTCGCGAAGCCTGCTCTTTCCTGGCACGGTGGCCGACAACATTCGGTATGGTCCGTGGCCGCTTGAGGAACACCGGATCGTGGATGCTCTTGAAGCATCAGGCATTGCCTTGGCGCTGGAGATCCCCTCCGAGACGGTGAGCAGAATGCGCATGGAGCAGGTTCCGATCTCGGTGCAAGACTTTGTTCGCGTCGCCCGTGCGCTTGCCTATCGTCCGACGGTACTGGTCTGCGACGACCTCTTTCGCGACGTATCGGCTACAACGCGTTGTGAATACTTCAAAGCACTTCGAGCGGCTGTCCCAGTCGTGGTTACCGTGACTACCGACCCCGCCCTCGCCGACGGCGCTGATCATCACTTCCAGTACTCGGGTGCCGGAAGCGGCGCCAACGGGGAACGAAACCGTCAGAAGAGCGACATGACACCCCCGCTGGTCGGTTAGCTCTAGTTGCTAAGTGCGTTGATCACAGCGGAGCAGGCAGGCTGGAGGCGGGGGGAAGGTTGATCAAGCTGCTTAAGCGTCGTCGGAGATACTGGAAAAGCAGGTAGTCATCGAGCGCGCGGGTGCGCCAGTACGAGGTCAACGCGGGCCTCGCAATAAGCTCTCACGTGCGCAGTTCGGCTTGGTGACTCTATACAATCTCATATTGGTGATGGCCGCCGCATGCGCGTCGTCGACGTCTGCAGCCGCGAAGAGCGGTCGGGCGCTGCCTGCGCAGGCTCGGCCGCCTGTAACACGCGGCGGTACCACATGTTTACAGCCTCGCGCCAGACGCCCAGCGCTGCGGCAATCGTCCCCTGTGACTGGCCCGCCTCCACGCGGGTCACAACTTCGTATCGCGCCAACGGTGTGAAGTAGGCATTTTTGTGGATCTTCATATGGGCTCTGGCGATTACGAGGGATCTCCTCGGCAATCTCAACTTGCAACTCCCATCCCTTGGGACCAACCTCTTTAACATCTACACTTAGCGACCCCCTAGCTGATCGAGGATCACTCGGGCTAGGGACCTACGACGCCCCACGATATGTGCCCGCATGCTGGACCCGGGAGCTAAGGTCTCCCCACTTCCGCTGCGTGGTGGTGTGCGTAGTGCAATACGCACCAAGTAACGTGGGTCCGCAGGGTTCTCAAGCTCTAGACCAGCTCTTTGATCACTGCGGACCATGGGTGCCGTCGCGACCGCGATCACCTGCCCACGCAACGGGCGCGCCTGCACTGTCGACTCCCACGGAATCTCTAGAGTGACAGATTGCCCGATCCGAATCGCAGGCACATCCTGTTCGCGGACGTAGGTGCGAACCTCCCATTTCGATCTACTCGCTACACTCAGGAGAATGTCGCCTTCGTCAACCATGGCGCCTAGCAGACCGTCAAGGCGAGAACCCATCACCACGCCGCTAGTGGCCGCTCGCAGTGTCAATCGGCGCAATTGGTCCTCCTGCTCTTGGACCTCCGCCTGCAAGCTCGCCAGCTCGAGCGACTGTCGTACCTCTTCGTCGCGTTGCAGCGCGAAGCGACCGGAGTCGTTGAGTGCCGACCGAAGCCGTGATGCCGCTGCGACGACTGCTCCGCGAGCGCTCTCTATGCGGACTGGCAAGGCATTCGGATCGACCAAGACCGAATCAATCGGCCGGGGATCGCCAAAATCGACCAGCGTAGTTAGCAACATACTCCGCGCCTGTGCGAGCTCCACCCGCGCTTGGACAGCCTGTTCCCAAGAACGAATCTGGTCGAACTCGGCCGCGCGCCGCGACATTTGATGCTCGAGCACGCGCTGCCGCACCGTACGGCGTAGGCGCTCGACCGCGTTGCGCTGTGCGGAGGATTCAAGTAGCGCCACGATCTGGCCCCGGTGGACCGAATCGCCATCCGCAACGAGCAGGGCCTCGACGCGCCCACGTACTGGCGTGCGCACCAACTCGAGCTGCGCCGGCTCAAGGACCCCAATCGCGACGATTACACGAGTACCTGTCGCCTTCGCGATGAATATGGCAGCAACGACCATTGAGAGCGCGACCGTGCCCAGCGCTATGCGGATCGGGCGTGAAACGACACGATGGAATGGGACGTGCTCGTCCGATAGCAGATAGCGCGCATGTGGAGCGTCAGTCATTGGCGCGCTAAGGAAGCCAGAGAACGCTCCTGCGGGGCTCCGTACCCCCAGAACTCGCGATACGCCGAATCAGTCTCGATCATCACAGAGTGGCTCTGGCCACCGCGAATCTGTGCCCCGCCGACCCAATAAACTTGATCAGCGAGATGGGCGATGGTCTCACGATGCGTTGCGATCAGCATTGTCGTCAATGGGTACGCGCCCCGAATCCGCGTCAGCACAACATGCTCCGTGTGCGGATCGAGGCCTGAGGTCGCCTCGTCAAACACGAGGATGGGTGGTCCGCCAGCAATTGCGCGTGCGATCGCAAGACGTTGACGCTGCCCGCCTGACAGCGACATTCCCGCTTCGGAAACCTGAGTGTCCAAGCCCGCCGGCAGGGACTGAACTAGGTCGATGAGATCGGTTGCCTCCAGTGCTTGCTCGATGGCGACCTCGCTCAAGTGGTTACGTCCCATGAGGATATTGTCGCGCACGGAGCCAGCCACCATCCCCCCCTCCTGCAGTACGATGCCCATCGAACGGCGTGCGTAGTGCAAGGCGTCATGCGCAAGGTCGAGGCCTCCCACCACGACCCGTCCAGATTGCGGAGCGTACAGCCGAGCTACAAGTCGAAGAATCGTCGACTTGCCTGCACCGCTCGGACCGACGAGTGCCGCCAGTGCCCCCGCCGGCACGCGCATGCTTTGGGCTCGCAGAACCCAGGCGCCTGTGCGGTAACCGAAACTAACGTTCTCGAGCACAATCGTATTGGCTGCCCGCGAGTGCAGTTCCGCCATCCCAGTCGGCGTATCCGCGTCCGAGTCGACTGGTGCGTCGTAGTATTCAAAGAATCGTGAGAGAGCGACAGCCGCCTCCTGCATCGAATCGACCAAGCCAAGCAACTGTCCAAATGGCCCCGCCATCAGGCCAAGGTAGGCGGTGAACGCCATGAACGCCCCTAGTGAAAGCTCCTCGCGCACCACCATCGTCCATCCAACCCAAGAGAAGAGCGCTGTGCCTGCCGCCGCAATTGCCGCGACCAAGAAACTTCGAAGGCTGTTCAGCGCAGCCAGTCGAAGCGCTGCGCGTTGAGCCGCTTCCGTCGCATCACGCGCGCGATCGAGCATCCACGCTTCAGCCGACACAACTCGCACGGTTCGAAATGTCAGAGCGGACTCGTAGCGCGCGGCTGACAGGTTGGCGCCCGCTTCTGCCGATGCTTGCGCCAACCGTCGGCCAATCCGGCCCATGAGGTAAGTCAAGAGTGCACTGACGGGGACGACGACGACCGCCAGCACCGCCAAGCGCCAGTTGAGCCAGAAGAGCAGCGCAGGAGCCGTAACGAGCATGGTGACGCTCAAAAGGAGCGTCTGAATCATGCCCAACACCGCCGCCAACGCCTTCTGGAGATCGCCGTACCGACTCACCGTTTCGCCTGACTGCCGCCCGTCGAGGATCCTCGTGTCCGTTCGCTGAAGTCGATCAAAGAAGGCGAGTGCAATTTCGCCACTCAGGCGTGTCGCCAAGACCTGGCCAACGTACGATCGGAGCGCCGACAAGAACGCGATACCCGCAGAGAACGCCGCGATACCCGCGACAAGCAGATGGGCATAGGTAACATCCCGCGCCGGCCAAGCCCGATCAAACAGCTGCTTGGTGAGCAGTGGCACTGGAAGTGCGAGCAACTGGATGCCCGCTTGGAGAAGAATCGATGTCGCGACCGTGCGAAGTCGATGCCGCGTCAACCGTAGCAGGCGGGCGGCGAGCAGGACGCCGGATGCGAGTGTTGGGAGTGTGGCCATTGCTATTCGTAGCGCACGCACCCAGCGGATGACGAATGACGCCGGGGGAGTTCGTAGGGCGAGACCTCAGGTTTCCCAATGGTAAACAACCATCTTGGGCAACCATGTATCGAGCCGAGGTTGAAAGTCCTGTATATTTGCCCCATCTTAGTTGTGCCGCTCTCCGGAGGAAACTGTGGCTATTGAACGCTTGGGGGCAATCGACGTCCTCTCACCGGCCAATGTCGGCGCGTTAGCGTCGGCCCTCGAATCGCTAGGCTATTACCGTTACTGGCTCACGGAGCATCACTCGCCGCAGCAAAGTGGTAGTCCCATGCTTATGGCCGCCATCGCAGCAGCGTCTACGTCGCGCCTGCGTATCGGAACCGCTGGCGCAATGCTCCCGTACTACAACCTTCCTAGGCTCGCGTCAGAGACCCGGCTTCTTCGCTCGCTGTTTCCGGACCGGTTCGAGTTTGGTGTGATAAATGGAAGGGTGAGAGATCCCATCTTGCATAATCGAATGCTCGACGGCGTGCCACTTCGCGACTATCCCGCAGCGATCCGATACCTCATGTCGATGGTCACTGGATCGTTCTCCATTGGCGATGAGGACGCGCTGCCGACTGAGCTAGAGGATTTTTGGATCTGTTCGACCAGTCCCAGCAGCGCTACACTCGCAGGAGAGTTAGGCAGCCGATTTGCGTACCACCACTACCTAGCCGCGGGCGTGCCGCTGGCCGAGTCGCTCGCGATTGTCGATCAGTATCGCGAGCAGTGGTCACTGCGCCGAGGCACGGCCCCTCCCCCGGTTGTCTTGGTGTGCTATGGCTGCTGCGCGCAAACCGAATGGGAAGCACGCGAACGGTGGGCTGCCTCGATCGCGCAAAAAGGACACAGCTGGCCGCTTCCTACGACCGCGGAACCACGATTGCGCGACCGTAGTTTTCCTTGCTTTCTCGGCTCGGGGCCCCAGTGCGTCGCCCAGCTTGAGGAGCTGGCGAACGTGTATGGAACCACCGATATAGTGCTTCAGTCGCTCGCACCATCCTTTCCGCAGGTCGTCGAGTCCTATGCCTTGATTGCGGCCGAGCAACCCGCTATCACACCGAGTTCTGGCATGATAGCAGGCCCCGCGCGCTAGTGCACGAGTACTAGATCAGCCACAGTAGAACGTGCCGCAAGTGCAGCCGTTCTGCGAAACGCAAGTCGGCTGACAGGTAGGGCTGGAATGACGGCACGTCACGCACGTCGATCCGCTCGTGTCGCACCCGGGATTGCCGCGGCAGTTCGTAGGAATCACAGTCTCGTTCCCGTCCGGGCAGAAGCCCGGCATGTAGGTGTTGTCGACTTCGGGGAAGTCTTCGCCGCCGTACACCGACGACAGCGCGCTCTGCCCAAGGTTCCGCAGCGTTTCCTTCGACAATGACAGCTTCGGACGGTCGCTCACGAGAATTCTCCGTTCTATTGGTCTCCTCTCGGTCGGACGACCGGGAGGTACTGCATCTGGCTGAGCCGAAGTGCCCAGCCAGGCGGGCTGGAAGCTACCGCCGCGCTAAGGCGGATTCAGACAGACGTCGTGTGTAATCAAGCAGACGTAGCTCGCCGGTCTCAGATGGATCCCGGGCCACTCGATTTAAGAACATGTGCACCAAACTGTCGACTGCCTCCTCCGAGAGCGCCAGTATCTCGGAACCAGAGGCAGGGTGGCGGACGGCCAAACTCTCGGCTATCGATGCCGAGCGGCGCTCGTACAGCGCGCTAATCGTAGTGCCGCTCGCATGCGGCACGTCGCCCCCATCAAAAACGCTTTCGAAGAGAGGCCGAAATTCCCGAAACGACTTGCTCCATGTACGCGATTGGCGCGAGGGTGGTACGCGCCGTCGGAGGCGTTCGACCAATTGTCGTGTCGGCGCGGCGAGCGCGCGGAACATGGTTAGGACGCCTTGCAGCACCGCTGCATCTCGAAGTGCGGCGCTCGGCATGTCGGCAAGGTACGGAAGCAGTGCAGCAACGGCGATGCTATCTGCGTGAAACACCCTCTCTACAAGCTCGATCGCCGCTGCGCCACCGTATCGCTCAATCTCACGGACATAGGTATCGAACACGACAGACGATACGCGGTGTTCGCTCACGGCGGAGTCAAGACTCGCGTCGAGCTGCTGAAGCAGCGCAAACTTCGCGCTGGTCGGCGCGCCATGGACCCGCACGCGCAAATGGAATCGCGGATCGTGATAGCGCAGAAAGAACCACCCGTCTATGACTTGTCGGTGCTGCGCCTCCGAAAGGAGCGGCACGATGTATTCGGTCAGCAATCGATCGGCGTGCCCGACCCCGCAGTAGATCTTCAGCGAAGTCCAAGGGCTGCTCAGGGTTTGGCGTCGGTATCGCGGGTCAATGACGGCCGGTTCATTTTCGACCCGAAGGCATGATGGTTCAGAGATACTTGTAGAAACTCGAAACTGCGTGGTTTTTCGCGCCGCGGGCACAACAAACGGCAGAATGATCTCATTCGTGTGTGCGCCATCTGGGCCCGTCAGGGGCATGGCGTCGGAGGGCGTAGAGCGCTCCTGTAAGACTAGCGGAGCCGGTGCACGGAGGGACTCCACTAGGAGCGCGCGCCCCCACGCGGCCCCCAGATCCACCGGTAACGAGTTTTCGCCCTCAGCAATTGCAACGTGACGCGGGATGCCGAGCCGCATGCGGAGATCGGCGAGCAAGTGTGCCAGCGTCGATGCGTCGGCAGCATCACGAAGTTGCTTCAGCTCGGCCCATGGAATGCGCCATTGCGCGCGAGAGACGACGAGCCGCCCGATGGACACTCTGGGCAACATAGGCAAGTCACCATGCGCTCCCCATGTCCAGTTCGGGACTTGCGCCGCGTCTTGATGTTGAAGCAGGCACAGAAACTGATAAATGGGCAGATTGGACCCATGCGAAAAGTTGTGCGCGGTACTACAGCGAATGATGACTTCTCGGTCGAGACGTATAGACCTAAGCATCACACGCCCGCGCTGGACACTTACTCGGAGATCCGAGAGATCTAACTGCTGGTCGGCGGGTAGCGCAGAGCGTCCCAAATACGGCACTTCCAACGGCCGGAGTGGTGGTCGTCGAATGACGTTCGCAAGTCGAGCCTGCGGGAGGTGAACCAGTTCAGCAAACACCGCCTCCGGCGCACTGCACGCCTCGTGCTCTACGTGCGAGCGAACTGCCGCGGTGAGACGGTCATCTAAGTAGCAAAAACGGCCCAGCAGCGATGTCCCCGACGGACCCGACAGGCCCTTCAGAACCATGGAGTACTGGCCGCGATCAACATCGGCACAAGTGGCGTTCTCGATGGAGATCATGGCCGCGAAGGAGGCGGGAAGCGGACGGTGTTCGCGCCCGTTCTCCAGCCGTGCAATGTCCTCCGGGGTCAACTCAATCGTAGTGCGGCTCGCCGACGCGGCCCGGATGAGCAGCTCGGCTAATGCGGCATCCCGTCGGCGCTCAGCATCCACTAAATTCGCATCCAGCGCCGGCGGGCGGCTGCGGGCCTCAAACCCAGGCAGACCGACACCGACTTCGGCGTCGAGAGCGATGCTCAGGGGCACCTCTTCGGTATCGAAGCGTTCGACAAATGCCTCTCTGAAGCCGCGCAGCGGATCCCGAGGGAGGCTCACACGTTGAAGTTGGTGGACCGCTGCCAGCAGGTCGTCAACGAGAGTGCGTGAGAGTTGGGCTTCGGGCGCGTTCAGCCGAAGATCAATCTGCACCGTGTGTCGCGCGGTCACTGGGGACGGCAATGTCGCAAGCAGTCCGGTGATCCGCTGCTGCCACTCGTCGCTGCTCGCCATGCCTTCGGTGTCCGCGAGCGATGCGCGGAGTTGCTCAAGCGCACTCACCCAGCCGCCAGCCCCATTAATCTTGCTAAGCTGTCCGCAAAGGGTCGTAAGTGGATCTGTATCAGTTAGCGCTGGATGGAGCGAAGAGACCAAGATCCCGTCGTCAATCAGCTCTTTGACGTAGGTACGCGCCTCCTCAAGCTCATAGCCCTGTTCGGTAAACTCCCTGACCAGCTTCGGCACCGAAGTCCCGGCGCCCGCGAGTCGCATAACGGTGTTGAGGGCGGCGTCTGCATCGAGCGCCACCAGCGAATATCGCTGATCCTTACCTCGAGACCGCGACTTGGCATAGAACCAGCGTACCCCGACGCGCGACAAACTTGAGTTGGCATGATACGTTACGCATTCATCGTCCCAGAACGCATCGGCGACTCGGCGGACGATCTCGTCCAAGCAGTCGCTGTCGAGGCGGGCGACAGGGGTATGCGAAGCCGCGTGGCCAACCGATAGGCGCGTCGCACCGGCCACTGTCCCATACGACACGCCGGCGAACAGTCCGAACGGCGTGGGACGATAACTCATTCGTGAGATATAGCGCGCCGCCGCGTGCAACAGCGGCAAGCGTTGCCGGATGGGGGTCGTAGGCCCCACACGATCGATGCCGTCAACAAGGTCAGGGGAGGCGTGGCGCAATGCAGCTCGGATATCCGGACGTGTGACAAGAGCGGCAACGGCGGCCGCGTACATCACTTCCAGATCGTCTGTCGCCGCTGCACCGATAGCATTTGAAGCGCTGGCTGTGAATAGCGGCGCGCTCTCCATTGCTCCGAATCTCTCGAGCGTACCGACGGGGAGCACAGGGGCGCGTAGGAGGAAGAACTGCGCTTCGTGGAGGGCCATGCGAGGGGAAAATGGTGCCGAGCAGCCAGTGGTCGAGCAGTTCCTGGCAACGGGTTAGGGCGGTGTGACTAAGGAACCTACGGGTGACGTACGGGGCAGGATCGCCGCATGCACGCTATTCCCGATATCTCGGCTACCACGTACAGCGCGCACGCGCGTAATGAGGTTTGGATACTGCACTGTCGGCGTGCACCATGGATTGGGTGTGCGCGATGGTCGAGACAGGTATCTGCGAATCAGCGTTAGTGCATCAAGCGGGGTAACACCTCGCCGGCTGGCGCAGTGTGACGCTAGGGAATCTCTGATTAAGTAGTGCGCCTCGGAGGGAAAATCGCAATATTGGCGCGCGCGATTTTCCCTTCTGTCGGAGCCCCCGGATGACCGAGCAGCGCACGTTTGCGGATGCGATCCTCTCGA
>VFQN01004927.1_pt1 | contig 16967 bp, 12 predicted proteins | sample 3512371 | NCBI WGS metagenome assembly VFQN01 (sample SAMN10412370, study PRJNA504923) | tailings metagenome | isolation source: Replicate 2 from Balatoc abandoned mine | place: Philippines: Itogon, Benguet | collected 2017-08-28 | reverse complement strand
GTCATGAAGGTGCGAGCGAGCGTCCGGCGGATGTGCGAGAAGTGCAAGCTGATCAAGCGGAAGGGGATCGTCCGCGTGATCTGCGAAGACCCCCGGCACAAGCAGCGGCAAGGCTAACGCAGAAGGCGACATGGGGCAGAGGCCAGGCGACGGCGAGCGGCCCGGTTTCTCTGACTTCTGATCTCTGACTTCAGACCTCTGGAACCGACATGCCCCGTATCCAAGGCGTCGACATCCCGCCGGACAAGCCGACCCACATCTCCCTGCGGTACATCCGCGGGCTCGGGCCGACCACGTCGCTCGAGGTGTGCGGGAAGCTCAACATCGACCCGCAGCGTCGCGCGAAGGATCTGAGCGACGACGAGGTCGCCCGCATCGCCGCGCTGCTCGACCGCGACTACCTCGTCGAGGGGCCGCTGCGGCGGTTCGAGGCCGGGAACATCACCCGCCTCAAGGAAATCAAGAGCTACCGCGGCGAGCGGCACCGGAAGAATCTCCCGGTACGCGGCCAGCGATCGAAGACCAATGCCCGCACCCGAAAGGGTCCGCGCAAGACGGTCGCCGGGAAGAAGGGCGTCAAGGACAAGTAACCGACGGGGTTGTCAGTGATCGGTTGTCAGTTGTTCGTCGGCGGTGCCCGACCACAACAGCTACGGATCGCCTGACCCGGTTCGACTGAAAACTGAACACTGACAACTAGCGACTCCCAATCATGGCGAAGAGCAAGAAGAAGAAGGCCCGGCGCAACGTGTCGCGTGGGATTGCCCACGTGCAGAGCACGTTCAACAACACGATCGTGACCATCACCGACACGAACGGCGACGTGCTGTGCAACGCGTCGGCCGGCACGGTCGGGTTCAAGGGGAGTCGTAAGAGCACCCCGTTCGCCGCCCAGCGGGCCGCCGAAGAGTGCGCTTCCAAGGCGTCGAAGTTCGGCGTCAAGGAAGTCGAGGTCCGCGTCAAGGGGCCGGGTGCCGGCCGCGAGTCGGCGATCACCGCCCTCCAGGCGTCGGGCCTCAACGTCAAGGCGATCGAAGACGTGACCCCGCTCCCGCACAACGGCTGCCGTCCGCCCAAGAAGCGGCGCGTGTAAGCCGTCTTTTAGTCGTCGTTTAACGCGCTTGCGGCGTTGCGCTGTGCGCAACGCCGCAAGCGCGTTAAACGGTCGCCCGGACCGACGCTGGGGTTCGCCGGGTTTCCGACCAGACGACATCACGCGGCCCGCACCGTCGGGCCTATTGACCCCTGGCTCCGAGTTCCGATTCTCACATGGCTCGTAACACCGATCCCGTCTGCAAGATGTGCCGTCGGGAGCAGATGAAGCTCTATCTGAAGGCGGAGCGATGCTTCGGGCCGAAGTGCCCGATCGACCGCGAGGCGCTGCCGCCCGGTATGCACGGCGCCCGCCGCGGCAAGACGTCCGAGTACGGCATCCGCCTCCGCGAGAAGCAGAAGCTCAAGCGGTTCTACGGCGTGCTGGAGGCGCAGTTCCGCCGCTACTACCAGCTCGCCACGCGGTCGCCCGAGAACACCGGCGAGCAGCTGCTCTCGATTCTCGAACGGCGCCTGGATAACGTCGTCCACCGTCTCGGTTTCGCCGGCTGCCGCGGCAGCGCCCGGCAGATGGTCTCGCACGGCCACGTGCTGGTCAACGGCCGCAAGTGCGACATCCCGAGCATGCTGGTGCGGCCGGGCGACGTGATCAAGGTGAAGGCCACCGACCGCAGTCTGAAGCTGGCCCGCGAGGGGCTCCAGAAGAATCTCGTCCGCGTTCCCGACTTCCTGGTCGTGACGAACAACAGCGACGCCCCCGAGGGGTCGATGACCCGTCTCCCGAGCCGGGCCGACGTGGACGAGCGGATCGACATGATCCGCGAACAGCTCATCATCGAAATCGCCACCCGCTAAGCGGAGTGGGCGGTGGGCAGTGTGCAGTGGGCAGAAGGCCCGGGCACTGTTCGCCGTGCCGGATCAACCCCGCCCGCCGCGACCGGGCCGGGGTTTGGTCGGTGGGGCGAACCACCCACCGACCGCTGTCCACTTCCAACTATTCAAGCCGTCTGGCTCGTTCCTGTCGTCCCGGTCGCGGGGCCGGCGGGGGCGGAAAGCCGACGGTCGGAGGACGACCGATGCGGGTACGCTGGCGCGGGCTCGAACTGCCGAACCGGGTGACCTCGGACCGGGCGACGCTCACCGACACCTACGGCAAGTTCTACATCGAGCCGTTCGAGCGCGGGTTCGGGATGACGCTCGGGAACTCCCTGCGGCGCATCCTGCTGTCGAGCCTCGAGGGCTCGGCGGTCACTCGGGTCAAGATCCAGGGCGTGCAGCACGAGATCTCGACGATCAACGGCGTCGTCGAGGACGTGACCGACATCCTGTTGAACGTGAAGAGCCTGGTCGTCAAGAACGTCAGCGATCAGCCGAAGGTGGTGCGCATCCAGAAGCACGAGGCCGGTGTCGTGCGCGGGGTGGACATCCAGCACGACGAGACGGTGCAGATCATCAACCCCGAGCACCACCTGGCGACTCTCACCGCCGACGTGCCGTTCGGCGTCGAGATGACGATTGAGAACGGCCGCGGGTACAAGACCGCCGATGAGAACGCCGGCAAGGAGCGCGAGATCGGCGTCATCCCGGTGGACAGCTCGTTCTCCCCGGTCGTGCGGGTGAAGTACGACATCGAGGAGACGCGCGTCGGCCAGAAGACGAACTACGACCGGCTCGTCATCGAGATCTGGACGAACGGCACCGTCGGCCCGCAGATGGCGCTCGTCGAGGCGGCAAAGATCCTGCGGAAGCACCTGAACCCGTTCGTGCAGTACACCGAGCCGGGGCCGGAGGTGCCGCTGGACGAGGCGATCGAGGTCGGCGGCAGCCCGCAGCGCGACGCCGGCGACGCCGAACTCGAGCGCAAGCTGAACATGAGCCTCGCCGAACTCGAACTCTCGGTGCGGGCGACGAACTGTCTCGAGACCGAGGGCATCACCACTGTCCGGGAGCTGGTGATGCGGGCCGAGGACGAACTGCTCGAGGTTCGCAACTTCGGCGAGACGACCCTGCGCGAGGTGAAGGCCAAGCTCCAGGAGCGCGGCCTCTCGCTCGGGATGAAGCTCCCGACCCGCCGCTAATTTCGGGAATGACCAGGGACCAATGACTGAGGACGACGTCTAGGATTTCCTCGGTCATTGGTCCCTGGTCATTTCCACCCGCCGGCTACCTTGGCACGGGCCGGTGCGGTCACACGCTACGAGGCACCTAAACTATGCGCCACCGTCAGGCCGGGAAGCACTTCAGCCGCAGCCCGGCGCACCGCGAAGCCCTGTTCCGCAACCTCGCCCGGGCGCTCATCACGCACGAGCGGATCGTCACCACGCTGCCGAAGGCGAAGGCGCTGCGGCCCTACGTCGAGAAGCTCATCACGATGGCGAAGAAGGCCGCGGTCATCACCGCCGCCGCCCCCGAGGGCGACAAGGTCGCCCGGGTGAAGGCGCTGCACCTCCGCCGGCAGGCGGCCGCGGTACTTGGGCCGACCCACGGCACCGGCGTGTACGACAAGAAGGACGAGGCGGTCGAGGGGGACACGATCCTCAAGAAGCTGTTCCGCGACATCGGTCCGCGCTACAAGGAGCGGCCGGGCGGGTACACGCGGATCATCAAGCAGCACTACCGCCGCCTCGGCGACGGCGGGCACACGGCGATCATCGAACTGCTCAAGGAGGGCGAGCAGAAGGTCCGCCTGAACGAGAAGAAGCCCGCCGCCCCGGCGCCGGCCCCCGCCGCGCCGACGGCGTAAGGTCGTCTTGGCGAACGGCCGGCGTGAGCCGGCTGGTCGTTGGTACAGCTACCTGTACCAACGACCAGCCGGCTCACGCCGGCCGTTCGCCGTTTCGCCACGTCCCTGCCGCGACCAGCGGAATCGTGACCGCCCACATCAGCCCGACGCGCCAGTCCGTCGCAAAGATCACCGCGGCGTTCACCACTACGAATGCCAGGAACCCGTGGACGCCCCATGCCACCCATCGGGGTCGGCGCCGGTAGCTCGCTTCGGACGCCGCGAGCCACACCGCGTCCGCGAGCCACACCGCGACGAAGGCGTAGTTCACCCACACCCCCGCGCCGACGCCCGATGCCTCCTGCGTGTGTCGCACCGCGCCCGCGTGCGACCAGGCGTGGCCGGCGTGCATCGCCACCGCGACGTGGAACGCCGCCGCCAGCGCGCCCCAGGCCCAGAGCCCGGCGCCCGTTCCGCGCCACGCCCTCGGCCAGCCGAGCGCCCACGCCGCCACCGCCAGCCAGGCCGTCGCGCGGATCGCCGGGTGCGCCAGGTCTTCGGCCGGCGGTTCGGTCAGTGTCAGGGCGCCGCACCAGCCCAGCGCCGCGGTCAGTGCGGCGAGTACGACCGATTGAAGCCGTGCTCCCGTCGCCATACACTCCCCCCGCCGTCGTGCCATCCTAACGGAGCAGCGTGCCTATGTCCCCGACCCCCCGGCGGACCAAGATCGTCGCCACGCTCGGGCCGGCGACCGACGACCCGGCCGTGCTCGAAGCGGTGCTGCGGGCCGGCGTCGACGTGGCGCGGGTGAACTTCTCGCACGGCGCCGCCGACGAGCACCTCGGCCGCGTCGCCCGGTTCCGCGACGCGGCGCGCAAGGTCGGGAAGTTCGCCGCCGTCCTCGCCGACCTCCCCGGCCCGAAGCTCCGCATCAGGATCGCCGCCGCCCGCGAACTGGTGCCCGGCGCCGAGATCAGTTTCAGCCTGTCCGACTCGCCGGTCCACGCGGACGACCTCGTGCTCACCGAACCGGAGGTGCTCGCCGACGTGCGGCCCGGGCAGCGGATGCTCCTCGACGACGGCCGCCTCCAACTCGACGCCGGCAACACGCACGGCGGGCGGCTCCTCGCCCGCGTCGTGATCGGCGGGACGCTCAAGCCGAACAAGGGGCTGAACCTCCCCGACACGCCGCTCTCGATCGCCGCCGTCACCGACCGCGACCGCGCCGCGCTCGCCGTCGCGGCGCGGGCCGGGGTCGACTGGGTGGCGCTGTCGTTCGTGCGCGGGCCGGAAGCGGCCGGCGAGGTGCGGGCGGCACTGGCGGCGGTCGGGATGCGGGCGCCGGTCATCGCCAAGGTCGAGCGCCCGGAGGCGGTCGGTCGGGCGACGGCGATCGTCGCCGCGTTCGACGGGGTGATGGTCGCCCGCGGCGACCTCGGCGTCGAGATGGCGCTGGAGCGGGTGCCGACGATCCAGAAGATGCTGATCGCCGAGTGCCGCGCCGCCGGGAAGCCGGTCATCACCGCCACCGACATGCTCGACTCGATGCGCGAGAGCCCGCGCCCGACCCGCGCCGAGGCGAGCGACGTGGCCAACGCCATCTTCGACGGCACCGACGCGGTCATGCTCTCGGGCGAGACGGCGGTCGGGAAGTTCCCGGTGGAAGCCGTGTCGTGCATGGCCCGCATCGCGGTCGAGACGGAATCGCACCTGTGCGACAGCGGGCGGTCGCTCGGGAGCCACTTCAACCGCCCCTCCGGTGGGATCGACGACCCGATCGCGCAGGCGGCGTGCGAACTGGCGGGGGAGGTGGAGGCGGCGGCGGTCATCATCCCGACGCTGTCCGGCCGTACGGCCCGGCTCGTCACCCGCCGCCGGCCGTGGGCGCGCGTGGTGGCGGTAGCGCCGACCGACCCCGTGCTGCAAGGGCTGGCGCTCGACTGGGGCGTGACGCCGGTCCGTATGACCCCCGCCGGCGCCGGCGGCGACCGCACGGCGATGGCGGTCCGCGACGCCTTCGCGGCGGGCACCGTGCGGCCCGGCGAGCGCGTCGTCATCCTCGCCGGCCACCCGATCGAGGGCGGGCCCCTCTACCCGACCATCCGCGTCGTTCGCGTCGGGGCGAACGGCGAGTCGGTCGAGCCGTGACGTCGGCTTCGTGGGTGGGAGATGCGCTCCCGCTTCCCGAAACCCACGCGGACAATCGCAAGAGATTCTGTTGGAGCGACCTGCTGCCTGCCGATCATACCCGGTGGCAGCGGGTGAGGGATTTTGCAGCAGGAAGGCGAACGGCGCCTGAGTTGCGTTTCCAGTCACAACGACTGATATTCCGGTCCGTTGCGGGACTCTCAAGCACTTGTGCTGCCCGTGTGAGCATCGGTGCCCGCCCGCGTGGCAAGCGGAAACCGACTCATGCCCCTCGCCTCCTCTACGACCACCCGGGCGGCCTTTTCACTCAACGGCGCCGAGCACCAAACGGTGGGTCCGTACCTTTTCGACGGCTACCGCCTCCACCCGTCCGCGTGGGATGAACTCTTCGGGCGCGGCGGCGACCCGCACGACCACTGCGGCGGCCTCGTCGAGCGCCTCGGCCGGCTGCACGTGTCCGAGTTCCTCGGCCGGCGGACGAGCGCCGACATGGCGTTCGTCAACCAGGGGATCACGTTCAGCGTCTACGCCGACCGCCGCGGCGTCGAGAAGATCTTCCCGTTCGACCTGATCCCGCGGCCGATCCCCGCAGTCGAGTGGGGCACGCTCGAGGCCGGGCTTGTGCAGCGCATCAAGGCGCTGAACCTGTTCCTGCACGACGTCTACCACGACCAGCGCATCATCAAGGAGAAGGTCGTTCCCGAAGACCTGGCGCTCGGGTCGAAGGGGTTCCGCAAGGAGATGGTCGGGTTCACGCCGCCGGGCGGGGTGTACGTCCACATCTGCGGTACGGACCTGATCCGCGACGCGGCCGGGAACTTCGTCGTCCTCGAAGACAACGGGCGGACGCCGAGCGGTGTGAGCTACGTCCTCGAAAACCGGGCGGTGATGAAGAAGGTGTTCCCGCAGCTGTTCCAGGACATCCGGGTCAAGCGCGTCGAGGACTACCCGCACCGCCTGCGCGACGCACTGGCGTCGGTGGCACCGGCGGGTGCCGGGTCGCCGCCGTGTGTGGTGGTGCTGTCGCCGGGGCAGTACAACTCGGCGTACTTCGAGCACAGCTTCCTGGCCCGGCACATGGGCGTCGAACTCGTGTTCGGCCCGGACCTGTTCGTCCACGACGACGTGGTGTACCTAAAGACGACGCGCGGCCCGCAGCGCGTCGACGTGATCTACCGCCGGCTCGACGACGACTTCCTCGACCCCGAGGCGTTCCGCCCGGACAGCCTGCTCGGCGTACCGGGTCTATTCCGCGCCTACCGGGCCGGGAACGTGACGCTCGCCAACGCCGTCGGCACCGGCGTGTGCGACGACAAGGCGGTATACCCCTACGTCGAGGACATGGTGCGGTTCTACCTGTCGGAAGAGCCGATCCTGAAGAACGTGAGGACGTACATCTGCGCCCGCCCGGACGACTTGGCGTACACGCTCGACCACCTGGAAGAGCTGGTGGTGAAGGCGGTGAACGAGTCGGGCGGCTACGGGATGCTAATGGGGCCGAGTAGCACCGCGGCACAGCGGAGCGAGTTCGCGGCGAAGATCAAGGAGAACCCGCGGAACTACATCGCGCAGCCGGTGGTGACACTCAGCACCGTGCCGACGTGGACGGAGGACGGCCCGGCGCCGCGCCACGTCGATCTGCGGCCGTACATCATCACGGGAAAGAACACCTGGGTGCTTCCCGGCGGCCTGACGCGCACGGCGCTGGTGAAGGGCTCGCTGGTGGTGAACAGCAGCCAGGGCGGTGGGAGCAAGGATACGTGGGTTCTGGAGGGACGGTGACGTGAGTACCGGGCGAACGGCCGGCGTGAGCCGGCTGGTCGTTGGTACGAGTGCCTGACATGGTGACCGGTGACCCAGGTTGTCCGCTTGGGCACATCTACCAACGACCAGCCGGCTCACGCCGGCCGTTCGCCCGGAAGGGCAGAAGACGCGAGTCCACCGGCGAGCCCAAGAGAATGATCTCCCGAGTCGCCGAGCACTGTTTCTGGCTGGCCCGCTACCTGGAGCGCGCGGAGAACGCCGCGCGCGTCCTGGAGGTGAACCACACCCTCCTCCTCGACTTCCACGTCCCGGTCGATCAGCAGTGGAAGCCGGTGCTCATCATCAGCGGCATCCACGATTACGAGAAGGAGCCGACCGCGGAGAACGTCCAGGAGCACATGTCCTGGGCGGAGGAGAACCCGTTCAGCATCAGCAGTTGCCTGTTCTGGGCGAGAGAGAACGCCCGCATCATCCGCGAGGTCATCTCCGGCGAGATGTGGGAGCGGATCAACTTCTACCACCTGTGGGCGCAGTCGCCGGCGGCCCGCGAGACCTACGACACCAACCGCCACGAGTTCTACGCCCAGGTGCGGCGGATCAACCAACTCGTCCACGGCATCGCCGACGCCACCATGAGCCACGGCGAGGCGTGGGAGTTCTTCAAGCTCGGCACGTACCTGGAGCGCGCCAGCCAGACGGCGCGCATCATGGACGTGAAGTACCACACGCTCCTCCCGAAGGTCGAGGATGTGGGCACGCCGACCGACAACGCCCACTGGGTCGCCATCCTGATGAGCTGCTCGGGGTACGAGCCGTTCCACAAGAAGCCGCGGCCGAACCCCATCGACCCGGCGATGGCGGTCGCCGAGTTCCTGATCTTCGACGAGCAGTTTCCGCGCTCCATCCGCCGCTGCGTGTGGGAGTGCGAGGGCGCCGCGGCCGCGGCCGCCGGCAATCCGGTCGGCCGCGAGCCGACCGCCGCCGAGACCGAGATCGGCGAACTCCTGACGTGGCTCGACCGCCGCACCATCACCGACATCGTCCGCGAGGGGATGCACGAGACGCTGACGCACGTCGTCGATTCGGTCCACCGGATCGGCGAGGCGATCCACGCGAGCTTCTTCGCCGCCGAGTTGAAGCCGCCGCCGCGGGCCGCGCAAACGCAATCTCTGGTCGGGATGAGCCAGAGTCAGTCGTGAACCGAACACCGAAGCCCGAGGGAGTGGACCGGATCCGCGGGTGAACAGGACGCCGAGCCAAGGCCAGGGTTTTGGCTCGGCGTCCTGTTCACCCGCGGATCCGGTCTAACTTCGGGTGATCCTTCCCCGAGACCCGACATGGGCATCCGCGTCGCGCTGTCGCACGTCACCACCTACCGCTACGACCGCCCGGTGATCCTCGGCCCGCACACCGTCCGCCTCCGCCCGGCGCCGCACGCGCGCACCCCGATCCACGCCTACTCGCTCCGCGTCGAGCCCGTCGACCAGTTCCTCAACTGGCAGCAAGACCCCTACGGCAATTACCTCGCGCGCCTCGTCTTCACCAAGCCCGCGACCGAGGTGAAGGTCACGGTCGAGCTCGTCGCCGAACTCGTCCCCATTAACCCGTTCGACTTCTTCATCGACGAGGCCGCCGAGAAGTACCCGTTCGCCTACGACGAGGCGCTGACGCGCGAACTCGCCCCGTACCTCGAAACGCTCCCCGCCGGCCCGCGGCTGCGCGAACTCATCGCGTCGTGCCGGCAGAGCGGCGTGAAGATGGTCGACTACCTCGTCTACCTCAACCAGGCGGTGCAGCGGCACGTCGGCTACGTCATCCGCCTGGAACCGGGCGTGCAGACGCCCGAGGAGACGCTTGACTTCCGCCGCGGGTCGTGCCGCGACTCGGCGTGGCTGCTCGTACAGCTCGCCCGCCACCTCGGCCTCGCGGCGCGGTTCGTGTCCGGCTACCTCATCCAACTCGTCGCCGACGAGCGGCCGATCGAGGGGCCGGAAGGCCCGCCGGCGGATTTCACTGACCTACACGCGTGGGCGGAAATCTACGTGCCCGGCGCCGGCTGGATCGGCCTCGACGCGACGTCCGGCCTGCTCGCCGCCGAAGGGCACATCCCGCTCGCCTGCACCGCCGAGCCGCAGAATGCCGCTCCGATCGCTGGCGGCTTTAGTTGGACGGGTGAAGGGAAGGGCGAGGTCGATTTCGATCACGACATGCAGGTGACGCGGCTGAACGAGAAGCCGCGCGTCACGAAGCCGTACACGGACGAGCAGTGGGCGGCGATCGACGCGCTCGGACGGCACGTGGACGCCGACCTGCGCGAGTGGGACGTGCGCCTCACGATGGGCGGCGAGCCGACGTTCGTGAGCATCGACAACCGCGACGCCGACGAGTGGAACACCGCCGCCCTCGGCCCGAACAAGCGCCGCCAAGCGGTGACGCTGTTGAAGCGGCTGCGCAACCAGTTCGCCCCGAAGGGCTTGCTCCACTTCGGGCAGGGGAAGTGGTACCCCGGCGAGCAGCTGCCGCGCTGGGCATTCGGCTGCTGGTGGCGGCGCGACGGCGAGCCGGTGTGGACCGACCCGGCGCTCGTCGCCGACGAGCAGGTGCGCTACGGGTTCGGCCCGAACGAGAGCGGCCGGTTCGTCACGCGGCTGGCGGAAATCCTCGGTGTGAACCCCGGCTACGCGCTGCCCGGCTATGAGGACGCCTGGTACTACCTGTGGCGCGAGCGGCGGCTGCCGGCGAACGTGGACCCGTTCGACAGCAAGCTCGACGACGAGCAGGAGCGCGCCCGCCTTGCCCGCGTGTTCGAGCAGAAGCTCGGCACGGTCGTCGGCCACATGCTGCCGGTCCGTCGCGCGTTCGGCTCGGGGTCGAAGTGGGAGAGCGGCAACTGGTTCCTGCGCAAGGAGCGGATGTACCTGCTCCCCGGCGACAGCCCGATGGGCCTCCGCCTCCCGCTCGACGGCGTATACTGGGAAGACCCGTCCGCCCGCCAGTTCATGGCCGAGCGCGACCCGTTCGCGCCGCGCGGCCCGCTGCCGCCGCGGGCATACAGCTATGCCGACGGCAGCCGCTCGCCCGAGTTGCAGTTCCAGCACGAGCCGCGCTTCCGCCACGACGGCTGGAGCCTCAACGGCGACGGCCGCGCCCGATCGCCGCTCGGCGCACGGCCGACCAGCCCCGCGCCGGAGTACGACCCGTCGATCGTCCGCACCGCGCTGTGCGTCGAGCCGCGCGGCGGGGTGATGCACGTGTTCATGCCGCCGATCCGCGTCGCCGAGGACTACCTCGACCTCGTGACGGCGATCGAGCAGACCGCCGCCGAGCTCGGCGTGCCGGTGCTGGTCGAAGGCTACAAGCCGCCGCACGACCCGCGGCTGAACCACTTCTCGGTCACGCCCGACCCGGGCGTCATCGAGGCGAACATGCACCCGGCCGAGAGCTGGGACGAGCTCGTCCACACCACGACGACGCTGTACGAAGAGGCGCGGCAGAGCCGCCTCTGCACCGAGAAGTTCATGCTCGACGGCCGCCACACTGGGACCGGCGGCGGGAACCACGTCGTCCTCGGCGGCGCCACGCCGGCGGACTCACCCCTATTGCGCCGCCCGGACTTGCTCAAGAGCCTCGTCGGGTTCTGGGTGAACCACCCGAGCCTGTCGTACCTGTTCAGCGGGCTGTTCGTCGGGCCGACGAGTCAGCACCCGCGCGTGGACGAGGCGCGGCACGACGCCCTCCGCGAACTGGAGCTGGCGTTCGAGCAGGTGACGGCGAACCGCGGGGAGCACGTGCCGGCGTGGCTGGTCGACCGCCTGTTCCGTCACCTGCTCACCGACTCGACCGGTAACACGCACCGCACCGAGTTCTGCATCGACAAGCTGTTCAGCCCGGACGCCGCGAGCGGCCGGCTCGGGCTGCTGGAACTCCGCTCGTTCGAGATGCCCCCGCACGCCCGTATGAGCCTCGCGCAGCAGGTGCTCCTGCGCTCGCTCGTGTCGTGGTTCTGGCGGAAGCCTTACGACAAGAAGCTCGTGCGCTGGGGCACGGCGCTGCACGACCGGTTCATGCTCCCGCACTTCGTCGAGGAGGACTTCCACGACGCGCTCGGCGAGCTGCGCGACCGCGGCGGGTACGCCCTCGACCCGGCGTGGTTCGCCCCGCACGTCGAGTTCCGCTTCCCGGTACTCGGCGATGTCACGCGCCGCGGCGTGAACCTGGAGCTCCGCACCGCCATCGAGCCGTGGCACGTCCTCGGCGAGGAGGGGGCGCCCGGCGGGACCGCGCGGTACGTCGATTCGTCGGTCGAACGGGTGCAGGTGAAGGTGCGCGGGCTCACCGACCCGCGGCACGTCGTGACGTGCAACGGCCGCCGCCTCCCCCTTCACCCGACGGGGACGAACGGCGAGTTCGTCGCCGGCGTGCGCTACCGGGCGTGGCGGCCGCCGAGCTGCCTCCACCCGACAATCCCGGTCCACGCCCCGCTCGTGTTCGACGTGCTCGACGCCTGGAACGACCGGAGCATCGGCGGTTGCACGTACCACGTGTCGCACCCGGGCGGGCTGTCGCACGAGCGGCTGCCGGTGAACGGGCTCGAGGCCGAGAGCCGCCGCATCGCCCGCTTCTTCGCCCTCGGCCACACGCCCGGCCCGGTGGACGCGCCGCCGGCCGAGGTGAGCCCCGAATTCCCGCTGACGCTCGACCTCCGCACCACCGAGCCGCTATGCTACCGAGTGCCGGCTTCGTTGGCGGAATCAGCGCCGCGCCGCGTGGCGGAGAGCCTGATCAAGACCGACCACGGATGAGACACGGATCAAATCAAAATTCAGGTTCTGATCCGTGCTCATCCGTGGCCGGTCTGGGCCTGCCACCGGATGACGCCGTCGGACCATCGCCGCCGCGCCGGGGCGGGTGTGGTAGACTGACGGTGAAGGATTTTGGACTCGGGATTCAGGAGCGAGCCCGACCCGCCGCCACCGCGAACCCCCGGGCCGATGTCTTCCGCGACTCCCGAATCACGACTCCCGAGTCCTCTCCAGTACGCGCCGCCGGCCGGGTTCGACGAGGCCGCCGACGGCGCCGCCCACCCGCGGGTGCACTGGCAGACGTTCTTCCGTGCCATCGACGACCTCGGCCCGGCCGAACTCGGCCGCCGCTGGCGCGACGCCCAGCACCTCATCCGCGAGAACGGCGTCACGTACAACGTGTACGGCGACCCCCGCGGCATCGCCCGCCCGTGGCAGCTCGACCCGGTCCCCCTTCTTATCGCTCCCGGCGAAGCCGCCCGACTTGAAGCCGGTTTGCTCCAGCGCGGGCGACTCCTTGAACTCGTTCTTGCCGACCTGTACGGCCCGCAGCGCCTCCTCCGCGAAGGGCTGATCCCGCCCGAACTCGTCTACCCGAACCCGGGCTTCCTCCGCCCGTGCCACGGGATCAAGGTGCCGGGCGGGCACTACCTCCACCTCTACGCCGCGAACCTCGGCCGCGGGGCGGACGGGCAGTGGCGGGTCATCGGCGACCGCACCCAGGCGCCGTCCGGCGCCGGGTACGCGCTCGAGAACCGCATCGTGATGACCCGGACGCTCCCCGAGGCGTTCCGCGACTGCCGCGCACACCGCCTCGCGCTGTTCTTCCAGACGTTCCGCGACACGCTCAGGTCCATCGCCCCGCGGAACCGCGACAACCCGCGCATCGTGCTGCTGACGCCGGGGCCGTACAACGAGACGTACTTCGAGCACGCCTACCTCGCCCGCTACCTCGGTTACACGCTCGTCGAGGGCGGCGACCTGACGGTGCGCGACAACCGCGTGTTCCTGAAGGTGCTCGGCGGGTTGCAGCAGGTGGACGTGATCTTCCGCCGACTCGACGACGACTTCTGCGACCCGCTGGAGCTGCGCCCCGACTCGTTCCTCGGCGTGCCGGGGCTGACGCACGCGGTTCGCAGCGGGAACGTCGCCGTGGCGAACGCGCTCGGCACCGGCGTGCTCGAAACGCCGGCGCTCGCCGCGTTCCTGCCGCGCCTCGCCAGGGAACTGCTCGGCGAAGAGCTGCGGCTCGAATCCGTGCCGACGTGGTGGTGCGGCGACCCGGACGCGCTCCGCTACGTCATCGACCACCTCGACGCGCTCGTCATCAAGCCGGCGTTCCCCGCGGTCCGCGGCGAGCCCATGTTCCCGGCGGACCTCGCCGCCGCGGACCGCGGCGTGTTGGCGGCCCGGCTGCGGCACCACGGCCGCGAGTTCGTGGCGCAGGCGCGGCTCGACCTGTCCACGGCGCCGGTGCTGTCGGGCGGCGCGCTCGTCCCGCGGAAGCTGGTGCTGCGGGCGTACCTCGCCGCCGACCCGGCCGCGCGGTCCGGCTTCACCGTGATGCCCGGCGGGCTGACGCGCGTGAGCGCCGCGCCCGACGCGATGGTCGTGTCGATGCAGCGCGGCGGCGGGAGCAAGGACACGTGGGTACTCGCCGCCGGCGCCGCGATCGACTTCAGCCTGCTGAACACCGGGGCCCGTGTCGAACTGACCCGTGCCGGCGGGGACTTGCCCAGCCGGGCCGCCGACAACCTGTTCTGGCTCGGCCGCTACGCCGAGCGTGCCGAGGCGACGACCCGACTGCTGCGCGGGGTCGCGGTGCGCCTCGCCGAGCGGTCCGGCCTCGCCGACGCGCCCGAGTTGCCGGCCCTGCTCCACACGCTCACGCTGCAGCGCGAGTTGCCGCCGGCGCACGCGAAGGAGACGCCGGAATCGCACGTGTTGCGGGCCGTGTTCGACTCGACGCACACCGGCAGTCTCGGCTCGACGGTGCGCTCGGTGCAGCGACTCGCCGGGATGGTGCGCGACCGCATCTCGATCGACATGTGGCGGGCGCTGAACGGCCTTGCCGATTTCCCCGCCGAGCCGTCCGTGTACGGCGACGACGGCCCGACGCCGGCGGACGTACTCGACCTGCTCAACCGCACGGTCATTACACTGGCGGCGTTCGGCGGGCTGGCGGTGGAGAGCATGACCCGCGGGGAGGGGTGGCGCTTCCTCGACCTCGGCCGCCGGCTGGAACGCGCGCTGCACATGATCGCCCTCCTCGACGGCTCGCTCGTCCACCCTGCCGCGCAGGAAGGCCCGATCCTCGACGCCATCCTGGAAGTCGCCGACAGCGGCATGACCTACCGCCGCCGCTACCTCGGCAGCCTGCGGGCGGAGGCGGTGCTGGACCTGCTCGTGTTCGACGAATCGAACCCGCGGTCGCTGGCCGCGCAGCTGGTGGCGCTGGAGGACGACGTGAACCACCTGCCGCGTCCACCGCGCGGCGCCGGCCGCTCGCCGGAACAGCGGTTCGCCCTGGCGGCGCTGAGCTCGGTGCGGATGGCGGAGCCGGAGAAGCTGGCGGCGGTGGCGGACGGGGCGCGGCCGGAACTGAAGACCGTGCTGGAGCACGTCGGCGGCTGGCTGCCGATCCTGTCGGACGCGATCACGCAGCAGTACCTGACGCACTTGCAGCCGTCGCGCCACCTGGCGGCGCCGGAGCCGGTACGCCGTACCGCGGCCGAGAGCGGCGACCGGTTGTGATGGACCGGGTGGCTCGGGTCTTGTAGGTCGGGCCGAGTCTTCGAGGCCCGACGCAGGGCGCGAGTGCTTCCGACGATGCGTGGGGAACGAAACCCCACGTGGGATTGGGTTCACCGTATTCCGCCCGACGTTCCCGTACGCCGCGTCGGGCCTCGAAGACTCGACCCGACCTACAAGACCCGAGCCACCGAACAACGACCTCCTTTCCCCGTCCCTGCGGGACGCCTCAATGGCGCTCGGTGTCGGGCCGGGCGAACGGCCGGCGTGAGCCGTCTGGTCGTTGGTACGGGTGCGTGAGCGGTGAGCCAATAAGACCACGAGCCGCGACCGAAAGGGAGCGGTGGCGGACCGACGGACCGCAATCGGCGAAGGATGGTTCAGCAGCCGCTCCCTTTCGGTCACGGCTCGTGGGGGTGAAGACATTCCCGCGAAGGCACCCGTACCAACGACCAGACGGCTCACGCCGGCCGTTCGCCCGGCCCGACACCGAACGCCAGACAGACCACCACGAAGACCCGAGCCCGTACACGCGACATGCGCTACCACATCTCCCACACCACCACCTACGCCTACGCCGAGCCGGTGTCGCTGTGCCAGAACGTCGCGCACCTGGCGCCGCGGCCGTGCCATCGGCAGCGCGCCGAGCCGCCCACGCTCAGCATCACGCCCGACCCGGCCGTGATCGAAGACCGCGTCGACTTCTTCGGCAACCCGGTGTGCTACTTCACCGTGCAGGAGCCGCACCGCGAGCTCACGGTGACAGTCGAGCAACGCGTCGAGGTCGCGCCCGAACCGCCACCGGCGCACGCGCCGGCGTGGGAGGAGGTCCGCGACCGGTTGCCGCGGGACCGCTCGGCGGTGTGGATGGACGCGTACCAGTTCGCGTTCGACTCCCGGTTCGTCTCGGCCGACGCACGCTACGCCGACTACGCGCGGGCGTCGTTTGCGCCCGGTCGCTCAATTCTCGACGCCGCGCTCGACCTGATGAGGCGCACGCACGCCGACTTCGTGTACGACCCGCGCGCCACGACGCTCGCCACGCCGGTCGCCGAGGTGTTCGAGACGCGCCGCGGGGTGTGTCAGGACTTCGCCCACCTGATGCTCAGCTGCTTCCGCTCGCTCGGCCTGGCGGCGCGGTACGTGAGCGGCTACCTCTCGACGCTGCCGCCGCCGGGAAAGGCCCGGGCGGTCGGCGCCGACGCGACGCACGCCTGGGTGAGCCTGTTCTGCGGCGACGCGGGGTGGGTCGATCTCGACCCGACGAACGACACCGTGCCGACCGACCGGCACGTGTTGCTCGCGTGGGGCCGCGACTACGAGGACGTAAGCCCGCTGAAGGGCGTGATCCTCGGCGGCGGGCACCACACGGTCCGCGTTGCCGTGGACGTGCGGCCGGAGGACGAGGGGGTGTCGTGACGTTCGTCGTGTTCCGATTACCGCGCAGTCTCATCCGCCGTGGCGACCAGCCGGCTCACGCCGACCGTTCGCCACGGCGGATGAGACCCGGTCCGCGCGGGCAGGCAACCACCGGTGCCAATATTGGTGTGAGGTGTCGGGTGGCCCCACCACCTCTGTTCGCGGCCCGGGCCGCGGCAGTTGATTCCTGATACGCGGTCCGGTTGCGGGTGTCTGATCTGGTGGGACCGGCGTCCCGCCGGTCGTCCCGGATGACCGGCGGGACGCCGGTCCCACCAAACTCCAACCGGACAGCACCAACCGGACCG
>VFQN01004926.1_pt1 | contig 16971 bp, 17 predicted proteins | sample 3512371 | NCBI WGS metagenome assembly VFQN01 (sample SAMN10412370, study PRJNA504923) | tailings metagenome | isolation source: Replicate 2 from Balatoc abandoned mine | place: Philippines: Itogon, Benguet | collected 2017-08-28 | reverse complement strand
CCGAGGTCAACCGCATCGAGGACCTGCCGCGCATCCTGCGCCGCGCCGCCAAGGTTGCCCTCACCGCGCCGACCGGACCGGTCTTCATCTCCCTGCCCGGGGACATCCTGAACAACGAAGCCGCCATCGACATGGGCGAGGTGACCCGCGTCGACACGGCCGTGCGCCCGAGCGACGCGGCGCTGGAGCAGCTCGCCCGGCGCCTCCTCTCGGCAAAGAAGCCGCTGATTCTGGCCGGCCATGAGATCGCCACGTCGGACGCCTTTGCGGAGGCCACCGAACTCGCCGAGACGCTGGGCGCACCGGTGCTGCAGCAGACCGTGGCCTGGGGCGCCCACTTCCCTTCCGAGCATCCGGCCTACCTCGGCGCGCTGAACCGCGACCAGAAGTACGTGCGCCGCGTCCTGTCCGACTACGACCTGATGCTCTGTGTTGGCGCCGACGTGCTCAAGATGTCGGTGTGGAGCGAGACCGAGCCCCTGCCCGAGACCACCAAGGTGGCGATGATCGGCCTGCGCGACTGGGAGATGGGCAAGAACTTTCCGGCCGAGATCGCGCTGCGCGCCGACGTGAAGGAGACGCTGAAGGCCCTGGTGCCGCTGCTGAGGAAGCTGGGCGGCGCGAAGCTCGCCGAACAGGCCCAGGCGTCGCTGGCCGAGATCGCGACGCGCAACTGGAGCGCCCAGCGCGCCCAGAAGGCGGCGAAGGTCGCGACGCCGGCGGCCGGACCGCTGCCCGCCGAATGGCTCATGATGCGTCTCAGCGACAAGCTGCCGAAGGACGCCATCATCGTCGAGGAAGGCCTCACCAGCACCTCGACCTTGCCGAGCTATTTCCCCTTCCGCGACCGCAACAGCTTCTTCGGCAATGTGAGCGGCGGCATCGGCTGGGGCATCGCCGCGGCCGTCGGCGTGCAGATCGCTGAGCCGAAGCGCCGGGTCGTGGCCGTGATCGGCGATGGCAGCGCCATGTACTCGATCTCGGCAATCTGGAGCGCGGCCAACCAGAAGCTGCCGGTCATCTTCCTGATCACCAACAACGAGGGTTACCAGATCCTCAAGAACCGGCTGAAGCTGTTCCACGGCAACGACACGCCGATCGGCATGGACTTCAACGATCCACCGATGAACATCGCGAAGATCGCCGAGGGCTTCGGCCTGCCGGCCGAGCGGGTCGACACCGCGGATGGCTTCGACGCCGCCCTCGAGCGGGCGCTAGAGCGGACCGACGGGCCGACGCTGATCGAGGCCATGGTGAAGAAGGGCTGACGAGGAGCCGCATCATGCGCGAGGTCAGACACGCATTCGTCGAGACGCGCGGCTTTCCGACCCACTTGGCCGAGGCCGGCAGCGGCGCGCCGCTGCTCCTGCTGCACGGATGGCCGGAATTCTGGGCGACCTGGGAGCCGATGTTCGACCGGCTGTCCGATCGCTTCCGACTGGTCGCGCCGGACTTCCGCGGCTTCGGCGAAAGCGGAAACCCGACCACGGGCCCTTCGGACCAGGCCGGCCCCGACACGCTGGCCGACGACATCGTGGCGCTCCTCGACCGGCTGGGCATCGCCCGGGCCGGCTTCGTCGGCCACGATGTCGGCGCCTATGTGATGCAGCGGTTGGCGATCCGCCACCCCGACCGGGTGGCCGGGCTCTTCTTCTTCAATTGCGGCACCCACGGGGTCGGCGCTCGCTGGCGGGATCCAGAACAGATCAACGAGATCTGGTACCAGACCTTCCACCAGATGCCGTTCGCGCCCGCGGTCGTGGGCGCCTCGCGCGATTCCTGCCGGGCCTACTTCCGGCATTTCCTGACCCACTGGTGCCATCGCAAGGACGCCTTCGACGGCGTGCTGGAGCGCTGGGTCGACAACTTCATGCGTCCCGGCAATCTCCAGGGTGGCTTCAACTGGTACATCTCGCAGAATGCCGGGCGGCTCGCCGTCATGGCAGGGACCGCGCCCAAGCCCCCTGTGATCACCCAGCCCGCGCGCGTCCTCTGGGGCCGCCACGACCCGGTCCTCAAATCGGCCTGGATCGACGTCGTCGGAAACTACTTCCAGGACGTGGAAGCCGGCATCGCGGAGGATGCCGGCCACTTCGTTCACTATGAGCAGCCCGATCTCGCCGCGACGGAGATCGCGAAGTTCTTCGAGCGGATCGGCTACCGCGTTTGAGAAAGTAGGTTCGTCTCAATGAAGGCCATCCAGACCGCCGATCTCGGCTCGATCGACAACTATGCCCCGGTCGACCTGCCTTTGCCCCAGCCAGGCGAGGGCGAGGTTCGTATCAGGGTCGCAGCCTGCGGGGTCGGATACGTCGACTCTCTGGTTGCGCTCGGCCGCTATCAGGTCAAGCCACCGTTGCCTCACGTGCCTGGGTCCGAGATCGGGGGCGTGGTGGATGCGCTGGGGCCAGGCGTCACGGGATTGGCCATAGGAGAGCGTGTCCTGGCGCAGGCGCGTGGCGGCTTTGCGGAATACGCGATCGCCTCGGAACGCGCCGTCAGCCGCATACCTGACCGGATGAGCATGAACCAGGCCGCCGGCTTTCGCGTCAACTACGGCACGGCCCTGCACGGTCTTCGCGATCGCGCTGCACTCAAAGCGGGCGAGACCCTGGTGGTGATCGGCGCTGCCGGGGGCGTCGGATTGGCGGCCGTCCAGGTCGGTCGGCTGCTCGGCGCGAACGTCATCGGCGTCGCCTCGACCGAGCCGAAGCGCGCCGCCGTTGCAGAGGCAGGTGCAGCGGTCACACTCGACCGTACTGTCGAAGGATGGCGGGAGAGGCTCAAAGCGGTGTCACCGAACGGCGTCGACGTCGTCTTCGATCCGGTCAGTGGCCCGTTGCTGCAGCCTGCTTTCCGGTCGCTTCGATGGGGCGGCCGCTACCTCGTCATAGGCTTTGCCGGCGGCGACATTCCGGCCTTGCCGGTGAATTTGCCCCTCCTCAAGGGAGCTGCCCTCATCGGCGTGGACTATCGCCAGTTCGGCGCGGTGTTCGAGGCCGACGCCGCCGCCAGCCAGCTCGAAGAGCTGCTCGCCTGGGTCGCGAAGGGCGAACTCGACGTGCCGGTCGGCAGAACCTTCCTCTTCGGCGAATACCGCGAAGCACTTGAATATGCGCTCTCCGGTGACGGAACGGGCAAGACCATTCTCGCTGTCGATCCGAGCCTGGGTTGAACCTGAATTATGGGCGCTGGATTTCTGCGGCGTACTAAGTCGCCGTCTCGTGCTTCTTGATGGCCGGCATCAGGCCGGTCGGGTCGACCAGCTTGCCGTGCACCAGCATGTTGTGGGCATGGGCGAGGTGATGCAGCGCGAAGGACGTCTGCATGGCGCCGACGCGGCCTTGTGCGTCCTGGGCCGCGTTGATCGCCTGCTTCACGAGCTTCAGCGCGAACAGGGGCTTCCGGGCGATGCGTTCGGCCATGGCGAGGCCGAAGGACTCCAGTTCGGCGCGCGGCACGACGTGGTTAACCATGCCGAGGCGATGCGCCTCGGCCGCCTTGATCCAGTCGGCGGTGAACAGGAATTCCTTGGCCTTGCGAATGCCCATCTCCCAGGGATGAGCGAAGAACTCCGCACCGCCCACGCCCATGGCCACCGAATGGTCGAGGAATTCGGCGTCCTCCGAACAGACGATCAGGTCGCACGGCCACATGAGCATGAGGCCGCCGATCATCACCTTGCCGTGGACCAGCGCCAGGGTCGGCTTGGGAATGTTTCGCCAGCGCTCGCAAAAGCCCAGGTAGATCTCCTGCTCTCGCGCATACTGGGCCTCCGCGCCAGGCTTGCCGAAGCCGCCCCAGGTGCCGACGGTCTCGTGCTTCGTCATGTTGCCGTGTCCGTCGACCTCGCGCAGGTCGTGTCCTGACGAGAAGTGCGGTCCGTTGGCCGACAGCACGATCACCTTCACCGCGTCGTCGTGAGCGGCGCGGTCGAAGGCCTCGTTCAGGGCATAGAGGAATGCCGTGTCCTGCGCGTTGCGCGTGTCCGGCCTGTTGAGGACGATGCGGGCGATACCGCCCGGCTGGTTCTCGAATAGGATTGGCGACGTCGTCATGGCAGGCTCCCGGATGTTTCCGGAAGCCTACCGTACGAAACGTTCCCCGTCGCTCAGCCGCGCGCCGGCTGGGTCGTCGGACGGGCCGCCGCCTCGACGACCATGTTCTTCATGGCCTTCTGCAGCTTGTCGAAGGCGCGCACCTCGATCTGGCGCACGCGCTCGCGGCTGATGCCGTACTTGGAGCTCAGGTCCTCGAGCGTCTTGGGCTCGTCGACCAGACGGCGCTCCACGATGATGTGGCGCTCGCGGTCGGTGAGCTGCTTCAGAGCCGCGGCCAGCATGTGCTTGCGCTGGTTCAGCTCCTGGCTCTCGCCGAGGCGCGCTTCCTGGTTGGGCGAGTCATCGACCAGCCAGTCCTGCCACTCCATGTCGCCTTCCGCCTTCACCGGGGCGTTGAGCGACGAGTCCGGGGCGGCGAGGCGGCGGTTCATGTTCACCACCTCCTCCTCGGGCACGCCGAGGCGGGTGGCGATCTTCGTCACCTGCTCGGGCGACAGGTCGCCCTCCTCGATGGCCTGCATCTGGCCCTTCAGCTTGCGCAGGTTGAAGAACAGCTTCTTCTGCGCCGCCGTGGTGCCCATCTTCACGAGCGACCAGCTGTGCAGGATGTATTCCTGGATCGAGGCGCGGATCCACCACATCGCGTAGGTGGCCAGGCGGAAACCGCGATCCGGGTCGAACCGCTTCACCGCCTGCATCATGCCGACGTTGCCTTCGGAGATCAGCTCGGCGACCGGCAAGCCGTAACCGCGATAACCCATGGCGATCTTGGCCACGAGGCGCAGGTGGCTCGTCACGAGGCGATGGGCAGCCTTCGTGTCGCCGTGCTCGCGCCAGCGCTTGGCCAGCATGAACTCTTCCTGCGGTTCCAGCAGGGGAAACTTCCGGATGTCCGACAGGTAACGGCTGAGATTGCCCTCGGGCGTCAACGACGACGGCAGGGCCGGAAGGTTTGCGGTGGCTGCACTCATGGCTACTCCCCCTTTCGTACGCAGGACCGCCGGTGAACGAGCATTTAGCACTCTCGTCCCCCGACTGCTAAATCCGACTCTAGAAGTCGGAATGGCCCCGGGTCAACATCTAATTCCCAGTAACCCCCTCGGGTATTGGGGAATTACTTAACGCTGTTCAGCGTTCTCACCAACTTCCTGAAATCTTCAGGCAATTCTGTGGCAAACCGCATGCGCTTCCCGGTGTTTGGGTGTTCAAAAGCGAGCACAGCTGCGTGAAGAGCCTGCCGCGGGAACGCTTTCAACGCCTCTGGTGCACCCCCGTTGCGGGACTTGCGGCCATAGACCGGATCCCCGACCACCGGGCACCCGATATGGGCCATATGGACCCGGACCTGATGGGTCCGGCCCGTGCCGAGCTTGGCGCCCACAAGGCTCGCGACCGGAGCCAGAGGCGCCCCGAAGCGTTTCTCCAGCCAATACTCGGTATGAGCCGCCTTGCCGCCACTCTTGCGGACCGCCATGCGCTTGCGGTCGACGGGATGCCGCCCCAAGGCCGCCTCGACCGTTCCGCGCTCCGGCTTGGGTGCCCCCCAGACCAGCGCCTTGTAGATTCGCTCGAGATCGTGGGCGGCGAACAGCTTGGACAGCGCATGGTGCGTCCTGTCGTTCTTGGCCGCAACCATGACCCCTGACGTGTCCTTGTCGAGCCGGTGCACGATCCCGGGCCGGCGCACGCCGCCGATCCCGGACAGGCTGTCGCCGCAGTGGGCCAACAACGCATTGACCAGCGTCCTGTCGGGATTGCCGGGAGCCGGATGGACCACCATTCCGGCCGGCTTGTTCAGAACGAGCAGATCCGTGTCCTCGAACAGGATCTCCAGGGCCATGTCCTGGGCCTGCGGGACAGCCGGCTCGGGCTCCGGAATGTCGACCAGCACGACATCGCCCGTTTTGACCTTGCGGGACGGCTCTTCTATCGTCTGCCCTCCCGCGAGCGCTACGCAGCGGCCCTCGATCAGTGCCTTGACCCGGCTGCGCGTCAGCGAAGGCAAGGCAGCAGCCAGCGCGCGGTCCAGCCGTTCGCCGGCGGCGCTCTCGTCGAAGGTCACGGTGTGGCGACCGGCGTCGCTCATGGAGTTTTCTTGGCGTCCCCTGCTCAGGCCTCTGCACCACTCTGGCTGAAGGTGCTGGTCATCGTTATGGGCCTGCTGATCGTGGTGGGCTTCATCGTCGCGGTTGCCGAGATTGCCCGGCGCATCTCTACCCCCAACGCCGGCCGTTCGCCAGCATCCGAGGGCAACCGCTTCAGCGAGCGAATCGCCCTGCCTTCGGGCGCCCGCGTGGTCTCGATGAACGCCGTGGGCGACCGGCTCGTCGTGCATGTCGAGACGCAGGGCGGCCCGGCTTCCGCCTATGTCGTCGACCCGCGCAGCGGCGCCCTCCTGGGCACGATCGAGTTCCCGCCCGGCGCCGGCCGCTGAGCCCACCGACATCCGAACGAGGACAGGAATGAACTTCCGGAGCGACAACGAAGTGGGCGCGCATCCCGTCGTGCTCGAGGCCGTGACACGCGCCTTCTCCGGCGGCGGCACGGCGCCGTCCTATGGCGCCGACGAGTGGACCCACAGGGTAGAGCGCCGGCTGCGGGACATCTTCGAGAAGCCCGACCTCGTGGCGTTCCCCGTCGCGACCGGTACCGCCGCCAACTCCCTCGCTCTGTCCTGCTGCACCCCGCCCTGGGGGTCGATCTACTGCCATGCCGAGGCGCACATCGTGGTCGACGAGGCCAATGCGCCCGAATTCTTCACCTCGGGCGCCAAGCTCTGCCCTCTTCCCGGCCCCGCCGGGAAGATCGACCAGAAGAAGCTGGCCGAAGCCCTTGCCCAGCCGGTTTACGGCGTCGTCCACCATCCCCAGCCGGCCGCCGTAAGCATCACCCAGGCCACCGAGTGCGGCACCGTCTATGGTCCCGACGAGGTCGCCTCGATCGCCACGACGGCCCACCGCCACGGTCTCAAGCTGCACATGGACGGCGCGCGTTTCGCCAACGCGCTCGCCTTCGTCGGCTGCTCGGCGGCGGAGCTGTCGTGGGGCGCCGGCGTCGATGTGCTGAGCCTGGGGGCCACCAAGAACGGCGCCCTGGCCGCCGAGGCCGTGGTGTTCTTCGACCCCGACCTCGCACGCGAGTTCGAGTTCCGCCGCAAGCGGAGCGGCCATCTCTTCTCGAAGATGCGGTTCCTGTCGGCCCAGCTCGAGGCCTATCTGACCGACGGGCTGTGGCTCGGCAACGCTGGTCACGCCAACGCCATGGCGCGCCGCCTCGTCGCCGGCCTGACGAGCCTCAAGGGCACGCAACTCCTCTACCCGGTCGATGCCAACGAGATCTTCGTCATCCTGCCGTCGCGCATGCATGATGCGCTGCAGGCCGCGGGCGCGCAGTATCATCCGTGGCCGTCGGACCGGCCCGGCGAGCGGGCCTACCGCCTCGTCACCGCCTTCGACACCGAGCAGACGACCGTCGACCGCTTCCTGAGCATCGCCAAGAAAGCAGCGTGAGAGTCCCATGACCCACCAGCGTACCCTGACCGCCGCCCACTGGGGCGTCTACGAAGTCGAATACGACGACAAGGGCCAAGCGACGAAGCTTCATCCCTTCTCGAAGGACCCCGATCCCTCGCCGATCGGCCTGCACATGCTGTCGGACGAGGTCGCGCGGATGCGCGTCCGCCGGCCGTCCTTCCGCAAGAGCTGGCTGGAGAAAGGCCCGGGCGCCGCGACCGACAGGCGTGGACAGGAACCCTTCGTCGAGGTGCCGTGGGATGAGGCGCTGGACCTGGTCGCCGGTGAACTGAAGCGCGTGAAGGACGCGCATTCCAACCGCGCGATCTTCGGCGGCTCGTACGGCTGGTCGAGCGCGGGTCGCTTCCACCACGCGCAGAGCCAGGTCCATCGTTTCCTCAATGCGCTCGGCGGCTACGTGCGCCACCAGGATTCCTACAGTCTCGGCGCGGCGCGCGTTCTGATGCCGCACATCGTGGCGAGCATGGAAGACCTGATGGCGATGCACACCACGTGGGAGGTGCTGGCCGACCATTGCAAGCTGTTCGTCACCTTCGGCGGCGCGCCGCACAAGAATGCGCAGATCAGTGCCGGCGGCGCGATGGTGCATCGCCTGAAGGACGGACTCTACGGCATGCGGGCCAGAGGCGTGCGCTTCATCAACGTCACGCCGACCGCCGAGGACCTCGACACCGGCGGCGACATCGAGTGGCTGCCGATCCGGCCGAACACCGACGCCGCCATGATCCTGGCGCTCTGCCACGTGCTGTACACCGAGAAGCTCTATGACCCCGAGTTCCTCGACCGCTGCACCGTGGGCTTCGACAAGTTCGCGCCGTCGCTCGCCGACAAGACTCCGGAATGGGCCGAGGGGATCACGGGCATCTCCGCTCACCGCATTCGCGCGCTGGCGCGCGAGATGGCGGCGACGCGCACCACGGTGAACATCAACTGGTCGCTGCAGCGCTCGCATCACGGCGAGCAGCCCTTCTGGGCGCTGGTGACGCTCGCCTGCATGCTGGGACAGATCGGCCTTCCGGGCGGCGGTTTCGGCGCGAGCTATGGGCCGACCAACGGCATGGGCAGCGATGCGCCGCTGCTCTCGGGCCCGACCCTGTCGCAGGGCACCAACGCGGTCTCCGACTTCATTCCGGTGGCGCGCTTCACCGACATGCTGCTCAATCCGGGCGGCAAGGTGCCGTACAACGGACGCGAGATCACCTACCCCGACATCAAGCTGATCTACTGGGCGGGTGGCAACCCGTTCCATCACCACCAGGACCTCAACCGCCTCCGGACGGCGTGGCAGAAGCCCGAGACCATCATCTTCAACGAGCAGTTCTGGACTCCCGCGGCGAAGATGGCCGACATCGTGCTGCCCGCGACCACCGGCCTCGAGCGCAACGACATCGGCTACGCGCGGCGCGAACCGTTCCTGATCGCCATGAAGAAGGCGCGCGAGCCGATCGGCGAGGCGCGCGACGACTACTGGATCTTCTCCCAGATCACGCGTCGTCTCGGCGCCGCCGACGTCTACACCGAAGGCCGCGACGAGATGCAGTGGCTCGCCCACATGTACGATGAAGGCCGCCAGAAGTCGGCCAGGATGGGCGTGGATCTGCCCTCGTTCGAGGAATTCTGGGAAGCCGGCATCGCCAAGGTGCCGGGCGAGAACACCGATCCGGTGATGCTCGCGAAGTTCCGCGACGATCCGTCGGCGCATCCGCTCAGGACGCCGTCGGGCAGGATCGAGATCTTCTCCGAAAAGATCGCCTCGTTCGGCTACGACGACTGCCCCGGTCATGCGACCTGGATGGAGCCGATCGAGTGGCTCGGCTCGAAGAAGGCCGGGCGCTATCCGCTGCACATGCTGTCCGACCAGCCGGTCGACAAGCTGCACAGCCAGCTCGACCACAGTCCCCACGCCAAGGCGACCAAGGTCAAGGGCCGTCAGCCGGTCACGATGCACCCCGATGACGCCGCCGCACGCGGCATCGCCGAAGGCGACCTCTTGCGCGTCTTCAACGACCGCGGCGCCTGCCTCGCGTCGGCCCGGCTGACGGACCGCATCCGCCGCGGCGTGGTGCGCCTCTCGACCGGCGCCTGGTTCGACCCCGAGGATTCCGGCTCGAACACACCTCTGGAGAAGCACGGCAATCCCAATGCCCTGACGCTCGACATCGGCTCCTCGAAGCTCAGCCAGGGCTGCATTGCGCAGACCTGTCTGGTCGAGATCGAGCGCTTCGACGGGGCCGCTCCGGCAGTCACCGCGCATCGGCTCCCCTCCTTCAGCGGCCGTTAAAACCGCGTTGCCGGTCTCCTTCACCATTGACATCGCATGTGTTTAATATGCAAATGCGAGTGACTTGCAATTAACCAAGCGAGGCGAAGATGGACCAGATGATGCAGCTGCACTCCGCAGGCGAAGCTTCCCGTGCAAAGCCCGAACGCGACTCCGCGAGCATCGAGAGCAGCCAGCTCATGGCCGGGCGCCGCGAACTCCTGATCCGCCACGGCGCCAGCACCTACCGGTTGCGCGTGACGGCTTCCGAGAAGTTGATCCTGACCAAGTAACCGTCCCGCCGCGCGACGACGGATCAGGGCATCGGCGACGCGTCGGACCCGGGCGAGATCCGGCGCGCCTCTCGCGGCGACATGCCAAACCGCCGCTTGAACATGCGGCCGAAGGATGAAAGGTCGGAGAAGCCGCTTCGCAGCGCTATCTCGCCAATCGTCAACCCGATGCCTGCGGCGGAGCGGAGTTCGCCACGCGCCCTCTCCAGCCGTGCATTCCAGATGGTCTCCGCGACCCCCCGGTCGTTGTGGGCGAGGACCCGGTAGAGCGTCGCGTCCATGTCGCCGCCATCGCGCGACCGGTCGATCGCGTGCAATGACGCGGCCATCTCGATGGCGCGATCGCGATGAAGTATGGCTGGAGCTGAACGACAACATGGTCCATGAGGACGGACACATGATGAACGCCCAGCTTCGCAACGATCGTATCTCGACCTACGCGGGCACGCCGCGTGCCGACATCTTCGTCGCCGACACACTGGATCCGATCGGCGTGCGCTTCGCGCATCTGCCATTCACGCCCGACCGCATTTTCGCCAGGCTCCCGAGGGCGTGAAATCCACCGCACCACCCCGCAGCGTCAGTATCGTGACGCAGACCCGCGTGCGGCCGGAGCACGACGAGGAGTTCGCCCGCTGGCAGGGCGAGACCAGCGCCTGCATCCGCGACTTTCCCGGCTTTCTCGAGCAGCACCTCCTGCCGCCCAATCCGCCCCTTCAGGTGGACTGGGTCATCCTGCAGCGTTTCGCCAGCCTGGCCGATGCGCAGCGCTGGCTGGGATCGGCCGAACGTCAGACGCGTATCGCGGGCGCCGCCCCGATGCTGGTCGGCCGCGACGACGTGCACATCGTTCAGGACGAGGCGGGCAGCGTCAGGCCGGCACCCGTGTCCACCATCATTTCCACCCGGGTCAAGCCCGGCAAGGAAGCCGAGTACCGGGCCTGGGTCCGCAAGATCGCGGCCGAGCAGTCGAAGGCTCCCGGGCTCCAGGGATATCGCTTCGAGCCTCCGGTGCCGGGCGTGCAGGAGGACTTCATCGCCATCCTGCGCTTCGATACCGAGGCCAATCTCCGGGCCTGGCTCGAGTCGCCCGTTCGCCGGGCCCTGCTCGAGGAGGCGGAGCCGCTCACCGAGGAATCCCACGCGCGCATCGCCAGTTCCGGCTTCGAACAATGGTTCCGCGACGCCGCCCCCGCCGACGGGCAGCTGCCGGTGTGGAAAATGGACATGCTCGTCCTGCTGATGCTCTATCCGATCGTGATGCTGTTCGGGTACTTCGTCGGCACGCCGCTGCTCGACCAGACGCTTCATCTCCCCTTCGCGGTCTCGCTCTTCGTCGGCAATATCGCGAGCGTATTCATGACGGGCTTCCTCGTGCCGTGGATCGCCGGGCGCTTCGGCTGGTGGCTGCGCCCCGCGCCGGGCCGGAAGTTGCGTGTCAATCTCCTGGGAGCCGGCCTGATCTCGGCGGCTTACGTGGCGATGGTTTTCCTGTTCCTGCGAGCGCTCTGAGACGAGGTTGCGCCGGCCGGCAAGGCGGTGGCAGAGTCGGGCAGGATCGGCCCGGGAGCGTTGCGTTCATGGCGTTACTAGACAGGGCGAAACGACTCCTTTGGAACATCGCGGCGGCACCGGAGCGAACCGATCGACAGGCAGCGGCCGCCGTGGCGATCGAACCACTGATGCCCGCCAGGCCGTTGCAGCTGACCCGTTTGGATGCCGCGTTCGCGACGCTGGTCGGTCCCATTCCGGCGTCCTGCCGCGACACGCCTTCGATGATCTCCTTGCCGGAAAAGCAGTTCCTCTTCGGGCTGGCGAGCCGCTACTACGCCGGCAAGGGACTCATCGTCGATGCCGGGATCTTCCTCGGGGCGTCCACCCGTTGCTTCGGCGAAGGGCTTCGCTCGAACCCCCGGCAGGAAGATATCGTGCGGGCGTTGCCGCGGCCGATCGTTTCGTACGAGAGGGCGATCGTGAACCCCAACATGCCGCGCTTCTTCAGAAAGCATGGCCTGCCCGTTTCCGCCGCGCCGGGCGAGTCCTTCGAAGCCGAACTGCGCCGCCTCATCGAACCGGTGAAGGAACTCGTCGATCTTCGTATCGGCGATTTCATGGATGCCCCGGAGCTCGACCGTCCGGTCGAAATCCTGTTCCTCGACATTCTCAAGTCATCCGCGCTCAGCCTTCGCGCCTTCCGCCTGTTCTATCCAAGGCTGATCCCCGGGCATTCGCTGGTGGTCCATCAGGACTACTTCTTCGAGGAGCTGCCCTGGATAAAGACCCATCAGGAAGGCCTGGCGAACTATTTCGACTTCGTCGGTGAAGTCGGCTCGAGCGCCGTCTTCCGGTGCCGGAAGGCAGTTCCCCGGCCGGTCCTGGACGGGCTCGACGACCTGCCGCCGGCGGAGCAGCTCCGCCTTGCCAGCATTGCCCTGCACCGGTCCGCCGATCCGGCCCGCCGGTTCTTCATGGCCGTCTCGAAGATGCGGCTCATCCGCAAGCTCCAGGGCCGGGCGGCGGCGCGCGCCTATCTCGAGTCGATCAAGGCCGAGTTCCCCGAGCAGGTCGCACAGACCGACAACCGGCGCCTGGTCTACGCCTTGCGGCGGGCCGAGGAGTTTCTCGCCAGGAAGCCGAAGAAGGCGCACAAGGAGGGGACGCGCACCGCCGAGCAGCGCGTTCCGTCCGCCTAGCAGGAGGGGACCCATGAGCAAGCGTCTCACCGCCGACGAAGTCTCGCAGTACCGTCGCGACGGATTTCATTTCCCGGTCCGCGTGCTGTCCCCCGGCGAGGCGCGCACCTGCCGCGACCGTCTGGAAGCGCACGAACGCGCGACGGGCGGACCGATCGCGGGAGACATGCGGCACAAGGTGCATCTGCTCTTCACCTGGGCCAACGCGCTCGCGCGCCACCCCGCCATCCTGGATGCGGTCGAGGACATCATCGGGCCGGACATCCTGTGCTGGAGCAGCACCTTCTTCATCAAGGAGGCGCGGTCGCCCTCCTTCGTGTCGTGGCACCAGGACGCCACCTACTGGGGCCTCAGCACCGACGAAGTCGTCACGGCCTGGGTGGCCTTCGCCGACGCGCCGGTCGAAAGCGGCGCGATGCGGTTCTGGCCGGGCAGCCACCTCCAGAAGCAGATCGAGCATCGCGACACGTTCGACGCGAACAACCTGCTGAGCCGCGGCCAGGAGATCGCCGTCGACGTGCCGGAAGGCGCCGGAGTCGATGTGCCGCTGAAGGCCGGCGAGATGTCGCTGCACCATGTGCTGCTGGCCCACGCGTCGGGGCCGAACACGACCGACGATCGCCGCATCGGGCTGGCCCTGCGCTACATCCCGCCCCATGTCCGCCAGCTCAAGGTCCGCGATTCGGCGACCCTGGTCCGGGGGCGCGATCCCCATGGAAACTTCGATGCCGAGCCGGCACCCAAGGCCGACCTCGATGAAGCCGCACTCGCGACCCATCGCGAGGCCGTCGAGCGGTCGGCCAAGGCCCTCTACTCGGGCACCGACCGCACGTCCTTCCGCGCGTAGCTGATGTGGCGGTTGGGCGGCGTCAGTGACGCCAGCTCGAATCGACCTTGTCGAGCTTGCGAACGAGCGCCGCGAACTCGAGGTCGCCGATCCCCACGGCGGACTCCATCTCCGAGAAGCGGTCCATGTCGGCGCCGGACTTGGCGGCCAGGTTGTCGCCCAGGACGTTGAGCGTCCCCGCCGCGGCCGCGTCGAGCTGGATCTGGCAGGCCCGCTCGAGGCGGTAGAGCCGCAGGAAGGCCTCGGGCACCGAACGGCCCGTGGTCAGCAGCCCGTGATTGCGCAACATCATCGCCTGGTTGTTGCCGAGGTTCGCCAGCAGCCGCGCACGCTCGTCGAGATCGAGGCTGGGGCCCTCATAGTCGTGATAGGACAGCTTGCCGTGGAAGGCGGTGGCGACCATCGACACCGGCAGAAGCCCGTCCTTGAGCGCGCAGACCGCCATGCCGGCGCGCGTGTGCGTGTGCATCACGACCTTGTGGCGCTCGGCATGGGCCATGTGGACCGCCGAATGGATGACGAAGCCGGCATAGTTCACCGGATGCGGGCTCGGCTCGACGATCTTCCCGTCGAGGTCGATCTTGACCAGGTTCGAGGCGGTCACCTCGTCGTAGTTCAGCCCATAGGGGTTGATCAGGAAGTGCGGCGCCTCGCCCGGCACCCGCGCGGTGAGATGTCCGTAGATCAGTTCGGTCCAGCCGAAATGATCGACCAGCCGGTAGGCGGCGGCGAGCTGGCGCCGCAGCACCCATTCGCCGTCGGCCGGCGGCAGCGCGTGAACGTCGATGCCGGTGAGCGGCAGTTCGGAAGCGATCGGCATGTCCATGGCGGTCCTCCTGCGGCGGCGACGAAGCTTAGGCCCGCGCGCTATGCTCGGGCAACAAGGGAGGAAACGGCACAATGTCCGCAAGCCAGCGCCTCGACACGACACGGTTGCAGAAGATCGCCCAGGCCTATTGGGAGAGCGCCGCCCTGATGGCCGCGGTCGAGCTGGAGATCTTCACCGCCATCGCCCATGGACAGGACACGATTCCCGCCGTCGCCAGGGCCGCTGGCATCTCGGAGCGCAACGCCGAGCGCCTGCTGACCGTGCTGGCGGCCATGACGCTGCTGTCGCGCGAGGGCGAGCGCTTCACCAACGCGCCCGACGTGCAGCGCTTTCTGGTCAAGGACGGCGACCGCTATGCGGGCCCGTGGATCCTGTTCACCAAGCCGCGCTGGAAGGCGTTCGGCGAACTGTCCGAGCGGCTGCGCGACCGCCAGGAGAACCGGCTGGGCGCCTACGTCGATTTCACGGTCGAGGACGCACGGCGCTATCACGCCGCGACCTATTCGATCGGCATGGGCGCCGCCCGCCTGTTCAGCCGCAGCGTCGACCTCGCGGGCCGCAAGCTCATGCTCGACCTCGGCGGCGGCTCCGGCGCCTACAGCATCGTCGCCACGAAGACCTTTCCCGGGCTGCAGGCGATCGTGCTCGACCTGCCGCCGGTCACGGTGGTGGCCGACGAATACATCGCGGCCAACGGCGCTACGGACCGCGTCCGCACCCTCCCCGGCGACTTCACCGAGACGCCTTTCCCGGCGGGCGTCGACGTCGTGGTCATGGCGAGCAACCTGCCGCAATACGAGCCCGCCCTGATCCGCCGGGTGGTCGCCAAGGCGTTCGAGGCCCTGGTCCCGGGCGGCGAGATGCACCTGATCGGCGAAACCCTGCACGACGACAGGACCGGCCCGCTCTCGGCCGCCCTGTGGGGCCTGAACGAGGCGATCCAGAACAGCACCGGCCTCGCCCACACAGAATCGGAGGTGAAGGGATATCTGCAGGGCGCGGGCTTCGCCGACGTGGCCGTCCATCCCTTCGTGCCCGGCGTCCTGTCCCGGATCGCCGGCCGCAAGCCCGGCTGAACGAGCGGGGTTGCGTCGGCGCGGCCATTCGACTATCAACCCGCCTCTGGCCCTATGCTCCCTTCGTCTAGAGGCCTAGGACGTGGCCCTCTCAAGGCTAAAACACGGGTTCGAATCCCGTAGGGAGCGCCAGGCGAGAGCCTGCTGCCTATGGCCTCCTGACATCACTCACACTCCAGGCCAACGAAAAACGCCGGCACGGTGATGGCCGCGCCGGCGCTTCTATGGCCGAGGGATCGATCGCTACCAGAAGCGCGTCGAGCCCAGGAAAGAAACGGCCGTGCGCTCGTCACGGTGGCGGGCTCCCAGGGCGGCACCGGCGCAAGCCGCGGCGCAGCCGATCGCCAGGGTCGCGGCGGTGAGGAACGCCGCGATGAGCGCCGTCTTGCGGGCAGCCTCGGCCGCATCGCGCGCCTTCTGCTCCGCGGCCTTGAGGTCGGCATAGGTCTCGTCGACCCGCTTCTCCGCTTCCGCCTGGGGCATGCCGGTCTGTTCCGCGACGACGCGCGCCAGGTAGGTGCGGTCGCGGACGTCGAGCTGCGGCGTCGTCAGCCCGGCCGCGAGGGCCCGGGCCATCGGCGCCTCGAGGTCGGCGCGGGTGCGACGAGCCGGAGTCGCGGCAGGCTGTGCGCCGCCGGGAGCCGCGGGCGTCGCCTCCGGGGCGGCCGGTGCCGCCGCCGGCGCGGGGGCCAGCAGGCGATCGATGGCATAGTCGGTGGGGTTCAGCGAGAGCTGGCCCAAGGCCGGATTGGAAGCCGCACCCGCGGTGCCGGCCGCCGCGATGGCCGTCGTCGCCTTGCCAGCCGCCGAAACGACCGCGCCCACACCGGAGGCGGCCAGGACGGCACCCAGCAGGACGCCGATCGACCAGACGCCGAACCCATGGGCGCCATCGCGGAAATGGCTCTCGGTCTCGTCGGTGGTGCGCCACGGCGAACGCATGCGGCCGGCGATGTAGCCGCCCGCCGCGAAGCTCGCGACCATGACGAGGGCCAGATAGACCGCCGCAAGGATGGCCGCGCCCTTGGCCGAGATGCCGGCATAGGCGTAGGGCGAAACCACGCTCAGGCCGAGCGCGGAGCCGAAGGCGAGCAGCACGACGGACATCGCCGCGGCGCCCAGCGCGCCCAGGATCACGGGACCCCAATCGAGGTAGCGGAAGGGCACGGTCTCGACGGGAACTGCGGTTGTGGTGGTGGCGGTGGCCATGATCGCGTCCTACCGGAGGCCGAGGAAGGACAGGATGAACATGACCACGACGACCAGTCCGACCAGATAGATGATGCCATTCATTGGAGATCTCCTCAGTTGCGGACCGGGAACGCCCGCTTTGCGTACGAGTTCCACGGAATCGACAAGATCCGGAGCCAGCGCGCATG
>VFQN01004925.1_pt1 | contig 16973 bp, 31 predicted proteins | sample 3512371 | NCBI WGS metagenome assembly VFQN01 (sample SAMN10412370, study PRJNA504923) | tailings metagenome | isolation source: Replicate 2 from Balatoc abandoned mine | place: Philippines: Itogon, Benguet | collected 2017-08-28 | reverse complement strand
CAGACCACACAGGCAGACGAGGACTGGAATCTCGCCTGAGGTAGGATTCGAACCCGGGTTGGAAATCCCGGGAAAGTCGGGATTTCCAACCAGCGGGCCTGCCTGTACTGGGCACCCGGTGGACCAGGGTTCCCTGAACACCCTGTGCTCAGTACTCTATGGGATAGCCGCCTGGCCTGCAAGCCAGGTATCGGTGAGTTAGTCACCGTTGAGTGTCATGACCATCACTAGAAGCACCTGGAAGCCACCCGTGTTCCACGCCAACGCCCCATGCAGGTGACTGCCGTTGCTTGCCTGCCAGTACCAGCGCCGGTAGCCTAGGTCGCCCACTTTCATGATGATGATACCAGGTACGTGTCAGGTAGCCCTCTCCTTGTCTCGGTGGCCTGAGACCACTGCGGGCATCCCCAGCCCCAGGCGCCAGGGCAGGCCCCCAGGGTTTGCTCAGGGTCGTAGCCACGCGTCCTTTGCTGAAGCGTGGTGTGGGCTGACAGGCCCAGCAAAGCGGTACAGTGAGTCGCATGGCTCCATGCTGCTGCCTGACCAAAGTTGGGCCCTGAAGTGTACATTGGGGGTTTGGGGCCATGACCGCACAACACCATCTTCCGTCTGGTCATGCATGGTGGTTGTTGGTTGCTACCTGGATGTGGTGGCAACCTAGCTACTGCTGTTATGATTTGCTTATCATAGCTTTGTGATCTCAGTTGCAGTGGCATTGTTTTTAGGTAGTGTAACACTTGCCGTGGTACACTTCTCGACCATCAAGTAAGCTTCCAGGCCTGAGCCCCGCCTAGAATGGCGCGGGTGATTGAAGCTGTGCAAATATTCAAGAAAGTCGAGGACGTAACAGCAGCTAAGGATGACCCGCCCCCAGGTGAGCGTTCGTCGTCAAGAGGGTCCTTTGCTCTGGTCTGAACAGCAGCGCCATATTGGCTGGGCATGACCAAATCAAGTGGAGAGCTCAACGGTGATATACGTTAAAAGTATTTGGTGCACATGTACGCCTGCGTCCCTTGTCTGGCGATTCTGCAGTGTACCTCATGGATGAGCTGGCCGAAATGGCCAGAGGTTCGTTCGAGTCATCGGAAAAGATTGCAGACAGGATAGCGAAACGCCTGCAGAACAAGTCTCCGACGGTCAAGTTCAAGGCAGGTGCAGCAGTAGCCCGAGAGTACCGACGTCCGCGCACCTGTGCGCTGTGCTAGGGGACCACAGGGTCCGATACCCCTAACGGCGTAAGCCGCATCTTCGTTATGACAAACTTCTCTTGCACTGGCATGGGTCTCTCATGGCTATTGCACCACCACCACGGCACCAGCGTCTGCAGCGCCTCTGGGGCAGCGACCGGTCACCTTCTCACACCCATCTGACCCAGCTGCGGGCTTCCTGTCGCAGGCTCTCCGCCTTACACGGCACGTTTGCAACAAGGGAGGTGGCCACTTCAAACGTGCCATGCAGAAGCACACCAACCTGGTCAGGTGTGTCGAGGTTGCAACACTCCTCCACACCAACACAACCTCTTGCATATGCTGTAGCTGCACTGTATGCCGGCCAAAGGGACAATAAGTTGCAGCCACATTCTTTGCGCATGTCACCGCAAAGCGCCGTATATCTGCAGCATTCCCATGTTACCCAATTCGTCCTGGCCTCCCGCAGGGACCTCACCCACTACAACGGCGAGCCTGACCCGTTGAAGGGGGACGCCCTCAACTCGCGCGTGCGTGACGCTGCCAAGGAAGCCTCCGAGGCGCTCTTCAACACAGTTATGCAACAGCCTGTCAACAGCTTGGGGGTAAGGCGGAGCGCCTTTGGAATGTACCAGACGCAAACGCTGCGATGTGGGTCAGGGCTGCTGACACTTGCGATCCTGGATTGTCGGCCGTCCCTGACGCCCCTCTGTTACTACTTCTCCCATGCAGAGCCGGATCCAGGGCTTCGGCAGTGCGGCAGCGCCAGTTGCCTCTGGCACGGGCGGCAGCGGAGGGGGCGGCTACGCCAGCGCGGGTAACACGGGCGGCAGTGGAGGGGCCGACCGGAGCAGCAGCTCCCGCATGGGTGGCTTTGGCAACAGCGGTGCAGGGGGCGGATATACGGCACCCAACATTCCAGCGTCGAGTGGGAGCGGCACGGGGTTTGGCAACTTCGGCGGCCAACAGCGGGTGAGCGCACCGTGCGGTGTTTGGGGATCTACGCGAAGGGAAGCCTGCATGCTCTAATCGCAGTTGCATCATTCCAGGGATGGAGATAGTCCCATAACACCACCCCACCCCATCGTAATACTCCTGGGGGCCTTCCGGAGTGCTCATCATAAACGGTAGCCAGCCTCAGCAACCCCTTTTGTTTATAGACTTGCGCTACTAGCCGAGTGTAGAACACATGGAATGGTGCACGGCTGCACGCGTGCTGTCCCGCGCGTGGAACGGCCACCCACACATCGCGTCGGCTCTGCACCTCCGCCGCGTCACACCCTGCGTGCTGGTACCCTATCAGGGCGTCAACCGGCCGCTAACAGGCGGCTACGGCGACAGCGGGGGCCCTACGTTGCCCACGACAAACAGCGGGGGCTACGGTGGCACGGGCGGCTACGGTGGCGCGGGCGGCTACGGCGCCCCGACGCCAGTGCATGCGGCCGGGGTGCTGGGCTCCGAAGAGCAGCTGGTGGACAGCATTTGCACTCCAGCGGGTAAGGACGACAGCTGCTAGCCTTCCAAGTTGCGTACTACTGCTTGGTTCTTGGAGCCTACACTGTCACCGGTGATGCACGGCGCCACCGTATGCGGTATTGGTACTGAGGAAGCCTCAGCCAATGGCTCCGCTGCGACGGTGGTAGGGGTAACCGGCAAGCTCTTGAGGTAAAAATGCCCCTTTCCCGCGTGTGCGGCCGTGCAGGCCTGCGCCTGGCTCCCGAGCAGGAGGACCTGCGCCGCTTCGTGGAGGCGGTGGGCAGCCTGGACGGCCTCAAGGTGGCGGAGCTGCTGCGGGACAAGATGGTAAGCTGTACCTCTTACGTGATTGCGTGGCTGTGCTGGTGCCACACTGCACTGTTGCCACGTAGCTGAATGGCAGACTAGCCTGTGCCAAGAAAAGGCGGGCATAGTTCGTCGTTCAACAGCATCATAAGTCGGTGTCTCGGCGCCCGCCACTTCCTGCGCGCAGGACGGCTCTAGCACGTGGCAGCAGCTCCTGCGCGCCCTGTACGCGCTGGAGGCAATCCTGCAGCACGGTGCCAGCCAGGTGGGGCACACGCTGTACGGTAGTTAGCTCGGCGTTGCGAGCCCCATCAACATGTCTAATGGCTACCGCGTGCGTTGTGCGACTCTTTACCATTCGGCCACCACAGACCGTTGCCACCGCGAGGGAAACTGGTGCTCACCCACGTAGCAACCCGTTCTCGACTGGGCTGACTGCTGTCCGTGCCGCCCATCCCCGCCAGGCGTGCGGCGAGATCGCCGTCATGTTTCAGAGCGACCCGGGGCCGGTGCAGGCGGCCGCCATGCACCCGCAGGCCACCGTCAAGGAGCGGGCCAACCGCGTGCTGCGGCAGCTGCTGGGAGACAGCGCGGGGGCCGCGGCGCCGCAGGCCGCAGCATCAGCCCCTGCAAGGCAGCAGGCGCCACCGCCGCCGCAGCAGCAGCAAGCGAACCTGGTTGACCTTCTTGGTAGGTGCCTTGCGCATTGTCGCGGGGGGTGGCTAAGGTTGCAGTAAGTGGAATGTGGACCAACTGACTCACTGCCCACAATCCTCATTGGTGTTTACAGGTGGCAGCCCCGCGAAGCCGCAGCAGCAGCAGCAGCAGTATGCTGGCGTTGCCCCTCTTGGAATCGCCACTGCGGGCAGCGGCGATATGTTCTCTGGGCTGGCGGTGCCCGGTGGCCCCGAGGTGGCTCCCCAGGTGGGGATGCAGCTTGCAAGCTCCGTGGGTCTCCGTAGCGGCCCACTGCTGTTGGCTTTATTTGCCGTCAAGCTATGCAACCTTGTACACTGCATGACGGCTGGCTGTTGAGGAACGCTGGTTGTCCTCATCGCAGGCATACCAGGTGCTGCAGCAGCAACAGCAACAGCAGGCGTACCATGGCGGGTTAGCCCCACCGCCTGTCGCCGCCCCACGCCCAGCCGCGGCGCCCGACCTCCTGGGCCTCGACTCACCGCTGGCGGCCTCTGCCCGGCCTGCACAGCCGGTGATGGGGCCCACCGCCAACGGGGCGTATCCTCAGCAGGGCTTGGGCGGTGGGACAGGCGCGGGCATGGGGCTGCCGCTGGGACCGGGCATGGGGACGGGCGTGGGCATGGCGCCTGGGCCGCAGGTCGGTGGGCACCAGGCTGGTATGCCACCGGTGCAGCCGCTGGGTCCAGCCCAGCCCCAAAGCCAGGCCCAGGGCTCCCAGCAGCGCAACCTCGCGGCGCCCCTGGACGACCTGTTCTCGGACATGAGCCTCTCGGGGGCATCGCACCAGCCTGCAGCGGCTGGGCGCATGGGTGGGGCGGCGGGTGGCCCAGGGGTTGGCATGGGTGCAGGCGGCTACGGGGGCTACGGCCAAGCTGCCAGCGGCGGTGTGGGTGGCATGGCCGGCGGGTACGGCGGCATAGCTAACGGCGGCATGGCAACAGGCGGCGGCGGCGCTGGCATGAGCTATTCCACTCTGGCAGGCGGGCCGTCGGGCGCAGGGACGCCCTCGGCCGTAGCTTCCGGCTACACCACCCCGACGCTGCTCGGCTCTCAGGCGGGTTCCGCGGTCGACCTGTTGGGTTTGTCCGGGGCAGCGGGCGCTGCGGGGCCTTATGCGGCCAACGGCTCGGCGCCCATGTCCGCCTCCGGCTCAATGGCCAGCCTGCAGCAGGTCTGTGCGTTCAGACCACGTGCAGGGCAATGCGTCAGCACTGGGGATTTCGGACAAGGTCATAGCCGGGTACCCTTGCAACTTGAAAGTACGCTCCCATGCCCGTTGCACGTGATGATACCGGAAAGCTGTCGCGTCGTATGGGTAAAGTTCTTACTGGCTGTCGTCCTCATTTTCCCTGAATATGCAGCCGATGGTTGGCAGCGGCGTGGGGACGCCAACGGCCGGCTCCTCGGGCCACATGAACCAGTACGGAGGCGCTGGCGCTCTACTGGCCGGTGGGCCAGGCCAAGGGGGCATGATGCTGCAGCAGCAGCAGCAACAATACCGGCCACCACATCAGGGTGCCATGCCGCTTGCAGGCAGCTTGCAGGCTGGGGCGGTTGGCGGCATGCCGCGCGCAGGGGCTGGCGGCAGCGCGACTGACCTGCTAGGACTGGGCGGACATGACATTTATGGCGCAAGCTCTGCGCCTGGTGGCGGGCCGCAGATGGGCATGAGCCGTGGCGCAGGGGCTGGCATGGGCATGGGCATGGGGGCTGCGCCCGGGATGGGGATGACCGGAGGTGCCGGCATGGGTGGTGGTATGGGCATGGGCGCGGGAGGCATGATGGTGGCACCGGGCGGCCAGGTGCAGTACGTGCCCCAGCAGCAGCACGGAATGGGGCCGGGCATGGGGCCCGGTGGTGGCATGGGGCCGGGTGCAGGCGGCGGCGCTTACGGGATGCAGCAGCATCTGGGGCAGGTCATGGGCGCGGGCCCAGCGCTGGGAGGTCAGCAAGGACACGGTAAGGGCGGGCCGGACGCGAGCGCATTTGACTTTGTGATGGACTCGTTTGGCAAGCGGTGATGCAACAGTATAGGCAAGGGGAGCACATGCGTCATGGCGGCGATGTGGCAGGGTGCTTCCTTTGAGGGCAGGAGCGCCTTGTCGATGTGGGTCAGATGGTAGCTTATTTGTGGTGCTTGTGCTATGCGAGGCGTTAGACGGCGTGGGGCGGTGCTAAGGTGATGAGAGCCTGGGGCCTGATAGGACCGCGCGCCCAGTGTCTGACGGAACGGTTTTGTGCTTTCGTCGAACATGGCTGAAGCCAGATGTGGCACCGTTGTCATCCATTTGGACGTATCCTGTTTCCCTCATTTGAACGTTGCACGCACATCGTAGCTCCTGCTGGCATCCTGGACACGATGTCTGTGTCGTACTGTTGAAGTAGAACAAGTAAAACCGTAACACAACAGTGGCCAGCACAACGCGCGCAGATTGACAGCTTGAACGTTTATTTTTTTGCTCTTGTCCTCCCCGCTCTGCCAGTGAAGAGTAGAATGGCTCGCGCTTTCCTTGCCTTTGCCTTGGGTGCGGCCCTTATCGCTGCCGCCCTTGGCAATGAGTTTTCTGGAGAGAACATTGTCCACCTGACCACCTCCAACTTCGAGGACAAGGCAAGCTTCGGCTTCTGACGCGGGGGTAAAGTTCGATCGATTTGGAAGGGACAGAAAGCATGTACCGCCGTTTTCGTTCTGCAGATGAGCGAGAACACCGTGTACTTTGTGAAGTACTACGCGCCTTGGTAAGCGACATGCGCGCAGGTGCTGGTACTGCGCTGTGACCCTTCTCCGAACGGGTTGCAGCCCCCGCTTCCGGACCTGTGCGCCACCAACTTTAGGGAAAAAGCTTAATTGCTTGTTGCCTACTCACCTGCGTTGCTGCGTATTCGGCTCACCGGGTGGCACGCTGGCGCCTGGGATGGGTGTAGCAAAATATCCAGCACGTCCGCTATCCTAGGACAGTCCTCCCTTCTCATGGCAACACTGCCCCTCCCGCCCCCGATGCACCCCTCGTTGCAGGTGCGGGGTAAGTTGACCTATAAAGCGGCTCCACAGACGGCAGCTGTGATGGGTTGGTGGCACATACGACAAGTGCTGGCGCGCGTGCTGGCCCTCCAAGGCCTGCAGCTGAAGTGCATGGCTTGCACCAAGTTGGTTACAGAACGACCCTGGTAGCGACTGAAGTGCATGCGAGTTGCCTGCATCTGACGCTACGCCTCAGAAGCATGCAGAGACTGAACCAGTTGATGCAACGTCCACGTGCCTCCGTGTGCAAGGGAAAGCCACGTAAACGTACACCCAGCGCGTCCGATGCGCTAAGCACCTCATTATCTGATGCACTTGCAGCACTGCAAGCGCCTGGCCCCCGCCTGGAAGGAGCTGTCTGACCAGTACAAGGATTCGACGTCCATCAAGGTTGCGCACGTGGACTGCACCACCGACAAGCAGATCTGCTCCAACGCTGGGGTGAGGCGGGGCCCGGCGTGTACTAGTATCCTGGCACGTGGAGGAGGGGCCCTGGGGTCCGTATGTGCAAGGCTGTCAGCCGGTACAACATACGTTCTACCCATGGGTGCGCAACTGCGCATGCGCCTCCGATGTCATGGCCTAGTTCCTAACTTCCATCCCTGCCTTGCAGCTTGTGTGCCGGTACCGCTTACAACACCTGCCGTACATGGCCACCACGGGCGCTGAACTGCGCATATGATACCTGTATTCCCTTCCTGCTGCCACACTCACCCCACCCCCACCATCGCCCATGGCCACGTGCACACGCAGGTCCGCGGCTACCCTACCCTCAAGGCTGTGTACAAGGGCGAGGAGGTGAAGCAGTTCAGCGGCCAGCGCTCTGTGGACGCCCTCAAGACCTTCATCGAGGACGCCGCCAAGAGCGTGCTCACCGAGTCCTCGTAAGCGGTCTGACCCGTTCAGGGTTCCACGGCGGGCCAAGGGCCGTGGGGAGGCTAAGGCCCAACAAGCACCCGAGCAGTGTGGGGAGTGAGGCGTGCGGATGGACTGTAGCGGGTTTGCTTGGTGTATGATTTCTGAGGTGCGCTGCGCAACGGCGGGCCGAGCGGCTGCAGGATGCGAAGGGAGTGACGGTGTTAGCGTTGTATTCAAGGACCTGTTCATGCTGTAGCAGGTGTGCGGAAAGCTGGTTGATAGGGCGCGCGAAGGGCTGCTGCTGCCCGCAAGGACAGAGCCGGTCACTTGCTGTGGTACCGGTGCCGGTGCATGGCTCTGTATGTGGGGGTGTTGCTGCGGCTACGCATAGCCTTGGTATGGGTGCACGCAGTGCCGGTATGCGCAGGCCGAGTCAGCCGTCCAGCTGTAACAGAAAAGGCCCTGACTCCCGCTTTGGTGCGGAGCCAGGCCATGGCATGTGCATGTCCCCTTCTCCCCAGCAGCCTGGTGGCCCCCACAGCGGGGTTCCATGTATCTGAAGGCACCCTGTGAGGGCACTCATACAGCCGGCGTGCACGATGGTGCAGGAGTGTTTGGGGGTACGAGTGCATCACAATTTACGGTAGGAAGGACGCACCCAATTACGGGAGGTGAATCATAAATGTGTACGGTAAGGTGACACAGCGTGGAAGCAACAAAGCAGGCGAGCCTCTCCTGTTACCAAACGTCACAGCAAGGGTACGGTTAGGCAGGTCCAACGTCCAAGCGAGTTACTGATACGTACCTGCATGCGGCAAGGTTGGTAGCTGCAGATAGTCACAAGTGCCGAGGAGCTATACGGTACACTTTGGCGTTGGTGAAGGACATGCTGACAGTTTCCGCTCTTGGCGGGTGGGCCAGGGTGGGCGGGTGGAGCAGCGCATCTGGCGGCAACGCCTGCGTGACGGGGGCATGGGGCTCTGCTCCCCTGCTGCGACATGTCGGTGAGCACGTGGTTGCGGCCAGGGGAGCTTCCCTGGTTGTAGGTTCGTTTCGGAGGCGCGATGCCTCTGCTTGCACTGTGCTTATAGGCTTACAGTCTGCACTACAGAGTACCTACAGTAGCCAGTCTAGGTTGAACTGTGTGGTACATCTGAGCTTGGCAGAGCGCAAAAGGACTAAGGCCAGCGCCACCGGCAGCAAGGACTTTATCGATGATGAAGGACTCCTTGAAAATAATTAGTGCGAAACACTTTAAAACATCCGGCTACGGTCCTGTCAGAGCTTGGCGTATCGCAGCGAGCCGTTGCAGGGGCGCCAGGTGCGTTGGGCCTGGTCACCGGTGAAGGCGGTGAGGAGGGGCCAGCCCTACTTCCATGGAGCGCGACTGAAGCCAACGAAGCCATACGTGGGAGTTCCGCTATCCCCCACCGCTGTGCACCATGTAAGTACGTGGCCTAAGGCGCTGCTGTGCCGCCTTCACAGGCGCTGCAGTGCGAGGCCTGTGGAAGCCGTGGCAGCCCTGCGGGGCGTGCTATGCGACCTGGACGGCGTCATCTACGAGTACGGCAGCCAGGAGGTGTGGATACGGTTGCACATTGAGGCATCCGATATGCAACTTGTTCCAGCAGTTGCGGCCTAACCACTCCGTAGCCAGTTGCTGTGCCGGTATGCAGGCGCACCGTAGGGTGTATCCGTTGCAGTGGCATGGACTTTGTCAATCGGTCGTGTGTTGCTTACATGCCTCTGCTGCACACTTTTCCCCCACCTCCGCAGGCCCTTCCCGGCGCCGTGGACACATTCTTGCACTTCCGGCAGCTTGGCGTCCCCTGGCTGTTCGTCACCAACACGACCACCACGACACGAGACGGTGGGGCCTTGACAGCATCCCGCTTCCCGCAGGCTGCTTGGACCTCTTGCCACCCCCTTGAACCTTGCTCCCGCACCCCGCATCTCGCAGCCTGCTTTCTTCACCCTCCCGCTTGTCCGCCCGTCCGCACCGCCAACACGCTGCCCCCACACCACCCGGCTGCTGTGCCTGCCGCAGCGCTCGCCCAGCGGCTGCGGGCCATGGGCATCCCCGCCTCGCCGGAGGACATCCTCAGCCCCGCGAAGCTAGCAGCTGAGTGGCTGCGCAACAACGAGGCAGGTGAAGGTGAGGTGACTGCGGTGGATGCACTGTATGGAAGCCGCCACTGGAACACACGCTTGCGCACCACCCAGGGCACGCCTCGTTCCTCGTAGGTACGCCCCCGTACTTCCCCAGCTTGCTGACGGTCCGGCCAAGCAAAACTTCGCAGGAGTGCGTGATCCTTCTGCCCCTAATACATGGCTTGCAGACGTTTAATGGCTGGCTTGCTGCCGTACCCACAGAGCCTGCAGCGCTGTTTGTGGCGCCCGGTGTGGAGGAGGACTTCGGCGGCGTGCAGCTGCTGCCTGCGGGGAGCGAGGGCGGTGCAGGGGCGGTGGTGATTGGGGACATGGGCGCGGGGTGGGACTACGGGGCACTCAACCGGGCGTTCAGGTGCGAGGGCCGAAGGCCAACCGGCTGGCGCGTTCGTTAGTTACTGCGGCGACAGTGTGTGTACGGGTGGTACGGAACGCAGGGCAGTGCAGACACTGAACACCGGCAGCCCAGGCTAAGGTGCACCTGTACCTGTGCTGCAGGAGGAAAAGTCAGGGTGTGTTGTTTTAACTAGGCCCATGTTTAAACTGCCTTGGTGGTTACTCCAGGCTTGTGATGGAGGGGCAGCAGCAGGGCGGCACGGCGGCGGCCGGGCGGCGGCGGGTCGCCATCGTGTCACTCGGCAAGGGCAGGTGGGTTGCAGTACTACGGTACACAACTGAAACGGGGTCCATGTTCAGGCTCTTGTACGGGAAGGGCCACGGCGCCGTGCCAACACCAGACGGCAAGCACGACAGTGCCCGCCCGGCCCCTGCCCTGCTGCCTACTGCCCTGCAGGTACTATAAGGGCGGCGGAGGGCTGTTCCTAGACGCAGGGCCCTTCACAGCGGCCCTCGAGTACGCCACAGACCAGACGGCGGTGGGTTGCTGTGGAGCATTGGACAGTGTGGGATGTTGCCATGGGTGTTGGTTTTGCAAGTGGTTGCCTGCATGCGCCAACACGTGGGGGGTCACAACGCGTGCACCCGGAACACGGGTACGGAGCTACGGCCCTGGTACGGTCGAACGGATGGCCTGCGACCTGGTGATACCACAATTGATCCCATTCGGCCTTGTACTACCTCGCTGTTGCGTACTGCTGCGGTGGCAAGGCTCACCGCGTATGACCGCAAGTGCTGTTATCTGCCTCACGGCCACAGGTGGTGCTGGGGAAACCGGACCCGCTGATCTTCCAGCTTGCCTCACAAAGCCTGGGGCTGCAACCACACGAGGTACGGCTCTGCAGCGGCATTGGTTGAGTGACGTGTGTGGGGGGCTGACGCGAGGGCTTGCCTTGGGGCACATCAACCTGGGGGGCCGCGGTGGCATGTAGCCCCTACCGGCAACTGCCGAGCACCAAGCCAGGGGATGGGATACTCCCAAGCTTACAAGCCTCGTGCTGCCGTACAGGTGGTTATGGTGGGCGACGACGTTCGGGGCGACGTGGCGGCGGCGCAGGCCGCGGGGCTGCGCGGCCTGCTGGTGCGCACGGGCAAGTTCCGCCCGTCCGACCTGGAGCCGCACGTGGGCATTACGCCGGACGGCGTGCTGCAGTCCGTACGTGACATGCCGGAGTGGTGGGCGCAGCAGCAACAGCAGCAGCACGGAATGCAGCAGCGTTAGGTACGGCGACAGATGCTATGGTTGGCGCAAGTAGAGGCAGCAGCCGCAGGAGTTTGCATGACTGTTCGTTGGCAACTGTGGCCGCACGCCTGTATTCCGGTGTATTTTGGACCGTGCTGCTGATGCCTCGGCGCGCCGACTGACTGTGCCGTCCAGCATGTCGACAACCAGCCAGTGTGTCCCCTGCATAATCTCTGTGCTTGCTGACGCGCTGCACGTAGGAGGGCTTGCTTTAACCCCACACGGCCCGCGCCAGAAGGAAGCATTGTAATCAGCTGCAGGACCACCCTGGACGGCGTTGTCCGGGTTGCATAACGCCGCTGTGTTTTGCGGTGCAGGCGGGGCACGTGCCACGTGGCCATGGTGCGGGCGCTGGTGGCTGTGGGGGCAAACAAGCGGGTGCTGTGCGAAGACGCTTCGGACCCCCTGCAGATGGCGAGGGATGAGGGCATGGTGGAGATGGTGGAGGTGCTGCTGGCGGCGGAGGTTGAGTGCACCTGAGGCAGGCGGGGATGGTGTTTCCGCGTGGGTCAAGAGTAGGAGCAGCGCAGAGGACTGGGTCGCTGTGGGGGAAGGGGCTCGCTGTCCAGTGTCCACAACCTCTTAGGCATCACTCTATCTGCAGTTGTTGTTAGACAGGCTAGCTGCTACTTGACACCCTGTTAGGTCATTGCGGTAGAGACCGGTAGGCATGCCGACCGGTGGAAAGAGCGCGGATGGTGTCTGAACTCTCCTTTACAGCAGGTGCCTTGACGCACCCTCTGCGGCACTGCCTGCTGCACGTGTACGTGCCGAGTGTGCAATAGTATCGGTGGACCGCGACATGAACACCGAGGGCACGCAAAAGCTGTAGAAGTGCGCCTGAGTGCGCCTGCCTGTCGGTAGCCAGCACGGCACGAGCGGCCCAACAGGGCCCGCGGGGGCTTTTAGCAAAAATCTGGTTCGTTCCACCCTGCGCCTCACCCCTGCCTCCATGTCCCACGGCCAACACTACGTAGGGGGCAACACCCAACCAGTGGGTGCAAAGCGCAGAGGGGTGTGCCTCCAGCTTCTGCTACCACCAAGCACGCAAGCGACACGCACAGTGACCTCAGGTGACCTACCACGCGGTGTTGTGTGGCATGCACAGCGAGGCAGCAAGTGCGCCTTACCAAATCACACTCCAGAGTCCAGACTGCTCACATACAAAAATACATCACATATTAAGGTTTAACATATTAAGGAAATTTAGAAAATCATGGGATTATAACTATCCATGCTCCTCCCTTCTCAGCAGCTGAGGCATGGAGAGGGCACACATATACGAGCGACACACAATCGAGAGACACACATCCGAAAGACAGTCACAGCATGCAAGGGCTTCAGCAAGCGGTACGCTGGAAGAACCAGCAAGACCCAAAAAGGCAGCTCCTAGTGAAGGTTCACGGCCGGCCGGACTGCGGCAAGCTAACGTACGGACATACCCCCGAGCTGGACACGAGCTACAAAATTTGTCCCCAGCAAAATCCCCAGGCAAGACACGCCCCCCCCCCCCAAAATACCAGCCCAATAAGTACGCACTTACAGCCTCCCTGCAACTACGAACATATTTGATTGTAAATGGACAACGAAGGCTCTGTTGAGCAGTACCCGCCAACGCCGTTGCCAGTCTCTGTTGTGCACCCTTGCTCGGACAGTGCTTGGTGCTGCCCCAGCCTTCCATGGTCGGCGCCGAGCTGGCTCGTCAACAACCACCGCTCAGCCTCACACACATTTGCCCTGAAGCTCAAACAGGAAGAGATGCTTGGCGCCATCCTGCGTCACCCTGCGCCCTTGCACCCTGGTGCGGCCTTATCCTTTATTTGCTCACGCGTTCAGCTGTTATTGCCGCTGCTAAACGGTGAAGGCTCCAGCCGCCCTCCCGCCTCTTTGCCCGCCTCTCCCAGCAACACCCTCTCCCAGCCATAGCTCCCGACGAGATCTGATCCGCATACAGCCCCAAAATGTGCTGCGCCACCCACAAGCACCGGTGATGTGAGCCCGCCCGCCCGGCCTCTCCGCGTCACGTTTATGAGCTCCCCACACACCTTCACGCAGCTGCTCTGCGTTGCTGCGCGTTTTCCCTGGCCGACACCTCGTGCCGTGACGGCACCAGCTGCTGAACCGCCTCGCGCCAGCAGTGCGACCAGCTTGGCCATGCGGCACCATGTGTCTTTGCTCCACGGGTGTGTCTTACCGCACCTCCTGCGCCGCCAGCACCAGCTGCTTGACCGCCTCGCTGGCCGCCGGCCTCCGCCGCGGGTCCGCCTCCCAGCACTGGACCACCAGCTTGGCCAGCTTGGTGGGGTAGTCGGGGGCCCGCAGCGGGTCCAGGGCCGGGCGGCGGCCCTCCAGCGCAACGGTGTAGGCGATGGTGACAGGGGGGAGGCCCTGGGGGACAGGAAGGGGAAAGAGAGGGGGAGGCGCGGTCAGCAGGGCCGTAACCTGGTACGCGGTACAAGGGTACGCGGGGTGCGGGGCGAAGGCGCGACGGAGCAAGGGCTTGAACAGTTTCACGGCAAGAGTTGGAACAAGGGTAGGCGAGAACCATGAAGGACAGGCAGCGGTCGGCAGGGGAAGGCACAGGCGAGGGGGAATAGGCAGCTGGTGCTGCCAGCTGGTGGGGTGCATGTGGTGACTGCCGCCGGGGACGGATGGCGTATGACGGCCTGTCGCCGCGCCAGGCACTGCGCCAGCAACCTGGGGCACAAGCTGTGTGGCGCTGCATTGTGTTGTAGGCGTTGGCGCAGTGGGGCATGCGGCCAGCCTCCACGGCGCACCTGCCATGGCTGCTGTCCCGCCACCATCTCCCACAGCACGACGCCCAGGGAGTACATGTCCTGAGGAGGAAAGGGACATGCAGCTGTGGATCAGTGACCAGAGTCTAGGTTGTCAAGAAGCTTGTCATGTACAGCATAGGCTCACAGCCACCCTGACTGGGCATGTAGCCAGACTACTGGGCGGGTGTAGTAAAGCTAGCAAGTTGCATGACCGTTTGGACGAGCGGTGCCGTATATACCGTGAAGGGCCGCTAATGAAGGCGGAAAGCGAAGACATGCAGCTGCTGGAGACTGCGGGTACGCAGAGTGCACGCAGCTGCGTGGAGAGGCTAGGCCCAAGGGGAGTGACGAGGGTGCAGCAAGGCCGCAGCCCAGGCATCCCAAACGCTATGTACACTGGCCATCTCAGCGAAAGCCATGCCATGCCGTGCCGGAAAACCTAGTATGTAACCCACAAGCTCATGGGGGGCGGCAACTCACCGCGCGGTCTGTGATGGTGAAGTTGTGAATGTCGAAGCACTCGGGCGCCATGTAGGGTGGAGCGGGTTTAGGTGGGTGCAGGTGCGATGAGTTCGGTGCAACAAGCGGGACTGATGGCACACCTCGCTGCACCTGCCTTCCACCACAGCTTTTTAAAGCTACATTCACTAATCAAGTGCACCGGTGCGCAACTTCGCCGCAAAGCTACCGTACGCAAGGCATAACGCGACGCCGCAGGACGACAAGCAACCAGCAACACCCGCAAGACACGGCACGCGCACCAAGCAGCTCGTTCGGTAGCCTCCAAAGTGTACTGCATAAGCCCCCATGCACCAGGTGCCGTACCCCACGTACGGCATGCTGACGGTGCACCGCCCCAGGCCCACGCCGTACCCACCGTCCCGACCTCCGGGTGCTGCGTGACCAGGGCCGTGGACCGCAGCCGTGACAGACCAAAGTCCTGCGAAGGAGAGCAGCAGCAGCAGCGCCCAGGAGGTGAGAACTTGCATGCGTGGGCCTCCTCACTCGCTGTCGCCAGTACGGGCATGCTTGCATGCGGGCGGCGGCCTGGTGGTGGGCAAACACTAAACAGCGCTCGCTGTGCTGTTGCGTAAAACGATCCTGGTGCTATGGCGTGGTACCCACCGCGAGTTTGACGATGGGGGTATCGCTCAGCGGGTTGGAGATCAGGACGTTGGCGGGCTTGATGTCTGCGGCGGGGAGCATGTGCGTGTACTTAAAGCACGTGTACATGGATGGGGTCACCGCGAAGGAACGTGGCGGTGTAACGCAGGCGAGGACGGGAGACACGTGCTGGCAGCTGCAGCGCGCTTTGGCTTCTATCGGCATATGGCAGATGGCTGGCTGGCTGGCGCCGGTGCGCTCCCCTATTCTACCACCAACAGGCCCACCTGAACCGTGATAGAGTTTGATGACTGCCGTGAAGCATGGATACTGTGTGAGCTGCCTGCTGCTCACCTCTGTGCAGGATGGTGGGGTGGAGGTAGGCCAGCGCCTGGGCGACCTGGATGCCGATGTGCAGCACCTGCGCCGCCAGCGGGCAGGGCGGGTAAGGGGCACGAAGCAAGCCCAGCAGAGCATTCCAGCAATAGAGTCCAAGCACATTACTGGGATTCGTACGGAGGTTGCGGGATACGGCGGTGAGTCTGCCGACCTGTACGAGCAAACACGTATGGGATATGGCGCATGCAGGAACCACGCACAGGGGCCCCGCCCTGCCTGCAACCCGTCTTTGGTGCAGCGCCCGCTCCGTGATGCCCTCTCACCTTGCCGATGCCCAGCTGCCGGCCTGGTGTCGCCGCGAGGATCCGCTCCAGGGAGGTGTCCATGCGCTCCAGCACCAGCATGGGCCGGGGAGGCCTGCGAGCACAGGCAGGGGCGCGTGTGGCTAAGTTGTGCATTGCAGCATGTTGTGGGTTCTCCTCCAGTACCAGCTCAAACCCCAAAGGCGGCCCGCACCGCCCTGCCCGCACCTGCCCATGCCAGTGGCGTGTGGATCCAGGCGAACGGCAGCCTGTAGGACCCACCTGCAGGCTCCGAGGGTACTCACCGCAGGTTGGCTGCCAGCAGCCGCACCACGTTGTCGTGCCTGCACCTCGCCAGCACCTCCACCTCCTGAGCAAGCGCCCGAATGAAGGCGCCGAGCGCGCCGCTGTACTGCGCGTCCGCGCCTTTGCCATCGCTGCCGCCGCCACCGCCACCGCTCACCAGCAAGCCCCCGCCGCTGCCGCTGGCACCGCCCGCAGTGCCCTCCACTCCCCCTGCCTGCGCACTACCGGACCCAGACAAGTCCAGCAGTGGCAGCGTCATCAGACCCGTGTCAATGACCTTAACCGCCACTCGCTGTCCGCCGTACAGCCCCTCAACCACCTTGCCGCACGCGCCCTTGCCGATCACAGTCGGCAGCAGCGTGACGCGGTGCGTGTCGGGTGGCGGTTGGGCGTCGGCGGGGGTTGGTGGTTGGGGACCGTTGTGGCGGTTGGTCTGTACGTTGAGCGGTATGTCGGGCAGGAAGGGCGCCAGCGGGGTGACGGGTACCAGTGCGTTCTCCGCCAGCTCGTGCGGCACATGGGGATTGTCGCCTCCTGTGGGTGCATAACGCAAGCGTTCTTGAGTACTTACGATTCAGTGTCATCTGCCGGCGAGCGAGTCATAACAGCCCTCCCACAGCGCTCCTACGTACGGTGACTGACTGACTCGTCCGAGTGTGTGGCAGAGTGGTGACGCCCGGGGTAGTTAGCAGGTGCCACGTGTACTTGGGCCGCAGTCTATGCTTCAATGCCCTTGGTGGTGCCTACTGCTGTCCGGATGCCATGACTGTATTGCTCTGCCCGTGCAAC
>VFQN01004924.1_pt1 | contig 16975 bp, 14 predicted proteins | sample 3512371 | NCBI WGS metagenome assembly VFQN01 (sample SAMN10412370, study PRJNA504923) | tailings metagenome | isolation source: Replicate 2 from Balatoc abandoned mine | place: Philippines: Itogon, Benguet | collected 2017-08-28 | reverse complement strand
CAGTGCGCCAGGATCGCCGCCTCCAGCGCGGTCTGGTCGAGCGGGAAGTCCCGGAAGACCAAGCGCACCTTGCCGGTGTCGATGTACTTCTCCTTCAGCGCCGGCAGCGTTTCCGTGTGGAAGGCCGCGCAGTGCGGGCAGGTCAGCGACGCGTATTCGATCATGGTGACCGGGGCATCCGGGGAGCCGATCACGAACTCCTGGGCGGTTTCCGCCATGGCCGGGGACCCGCCGATCAGGCAGGCGGCGGCGACACCGGCGAGCAGCAGCGAGCGACGAGCGGGCATGACATCTCCGGGCTTGTCGGGCGACAGGGCGCCCCGCGTGAACCGTCTATTCCATATCCGGCCGGCGAGCGGAAGACGGACGCTTCAGGTACTGGGGGTCACGAGTCCCTGATGCAACGCCGTCCACTCGTCCGCGGCGGTGCGCGCTTTGGCGAGCTCGGACTTGCTCAGCACGGTGCTAAGCCGGTCCAGGCGCTCGGTGGCGCGCGGATGGCCGTTGCGCGCGGCGAGCAGGTACCAGCGATAGGCCGTGGCCGGGTCGCGCGGCCCGAGCCGGCCGCGATCGTAGAGGTCGGCCAGCTTGTACATCGACTTGTCGTCGCCGACCCCGGCGGCACGCTCGTACCATGTTGCTGCCTGGGCCGGATCGGTCGGCCAGCCGGAGCTGTCGGCGTAGAGGTCGCCGAGCCGCGCATAGGCACGGGTGTCGCCCGCGGCCGCGGCGCGCTCGAACAGCTCGACCGCCCGGACCTTGTCGACCGTCACCCCGTCGCCGTCGGCATAGCGCTTGCCGATGGTGAACAGCGACTGGGCGTCGTTGTCCTGGCCGGCCAGCTCGTAATAGCGCAGCGCCTGCTCCGCGTTGACAATCACGCCGGCCTCGCCGCGCTCGAACATCCGGGCGAGCTTGACATAGCTGCTGGTGCGGCCGGCCTGGGCCGACTGGGTGTACCAGTAGACCGCGAAGTCGCCGTTCTGCTCGACCCCGCGCCCTTCGCGGTAAAGGTCGCCCATCCATTCCTGGGCCTGCGCGTCGCCGGCATCGGCGCGCGGCTCGATCAGCGCGCGCGCCCGGTCATAATAGCTGGCCGCCTCGCCCAGGTCGCGGGGCACGCCCTGGCCGAGGTAGAGCAGGTTGGCCAGGCGGAGCTGCGCGTCGATCAGGTCCTGGTCGGCCGCTTGGCGGTACAGGTCGAGGGCCTGCTTGCGGTCGGCAGCGGTGGCGTTTGGGCCATCCTCCATGACCCGCGCATATTCGTAGAGGACGACCGGGTCGCCGCTGGCAGCGAGGCCGGCATAGGCGGCCAGCGCCGCGTCGCGGTCGCCGCTGTCCGCCAGGCCGCGCGCCCGGGCGAGGTCGCCCGGCGCCACCGAAGGCGTGGAGGCGAGCGGCAGTCCCGGCACGCCGCCGGCGCACCCGGCAAGCGCCAGGGTCGCCAGGAGGAGCGGCACGGCCAGCGGCCTCAACGCCGCCTCCCCTGCTCGATGGCGATCGAGCAGCCCAACCGTTCCAGCGCGTCGGCCAGGGCCGGGTCGGCGATCGCCGCCGTGCCTTCCTTGATCCGCGCCAGCTGGTCGGCGTCCGGGGAAGGACGCGGCGTCCGCCGGACGCGCGGCGCCGGCCTGCTCGGCGGCGCTTGCACGATCTTCAGGCGCACGACCGCAGCGTAGCCGTAATGGGCATTGACGCGCTCGACCACCTGGCGCTCGGAAAACTGCAGGTCGAGCGCCGCGGATGCGGCGGCATGCAGCACCAGCGTCCCGCCGGTCTGCCGGCCGGGCGGGAAGCTCAGCCGGATCGGCTGGCAGCGCGCGGCCAGGCGCTCGCCCACCACCAGCGGCCAGTCCGCGATCAGCGTGGTCGCCGCAAGGCCGCGCTTGCGGGCCGCGGGGCGGATCACCGCGTCGACGAACGCGCCAAGGCTATGACTCCTGGTCAGCCGCAAGAACTGCTCCGTTCATCACCATACCGAAGGCGAACCGCCCTCGGCCGCCCGAGCGCCCTGGCCCGCCGGGCCGGAGCATGCCACAGCGAGGGCGACAGGAAAAAGCCGGAGTTGATCTGCTTGAGCGGTCAGAATGCTGTGGAAGCCACACCATCCCCGGTAGCCCCCCTGCACGCGCTGCTGGCATGGTACGACCGGACGCGGCGGGTCCTGCCATGGCGGGCCCTGCCGGGGCACCGGATGGACCCCTGGGCGATTCTGGTCAGCGAGATCATGCTGCAGCAGACCACCGTCGCCACGGTGAAGGGCCGCTTTGCCGGCTTCCTCGCCCGCTTCCCCACCCCGGCCGCACTGGCCGGGGCGTCGATGGACGAGGTGCTGCATGCCTGGCAGGGCCTGGGCTATTACCGCCGCGCCCGCGCCCTCAAGGCCTGCGCCGATGCGCTGGCGCGGGATCATGGCGGCTTGGTGCCGGGCGACCTGGCGATCCTATTGGAACTTCCGGGGCTGGGCCCCTACACCGCCCGCGCGGTGGCCGCGATCGCGTTCGGCCAGCCGGTGGTCCCGGTCGACGCCAACGTGGCGCGGGTGCTCGGCCGGGTGATCGCGCTGGAACTGCCGCCGGCCAAAGCGGCGCGGAGGCTGCAGGCCGCCGCGGACAGCCTTGCCGACGCGGAGCGGCCGGACGACGTGGCGCAGGCCCTGATGGAGCTGGGCGCGCTGGTCTGCACGCCCAGGACGCCCTCCTGCCTGCTCTGCCCCTGGCAGGGGTCCTGCGCCGCCTTCGCCACCGGCGCGCCGGAACTCTACCCCGGCCGTCCGGACGAGAAGGCCCGCACGGAGCGCCATGCCGTGGCGTTCGTCCTGGAGCGCGCCGACGGCGCCATCCTGTTCCGCCGCCGGCCGGACACCGGGATCCTGGCCGGCATGGCGGAGCTGCCCTCGACCGACTGGACCGCCGAGCCGCCGGATGGCGCCGCCCTGCGCGACGCCGCCCCGGCACCGCTGGACTGGCGGCCCCTGCCCGGCCTGGTCCGCCATCTGTTCACCCACCTGGACCTGTCGGTGCGGCTCCTGCGTGCTAGGTTGGAAGGCAAGGGTCCCGAGGGTATGTGGACCGCACCTTCGGCCTTCGCGGAGCTGGCACTGCCGACCCTGACGGTGAAGCTCCTCCGCCATGCAGGCGTCTGGCCTGGCGCCGCCAGCAAGGGATCCCGCTGATGCGCATCGTCCTGATCATCCTGGCCGTGCTGGTCGTGCTGGTCGCCGCCGTGGTCGCGGCACCGTTCCTGGTGCCGCGCGACTGGCTGGTGGCGAAGGTGTCCGACGTGGTCCGCGACGCCACCGGCCGGCCGTTCGCGATCGGCGGCGACGTTTCCCTGTCCCTGATCCCGACCCCGCGCCTCGTGGCCGAGGACATCCGCGTCGGCGAGGGCGAGAAGCCCCTGCTGCAGGTCGGAAGGCTGGAAGCGGTCGTGGCGGCGGTGCCGCTGCTGAGCGGCAGGGTCGACGTGCAGCGCTTCGTCGTGGATGCGCCGGTCGTGAACCTGCGGGTCGACCGGAACGGGGTCGGCAACTGGCAGGGGCCGCAAGGCGGCGCGCAGAAGCCTGGTGCCGGCGGCGAGGCCGGCGGTGGCGGTGGCGGCCTGCCGGAGCTGGCCCTGGGCGAGGTGCGCGTCCAGGACGGCGTCGTGGACTATGCCGACGCCCGCTCCGGGTTCCAGGAGCGGGTGGAGGACATCGACGTCGAGCTCGCGGCCAACGACCTGCAGGGGCCGGCTTCGGTCACGGGCAGCGCGCAGGTCCGCGGGCAGAAGGTCGGCCTCGACCTTGCGGTCGCGAAGGTCGGCGAGCTGATCGCCAAGGCCAGCAGCCCCGGCAGCATCAGGCTCACCGGGCCGGTCGCGGCGAGCCTGGAAGGCGTCCTGTCGGCCACGCCTTCCGGCACCGCGCGGGTCGAGATCGCCGATGTCGGCAAGGCGCTGCAATGGCTGAAGGTCGACGCCCCGGCGGGCGCGCCGCTGCCCAGGCAGCTGGTCGTTTCCGGCAAGCTCGACGTGAAGGGGCAGGTCGTCAGCTTCGCCGATGCCAAGATCGACAGCGACCTGCTCCAGGCCGATGGCAATGTCCGCTTCGACGGCAGCGGCAAGCGGCCCAAAATCGACGGCGCGCTGAACACCGGCGTCATCGACGCGGCCCGGCTGATGCCGGCCGCAGAGGAGCCGGCGCCACCCGCGGCCGGCCAGGCGCCGCAGCCGGCCGGGAAGCCGGGCACGCCGCCAGCCGGGCCGGCTGCGGCGGACACGCCCTTGAACGTGCCGACCTCGCTGCCGGTCGACCTGGACGTGAAGCTCGCCGCCAAGGGGGTGAAGGCGCCGCGGGTCACGCTCGGGCCCACCCGCCTGCGCGCCACGTCCGGACCGAACCACGTCCTGGTCGACCTGCAGGAGGTGCAGGCCTATAGCGGCAAGGTGACCGGTCGGGTGAACGCCGCGGCCGATGCCCAGGGCGTTCCCAGGCTGGCAGTCAAGCTGGCCGGCGCCGGCCTGGCGATCCAGCCGCTGCTGCGCGACCTGGCGAAGCAGGACCGCCTCGAAGGCCGTGCCGCGATCAACCTGGACGTGACCGGCGACGGCCGCACCGTCGGCAGCCTGCTGGGCGGGCTGGACGGCCGCGCCGACATGACCCTCCTGAACGGTGCCGTGCAGGGCTTCGACCTGTCCAAGCTGTCCGGCAACCCCATGGAGATCGCGGCGAAGCTGGCCCAGGGCGGGCTGTCCGGCGGCAGCACGCAGATCGGGCGGGCCAGCACCAGCTTCGCCATCGCCAACGGCATCGCCACCACCGACGACATCATCGTGCAGACGCCGGTCGCCCAGCTCACCGGCGGCGGCCGCCTGAACCTGGCCGCGCAGCGGATCGAGCAGATGCGGCTGGTCGCGGCCTCGGCCAAGGGCGGCAGCTTCGGCGACGTGCCGACGATCCCGATCCTCATCTCGGGCCCGTTCAACGCGCCGAGCGTCACCGTCGACACCGAGGCGGCGCTGCGCGAGCTGGCCAAGGACCCAAAGACGGTCGGCAAGGTCATCGACCAGGTGAACAAGCTGGGCGGCGGCAAGGACGGCAAGGGGCTGATACCCGGGGATGCCGGCAAGCTGCTGAAGGGCATTCTGGGCGGCGGTCAGTAGCCGTCCAGCACGTTCTCCACATGCAGCGGCAGCCGCCAGGGCACGATCACCACGAGGTCGAAGCGCAGCGTCAGGTTGCCGTCGCCGGGATGGCCGGACAGCCAGAACTCGGCCGCCCGGCGCAACCGGCGCTGCTGCCTGGGCTGCAGCGCGGCCAAGCCGGCGGCGCGGTCCGGCCGCGCCTTGACCTCGACGAAGGCCAGAACGCCGCCGCGCCGCGCCACCAGGTCGATCTCGCCCACCGGCGTGCGCCAGCGCCGCTCGACGATCCGCCAGCCCTTCAGGCGCAGCCAGAGGACGGCCCGATCCTCGGCGCGGCGCCCGGTCCGGTCGCTCGTCACGCCTCGTCCTTGCGCGCGACCCGGCGATACACCTCGTTGGCGTCCAGGTTGAAGCGCGCCGCCACGAAGCGGGCGGCCCGGCGCGGCGGCATGGTGGCGCTGGCCTCGGCAAACGCGGCGGCCAAGCTGGCATCGTCGACTTCGACCGGAGCCTGGGCGGGCGGGCCCACCACCAGCACGATCTCGCCCCTGGGCGCGCCGCGCTCCGCGTAGAGCCGCGCGAGTTCGGGCAGGCTGCCGCGCACGGTTTCCTCGAAGCGCTTGGTCAGCTCGCGGCACACCGCGGCCGGCCGCTCGCCCAAAACCTCGGCCGCGTCCGCCAGCGTCTCGGCCAGCCGGTGCGGCGCCTCGTAGATCACCAGGGTGGATGGGACCGGGGCGATCTCCGCCAGCACCGTCCGCCGCGCGCCGCTCTTGGCCGGCAGGAAGCCCTGGAAGAAGAAGCGGTCGGTCGGCAGCCCGGCCACCACCAAGGCCGCCAGCAGCGCCGAGGCGCCCGGGACCGGGATCACCGGGCTGCCCTGGGCGATCGCCGCTGTCACCAGCTTGAAGCCCGGATCCGATACCAGCGGCGTGCCCGCGTCCGAGATCAGGGCCAGCCGGCCGCCTTCCGCCAGCCTTGCCAGGATCCGTGGCCGGAGCGCCTCGGCATTGTGCTCGTGGTAGGGCTGCATCGGCCGGTTCAGGCCGAGATGGGCCAGGAGCCGGCGCGAGACCCGCGCGTCCTCGCAGAAGATCCGGTCGACCGAGCCCAGCACGTGGCGGGCGCGCTCGGTCACGTCGCCGAGATTGCCGATCGGGGTGGCGACCACATAGAGGCCGGGCGCGAGTTCTCTATTGCCGAGGCTTCCGCTAGCTTCGCCCTCGTCGAACTCGTCCACCGGTTCGTCCGCCACGTGCGTCCTGCCCTTCCGCGCCAGAGGTCATCGCCGGATGCGATCAGCCAAGACGACCACGCTCGCCACCACCATCCTGATGGCCGGCATCATGCTCGTTACGGCATGCGCGCCGCAACGCCCGGTTCCGTGGCGGCCCGAGCCGCCGGCGCCGGTGGCGCCGCCGCCGGCCCCGCTCGGCCCGCCCAAGGCGGCCCTGCTCCTGCCGATGAGCGGCCCGTCCGAGGCGGTGGGCAAGGACCTGATGGACGCGGCGCAGATGGCGCTGTTCGATGCCGGGCAGAACCAGCTGGAGCTGATGCCGTTCGACACCGGCAGCGACCCGCAGGGCGCCGTGGTGGCGGCGCGGGCGGCGATCGCCAGCGGTGCCAGCGTGATCATCGGGCCCCTGTTCGGCCCGTCTACCGCCGCGATCACCCCGATCGCCACCGAGGCCGGCGTGGAAGTGCTTTCGCTGTCCAACGATTCGAGCGTGGCCAAGCCCGGTGTCTGGGTGCTGGGCTTCCAGCCGGAGGACCAGATCGAGCGGGTGGTCCGCTTCGCTGCGATCAGCGGCATCACCCGGATGTCGGCGCTGGCTCCCGCCGATGCCTATGGCAACCGGGCGGTGCAGGCGTTCCAGCAGGCGGTCGCCGGCACCGGCAGCACCCGGATGGTGGACGTCGCCACCTACCCGCCCGCGGAAAGCACGCCCACCGAGGCGGTCCGCCGGATCGCCACCGGCCTGGGCGTCACCTCCGCGCCCGACCCGAACAGCGTTCCCTCGGCCCCGGACGCGGCCATCCTGCTCGCCGACGGCGGCGCCCGGCTGCGGGCGGTCGCCTCGCTGCTGGCCTACCAGGACGTCGATCCCCGGGTGATCAAGCACCTGGGCACGATGCGGTTCGCCGACGATCCGGCCGCCCTGGCCGACGCCCAGCTCCAGGGGGCCTGGCTTGCCGGGCCGGCGCCGGATTCGACCGCCGACTTCACCAACCGGTTCCGCAGCACCTTCGGGCGCGCGCCCAGCTCGATCGCCGTGCTGGCCTACGACACCACCGCCATGGTCGCCGGGCTGTCGCGCCTGGGGCCGGTCGAGGCCACGCAGCTGCAGGACAGCCAGGGCTTCCTGGGACGGGCCGGCATCTTCCGCCTGCTTCCCGATGGCCGCAGCGAGCGGGGGCTGGCCGTGCTGGAGGTCAACCATGGCACGCTGCAGGTGGTCGATCCGGCGCCGCAGGTCTTCGCCGAGCGCTTCGCCCTGCGCTGACGATGGCGCTGCATCTCCCGTAGGTTTATTCCGACAAATATTAAATCAACTTACACTTGTGATGCCTATCCTATTGCGGTACCGGACTCGCACCTCCTCCGGTACGTCAGGATGCGGCATGGTTCAGGACAACGGTCCGCGGATCGGACCGGCGACCGAGCTCTTCGAGGCGCCGGGACGATGGCAGTCCCAGCTGGCGCTCCGCACCACGCGCATGACCGCGCTGGCCACGCACATCGCGCTGGCCCCCGGCGCCGGGCGGCAGGGGCCGGTCAGGGTCCTGCTCCTGGGCAACGATCCGGACGCGGTGGACGTGCTGCAGTCGCTGCTGGAGCGGGCGGAGCCCGAGCGCTACACGGTGGGCTGGCTGGCCGAGGTCCCTCTGAACTTCCGCCAGGAGAGCCGCCCCTGGGACATGGTGATCGTCGCCGCCAGGCCCGACCTCGGGGATGGCCTGGCCGGCCTCACCGCGCTGCGCGCCGCCGGCTTCCTGGCGCCCGTGCTGCTGCTGGCCACGGGCGTGGAGGACGCCGCGGTCGACCGGGCGGTCGACTTCGGCGCGGCCGATGTGCTGGACGCCACCGACCTCGACCTGCACACGCTGGACCGGGCGATCCGCACGGCCCTCATGCGCGACGCGCGCGACCGCCGCCTGCACCAGGCGACCCGGCACGACGACCTGACCGGGCTCGCCAACCGGGTCTCGTTCCGCGACCGTCTCGACCATGCGATCACGCTCGCCCGGCGCAGCGGCGGCAAGCTGGCGCTCCTGCTGCTCGACCTGAACGACTTCAAGTCGATCAACGACCGCTTCGGCCATCCCGGCGGCGACGAGCTCTTGAAGCGGATCGGCGAGCGGATGCGCTCGCGGGTGCGCGAGAGCGACACCGTGGCCCGGCTGGGCGGCGACGAGTTCGGCGTGCTGCTGCCGAACGTGGTCCGCCCCGAGGATGCCGCGGTCGTGGTGCGCAAGCTGCTGGAAGCGATCCGGCCGCCGGTCGAGCTGGACGGCCGGGCAGCCCAGGTGACGGCCAGCATCGGCGTCGCCATCTTTCCCGACCACGCCCAGGACGCAGCACGGCTGGTCCGTCTCGCCGACGCGGCGATGTACCGGGCCAAGCGGGCCGGCGGAACCGGCTGCTGCTGGCACGACGAAAGCCGTCCCCTGGCCAGCCCCGAAGCGGAGGAGCTGGCGGGCGCCGTTTCGACCGAGGCAGTGAGCTTCAGCCTGCGTCCCCAGATCGGCCTCGTGCGCGGCCGGGTCGCGGTCGGCCTGCGCCCGGTCTGGCGGCATCCCCGGGCCGGCACGCTCGACCTCCTGGCGATGCGGACGCTGGTCGAGGAAGTGGGCGTGGTCGAGGAGCTGACCGAGCGGATGCTGGCCAGCGGCATCGCCAAGCTGAACGAGTGGCGCCGGCGCGGCTTCCACCAGGTGCGGGTCGCGGTTCCGATGTTGACCAGGCGACGGCTGGCCTGGATCGGCCTCGCCGACCGCATGGCGGCGCTTGCCTGCCGGCAGGATGTCCCGCCGGACCGCCTGGAAATCGAGATCGACGAGCAGATCCTGGTCGAGGACGTGTCCACCGGCGGCCAGGGCGCCGCCGCCTTCGCCCGGGCGGGCGTCCCGGTCGCCGTGGACCGCTTCGGCGCCAGCGCCATGGCCGTGGGCCTGTTCAACGCCCTGCAGCCGGCAACGGTACGGTTCTGCCCGGATGCGCTGGAGGCCGGCGACGGCACCGACCGCCTGGTACTGCTCCAGGGCGTGGCCAGCCTCGCCCACCGCCTCGGGATCCATACGGTCGCCACCGGCGCCGACGATGCGCAGCGGATGGCGACGGCGCGGCGGATCGGCGTGGCGGCGGTCGAGAGCCGGCTCGGCTACGCGCTCGGCGCCGACCTTTGCCTGCCCTGGCTGCAGATGGCCGCCCGCCGCCTGGGCTGATCCCGGCCGTCCATCAGGCCAGGTGCATGCCGCCGTCCACGACCAGCATCTGCCCGGTGACCGATCCCGCCCCCAGCAGGTAGCGCAGCGCGGCCACGACCTCGGCCGTGTCGCCGGTCCACTTGAGCGGCGCGCGCTCCGACAGGCGCTGGAAGGTGGCCTCGTCCATGTCCGGATCCCGGATCGCGATCCCGGGGCCGATGCCGACCACGCGGATCCTGGGCGCCAGTTCCCGCGCCAGCATCTGCGTCGCGGTCCACAAGGCCGACTTGGCCAGGGTATAGGACAGCCGCCTTGGGGTCGGCTTCAGCACGCGCTGGTCCAGCAGGTTGACGATCAGGCCCCGGGCGGCATCCGGCAGCTGGCGGGCGAACGCCTGGCTCAGCATCAGGGGCGCCACCAGGTCGACCCGCAGCACCGCTTCCAGCCGCTCGGCGCGCAGGTCGGCAAGCCGGTCGTCCGGAAAGGTCGCGGCGCTGTTGACCAGCACGCCCATGGGCCCGAGCCCGTCCTGCGCCTCGCCCGCCACCCGCTCCGCCGACGAGGCCAGGGCAAGGTCGGCCACGATCACGACCGCCTTGCGCCCGGCAGCACCGACCTGCGCCGCGAGCTCCTGCACCTCGGGCCCGTCCCGGTGCACGTGCAGCGCCAGGTCGAAACCGTCCTCGGCCAGCGCCAGGGCCATCGCCCGCCCGAGCCGGCGCGCCGACCCGGTCACCAGGGCAACGCGCGGGATCGCCCGTTCGGCCACGGAGGCGCTCACTTTTCCAGCTCGAGGAACTCGTGCCAGATATAGCCGCGCCCGCCATCGGGCGTGACGACCTCCAGCCAGCCTTCCTTCTGGCCCACGACCTGGACCCGCTGGCCGCGGCTGAGGCTGCCCAGCCGGTTGGAGCGCGTGCTGGGGCCGAGCCGGTAGTTCACCGCGCGGGTCGCGACGTAATAGGCGCCCTCCTGGGCGGGGCCGCTGGTCGCGCTGGCCGACCGCTCCGCGTCCTCCACCGCCGTGCGCTGGCGGGAGCCCAGGGCGGTTGCCATCTCCATGTCGTGGCGCGCCTCCTCGGTGCGGCCGAGCGCCTCGAACGCCCGCCCGCGGTTGAGCCAGGCATCGACATTGGTCGGGTCCAGCTCGATCGCGCGCCCATAGTCGACCAGGGCGTTCTCGGTGTCCGCCAGCCGCCAGCGGATCGAGGCACGGTTGACATAGGCCGCGGCGAATTCCGGGCGCAGCTTGATCGCTTGGTCGAAGTCGGACAGCGCGCGCTTGTCGTCGTCCAGCGTGGCATAGGTGCTGCCGCGGGCATTCCAGGCGGCGGCCATGTCCGGCGCCAGCTCCACGGCCGTGGTCAGATCGTCGATCGCCTCGGCCAGGTAGCCCTCGCGCCGCAGCAGGTCGCCGCGGTCGAAGAAGGCCTCGGCATAGCGGGGGTCCAGCTCCAGCGCGCGGTTGAGCGCGGCATAGGCGCGGTCGAACTCGCCCTTCTCGTCGAGCAGCACGCCCTTGCGCCGCCATACCTGGGGGGAGCGCGGGCTCAGGGCCTGTGCCTGCTCGACGTCCGCGAGGGCATCGTCGACATGCCCCAGGTCCTGGCGGATCGCGGCGCGGATCAGCCAGCCGCCGACATGGTCGGGCTGCAGCTCGATCGCCTCGTCCAGGTCGACCAGCGATTCGTCCACAGCACCGCTGGCCCTGCGCCCGAGGGCGCGGTAACGGAGCAGTTCGGCGCGCGCGGCCCGCGCGTCGGGCGTCAGCTTGGTCAACGCTTCCGTGCAGGCCTCGACCCGCAGCGCGGGATTGCGGGTCTCGCTGCGGCAGGCTGCGATGGCGGCCTCCTCCGCCGGAGCCGGCGAGGCTGCGAGCCACAAAGCCGCCGCCACGCCGAGGCTGAACTTGCGGCCGATCCGGGCTAGGCTGACTGAGAGCAAGAGTGATCGTCCGTCGACATGAATTGCGGGGGGTTCCGTTGCCACGGAGTCATCGTCCGCGGACCATCCTACAGGTCCGCAGCTGCGTCACGCCTGTCCTGGTAACGATGGCGCTGCTGTTCCTGTCAACGGCACCGAGTGTCCGGGCTGCGGACGACCCGCTCATCGATGCGTACCTGCAGGGCGTCGACCTGTACCGCAAGGGCGACCTCGACGCCGCGATCCCGCAGTTGCGCAAGGCGGCCAAGCTGTCCGAGCAGCGCTTCGGCCCCGAATCGCCGGAGTTGGCGCTCGACCTGAACAACCTCGCCGAAGCGCTCCGCCGCAGGGGCGACCTTAACGAGGCTGAAAAGCTGCTGCGTCGCGCCTACGCGATCGACCAGCAGCAGGACGACCAGGACACGCTTGCGGCGGCGGCCACCTTGAACAATCTGGGCCTGGTCCTGTCCGCCAAGGGCCAGAAGGACCAGGCGCTGGCGGCAAACCGGGCAGCGCTGGCCGCAGTCGAGAAGGCGCTGGGCACCGACCATCCGGACACCGCCCGGGCTGCCTACAACCTGGCGCTCGCGGAGGCGGCGGCCGGCAACCTGGACGTCGCCCGGGCGCTGGCGGCACGGGCGGCGTTCGTGGCCGAGCGGGCGCTGGGCGACCGGCACCCGGTGACCCGGCAGATGCAGGCGACCGCAGCCCGGCTGCGCGCCACGCCGGACCAGCCCGGTGGACCGGCAGCGCGCAGCGGAATGGACGTTGCCGCGGCGGTTCCCGCGGTACCGCGCGCCGCGCGCCGCGCTCCATCCGCCGCGCCGGTGGACGAGGTGGAGCCGGCGGCGGCACCGGTCGTGCGCGCGGCCCGCCCCGCGCAGCAGCGCACCGGCGAGCCCGCGGCCGGCGGCGGCGAGCGCAGCTTCGCCGTGCAGCTCATGGCCCTGCGCGACGAGGCCGGCCTGGAGGATGCCTGGCGCGACCTGCGCCGGCGCTACCAGCGCCTCGAGACCGCCCAGCGGCTGCCGACGACCCATGTCGACATCGAGGGCCGCGGCCGGTTCTACCGGCTCCTGGTCGGTCCCTACACGGCGCGTGCCGACGCCGAGGCCTTTTGCGGGGGCCTGAAGCAGGACGGCGGCGACTGCCGGGTGATCATCCGGAACTGAACGTGGCGCCGGGTTCCGCAGGCTGGTCGGCGACGCCGACCCGGCGCCGCAGCCACAGCACCAGGGCCAAGCCCGGCAGCGCGAACAGGGTGGACAGCACGAAGAAGCCCGGCCAGCCCAGCGCCTGGGCGATGAAGCCGGAGGACGGCACCATCACGAACTTGGCGAACAGCTGCATGAACGAGGTCAGCAGCGCGTACTGGGTCGCGGTGAAGTGCGTGGTGCACAAGGACGACAGGTAGGCCACGAACACGGCCGTCCCCATGCCGCCGGTCAGGTTCTCGACCAGGATCGCCAGGTAGAACGCCCACTTGACCGGGCCGCTCACCGCCAGTGCCGCGAAGGCGAGGTTGGACGCGCCCTGCAGGATGCCCGTCACCAGGAGGGCGCGCAGCAGGCCCAGCCGGAACGCGGCGGCCCCGCCCAGCACGCCGCCGAACAGGCCGACGAACAGGCCGAACGTGCCGGACACTTCGGCGATCTCGGTCTTGGTGAAGCCGACGTCGAGGTAGAAGGGGTTCGCCATCAGCGTCAGCATGACGTCCGAGGCTTTATAGAGCGAGATGAACACCAGGATCACGCAGGCGACCGCGATGCCGCGGCGGGCGAAGAAGTCGCGGAACGGTGCCACGATGCCGCTCTCGATCCATGCCTTGGCGCCGGTGGCCGGTGGTGCTGAGCCGGGCGGCGGCACGGGTTCCGGCGCGAGCAGGGCGGCCAGGACGCCGACCAGGACCAGGGCCGCCATCGCCGTGTAGGCGCTGGTCCAGCCGATCCGGTCGGCCAGGAACAGGGTTCCGGCACCCGCGGCGAACATGCCGAGCCGGTAGCCGACGACCACCACGGCCGCCCCTGCGCCAAGCTTCTCCTGCGGCAATATCTCGACGCGCCATGCGTCGATCACGATGTCCTGGCTGGCCGAGAAGAAGGATACCGCCAGGGCCGCCAGGGCCAGGCGCAGCGTGTCCGTGGCCGGATCGGTGCGGGCGAGCAGGAGGATCGACAGGATCAGCCCGGCCTGGGCGACCAGGAGCCAGGAGCGCCGGCGGCCGAGCAGGCGGGTCAGGCCTGGCACCGGCACCCGGTCGACCAGCGGCGCCCAGGCGAACTTGAAGGTGTAGGGTGCTAGCACATAGGCGAACAGGCCGATCGTGGCCGTGCTCACGCCGGCGTCGCGCAGCCTGGCGCTGAGCGTGGACAGGACCAGGAGAAGCGGCAGGCCGCTGGAGAAGCCCAGCAGCAGGATGAACAGGATGCGGCGGTCGCGATAGGCCTTGAGCGACGCGATGGCCGCCGCGATCCCCTGCAGGAAATTGGAACCGTCCGGGTGAAGGTCATCCTCCTTCACCCGGGCTTCCCGTGCGGCCATGCCGCTCAGAAGAAGCGTTCCGGCACCTCGATGATGTCACCCGGCGAAACCGTCTGGTTGCCGGTCACGATCGCGGGCTGGGCGTTGGAGCCGCCGCGCTTGATCATCACCTCGTCCTTGGACGCGCGATAGCCGAAGCCGCCGGCCAGCGAGATCGCCTGGTCGACCGTCATCCCGTCCACGTACTCGTAGGAGCCGGGGCGGTTGACCTCGCCGGTGATGTAGAACGGACGGAAGTTGGTGACCGCCACGCTGACCTGCGGGGCGATCAGGTACTCGCCGTCCTCATAGGCCTTCGCGATCTTCTGCTCCAGCTCGCGGGTGCTCAGCCCCTTGGCGTCGATGGCGCCGACCAGCGGCATCGCGAACCGGCCGGTGCCGTCGAGCTGGAACTCGCCGGACAGATCCTCGTGGCGGAAGACGACGATCCGCAGCCGGTCGCCGCTGCCGAGCTTGTATTCCGGTGTCTCCAGCGTCGCAGGCGCTTCTGCCGAGCCCTTGACGTCGGGCGGCGCGGAACTGCCGGCGCCGCAGGCGGACAGGCCGATGGAAGTGAGAGCCAGAAGAACCAGCAGGGCCAGCTTCGTGGTCATCGAACGCATCATCGCGGAACGTCCCAGATTCAGGCAGGCCGCCACGCTGCCCGCGTGGCGCGCCGGATGGCTATCTTGCGGCCGGGTTACCCGACCAGGCAAGGTTTCGGCAATCTCCGCGTCATCGGGCAGCATCGGCTTCGGGGCTGCGTCAGATCTGCGCCTTGAGCCTGACCATGACGACCTGCTTGTCATAGTCGCCGCCCTCGACGTTGGAATCCTGGTTCCGGTAGAGGTATTCGGCGCCAGCGGAGAAGTTGCGCGTGATCAGGTAGTCGGCGCCGAACCCGACCTGGTAGATGTCCTTCTCCAGGTCTTCCTGCTTATAGTCTTCGTTGTTGTAGGTGAGGTTGGCGTTGAGGATCACGTTGCGCAGCAGTTCGTGATGGCCGATCAGGCCGACCTCGCTGGACAGGCGCGAGGAGCCGCCGGTGCTGGACGGCAGGAAGTCGCGGGACGCCACGAGCTGGAGGGTCGAGAGGGTCGTGACGTTCCAGGTCAGGCCGACATCGGCGGAGATGCCGTCCTCATCGTCGAACGCGTCGTTCTTGTAGGCCTGCTTGACGTAGCCGACGCTCGCTTCGCCGAATAGGATCGAGGTGAAGTCGACGCTCGTGCCGACTCGCACGCCGTACTTCTCGGAATCCTGCTCGTTACCGCCCGGGCTGGGGTTGTCGTAGTTGTAGAACAGGTAGTCCGCCTGGGTGAACAGGCCGATCCGCGGCGAGAGCGCGTAAGTGACGCGCGCGTTGCCGCCATATTCCTGCCGGTTGCGGTAGTCCTGGTCGATGGTCACGCCGCCGGCGTTGAAGGAATCCCAGTCGTACAGGCGGTAGACCGCGTTGCCGGACAGCGAGATCCGGTTGAAGCGGTGGGTGTAGCCGCCCCTGGCCGTGTAGCGGTCATATTCCACGATGTCGGCGTCGCCGACCGTGATCCGGTCGTTGTCGTCCTTGCCCTCGTGCAGGTGGTCATAGGCCACGTCGCCGCGGAAGGCGCCGGCGCTGGAAACGTCGTAGCGCCCGCCGACGCCCAACCCGTAGTCGACGAAGTCGTTCTCGTCCTGGTGCAGGTACTTCGCCGCGTCCAGGTAGGCGCTCGCCGTCAGCTGGTGGCGCGACCAGTCGCTCGCGATGTCGAGCTTCGGCGTGATGCCGAAGATGAAGTCGCTCTTCTCGTTGCTTTCCGTCGCGTTGACGTTCGTGTCGAACGAGACCGCGCCCTCGATGCTCGGGAAGAAGTAGAACGCGCCGCGCCGGATGCCGAGCGGGTCGTAGTCGGGGCGGCGGCGGTCCTGCACGGCGACGTTGGGGTTAACCTGCTGACCGCCGATCTGGTAGTCGGGCATGTTCAGGGCGCGCTGCGCCTCCCCGATCGTTCCCGTATCCTGCGCCGACGCCATGCCCGAAAGCACGGTCAGCGCGCCCAGGGCCGTGGTGGTCAGCAAGGTCCAGCGCATCGGGGCCATCCTCTACCCTTGGTCGCCTCCGGCCAGATCCGGCGGGAGGTGCATTGCGGTAAGCTTCCGGGGCAACAACCGCCGGTGCATCACGATCGAAGCTTGTTTAGACATCGGACGATGGCGCTGACAACCGACACAGGCACCGTCTATAGCTGACGCAGGACGCTTGAAGCCGCTGCGCTACGCGGTTGTGGTGGCTGGGCAACAAGCGCCGACGGCGACAGAACGAAGAATTCTACAAGGTGAGACGGCATTGCTGGGAAGGCTGTTCCGCAAGAGCCGTGAGGACATCGGTCCGCCGATGCCGTCCGTGGGCGGCAGGCCGCCGCGTCTGCCGCGTGGCATCCGGATATACGCCATTGGCGATGTGCATGGCCGGCTCGGACTGCTCCGCCAGCTCGAGGCGATGATTGCCGCCGACCACCATGATCGCGGCGACAATTGCCGCCCGTGGATCGTCTATTTGGGCGACTATGTCGACCGTGGAGCGGAGAGCCGCGAGGTCATCCAGCACTTGATCGACGGCCCGCCGGAAGGGTTCGAGGGCATCCACCTTCTCGGAAATCACGACCTGTGGTTGCGTGAATTTCTGGAAGATCCCGCTTACGGCCCGAGCTGGTACAAGCATGGCGGCGACGCCACCCTCCTGAGCTACGGGGTCCGCATGGACCCGTCGAAGAGCGAGGAGATCCGCTTCAAGGAGGCGCAGCGGGCGATGCGCGGCCGGGTGCCCGAGGACCATCGCCGCTTCCTGAGCGGGCTGGAGCTCGGGTTCTCGATCGGCGACTACTTCATGGTCCATGCCGGGATCATGCCGGCCAAGCCGTTCGACCAGCAGAGCGTCGAGGACCTGCTCTGGGTGCGCGAGCCGTTCCTCAGCCATGCCGGGGAGCTTTCCAAGGTG
>VFQN01004923.1_pt1 | contig 16975 bp, 15 predicted proteins | sample 3512371 | NCBI WGS metagenome assembly VFQN01 (sample SAMN10412370, study PRJNA504923) | tailings metagenome | isolation source: Replicate 2 from Balatoc abandoned mine | place: Philippines: Itogon, Benguet | collected 2017-08-28 | reverse complement strand
AATAAAAAAGCGTTTTTGGTCTAGTTCAAGCAACAGGTCGTTAGGAAAATCAAGGTCTGCTTTGTCGATTTCATCGATAAGCAATACGGCGGGAGCTTGGGGGGTAGAGTACAAAAAAGCCTTGCCCAATGCACCAAATCTGCGGTATTTTTTGAGGTCTTCATTTTCTGCCAAATCATCTCCTCTCGGAATGTTGGCTTCGCGTAGGCGCGCCAAGTGGTCAAATTGGTAAAGCCCTTCGGTGACTTTGGTGGTAGATTTGATAAACCACTCAAAATAATACCGCCGATACTGTCGTCCGTACATTTCGTAGGCCAAAGCCTGTGCTAGGCGCGTTTTGCCCGAACCCGGCTCGCCCATCAAAAGTAAAGGGCGACCTAGCAAGCGGGCGTATTCGACGGCAGCCACTAGCTCCTTACTCGGAAAATACGCCGGAATCACCTCCTCGATTTTATCGTCTTTTTGGCTTTTTTCCGCGATTTTCTCTTCTATTTCATCATTACTTGGCAGTTTGTAGCGTAGTTTGATGGTTTCGTTGAGTTTTTCACCTTGGTAGGTGAGTTTAGAGTTGGAGAGTATCATGAGAGTTCGAGTGCTTTGGACACGATAATATTGTAATCAGAATTTAAAGATTTGCAAATTTCAATCATTGCCGTTTTGCGCTGATTGCCTACAATCTTGCTTTTATTGGTGATAAGTTCTTGAAAACGCTGATAGGTGTTTTCTTTGCTGAAATACCAGTCATTGTACTCATTTTCGGAGAGTGGACTGACGGGCGATATTTTTTCAATCTGAACCGAATGTAAATCTATGGCACTAGGAATAGGCAGAGAATAAGGTTCGTAATTCAAAGCAAAAATCATAAGCGGAAACTGAATGCTATAATTTGCGTTCTGAGTGCGTTCTTCATACGTTTTGACAAGCTCACCCCAAAATTCTTTGAGAATTGTTTGTTGGTATAATTCGAGGGTAGGAAAATTCACATTCTCAAACACCAATACAAAAGGCTCTTTTTTATCCAAAATTGCATTAACACACACTTTAATCATCTCGGGTTTGGGATTGACGTGGAGCAATTGGAGCAGGGCAAACCCAAAAGAAAAGGCGTCGCTAATCATGGGATTATCGGCTATTTTGAGAACCTCAATTTTAACGTTTGTTCCAATTCCCATTCGTTTCTTGATTTTTTTGACAAGCAGGGTTTGGGCACAGTTGGGACTGCCTTCAATGAGCGTAAAATATAATTTGGGCAGGTTGGCAGAATACCGTTGTTTTTCGTTTTCAAAATCCAAATCTTCTAAATCGCGACTCAGTAAGTCTTCTGAGACTGAGAAGAAATTGGTTAAATCAGGAAGTAAAATTTTTTCAAATTTTTCGAGACGCGTCTGTAGATAAATGGCTTTTTTGATGATACCGCCGATTGTATTTTCGTTGGTAAAAAAGGCCGAATGGTTTTGAGTACTGGGAATAACTAAATGTGGGCCAATCCCTTGGGTAGCCAGAAAACCAAAAGCAGCTCCATGAGAGGTATCAACGTTGATAAATATATGATTTTTTTTCTCTAACAACCCTATTGCACTTTGGTAGAATACACCTAAATCAACCGCATAATCTTCATTAAGAAAATGAACAATCACGCTGGCTGCATTCCATTCTTTGATTAGGTCTTCATGAGAAGGATTCGTTTGTTCGTCGATTTCCCAGAGGCTATTGATGAGTATTGGAAATTTAGGGTGGCTGCTATTGAGAGCAAGAAGGTCATAGAATTCGCGTTGTTTTTTTCCATACAAGCAAAAAACCTTTTTGCGGCTATCATCTTTTGCTTCGCTCAAAATATATTTTTTGGGAGGTAGCAAGCACCACTTTTGAACTTCTTCAGTGGCGTTTTCATGGTATATCTCCCACGCAAACTCTTGGTTTTGAGCATGAGGAGGGTACTTTAATCCCCGAAAATGATACTGTTTGGAAAGTAAAGCAGGATTGGTTTTGAAGAAAATACTGGTTTCTTCAAAAGCTGCGAGCAGGGTTTTGCCTGCTTGCCCGCCGAGGATTTCATAAAACTTAGCGGCAATCAGCGAAGCATCATGGTCGCCGACTTTATCGGTAGTACCTACTACAATAGGTACGCCTACGTTGCTAAGCTCTTTGGCTATTTCGCTTGAATAACAGCTGTTTAGGAAGATGAATTTAAGGCTTTTTTGATTTTTGAGGTAAGCTACCAAATCCTCTTTTTCGAGCAAAGTGGGTACGCCATTTTGTTGGCTGATGATAGCTTCTTTATTTGAATGTCCAATGTAGTGTATCATCCTGATTTGGGATGAGATGTAGGCATCATTTAATTCAGTGGCTAGTTTTTTGAACGAAAAGTCGGAAAGTTCACGCCACTCGGCATAGCCTTTTTGACGGGCTTTGTTAAGGGCATTTTGAATGGAATCGATTTCTTCGCCCACTTGAGGCAAGGGCGCGGAGGCTATATTGGCATGACCTATGATAATAATACTGGGCATCATTGAGATGGATTCTTCATTTGTAAAAGGCTGTTCAATTTTGTTTTTAATGAATCAACAAGTTACCAATTTTTCATGACATATTGAAAATACCCCACGTAGAGACGTTGCACTGCAACGTCTTATTTGCTGCAACGTCTTACATTTACAACGTTTTGGACAGCCAATGTGGTAGCAACGTTGCACTGCAACGTTGCTACGGAATTCTGGTGTTGTTATTTATGGAATAAAATGTTACCTTTCTATTCCAAAAGATTTAACAGATTTCGTTATGAATATTCATCAATTCTATCTTAAACACATAGCCAAGCAGACGGGCTACCGCGCTACTTGGGAGCCCAATCGACCGTTGTTTGTGGGAGCGATTGGTAAATTGGAAAGAGGCGTTTTTACGATTTTTACCAATCTCGAAAAAGAGGGTATCATCCCCGAAATAGTTGAAGATGAGACCGAAGGGTTTTGGGACTATACTTCTTACAATTCAGTGTCCATCAATTTTAAATTGGCCGGACAAGTGCCTCTAGCGGGCAGTGCACTTACAGATGCGGACGCGGGTGTTACGATTGATTTCAAGAATAATGAGGCAGTGGTGTTTCAGGCCGACAAAACCCTGACCCACCAAATCATCAACATGGCCGAAATCGAAAAAGCAATCATTGAAAAATACCGAAAAGACGAATGGCCCAAAGATTGGCTAATAGTAGTGCAGCTTATTGAAGCCGAATCGGCCACTATCATTATCTCAAATAGTAGCAGCAATCAGATTGATTTAAAAGCGGAAGCCAACGTAGGAACCTCTCATTTGAAACTAACCGACGCTTCACTGGGGCTACATGTAGTAAGAGAGCAAGGAAGTAGCTTTAAGATTTTGGCTAAGAATGGAATTACGCCCCTTTATCGAGTGATGGGGATTAGGCATCCTCTTTTTGGAAAACCGGGCCTTTCCACCAAAAGCCTTACCGAAGAAATGGACGAAGTATTGGAAGTGCAGGACTTTGACCCAGAAGAGCTAAACAGCGTAGATGTAGAAACAAATGGGTAGGGATTTGTGTTAGAACAAATGCAAACAGCCCAAAGCTGTTTTCTTACTCAAATCCCTTTAAAATGCATTCGATTCCTGTTATCAAACCTAGCGATATTGGCAACCGAGGTCTCTGGATTGCCTTTATTGTGTTGGGTTGTTGGGTAGGGAGTTTATGGTTTTTACTCCACTATCCTCTTCATTTCACTGACCCCTTCGTATATTTTTTCGTCCTAGTTCAGATGCATCTTTATACGGGGGTGTTTATCACAGCGCATGATGCTATTCACGGCGTGGTGTCGCCTCGCTATAAGTCTCTAAATTATTGGATTGGTTTTGTAAGTGCTTCATTGTTTGCTTTCAACAATTTTAAAACACTTTCATCGAAGCACCATTTGCATCATAAGCACGCTGCTACTGCTGATGATCCCGATTATCACGATGGGCATCCCCATTTTTTTCTGTGGTTTGTAGCTTTTGCCAAAGAGTACATCTCGATTGGACAGATTGTGTTGATGGCGATTACGTACAATATCCTCAAACTATGGTTTCCGTGGGAAAACTTGGTGGTTTTTTGGATGATTCCCGCCGTGTTGAGTACCTTTCAATTGTTTTATTTTGGCACGTATTTGCCCCACAGAGGAGAGCACCACAATCCCCCTATCAATGCCCGCAGCCAATCACTCAATCACTTAAAGGCGTTTTTGAGTTGTTATTTTTTTGGGTATCATTTGGAGCACCATGCTTATCCATATTTGCCGTGGTGGCAACTGCCCAAAGCCCGTGAAAAAGTAGAACAGGCCATGCAAGGGTAATTTGGAGCAGTCAAATTGGGAAGTTTGCTCTATCTTTGGAGCCTAATCATGGGCCTATGATGCAATATCCCCGACTTCTCACGCCTTCACTTGTGGTTTTACAATTTTTAGTAATTGTAGGTGTGGTTTGGCTCAAATTGAGAGCAAATGCTTCTTATTTCATAACGCCCGATTCGAACTACTATTTGCAAGCGGCCCACAATCTGCTGGAAGGCAAAGGTTATGTGATTGATTTTGAGGGTAAAGAAACTTTCTGCGCTATATGGCCTTTAGGGTATTCTTTTTGTATTGCTGGAATATCTTGGCTTACAACCTTCCCGCTCGAAATAGCTTCAAAATGCGTGAATCTAGCATCCGTTGGAGGGTGCTTTTGGTTAATATATAAAAGGTTTTCGGATAAAGCCTGGTTTGTGGGGTTAGGATTGACGAGTTCTTCTTTCATACAATTATACACCAACACTTGGTCGGAGGCATTGTTTATCTTTTTTGTGTTGGGATTTGCATTTTCGTTTGAAAAAAACAATCAAATTAAAGTCCAAACACCCGCGCACGAATTACAGTGGATGGCTTGGCTGATAGGTGCTTTTTTGGTGCGCTATGCTGCCGTCTTTTTGTTTATTCCGTTGATTTGGTACAAAAAATGGCGCATTATTCTTTGTTATTCATCGTTTATTGGGATTTATCTCAGTTATAATTTTTATCATACACACACTTTTACGGGAGGGCATGGTTTTTGGCCCGAAGAAGCTTTTTTATCTCGGATTGTTAGAGGGCTTCAAGGGTTGGGAGAAGAGGTTTTGTTTTTTGCTTTGAGAGATTGGGATTTGAAAACTATTGTCTCAAACTCGCCGCTCAAATGGGGGATTTATGGGGTGGCTTTGGCTCAACTTGCACTCGTGGGAGTTGTGCTTTGGAAGTTGTTTTTTATTGAAAAAGAAAAATCTAAGAAGTATTTCTTTGGGAAAATAGTACTAGAAATAGCCTTCGCTTATTTGTTTTTTACAATCATCATTTATCTTACTGATGCATCCGTTGAGAGCTTGTATTTCAGGCGATTAGTGCCATTTTCTGTATTGGCGGTGGTGGCAGGATTGGGATGGGTTTCATCACAAAAAGCAGTATTTGAGCAAACCAAATGGTATTTTGTCGTTTTCTTTGTGTTGTCGGTCGTTCATGCGATTCCTAAAAGCTATTAACAAAATGTCATCTCATCACATTGTCCGGGAAAAACAAGAACCTGCTCTGCTCATTGCCAACGGAGAAGGCTGTAGTTTTGAGCTTTTGGGGCAGCTACTAGAATGGTCGCCGTTTGTAGTAGTGCTTGATCACGCTATTCATCGCGTGCTGGAGTTAGGTATCAAAGTAGATGTATTGTTGGGGGATTTTGATAGAGATATAGATTTGGAAGAACTTCAAGCTAGCCAATATCCTTTGGAGATTGTGGAGGCTCCCGACCAAGACAAAACTGATTTAGAAAAGGGAATAGAATTTTTGATTGAACGAGGCTTTCCGGCGGTCAATATTGTATGGGCCACTGGGCGTCGAGCCGATCATAGCCTTACCAATATGACCAATATCGTGCGCTACAAATCCCAGATTAAAATAGTGATGTTGGATGATTATTCTAAGATTTTTCCTTTGGTCGATACTTTTGAGAAATGGTACGAAAAAGGCACCCCTATTTCGCTCATACCGGTCGGGTTGGTGGAGGGCATCACTACCGAAGGACTCAAGTACAATCTTCAAGATGATTTTTTGAAATTGGGCTATCGTAGTGGTAATAGCAACGAGGCCGCAACGGATGGTTTTGTTAGAATTACGGCCCAAACGGGCGATTTATTGATCATGGAATGTTGGGATTAACCCATAAATATTAACCACAAAAACTACATTCATCAACATGCCAACTATCACACGCATTGAAGTCTATAAATTCAATATTCCGCTGCAAGCTCCTGTCACGATTGCTATCGGGACTATCGAAGAAGCGCGTAATATTTTGGTCAAAATTCATACCTCTGATGGGGTTTATGGTGTAGGGGAGGGTGCTCCATTTTGGATGATTGTGGGCGAAACCCAAGCTTCTGCCTATGCTGTTTCGTATGATTTTGCAAAATTATTAATTGGTAAAAATCCTTTAGATTTAGAAGGTTGTATTGCTTCCTTAGACAGATATTTGGCGGGCAACCCTACCGCTAAAAGTGCTTTTGATATGGCACTTTATGACCTAGCCGCTAAATACGCACAAATGCCCTTGTATCAATTTTTGGGTGGAAGCAAACGAACCATTGTCACGGATGAAACTATCTACATTGCTACCCCCGAAGCAATGGCAGCCGACGCGGTCAAAATCAAAGAGCGAGGAGCCGAAGCAATCAAAGTGAAATTGGGAACAAATGCCAAAGATGATATTCGGCGGATTGCGGCGATTAGAGAGGTGATCGGGCATGAGATACCCATCCGAACCGATGCCAATCAAGGGTGGGATTATGTAAGTGCATTGACTGTACTGAATACGATTGCCGATTGGAATGTCGAATACTGCGAGCAGCCCGTCAAACATTGGGATTATAAGCATTTGGCTCGCCTACGCCAACAAGCACGCGTACCAATCTGTGCTGATGAATCATTGTTTTCATCCCAAGATGCCATCAAACTTATTACTGCCGAAGCGGTAGATTATTTCAATATCAAACTCTCCAAAAGTGGAGGACTGCGCAATGCCGTCAAAATCAACGCTATCGCTGAAGCAGCGGGTATTAAGTGTATGATTGGCTGTATGTCAGAATCACGCTTGGGGATTTCGGCCAATGCTCACTTTGCTTCAGCCTTGCAAAATGTAGTTTTTTATGACCTAGATTCTCCATTCGAACACGACCACAATCCGATTTTAGGAGGAGTGCATTATCAAAATCATTATGAAGTAATACTGCCCGACGCGCATGGACACGGGGCAGATGTTGATGCAGATTTCCTCCAAAGAATGGAGTCTTTTGTGGTGGAAGCTTAGCTTAGGTGGCTTTGCCAAAACACCATATCATAGCTGCTAAAGCATAATGATAGGTGTCGGTAGCATTGAGAGGCAAATGATTTTGAACTACTTTGGTAGCGATTCCTAAAATCATTACCCCTACCACAATCCAGATGGCCTTTTGGTATTTTCGCAGTAAACCAAAAACTGCAATGAGCATCACAATTAGCATTGTAAAAGCTTGGACTACTGAATCAAATACTTGAAAGGTAGGATAAAGAAGAAATACAAAGAGAGAAAGACCTACTCCAATTGTTAAAATAAAAGCAGGGCGTGTGATAGTCTGGCGCATTACGAGACCCCATATGGCTACTACGACCGCACTAAGCCCCACACTACCTGCAAGTACCGAAAGAGAGCGATGAGTAGGAGTAAGGGCTTGAAAACCTAAGTAGCGAAATACGCCCGCAGCAGCGGCCAAAGCAATCGTAACCAGAAATATTCCCCAGAGAAGGCGGTTATAAAAAGGCTGATAGGCGAAAAACTTAAAAAAAACAACGATGCAGATGATAGAGACAACAGCGTCAGAAATAGCATTGGAAAGTTGAACCATCAGTTAAAAATAGGTTAAGAGTTAGGATTTCATAAGATAAGGCCTATTTGAAAATAGACGCATCTCTAGAAGGCGATTAATGACCCAAAATTGCTTTAGCAAGGTATCAGTATTTCGCCGTTTTTGAGGGCAAGTGAGACAGTTTTTTGTTATTTTTTAATTTTTCTTGGACTTTAGCTTTTGTACTTTCTTCATTTAGACCTACTTTTACTGGAAAATTTTGGGCTGCTGTCTTGAATAAAATAAAGTTAATCATCTTGAACCACGCAATTTATACTAACCACCAATGAGCGTATTAGTCAATAAAAACTCAAAGATAATTGTACAGGGCTTTACAGGCTCTGAAGGTACTTTTCATGCCCAACAGATGATTGAGTACGGTACCAATGTTGTAGGAGGTGTAACTCCAGGCAAAGGCGGACAAAGTCACTTAGACCGTCCGGTATTCAATACTGTAGCAGATGCCGTAAACGAGACTGGTGCAGATGTCTCTATTATTTTTGTGCCACCAGCCTTTGCCGCTGATGCTATCATGGAGGCTGCTGATGCCGGTATCAAGGTGATTGTGTGTATTACAGAAGGTATTCCTACCAAAGACATGATGTTGGCAAAAGAGTACATTAGTACCAAAGATTGCCGCTTGATAGGACCCAACTGCCCAGGTGTAATGACCGCTGATGAATGTAAAGTAGGTATTATGCCAGGTTTTATTTTCAAAAAAGGAACTATCGGAATCGTATCTAAATCAGGCACTTTGACCTACGAAGCTGTAGACCAACTATCGAAAGTAGGCCTTGGACAAACTACTGCTATCGGAATTGGGGGTGACCCTATCATTGGTACTACTACCAAAGAAGCTGTAGAACTTCTCATGAATGACCCCGAGACCGAAGCCATCGTGATGATTGGCGAAATCGGTGGAAGCATGGAAGCTGACGCCGCTCGTTGGGTAAAAGAAAATGGTACCAAGCCTGTAGTAGGGTTTATCGCAGGGCAGACAGCACCCAAAGGTCGTCGTATGGGGCACGCAGGAGCGATTATTGGCGGAGCTGACGATACTGCCGCTGCTAAGATGCGTATCATGCGTGAGTGCGGTATTCACGTAGTAGAATCACCTGCTTTGATTGGCGAAACAATGTTGAAAGCATTAGGCAAAGCCTAAGCAAAATGAATATTATCTTTTCTAAATTTGCAGGCAGTTTGGTTTTCCAAGCTGCCTGTGCTTTTATATAGAAGGTTGAAATAAGGATTTCTCGGCATGACAAAGAACAAAACTCTTCGTAGTTTTAAATACGCTGCATTACTCTGGTTGTTTTGCTATGCAGCACCTCTTTGGGCTGAGGTTGGGCCAGACAAACAATACTTTTTGGTGAAGGATTTGTCGCAAGATTGGATTGTGTATGACCAAAGAGAAAAAGAATTTGTACCTTATGTAGCAGAGCAGCACAATACCCAATTGTCGGTAAATACTATCATAGATTTAGAAAGTAACCTTCATTACAACCTGCTTATCTACGTCGAAAACGACAACTACTTGTTTTTCAATGGCGCCTTGCAAGATAATCTAAAAGCGGGCCAATGGAGAGTGATGAAAATCGACAGCTTATACAAGATTTATAAGCGCCCGCAGTTGATGATTACCATTTATGGCACTCCTGGACAGTTTGGAAAAACGGTGTTTATTGGGCATCAAAAAGCCGCTATCGAAAAGTTGATTACGATCGAAGAAGAATCATTTTTGAATCTTAAACCAAGAGAAGAAGCAGAAATGTCCAACTTTTTTATATTGGCAATGCTACTCTTATTGGGATTTATGGCTTTTCTGTTTAATGGGTACCCAAGGGCTTTTGAAAAGATGTACAGCATCGGAGATTTATTGCAGGTGGATGTCAGGGATGAGTCATTTTTAATCAACAAGCCTTTTAGCCGTGTCAATATCCTGTTTTTGGTATTGTTGAGCTTAGAAGTGGCTTATTTGTATCTTTTTGCACAAGACAAACAATATAATTTATTTTCTTCTAAAGAGCTTTTAGTAGGCGGTCAGTCACCGCTAGATCATTGGTTTACTTTTTTCAAAATAGCCATATTGTGCTTTGTAATGATGATTGTAAAATACCTAGGATTGTACATTTTAGGTACCTTGTATCGACTAGAAGGCATAGCTAATCTCCATTATTTCAAGGTAGTACAGGCATCGCTTTGGTTTTATGGTATCATTTTGTTGGTGGTCTCAGTGACGTCTTTTTATGTGTTAGAATGGTCTACTCTTTTGCGTACGATGCTTATTATACCAGGTGTGGTTTTCTATGTTTTAAGAACAATTTTAATCTTCTTTACAATTACGAGCAGCATAACAGTGAAAAATTTATATATAATTTCGTACCTTTGCATCGTCGAATTTATCCCCCTCATCATCGGGGTCAGGTATGCCCTTTAGGAAGTGGTGGCTTTCCCCTCAAATTTCAGATATGAGCGAAACGATTTTGATGCAACAAGACCGATTGAATAAAGTAGCGAGCATTTTGGTGACTCAGGCTCGCCCCACAGACGAAAAGTCCCCTTATTTTGAGTTGGCAAGTAGATACAATCTCAAAATTGACTTCCGCCCTTTTATCGAGATTCAGGGTATTGCTTACAAAGATTTTCGTAAGCAGCGGATTAACATTATGGAGCATACCGCGATTATTTTTACAAGTCGCAATGCGGTAGATCATTTCTTTCGTATCTGTAAAGAAGCGAAGCTCGAAATGCCAGCTGAGATGAAGTATTTTTGTGTAACTGAGCAAACCGCTAATTATCTCCAAAAATACATTCAAATTAGAAAACGTAAGATTTTTGCTGGTCAAAAAACAGCTGCCGATTTGTTAGATTTGATTAAAAAGCACAAAAACGAAAAGTTTTTGTTTCCATGTTCTGACAAGAGACGTAATGATATCCCTGAATTTATGGGAAACTATGATTTACATCTTACAGAGGCCGTAATGTATGAGACAGTATCGTCTGATTTGTCTGATTTAACAGAGGTCTTTTACGACATCATTTGCTTTTTTAGCCCTTCAGGTATTACGTCTTTGTTCCATAATTTCCCTGATTTCAAACAAAACAAAACGCGAATTGCCGCTTTTGGCCCTACTACTGCCAAAGCCGTAACGGAAGCAGGGCTTATTTTGGACATCGAAGCTCCTATGCCAAATGCTCCATCTATGACAGGGGCTTTGGAGATTTATATCAAAAAAGCAAATAATCTCTAGTCGTCTACAACAACGAGATAATCTCTTAACAAGAAGTAGTTGAATGGTGCAGCTGTTTATTAAAGAAAATACTAAGGTGGTTTGTAAACCATTTTGCAACATTTAAATCATTTTATGCGTTTAGATAAGGGTTGAGATTTCAACCCTTTTTTATTATCAAATTTTTTTCGCTTATTGTCGTTTGTATTGAAAATAGCAATTGATACATATGAAATACCCTCGACTTCTCCTTTTTCTTATTATTGGTTATTTGAGCCAAATCCCTAATCTCCACGCCCAGCAAGATGCTCAGTTTACAATGTTTATGTTTAACCAATTGTACTGGAATCCAGCTACTGCAGGAGCAGATGGTACTACTCGCTTTCAGCTCTTGAATAGGATGCAATGGCAAGGCTACCAGACTACGTCAGGGGATGGAGGAGCACCCAATACATTGATTTTTTCGGGGAGTGTACCACTTAATTTTATGAAAAGTGCGGTAGGAATTCATTATGTAAATGATCGAATCGGGGCTACGGGGAGCCAAGAAGTACAACTTTCATATGCCTATCGGGTCAATATCAACGACAATTTACTTGCGATAGGAGCACGTGTCGGATTCCAAAATCGCTATATAGATTTTAGTAAACTTATTCCGAGAGAGCCGGGAGATCCGCTCATTCCGGTAGGGCGCATTGGTCAAACCCAGCCGGATATTTCGCTAGGTGTACATTATGATGCCACTACATTTTTTGTGAGTGCGAGTGTGAGCCATATCAATCAACCAAAATTTAGCTTGGGTGGAGATGCTTCCAATAGCACTCTTGCACCTAGTGCCTATATAATGGCAGGATACCGATGGGAACCGCTATATGGGCTTGAGATTCAGCCTATTGCATTTCTGAAATCTCCAGTAGCTTTTAGTAGCAATACCTTGTCAGTAGAAGGAGGCGTGATGGCAACTTGGGATGAATGGGTTTTTGGGGGAGTTACCTATCGGCTCCAAGATTCTTATAACATCATCGCTGGAATCAACTTACTCAGCGATAGGTCATTGCGTATAGGAGCAGCTGTTGATTTGTTAGGGCGTACCAAAGATATAAAAGCACCTGCTTCTTATGAAGTAATGCTATCTTATGCTTTGCCAGCCTTAACCAAAGGCAAGCGTACGCCTGTCCGAACACCAAGATTCCGTTATTGATTTGCTGAAATTTGAAGCCATTCAAAAGTTTTTTTTGTACAAAGAATTTTTGGCAAAATTTTTGATAATCAATTACAATACGCCGTTTGATAAAAATATGACAGTTTTTTTAGTACTTTTGAACAGTTTTTCCAAACTTTGAGGAATAAGAATTGTCTCTGCCTAGGAAAAAAGATAAATTTTAAAATTAGCACACAATAAACACATAGAACTTCGTTTTCTATACTGAAATTTTGAATTTAACGGGAATAACCATGAGCAAAAGGGTATTTTTCGGCTATGCCACCAAAGGAACGTGGATTGTGATGGTAGCGATGATGCTACAAAGTTGCGGGTTTGTCAAAGACAAATTTGGCAAAAACAGTAAGGGAGGTAAAGGTGGAAAAAAAGGAGCCAAACAAGAGGTAGGGGTTCGTAACGGGGAGGTGATTGCTGCTGGTCGAAAAGACTATAAGCAAGATACCCCTTATGGCATGGTCCTTATCCCATCGGGTTCTTTTATGATGGGACAAGCCGATGAGGACGTGGCCGCCACTCAAGTTAACTTCAACCGCCGAGTGACCATCACTTCGTTTTATATGGACGATACGGAGGTTACTAACAACGAGTATCGCCAGTTTGTAAATGCCTTGATGACAGATTCATTGTCGGTATTAGGTGAAGAAGAAATCATGGCCAAGTATCATCCAGATACTACTGTGTGGAAAAAAGACTTTACCTATCACAATGGCGACCCTATGCTGGAGTATTATTACTCTCACCCAGCGTTTGATACCTATCCTGTAGTAGGAGTAAGCTGGAAAGCCGCTCGTTATTTCTCTGAATGGCGTTCTAATCTCTACAATGATCATCGTGCCAAAGAAGGCAAATTCCGCTCTCCTAAATTCCGCCTTCCGACCGAAGCAGAATGGGAATGGGCTGCTAGAGGTGGCCGGGCATCGGCCAAATACCCTTGGGGTAACCCTTACGTAGCCAATGGAAAAGGTTGCTTCTTAGCCAACTTCAAACCTCAAAGAGGAAACTATGACGCAGACGGATACCCATACACCGCTCCTGCTAATGCCTACAACGCCAACGATTATGGTCTTTACAATATGGCTGGTAACGTAGCAGAATGGACTCTTGACGCTTTTGCAGACAATGCCACTGTTGTAAACTGGGATATGAACCCTATGAATGACAATCCTGACGAGCCTCGCAAAATCGTACGCGGAGGGTCTTGGAAAGACGTAGCCTACTTCCTTGAAACAGGTACTCGCAGCTGGGAGTATGAAAACAATACTCGCTCCTACATAGGCTTCCGCTGCGTAGTTGAAAACTTGGCAGGTCGGACTGCAACTACTCGTGGTAAAAAAAGATAAGTCTTAAAGTATTCAAATAATTTCTAGGGTGCTGCCCACCAAGCGGCAGCACCCTCCTTTTTGTACGACCCTAATTAATTATAACTGATTCTATTAACTAATTTTTTTTGATTCAATCATGGCAGCACAAAAGCAAGGTGTTTTCTGGAGTAAAATAGTTCCTACTGCTTACGCACTCGGAGCAGCCGTCGTTATTATCGGTGCTTGGGCAAAAATTACCCACGTAGAGGGTGGGGGCGAAATATTGACAGTTGGTCTTTTGACCGAAGCATTTATTTTTGTTTTATATGCAATACAAAGTTTTCTCTACCCTGCTTCAGACGAATACGCCTGGGAAAAAGTATACCCTGAATTGTTAGACGATGCGGCTCCTGCACCAGTTGCTCGCAAAGAAGAAAGAAAAGGAACAGGCCTTACGGCTAATATGGATAAATTGATGGCAGAAGCCAACATCACTCCTGAAGTTTTTAATAACCTAGGTAAAGGTTTTAAAAGTCTTACTGAGACAGTTTCAAAAATTGGAGATTTGACTGATGCTACCGTAGCAACTAACGAATACGCTAAAAATGTAAAGGGTGCCTCAGGAGCAATCAATGAAATGAATAAGTCTTATGGTGTAGCAATCAATGCGATGTCGTCGATGGCAGATGCAACTAAAGACGCTCAACAATATCGTGAGCAATTCCAAAATATTACAAAAAATATGGGTGCTTTGAATGCTGTATATGAATTAGAATTGCAGGATACAACCAAACACCTTAAGGCTATGAACGCTTTCTACGGCAACCTTACTACTGCAATGGAAAACATGGCCGATGCAACAAAAGAATCACAACAGTTTAAAGCAGAGATGTCGAAGTTGACAACCAACATTACATCTTTGAACAATATCTATGGCAATATGCTCACGGCTATGCGTGGCTAATATCGATTTGTAAAGTACGTTGCCTGTGCTTACACCAGAAAATAAAACTTAAACGCTAAGAACTGTAAATAAATAAAATGGCAGGAGGAAAAGAGACACCCCGTCAGAAGATGATTGGGATGATGTATCTGGTACTAACAGCAATGTTAGCCTTGCAAGTGAGTTCGGCATTGTTAGAGAAATTTCAGTTATTGAACAATAGCATGGAAATGTCTTCAAATGCCGCCAATAAAATCAATCAAAGGACACTTGACAACATCCGTGACAAAGTTGAAAAGTCAGGAAATCGTGCTTTTGAAGTGGCAATTGTAAAACAAGCCGAAGAAGTACGTAAACTGACTGGTGGCATGATTGCTGAAATCGATGCCATCAAAACCCACATTACCAACGAAGCTGGTGGGGGTATCGACCCCGAAACTGGCAAAGTTAAAAACCCTAACGAAGAAGATAAGGTTGCTATCTATATGATTGGACCGACCAGAAATGGTAAAGCTTATGAATTGAAAAACAAACTTAATGGGTTTGTAGATCAGATGAATAAGCTAGCGGGTACTAGTTTTGCACCTTTGGCTTTGGACGGGAAAGACGATCCTTTGGCTAAACGCGATAAAGACCAAAGAAATAAGGACTTTGCTGCTGTTAACTTCGAACAGACCCCCGTACCTGCGGCCTTGGCTGTATTAAGCCAACGTCAGTCGGAAATTCGTCGCTTAGAAGCTGAAGTATTGGATGCTTTGGCGGCTAAAGTGGGAGCTAAAGATATTAAGTTTGATAAGATTTTGGCCATGATTAGTGCCGAGTCGAATGTAGTAGTAGCAGGTACCAAATTCAAAGGTGAAATGTTTATTGCCGCTTCTTCTACCTCGCTTACTCCTCGTATGAGCTTAAATGGAGCACCATTACGAGTACAAGATGGAAAAGGCCTTATCGAGTTTACGGCACAAGGTGGGGCTTATGACAAAGAAGGGCTCGCCGCTAAATCTTTGAGCGGAACTATCTCTTTTGCTACGCCTAGTGGCCGTGATACTACTGTGACGATGCGCTATGAATACAAAGTAGCTAAGCCTACTTATCAAATAGAGGCTGGTACTTTGCCGCCTTTGTATTTAGGTTGTAAAAACGTACTAAGTGTACAAAGCCCTGCGTTGGGAGCACTTTGGAACCCGGTATTTACCGCAGAAGGAGCTTCTACCATGACTGGTAATAAGAAAGGAAGCGTAATCATCGTACCAAGTAGCCGTGAAGTGGCTCTTAATATTAGCAACCAAGGCAATTTGCTAGGAGTAGAAAAATTTCGCGTAAACCGCGTACCACGCCCTCGTCTTGAGTATTATATCAATGGTGCGTTGGCTGATGATAAACGTGGGGTACCCGCCAACATGGCTCGTAGTGTAACTATAAAGGCTATTGCTGATGAAAGCTTGGTAAACTATTCTCCCGAAGATGCTAACTTTAGAGTAGGTCAAGTAACAGTGAGTTTGGCGCGTGGTAATCGTCGTGTAGGAAATCCTGTAGTGATTTCGGGTCCCAGTGGTTCGATTGCTGCTTTAGCCCAACAGGCAACTGCAGGTGACCGTCTTGTATTTGAAGTATCTGGCGTACAGCGTCGTAACTTTAAAGGAGATGTAGTAGATGCAGGGGTAGGGACTGATACAAGAAATATTCCTCTCAACTAATTATTAGTAGAGAGTAGTATGCAATTTGTAAACGTTCTGACGTTAATAATACATTGGAGCAAATCATTCTGAATTTCTAGTGATTTTTACGTTTTATCTAAAATTCACATTTAAGTAATAAAATTCCATAACAATGAGAAGACTGAGTAGCTTATTGGGAAGTGCGGTCTTGGTGGCGTTAGGCGTAAGCGTAGAGGCCCAAGAAAAAGACACCAAGGGTGTCAATCCGTTGTCGGTACGCGAAATCAACGACGCTGATGTGATGATGAAGCGTACCCTGTGGCGGCGTTTGGACTTGAAAGAAAAAGTCAATCAGCCGATGTTTTCGAAGGGAAATGAAGTGACTAGGTACATCATGGATGCTGTCAAAGCAGGCTTGCTAGATGCATATGCAGATGCTGACATGCAGAAAAAGATGAACTTGAATGATTTTAGCCAAAAACTTCAGATTCCGAACCAAGGTCAAACCATGACAGAGGAGGAGTTGAAAGCTGGGTTTGGTAAAGAAAATACAAGCGCACAGGACGGCGGTTGGGGAACTACTCCCAAAACCACCACTCCTACTACTCAAGACGATGGCTGGGGGGCTGCTCCCAAAAAGGAAACACAACCCGTAGACGACGGCTGGGGGCCTGCGCCAAAGAAAAAAACAACT
>VFQN01004922.1_pt1 | contig 16976 bp, 19 predicted proteins | sample 3512371 | NCBI WGS metagenome assembly VFQN01 (sample SAMN10412370, study PRJNA504923) | tailings metagenome | isolation source: Replicate 2 from Balatoc abandoned mine | place: Philippines: Itogon, Benguet | collected 2017-08-28 | reverse complement strand
GCGGCACAGCAGCAACTACCTCAGCAAAATAGCCTGTGGGCATGGCGCCTGTGCGCAGGCACTGCATGCTGTCAATCCCGCCTCCGTCTCTCTTAAACTGTAAAACACCAAACCGCCGTACCATCGTACCCGCCAGCCGCATGCCGTGTTTGTGCGGCTTGCACCTCTACCTGGCCCCACAAGCGCCCGGCCCTAGTCCTGCGTCGAGCCCGCCCACCGTTCATGACACGATAACCCCATCCCGCAGAAAGGAGCAACGTTTACAAGCTCCAGCCCCCACCTGGGCCGTGCCCAGAGTAAGCTCTGCATCCCTGTGTGCAAGTGGTCGATGAATACCCAGATGAATTGTTTTCCATGGTGACGGAGCGGACTTTATGTGGGCTCCGGAAGCCATGACTGAATCCAGTGCCGCTCGCTCCACACGGCCCCGCACGGCACCGCAGCGACCACGCCCTCCTGGCAGTGAGGGTCCCGCACCGCTGCAGCTGCTTGGGCGCGTTCCGACCCACAGCCCTTCCCTTATAAGTTGCTGGCGCTCTGCTGCCGCGCCGCGTCCTCGTAGCCCAACCTGCGAGGAGCGCAGTGCCGCAGGAGGACGGGCAGGCAGTACGTGGGCAAGGCAGCAGACGACCAAGCGACCTGCCACGCCTTGCTAGGCAACGGTGCATGTGCACGCCCCACACCAGAAAGCAAGTCATTATACCGTACTGCTGCAAACCAGGGCGCTGCCCTGCGCGCCGAGTGCGCACCTGGACGGCCGGGTGATGCCGGTGGCGGAGGCCGTCCTGGCAGGTGCCATCAACTCCGCCGCCACCGTGGGGCTGCCGCCGCCGCCGCCGCCGCCGCCGCTGGGCGACTCCGGGCCGCCGCCAGCCGCCGGCGGCGGCATGCCTCCGTTGGGGGAGCCCAGGGGACTGGTGGCGCCGCCGGTGGCAGGCGTGGTGCTGGCGTGGGGGATCTGCAGCGGCGGCAGCGAGCCCGAGGAGCCACCCGAGTAAGCGGGCAGGACAGCGGAGCGGCTGGCGCCAACGGCGACGCCTCCGGGCGCTGCCGCGTGGCCGTGGTGGTGCGCGTGGGAGTAGGCCAGGATGGAGGCGCTGTGGCCCATGGGTCGCTGACCGTAGGGGGGGATCATGGAGGGCGAGAAGGCGGCGGAGTGGGAGACGCTGAGCTCGGACTGCGGGGCAGGGCGGGGGACGGCGCAAGAAGCAAGGGCGGAAGGGGCTCAGCGGGCAGCAGCCACGACCAAAGGCAGTCAGAAGAGGTAACCCAGGGTGCCAATTCATTAGGTGAATTAGCTCTTTTCATCTGTATGGTGATCAAGGCCTTTGGCCGGCTCAAGCTTCCGGCGCCTCCAGTCCCCTGCCACCAGCCCGCCCCTCACCTCCCACGTCTTCTGCAGCAACGGCACCTTGACTAGCCCGCGCGGCCCCAGCGGCCGCAGCCCTGGGGACCCGCTGCCGCTGCAGCCGCTGGCCGCCGGCGAGCCGCCCGGGCTCTGCGGGGCATGCCCCGCGCCGCCGGGCGGCATGGACCCGTACTCGCTGCTCTTCTTGGCGGCGCTCTGCTGCGTGCGGTTGAGCACGGCGAACGTCTTGAGCTTGTCCGCCTGTGGGGCAGTGAAACCGGGGCGGGGCGGGGCAGGAAGAAGGCACAAGCGTGTGGAGGTGCAAGGCATGGCAAAGCCCGCTGCACAAGGAGCAGGGGCAGTAGGGTCCAGGCGGCAGTAGTGCGTGTACGGCCCGCCGTGTCCTCCGCCGTGGAGCCGCCCAACACCGCCACGCCCATGCCTGTCCTCAGCCACAGAGCCAGTCACCACGACCACCACGCCCATGCCCACCTGCGAGGGCCCATGGCTGGCCACCGCGCCGCTGGCCCCGCCCAGGGGAGACTTCACGTAGTGGAGGCCGCTGCCGCTGTTGCACTTCCGGCCTGCAGGGGCAGAGCACGCACACAGCCGGGTGCACGGACGTCATCGCAGCTCACGCAGTAGGACTCGCTTACTAAGACATGGTACGTGCGACGCATTGCATGCCGCCCCACAGTCAGGGCGCCTCATACAGACGTACACACTCCTCTCAACTCAAAGCAACGTTCCCTGCAACGCTGCCGAGCCCCGCCCGCTCCGCCCCCAAGTATGTGCCCCCACGCACCCTTTGAGGGGCTCTTCCCCGAGCCGTCCGTGCTGACCCCCTGCGCCAGGCGGCTCTGCTGGGCCGGCCCCTTGACGCCCGCCATCTGCACCGGCGGCACGGCGGCCACGGGGTGCCGTGCAGGGTTGAAGGGCTGGCGGGGAGGAGGAGGCGGGCGGCCAGCATGCGACTGCGCGAATGGCGCATGTGGCAATAAGCATCGCAAGTTGCACGACCTCGTCGAGAGGTTGAACCGTTCACCGCCTTGGTCGGACCGCTGTAATCAAGCACTCAACCCAGGCCTTGCTGCAACGCACACGGTAACAACTGCTCGTGCCGGACCCGCTCCCAACTCGTTAGGTTATTCCGTATCAACACCTCACATTGACACCATGAATCTATAGACCCCGTCTGCCTTCGTGCATTTACCGCTCACCTGCAGGTTCTCCAGCTTATTGTAGAGCTGCGTGAGGGAGGGCCGATCCTCGGGCAGCTCCGCCCAGCACCGCTCGGCAAGGTACTTGAACCTGGGCGATGGGTTGGGCGTGGGGGTTATGCGGTCGCGAGGCCTGAAAACAAAGGAATTCCAAAAATCGACGGGACGTGGGGGCCTTGAACCGTGTAAAGCGGCCGAGTGGCAGATGAAAACAGGGCGTGGGGCGGAGGGGATACAGCAGGCGGTCCGTGCTTCAAGAGGACGTCAGCGCCTGAAGCAGCCACATGACGGTGCTGCAGCAGACCCGGCATTGGAGTATCCGGTTCCCCACTTGTCTCAAGTCCTGTCGGAGGCAGCCAAGCGTCTAACCCGCAACGCCGGTGCATTGCCGCCAACCTGCTGGGCCCTTGTCCGTGAGTCCCTCCTTGCCCTCATTTGCACCTTAAAGCCCTCAGTCCCCTGCCCCCGCCCTCCTCCCGGCCAGGCCCGGGAAGGCGGCGAGGGAGACGGGCACACAGGAGATTAATGCACATGCTTGGCGTCAATACACATGCTGAAAACATAGCAGCGCCTCGGCGTAGTCCACGAAGGGCTGCGTGGGGATCGGAGGAAAGGAGTAGTAGTAGCAAGAGGAACACATCAGAGGCAATATATATCTCTTGCTCAACCGCAGCAGCGCCAGTGCGGGGCCTCAGCACGGCAGCAGAGGAGGGGGAAGGGGACAGTGCCCGAAAAAGATATCCCGACCACTGCGTGCAGTCGGGTGGCAACCAAAGGGGTGGCGGTTGGAAACTAAAACAAACATTGCCAGCGCACAAGGGTGGGCAGCTGGCAAGGCATTCACCCAACGCCTTGTATTTCCCCTATCAACGCCCATGACAGGTATGAGCCATAGCTGCCGTTACCGTTGCCGTTGCTGTGCAGGCCGCCCACCCACCGTGACTAAGCACAGCCGCAGCACGCCGTACACCCGCAGCAGCTGCCACGTGCTCTGCCCTTCGAACACCAGCCGGTGGTCGGAGAAGGACAGCGGCGCAGGAGGTGACGCGGAGGAGGCGGCTGCGGAGGAGGCGGCTGCGGAGGAGGCGACGGAGGAGGCGGCAGCAGCAGCAGCAGCAGCAGCAGCAGCAGCAGCAGCAGCAGAGGTGTGGGCGGCGGAGGCTTGGGCTTGGGACGGGTTCACGGAGTGGACCAGCACGGTGGCGGTGGCGTCATACGGGTAAGTGCTCGGTGCAGCTGCAGCGGCGGCTTGCGGGGCGGCGGTGGCGCTGGAGGTCTTGGATTAGGGGCGGAGCAGCGAAGGACTGGTGGCCCATGGGGGTCGCTGTGGCGGTGCCGCTGGGGGCGAGTTGGTGGAGGATGTTGCCAGCAGGAGGGCGCATGGCGGCGGCGAGGAGCTGGGAGAGGCGGCATAAGATGCTTAGGGAGGTTGTGTCGTGGAGTGCGTGGACAGGGAGGCGGAGAGTGGGGGCAAACGGGGTTCAGGGCATTCGGGCACGCGGCGGCCATTGTGCCCGACGACAACAACACAGCAGGGAATTACCTTACCTTCATTCCCAGGCGACGAAACAACTGGTGGGAAAGGTAATGGCGAGTCTGCTCCTAATACTGTCAGCTGTTGATGGGGAAGCGACGACCCCTGCGGAGCATTGCGGACGGGTTTGTGCTGGGGAGGGTGGCTACAGGCGCTCAGGTAGTGGAGCGCGGCTGTAAACGTGCGGCTTATGGCTCGTGGTTGATGCAGGTGTGCACGTGGAGCAGCTTGGAAGTAGCCGCGGAGCGGCAAAGGGACAGAAACTACAACGTGGAGTGGCTTAGGGGAGGGGGACTGACTTGGTGGCAGGGCTGATGCTGTGGGGGGTGCCATTAGTGCACAGGTGCAATGAGGCTGGGCTGACGAAGGACCCGGCGGGTAGAGAAGGCGTCAGGTGCCACCTGTCGGGGAAGTGAGGTTGCCAGCAGCCGTGCTCCTTGCCGCTGGTGTTAGGAACATGGGTTACCGTCATCCCCAGCTCGCCATCCCCAACACCCCCATGCTTCTGGGAGCCACTTCCACCGCCAGGACCCATACCTGGTGCCTGATATTCTAAGCACACCTCCCTATTGCCCGCGTTCTTAGTACTTTGTCCCTGGTTCCGGCCCAACCGAACGGCACAGCCATAAATCGCACCAGCACGACCTGCAAACCCAGTATCCTACCTGCAGCGTGGCCAGTGCTCGCATGACGTTGGTGACGCCCACCGTGTCCAGGCGGGGCAGCGCCATCAGCACGGCCTGCAGGCGGGGGTGGCAGGGTTCGGGTTGCGTTGGACCTTGCGCTGGTGCTGTGCTGCACGTATGGCTTGTACGCACTGCCTGATACGCCTGTCCTGCCCTTGACAATGGAAGGACTGCGAGACAAATGGCCTTGGGCCCACGATACAACCCGCCTGCGGACGCCACGGCCTTGCCATGCGTCGACCCTGCCCAACCATTCGAACGGCACATGCATGGCATGCGTCCTTTGCCATGCGCAGTAGCAAAAGGACCCGTGGAGCCCTCCACCCGCACGTGCCGTACACCGTTCACACAGCTTCTCACAGCTCGGCGAAGCGGTGCGGTAGTGCAAGCATTACCCACACAGGTGTGCACCACGTGCCACTCCCAGCGTGGCTCCAGACCCGCGCCGTACGCAGCTACCGGTCGCACCCGCAGGTACTCCTGCAGTCAGTCCTCGGCGGGCACATACTCCAGCAGCGACAGCGAATGCAGCAGCACCGCCAGCGCGTGGCCGTCCAGCCGTTGCACGGGGGGCGCGGATGCTGCGGATGAGGATGAAGATGCCGCGGATGAGAATGCTGTGGACGAGGATGCTGTCGGTGGCTATGAGGAAGCGGGTGGCGGGGCCGAGGCCATGGAAGGGTTGGCGGTGCTGTGGCTGGGATGCTAGGGTTCGAGCTGCGGGTAGGAGGGCGGCCCCTGCCGCGGGTGGGCCCTGCGGCCGAGGAGGCCGGGGCAGAGCACCTGTGCGCAGGCGGGGGTCGAAGGCATAAGGACAGCGGGTGAGAGGACAGGCGAGAGGTTGGCAGTGGAGGTAAAGGGCGGGCACGTGGGTTGCCGGAGGGAAGTGAGCACGAGTAGCAGGCCGCAATACCGCCACCACTTGTGCGCTACAAGCAGGTGCAAGCTTCCAAGGCCTACCTCCAGCACGCGCTCCATGTACGCCCCCGCCGGCGCGTGCCCAAACTTGCCGTACGCCCACAGCACGTACACCAGCGCCGGCCACTGCAGCCGCTCTAACCGCTCCGCGGTGCCATCAACCAAGCACTGCAACCACCCGGCGGGCGGCATGTAGTACATGGACCCCAGCGCCCACGCCACGTTCTGCACGTCCGCGCTGCTCAGCTGCTGCCCCAGCACCCCCACCGCCGCCTACACCCACGGCCCCAGTGCGGGCGGCGCCCTCCACTGCTGCAACCGCGGCGGGGGTAAAGGCGCCTGCAGCCACAGCACCCCTGGCAGCTGCGTGCTGGCAGGCGGGCTGGGGTGCGCCTGGCGGGCAGGTTGAGTGTGCAGGTACAGCCCCAGGCGTGCGAAGGACCACAGGGTGGTGGCGGTGTCCAGGGGTGTGTAGGCGGGCAGCAGCGGCTGCGTGTGCTGGCAGTAGCGCTACAGCCATGCCGGGCTGGGCGCGTGGCCGCACACCGCCGTGCAGCGCAGGACGCGGGACAGCGCGTAGGGACTGCGACTGTTGCTGATCTTGCTGCTGCTGCTCCCCTCCCTGGCGCCCTGCTGCCGCCCGCCCTTCTGGGCTTGTGCGGTGTGGTCGCGGGCGGCGCTGTGCGACAGCAGGGACTGTGCGGATGCCTGCTCAAACTCGCTCCACCACGCCACGTGCCACGTGTATGGCAGTCCGAAGTTCCCGTCGCCAGGGGAGGGCGGTGTGCCCTCCAACGGCCCTGCCGCTGCACCCAAAGCAGACGCCTGCTTGGCAGTCTCCCCATGGCTCTTCACCTCTGTCGCCTGGCCCAATGCCGCAGCCCCCGTCGCCTCCACAGCCACCGCCACCGCCACCGCTGTCGCCTCCGCCTGCCCCATTTCCGTCGCATCCGTCGCGGCCTTCGCTGTCGCCTCGGCAGCTGCCTCCGCCGTCGGCGCCTCCACCGCCTGCGATGTTCCAGCCGCCTCCGCCGACGCCTCGCCCCTGCCCACCCCCGCCTCCGCAAGTAAGCGCGCCTCATCTATTTCCACCTCCGCATCCACAGCAACATCCACCTCTGCCTTCACCTCAGCGCCGCGGCTGCTGCAGCACCTGCCTGCTGCTTCCTCCCCGCGTCCCGAGCACCCCCCCGCCCATCCTTGCCCACGCCCTCACCCACACGCGCACCGGAACCCAACGCCACGTTGTGCTGCCTCCGCCTGGTGACCGCAGCCACCATCACCTGCTTCATGTCGACCAGGGAGCTGCCAAGGGAGGCCACCTCCTGCAGGCCCAGCTGCAGCTCGGAGGCCGCCCCAAACACCTGGGGACTCCCCTGCTCGCGCAGGCCGCCACTGGCCGCGGGCTGCCCCTGCCCCTGCCCCTGGGCCTGGCCACGGCCTGCTTCGTGGTGTGTCGCCGGCAGCAGCTGCTGGCACTCGTCCTCCATCCACGGGTCGGACGGGAAGTAGCGTGCTAACGACAGCCACGACAGCAGCTGGACGAGGGACTGCAGGCCGTACGACTGGTGCAGGCGAGCCAGCCCGCCTTGAGCCTGGGGCGGGAGCGCAAGGGAGGGCACGGCGCAAGAGTCAGCTTGGGAAGGGAGCTCGCGTGTGAGACTGGTGATACGTGGTGCGATCCGCGTCCCGCAGGGCCTTCTCGGCACGGAGCCTCCCCTGTAGCTGACGCCTGGTCGCGCTAGGTTCTGATGTGAACTGTTCCGCCAAGCACCAGCCCTACACAAGCAGCCAGCACCCTGGTGCAGCTAATACACGCTTTTCCCTCGGCTGCACCCACACGCCCGCCCGTTCCCCCTCATCTCACATGCACTTGCCCCATTTTTTTAAGCTCCACGGGCGGCTGCCACCCCTGCATTGCCACCGCCCGCAGTAGCGTGCAGCAGTCCTCGGCGCACAGCTGGCCCCGCCGCAGGGAGCCCTCCATCTGGGGGCGAGGGCAACCAGGCAGCAGCAAGCACAGCGGTCCACGTTACCAAGCCATGCACATGTCACAAGCTCGTTATTTAAGCACATTGCTGTTGTGGACTAGGGAGAGTGGGCATGGCAACATGCATGCAACGACAGGAAAGGGCCGTGCGCACAGCCTCCCCATCCATCCCGCGGGTCGCGGCCGCACTCACACGCTTGCAACCTCATGAACGAGGCTAAATCTCAAAAGCAACACCAACATGCACGCACATTCAGATCGCACATGATCGCGCATGCGAATCGCTTCAGGCACGGCATGTTTCAGTCACCACCTGTGAGGCATAGGGTTCGTTGCCACAGTGTGCATGCCCTCCCCGACCCCGAACCCACATGCGCCATGTAGGCTTCTGGCCACCGCTCCAGCCCCGGGAAGTGCACCGGCTTGAAGCGCGTGCGAGCAAGCAGCTCCGCCAGCCGCAACCCCTGTGCTGCGGTTAGCGCCGCATCAGCGTCCCATCCCAGATCCTGCACTGCGGCCCCGCCGGCGCCGGATCGCCCCTTGTCGCGTGCTTGCGCCTCGGCCCAGGCCGCCGACCGAATGGCCGGTAGCAGGACGCCGCACAAATCCAGCAGGAAGCTGAGGTGCGTCTTGCGCAACGCGTCGTAAGCGGGGCTATCTCCTTCGCCGTCGCTGCTGCTGCTGCCGTCAGCGGACTCGCCTCCCGTCGCGCTGAAGCGGTTAGCGTCTCCCTCCTGCAAGACTCTGCTGTCGGCAGTAGTAGTGCTAGTCACACCAGCAGTGCTGGCTGCGCCTGTGCTGCTCGTTGGCGTTGGCTGAGGATGGACAGAGTGCGAGAGGTCACCGTGAGGCTGTTGCTGCTGCTGCTGCTGTTGCTGCTGCTGCATACTTTGAAGTTGTGTGACGTTGTCCACAGCGACAGACGTCCTGCACCCCCGGGAGTCCGAAGCATTCAGCACCGTCGACGCGTCGCCATCGCTGACCTCCGGCCCCTGACCCAGCCCTCCAGCACTCTGCGCCACTGCAACACCATTCCTGTCCCCACCGGCCACGTCCGCCCCATCGGGCATGAGCTGGGCTTGACCAACTGGACCATCCCTGTGCGACACCATCACCACACCCGCACCGCCAGCCCCATGGCTCGCCGTATGCACAGGAGCAACCAGGGACTTTGCCGCGGCAACGCCAGCCGCGTACGCTGCCGCCGCCTCCGCCGTCCCCGCGCCCGCCGCCGCCACGGCCGCGGGGTCCCCCAGCACAGCTCGCCGCTGTGCCTCCAGCCAGCGCCCCAGGTGCTGCGCATAGCGGGTGGTCTGCTCCGCAACCTCCGCGTACGGCAGCAGCGCACTTTCCAGAGGCCTGCTGCTGCTGCTGCTGCTGCTGTCATTGGTGCTCACGGCGCCCTCTGCAACAGCGCCTTTCCTGTTCCCACCGTCCGTGCGCTTGTTGGTCCGCACGGCGCCCCCGAGGCCACGCCACGGCCGGCGACTCCCCAGGATGCACTTGCGGGCCGCAAAGGACGCGGCCCGCCACCACTCGGCCGGCAGGGCGGAGTACGCGGGGCCCTCAGCCGGTGACCCCACCGCCGCCGCAGCCCCGCTGCCGCCGCCGCCTCGCCCAGGAAGTCCAACAGCTCAACCGCCGTCACCAGCGCCACCAGCGCGCGCGCGTTGCCCTTCTTAAGCCAAGTCGGGCGGGACATCAGCCGTGCCTCCTGACGCAACCCGTGCCGTCCGCTCCTTGCCCAGGGCAGCTGCCTCCACCACACCCTGCAGCTGCGCGCTGCTGGCGGCCACCAGCAGCGTGCTGGCCGCGGCCCACCAGGAGGGACCCACGGGTCGGCCTAAGGCAGCACGCAGCACACGTGCCTGGCCCAGCAGCGATGCAGCGGTCTGCAGCTCCCGCGGCGGCGGCACGGCGTCATCGCCTTGCAGGGATACCGACGAGGCTGACGGTGACAACGCTGCAACTTGGCGCTCCAGCAGCAGCGTCTGCACGCGCTCCAAGGCAGCCAGCACCACCTCGCGGGTGGCTAAGCCAGCAACCCTGCTGCACCGGCAGGCCGCTGCGGCTGCTGCAGCTGCTGCGATGCCGCTCTGGCAACGACACTGCGGTCCTCCGCGCCGCTGCGCGCCAACACCTCCGCCAGCCACACCGCCGGCGTAGCCGCGGTGCCATCCCGCGCCGCACCGCCGCAGCCTGCAACGTCCGCTCCCACACGCTCGTGGGCACCCACACCCGCAAGCTGCAGCAGCAGTGCCTCCTCCTTTCCCCCAGGCTGCCTCCCCGTGGCCTGCCTGCTGCCACAGGGGCGAATCCACGCATGGCAGCGCCCGTGGTACGTGCCGGCACGGGCGAGGCAGCCGCCGCCAGGTGCAGCGCCAGGGCCTCCTGCAATGACGCCACCAGGACGGCGGGCGGCGGCGCTCCGAGCCCACTCAGCCGCTCAAGACCCCACAGCAGCCGCAGCAGCTCCGCCAGGGACATCCGTTCGGGCTGCTGAGGCACACGAGCGCTCTGATAGCGCAGCAGCGCAGACGGCCCCTGAGCCCGCATCTCGCTCTGGCGCGCGCCCTCCAAGCCTGCTTCCGAACCGTCCGCCACTGTCTCCCCCGCTCCGCCGGCGCCAGCCCGTTCCTCGTCCTCCGGGCTGGCATCGCCAGGATCTGTGCCCAGCGTTGACGCCGGCTCCCCTTCCGATCCGTGCAGCGACCCTAGGTGCTCCGAGCCGGCGCGGCTGCCACCTATGCCGGCAGCCACCGTTTGCTGGCCGGACCCCCCGTGCGGCGGGCCTACGTCGCTGCCGCCTGCACCCGTACCCTCTAGCGCCCGCGTAACGCTGTCATAAGTATCGTGCCCAGCCACGTGCGTCGGGTCAGGACCAGGGCGCAGGCACAGCCGCGCCGCCAGCGCATCGTAGTACTTCTCCGTCCATCCCGTGGGCGGGTTGACCTGCGGCGGCAGCGCAACACAACGGTAACACACGTGACACATCGGCACCTGGACCAGGTCAATTTGGCACAATCTGACGTTCAAGACCTGCCAAGTACATAAGACACGGGTCACCAGTCCCGAATGGCACCCTACCAGTCCTCCAACAGCGTCGACAGGCTGCACTTCCATAAAAACAAGTAAACGTTGTACATGCAGCTTGGTATCTGTACCAGACTACGGTACCAGCTACCAGGCTCCTTTGATCCGCAAGACACAGATCACCAGCAGCATGGCAGCCTGCCCCTGCACCAACAGTGCTGACAGGCTACACTTCCATGGAAAATAGTACATCTTGTGCACGCAGCGTGGTAACATCAAGGAGCTGTATTAGACCTATCCAGCTGAAGACCGTCAGCGCGTCCGCCAAGCCCGCCAGGGAGGCCGCGCTGCACGCGGGCAGCAGCGGCTCCGTGGCGGCCAGGAAGCGCGCCACCACGCCCGCGGGCACCGCCACGCCGCTGCCGGCGCGCCGCACAATCGCGGCCGTGTCCGTTAGCACCTGTTGAAGGACCGCGGAATGAGGTTAGGTCAGAGGATGCGCACGGCATGGGTTGAGATAGGCGTGCGCTTGCACTCGGAGGCAGTGACATGCACGGCAGGGACGTCACGGATTAGCATTTCGGTGTCGGCACCGGGAGCTGTACGGCTAGCATGCGTCCGAACGCCATGACGGCTTGATGCTGCATGTTGTTGAGCCAGCATGGTGTAGGCACGGGTAGCACCGAGCTGCCGTACCTGCATTACGTAAGGCGGCGCGAAGCCGTTCTGCTGCGTCAGCTCGTACGAGACAATCGCCGTCGTAAGGAACAGCGACCGGGAGGGCAGCGCGTTGTACTTGTGCGGTATGAACGGCAGCTGTACGGCAGCCATGCCCCGTACGACGTCGCATACATTGCCGATGCTGACATTCGTGTGCGCGGCCTGCGAGGCGACGAAGGTGTTGTAGATCGCCTCGCAGTAGGCATGGAGGAAGGGCGCGGTCTTCGGCGTGGACACAAAGGAGACATGTGGGTCTGGCTGCTGCTTGTCTTGCTGCTGCTGCGCCCGTGGTGTCGGCGGCGGCAGCTGCGCTTCATTGTACCCGTTGTGTCCAGGCTGCTGCTGTGACAGCCCCGGAAGCTTCGCCGGCGAACTCAGCGCCAGGGCCTGCATTGGCCGCGAGCTGCGCGGTGGAGGCGGCGGGGGCGCCAACCTGCCCGGCGCTGACAGCACGAGCCCGCCTTGAGGCAGGGGAGGCACCGATGCTGCGGCTGCTCCCGCTGCTGCTGCGGTCGCTGCCTGCGCAGCATCTCCCAGCCCCCCCTGATCCTCACTCGGCCGCTGCAGCAGTGCCGCACTACTCCCGCCCATCTCGCCATGCCCATGCGGGCCCTGGGAACACTGCGGAAGCTGGAGGTCCTGCCCCTCGCCCTGCTCCTGTGCGTCCTGCGGGCCCGGAAGCTGTCCGTGGAACAGCCGCCGCGCCGCCCCCAGCCGCGCCACCGTGATGCCCACCCCCGACAGCTGCAGCGGCGTGAGGGTGCACAGCCACGGCCGCATCGCCGCCAGCAGCGGGTGCGTCCAGGACAGGTCCAGGCTCAGGTCGGGAGCCACCTGCTCGCGGCCCTCAGCCGGCTCCTGACCCTGACCCGGCTCCTGCTGCCCAGTGTGTGAACGTGGGCGAGCTGCCGCAGCTGCGACTGGGCCCGTGGATCCGCCGGCAGCGCCTGTTTCATCTCCTGCTGGCGCGTTCAGGCCCACGACGGTGCCACTGGGCACAGCAGCAACTGGACGCGTCTCCGTGTGGCCCGTGAGGCTTGCCGCAGTGTGGACGGAGACAGAGAGGAGGTGAGAGGGGTGGTGGTGGAGGGCTGCTGCTGCTGCTGGTCCGCGACACGGCCCAGAAGGTACAGCATGGACGCCAGGCTACCCGCGACAACCGCCAACCTCCGCTCCGGCTGCTGCTGCTGCTGCTGCTGTTGCCCCTGCCGCTCCTCAGGCCGCTGCTCACCCTCTCCCTGCTTGCCGTCCGACTCCCCTGACCTTTGCCCAGGTCCCCGCAAGTGCGCCCGGTAGGTGCCCCTGCCCCTGTCCCTGTCCCTGTCCCTGCCTCCGTCCCTGCCCCTCTCCGCTCCGTTGTCCCTGCCGTGCCCCGGCCCCTCTCCAGCCGCCTGCCCCGCCTGCCCCCGCCGCAGCTCCTCCACCGCCTCCTCACACGCCTCCCGCACCGCGCCCAGCACCCCCGCCGACGGCGCCCGCCCCGCCACCACGTGCAGCTCCGACACGTCACGCAGCAGCCACAGCGGCTGAGCCCACGGCCCACGCCGCCGCGCACCACCGCCAGCGACCTCCCCATCTGCTTGCGTCCCCTGCTCCCCGCTCACAGCGCCATCCAGCCCACCTCGACCACCGCTGCTGCTGCTGCTGCTGGTGTGGCTGGTAGCGCTGCTCTTGTCGCCCTCGGAGGCCCCCGGCAGGGCCCAAGGCGGGTGCAGCAGCAACTCCTCCAGGACTGTGAAGAAGGCCGGGTCCAGGGGCTGGCCCAGGCGCGCCAGCGGCAGCAGCAGGCGGCAGGTGAGGTCGCGCACGCTCAGCGCCTTCACGTGGTCGGGCGCGCCGTCGTACGAGCGGCCCCCGCCGTCCGCTGGCCCCTGCTGCTGCCTCTGCCATGGGCTCCGCCGGTGCGATTGCTGCTCCTGCGGTCGTTGATGCGGCTCCTGCGGTTGCCGCTCCTGAGCTTGCTCCCCTGGGTCCTGATCCTGCTACTGAAGGACTGAGGGCTGTTCCTGCCGGGTCTGCTGTCCTTGCTGCTGCTGTTGCTGCTGCCGCTGCGCGTGGTACCGCTCCCAGCGCTGCCGCGCGGTGTGCTGCTGCTGCGTGAGCACCAGCGCGCGGTCGTGCAGGGCGGCCAGCAGCGCCGGGTCCCTGGGGAGGCGGCGTGGACGGTACGGGCTTAGGGTTTGGAGTCTAGGGTTCAGGGCTTGGGGTCCTTCGGAAGACTGCGTAGTGGGTGCGGGGTGTAGGGCGGGGGTTCTGTCACGTCACCACGATCATAGGTCGGGGCGGAATGAAGGACAAAGGGCTGTGATACCGACTGTGCGGGAGCGGGCAGCAGGGCATAAGCAATTCCCTGCTGAGCCACCATCCTGAGCCCGCCGACCTCATGCCCACCGCCGCCATGCCGCCCACCGCCGTCATGACGTAGCCCCACCCCATGACGTCGCTGCCGTACACGTGCAGCAGCCCCAGCAGGCGCTGGCCCACGTGGTAAAAGCAACGCTGGAAGCGGGGCCGCCGCATCAGCTGCGCGTTGCGCGGGTGCTCCATGCTCTGCGCCGCGGGCACATGCGACAACGGCAGGGGGGTGGCAGCAACAGGCTCAAGCAGCATGGTGCGGACTGCCGCACCAGCCGCCAGGCCACACAGGAAAGCCGCTTCCGTCCACCACCTCCGGTCCACCGATGCTCCAACGCGCGCCGTGTGCTGCGCTTCCCTCCCCCGCCTCCATCGCCCAATCCTCCACTGCCCACACTCCGCGTCTTACACCACGGCTCCGTACAGCATGGCGCGCTACATCGCCCAGTGCCCCCGGCCCACAATCAGCTGTCCATCCCCTCCATGCCTACCCGCCTCCTCAGCCACGTGCCAGGGGCGCCCCGCCCCACCTCATCGCCACCGGGAGCCCGCCACCGCACGCTCGCCCGCCACCACGCCCGCCACCGCACACCACTGCCCGCCACCGCACGCCACTGCTCGCCCTCCACCAGGCTAACCGTTCCTGGTGCTGTTGCCTTGCCGGTCTGCTGTTACCCACGTCTTGCACTCACGTTTGCCAGATGCGCGCCGCCCCGCCACACAGCCTCCCAGGAACCCGCCACCGCACCCCACTGCTGGCACTCACGTTTGCCGCCACGCGCACCATACGCAGCGCCTCCTCCACTCCCGCCGAGTCCATCAGCGGCACCGTCCAGTCCACCGCTGACACCAGCTCGCGCGCGTCAGCCGAGGCAGTCAGCTGCGCCAACACCAGGTGCCTGCGGGCGGCCAGGGGCGGGGGAGCAGCAGCTGGGCATGGTGCTGGTGTACATCCCCCTCAGGGCCTTGCAATGAAGTGGCAATGTCAAGGTCCCATCAAGACCCAACAGCTGTTTGAGAGCGAGTGGTGTTTGAGAGCGAGACAGGCAAGCCGTCACACTGCGGCCCCCCGTGCTTGCACTAGGACATCATGTACACACGTGCCCTCATAACCTCGAGTACGGTAGCTTAGGCAACCGCTGGGGCCTGTTGCGTGGCCGCCCCGCCCCCAACCCCGTTCACCTGATGTACAGCAGCGCCCGGATGCGCTCCGGATCCATGCGGCCCCTGCCCCACTCTACGTCAGGGTCCACGTACGCCTCCAGCAGCGCCAGGTCCTCCGCAGTAGCACCACCCGCAGCGGCAGCAGCAACCGCCGCTGCCGCCGCCGCAGCAGCAGCGGTGCCAACAGCAGCCGCGCCAGCATCGCCGCCCGGAACCCCATCAGCCGCCCCAGCGGTATTGGCCGCCCCGCCGGAGGTGGAAGCAGCGGCTGGCTCGGCTCCGGCCCAGGACTCCGTAACGCCTGCTGCCCCGCCCAAAGCCTCTGTGTCAGCCTGCTGATCGGCTTCGGAGCCCTCCCATGCCGTGCCGCCCGCACGCGCGGCAGCAGCTCCTCCTGGCCCCGTGAGGCGATTGCTCCCGTGTTCCCCAGCATCCGCCTCCTTCAGACCCTCAGCGGCCCTGTCCACCGGCTCCGTGCATGGGAAGGTGCACCAGCACCGGCACCGGCCCCAGCGGCGGCCGCCTCGCTACGCCTGCCGCCGCTGCTGCCACCCTGCATGCCCCACCCTTGCGCGCTCCGCGACATGCCCACACCTCCTCCCGCCCCTCGGCCTGCGTCCGCGCTCCGCCTTTCAGCCCTCCCGCGCCGTGCCTCCCGCCCGCCGCCGCCCCGCGACCCACCGCTCCCCTGCCCTCCCTGCATGGCCCCAGGGCCGTCCGTGTCCCGTGCCCCATCCGGGGCTTGCGGAGAATCCCATAGGTCACTGCCAAGAGACGCTGAGAACCACTCGGCCCGAGAGCCTGTGTTCCCAGACCGTCGCAGCCCGCTGGGCCGGGCCTGGGGCTGCGACTCAAGGGGAGATGGGAGCGGTTTCGCTGCCACTGCAGCAGCTTCAACCGGCACGCCCTGTGCGGCGTGGTCGTAGACGCTGCTGCCCGATCCGTTCAGCCTGCTGTCCGTGCCGTTGAGGGGTGTCTGGGTTTCGGGTGCTGGGGGGTCTGTTGCTGCCAACGGTTCGATGTCGCTGGCAGCAGCGGCTGCTGACGCGGCTGCCAACACACGTGGCCCTCGTACTGCACCGCGAGCCGTGAAGCTGAGTTGTTGCAGCGTGGTGCAGTGACCTGCCATCTGCCCGACGCCTAGTGTGCTGCGGCGTACCCTGCAGCGGCACGTGGAGGCAGCTGCAGACAGCGGTAAGGGCCCCTGACGCCTGGCCCCGCTGCTTGCAAAGCAGCTGCAGCAACGGCCCCGGCCCTCATGAAACCACCATTGTTGTACCTAGATGGATGTGGACAGCTGTTTGGCAGCTGCGAGGCGGGCTGTCTGGGGTCGGGTCGATGGGACCCTGCTGTACGGATTGGCGCCGAGAAAGAGGACCCCGTTTGGCCAGGCGGACCTACGGGAAGCACCCATCCGCATGCGCACCGCATGACGATGCCGGGGTTGTGTGCACGTCGAGTCCTTCACGTCGTGGAAGGGCTACTCTATCATCGTCCCGCTGGGTCGGCACTGGTAAAAGCCAAAGCTGACAGCCAATATGCAGTATTCATCATTCCACATAACTATCGAGCTCATTTTCGTGCGTTGCAGTAATTGAGCCTCACGACAGAGTCTAGCCGCCAGAGTCCTTGTTCTAGCAGCGCTGCTGTCCTAAAGTCAGTCTTCTAATTCTAATATTGTAGCATGCTACTGCAAGGGTTCCAGTTGGAACTCATGCAGCCTGTACAGCGGGACTTGACCGGTAGCAAACAGTCGGCAATCATAGTCAACATGCGTAGGATCGATGCAAGACGATTTTGTACCAAATTACACTGTGCAAACTGACATGCCATTTGCGCTGGGCGTGGTAAGACCTCCCCTGCCTCCAAACCGTGCTGCAAACATGTGGCACCTGGTGGCACGGCCTGGCAACCTGACGACCCGACAGGCACCGCACCGCTCATGCGGCGAGCACATGCGACCGACATGCGATCTAACACACGTACATCTGGGGCAGGGAAGAAGGTT
>VFQN01004921.1_pt1 | contig 16977 bp, 11 predicted proteins | sample 3512371 | NCBI WGS metagenome assembly VFQN01 (sample SAMN10412370, study PRJNA504923) | tailings metagenome | isolation source: Replicate 2 from Balatoc abandoned mine | place: Philippines: Itogon, Benguet | collected 2017-08-28 | reverse complement strand
TGTCCTTCCGGAAGGCAACCCTTTCGCTGAAAGTGAAGCCGCAGATCACGCCGGATGACAACGTGATCATGAGCCTGCGGGTCAACAAGGACAGCGTCGGCCAGAACACCCTCTCCGGCCCCTCCATCGACACCAAGCAGGTGGTCACCGAAGTTCTGGTCGAGAACGGCGGCACCGTGGTCATTGGCGGCATCTACACCCAGGACGAGCGCTCGACCACTACCAAGGTTCCGGTGCTGGGCGATCTGCCCTATGTTGGCTTCCTGTTCAAGAACAACCAGCGGGTGGACGACCGTCGCGAACTGCTGATCTTCATTTCGCCCAAGATCCTCAAGGATGGCGCCACGCTGCGCTGACCGCGTCCGTTCAGAATCAAGGGCGGCGCTGCGGCGCCGCCCTTTTTGTTTGAGTTCGTGACCGGCCGGCGCGGCGCTTCCGCTAGAATCACCCCCATGTCCCGGCAACAAGATGCCTCTCCGCCCGAGCCTGATTCCCCGCAGAACATATTTCTGGTGGGGCTGATGGGTGCCGGCAAAACCTCCGTGGGCCGCATGCTCGCCAAGCGGATAGATCGCGATTTTTACGACGCCGATGCGGAAATCGAAAGAACCACTGGCGTCAAGATCCCGGTGATTTTCGACATCGAGGGGGAATCCGGCTTCCGTGCGCGGGAGGAAAAGATGATCGAAAAATTGACCGCCCTGCGGGGTATCGTGCTGGCAACCGGAGGCGGCGCGGTGCTGTCCCCGGCCAACCGCGCGCGCCTGAAAAAGCATGGACGGGTCATTTACCTGCGTGCCTCACCCGAGGATCTTTGGCGCCGCACACGACGGGACCGTAACCGGCCGCTGCTGCAGACCGCCAATCCGCTCGCACGGCTGCGGGATCTGCATGCACAGCGCGATCCTCTTTATACTGAAGTTGCCGACCTGGTGGTGGACACCGGCGCGCAGAGCGTCGGCACCCTGACTTCCCAGATTCAGGCCCTTCTGGGCCAGCTCGATTCGCGGGCATCCGGTGCAACGCAAGGAATTTAGCATGGCTTCACCTGACCCCGCTTCCACGCTGACAGTAAATCTTGGCGACCGCAGCTATCCGATCCACATCGGCCCCGGCCTTCTGGGCAGGGGGGATCTGATCGCACCGCACCTGCCCCAGCGCAGCGCAGTGATCGTCACCAATACCGTCGTGGCGCCGCTGTATCTGGAAAAACTGCAGGCGAGCCTGGAACAGCAACAGATTGCGGCAAGGTCAATCGTGCTGCCCGACGGCGAAGCACACAAGGACTGGCTCACGCTGAACCGGGTGTTCGATGCACTGATGGATTTTCGAGCGGAGCGCAAGACCACGCTGATCGCGCTCGGCGGCGGCGTCATCGGCGACCTCACCGGGTTTGCCGCAGCAGTGTTCCAGCGGGGTGCGCCATTTGTACAGATTCCGACCACGCTGCTTGCCCAGGTGGATTCCTCCGTCGGAGGGAAAACCGCGATCAACCATCCCCTCGGAAAAAACATGATCGGGGCGTTCTACCAGCCGCGGGTGGTCATCGCGGATACCGAAACCCTGGGGACACTGCCTGACCGCGAACTTTCCGCAGGCCTCGCAGAGGTCATCAAGTACGGATTGATCGGTGACGCCGGATTCTTTGACTGGCTGGAAAAAAACATGGAGCAGCTGATGGCACGCAATGCTGCGGCCCTGACGCATGCAATCAGCGTGTCGTGCCGCAACAAGGCAGCTGTCGTAGCCAGTGACGAGCGTGAAGAGGGTGTCCGCGCGCTGCTCAATTTTGGACACACTTTCGGCCATGCCATTGAATCCGGGCTCGGTTTTGGCGAATGGCTGCACGGCGAAGCAGTGGGGGCCGGAATGGCCATCGCCGCACGCGTCTCGCGGCACATGGGCTTGGTCGATGACCGCTGCGTCGAACGCACCATCAACCTGCTGCGCCGCGCACGGCTGCCGGTAAAAGGCCCGGCACTGGGTGCGTCCCGCTATATGGAGCTGATGGGGCACGACAAGAAAGTCGAGGCGGGAAAGATGCGCTTCATCCTGCTGCGCAGCATCGGAAATGCCTTCATCACCGATGCCGTACCCGGTGACACGCTGAACACGGTGCTTGACGGGGAGGGCGTCGATGGCGGCTGACAAGGCGCCCTACGCCGCAGCCCCGGAAAACTCCCGCGGCCGCCGGCTGCGCGAGCCGCCACCCCGGGGCCGCTCTGAATACCAGCGCGACCGCGACCGCATCATTCATTCCACCGCCTTCAGGCGGCTGGAATACAAAACCCAGGTTTTCGTGAACCACGAAGGCGACCTGTTCCGCACGCGCCTGACCCACAGCCTCGAAGTCGCGCAAATCGGACGCTCGGTGGCACGCCATCTCCGGCTGGACGAAGACCTTACCGAAGCCATCACGCTGGCCCATGATCTCGGCCACACGCCTTTTGGCCACACCGGACAGGATGCCCTGAATGCCTGCATGAAGCCCTACGGGGGCTTCGAGCACAACCTGCAGTCGCTGCGCGTCGTTGATGTACTCGAACAGCGTTACGGCGCCTTTGACGGCCTCAACCTGACCTTCGAAACCCGCGAAGGCATACTCAAACATTGTTCGGCCAGGAACGCGCGTACACTTGGCGACGTCGGCGAGCGCTTCATCAAACGGCAGCGGCCGGGGCTGGAAGCACAGATCGCCAACCTGGCGGACGAAATCGCCTACAACAACCACGATGTCGATGACGGGCTGCGTTCCGGACTCCTGCAGATGGAACAGTTGTCGACCGTGGGCATTTTCCGCCGTCACATGCACGCTGCGCTGCGCGAGTTTCCAAGGATAGAAGGAAGGCGCCTGGTCAACGAAACCGTCCGGCGCATGATTGATACGCTGATCACGGACCTGGTGCGGCAAAGTGCGGCCACCATCCGGGAACATGCGCCGGCATCCATTGACGACGTGCGGCGTAGCCCGCCGATGATCCGTTTCTCCGAACGCATCCGCCGGGAACAGACCGAACTGAAGCAATTCCTGCATACCAATCTGTACCGGCACTACCGGGTGTCCCGGATGAGCAGCAAGGCACGACGCATCGTCACCGAACTGTTCCAGGCCTTCCTTGCCGAGCCCGGCCTGCTGCCACCCGAATTCCAGGAACGCGCCCGCGCAGACACACCCCGCGCCATTGCCGACTACATTGCGGGCATGACGGACCGCTACGCCATCGTCGAACATCGGCGCCTCTTTGCCATCGACATCAGTTGAGATTTTCTGCGGAATTGGGCGCCTTTGGCGGTTGAACCAACCCCTTGATAGGGGTAGACTTGTCGGGTTTCACTCCGTTTTTCGCACATTGATTTCAGGGTTTTGGCGCGCCGCAGCAAATTGGCTCGCAACCCATTGATTATCAAAGTGTTTTTGACGAGGCGCCCGATGGCTCATCCAAATTTGCCGGAACCCCAAGGCCTGTACGACGCAGCCCACGAACACGACGCCTGCGGCGTCGGATTCGTCGCCCATATCAAGGGCAAGAAAAGTCACGACATCGTCGAGCAGGGACTGACCATACTGCGCAACCTGACCCACCGTGGTGCGGTCGGCGCTGATCCCAAGGCCTCCGATGGCGCGGGCATCCTGATCCAGATTCCCGATGCCTTTTTCCGCGAGGAAATGGCCAAACAGGGCATCAAGCTGCCCCCGGCCGGCCATTACGGCATCGGCATGGTGTTCCTGCCGCGCGAACCTGCATCGCGCATTGCCTGCGAATACGAGATCGAGCGTGCGATCAAGGACGAAGGACAGACCCTGCTCGGCTGGCGCGACGTACCTGTCGACAGCTCGGATCTCGGCGAATCAGTCAAAAAAGTCGAACCGGTGATCCGTCAGGTTTTCATCGGCCGCAGCTCGGCAATCCGCGTCACCGACGCCCTGGAACGCAAGCTGTATGTGATCCGCAAAAGCGCCAGCCACGCCATCCGGGCGCTGAAGCTGGCCCACGGCACCGAATATTTCGTGCCCTCGATGTCGGCGCGCACGATCGTCTACAAGGGCATGCTGCTGTCGTCGCAGGTCGGGACCTACTACAAGGACCTGCAGGACTCGCGCGTGGTGTCGGCGCTGGCGCTGGTGCACCAGCGCTTCTCGACCAACACCTTCCCGACCTGGGATCTTGCCCATCCGTTCCGGATGATCGCGCACAACGGCGAAATCAACACCGTGCGCGGCAACGTCAACTGGGTGCGCGCGCGCCAGGGGGCCATCTCCAGCCCGGTGCTGGGCAAGGACATCGACAAGCTGTGGCCGTTGATCTTCCCCGGCCAGTCCGACTCGGCGTCCTTCGACAACGCGCTCGAACTGCTGGTGATGGGCGGCTATTCCATCGCCCACGCGGTGATGATGATGATCCCGGAAGCCTGGGAAGGCCACAGCCTGATGGATTCCAGCCGCCGCGCGTTTTATGAATACCACGCGGCGATGATGGAACCCTGGGACGGCCCCGCCGCCATTGCGTTCACCGACGGACGCCAGATCGGCGCCACGCTGGACCGCAACGGCCTGCGGCCGGCCCGTTACATCGTCACCGATGACGATCTGGTGATCATGGGCTCGGAATGCGGCTGCCTGCCGATTCCGGAGGAAAAAATCACCAAGAAATGGCGGCTGCAGCCGGGCAAGATGTTCCTTGTCGACCTCGAAAAAGGCCGCATCATCGATGACAAGGAACTCAAGGAATCGCTGTCCTCGAGCAAACCCTATGTCGAATGGATGGAACGCATCCGCGTCAAGCTCGACGACGTCGAAAGCCAGAAGGCGCAGCCGGAACGCAGCCCCGTGCCGCTGCTCGACCGCCAGCAGGCCTTCGGCTACACCCAGGAAGACCTGAAGTTCCTGATGCAGCCGATGGCCGCAGCCGGCGAAGAGGCGATCGGCTCGATGGGTAACGACTCGCCGCTGGCCGTGCTGTCAGGGAAGAACAAGAGCCTGTACCAGTATTTCAAGCAGCTCTTCGCTCAGGTGACCAATCCGCCGATCGACCCGATCCGCGAGGAGCTGGTGACTTCGCTGGTGTCCTTCATCGGGCCCAAGCCCAACCTGCTCGGCATCGACGAAATGAACCCGCCGATCCGCCTCGAGGTCAGTCAGCCGGTGCTCGACTTCTTCGAGATGGAGAAGATCCGCAATATCGAGAGCTACACCGACGGCAAGTTCAGGTCCTGCGAACTCGATATCACCTATCCCGTGGCCTGGGGCAAGGAAGCCATCGAAGCCCGTCTCGCCAGCCTCGCCGCCCAGGCGGAAGATGCCGTGCGGGCAGGTTATTCAATCCTGATCATCTCCGACCGCCGCGTGGACCGCGAGCTGGTGGCGATTCCGGCGCTGCTGGCGTTGTCGACCATCCATCACCACCTCGTCGACAAGGGATTGCGCACCAGTGCGGGCCTGGTCGTCGAGACCGGGTCGGCCCGCGAGGTGCACCACTTCGCGCTGCTTGGCGGCTACGGCGCCGAAGCCGTGCATCCCTATCTGGCGCTGGAAACCCTGCTGCAGCTTGCCGACAGCGGCCAGTTCGGCCCCACCGTTGACGGCCACAAAGCGATCAAGAATTTCGTCAAGGCCGTGGGCAAGGGCCTGCGCAAGGTGATGTCCAAGATGGGCATCTCCACCTACATGTCCTACACCGGTGCACAGATTTTCGAGGCCATCGGCCTGTCTGCCCCGCTGATCGAGAAATATTTCAACGGCACGCCGTCGAACGTCGGCGGCATCGGCCTGTTCGAGGTGGCGGAAGAGGCAATCCGCACCCACAACAGCGCATTCAGCAACGACCCGGTGCTGGCCGGCGCGCTGGATGCAGGTGGCGAGTACGCCTGGCGGATACGCGGCGAGGAGCACATGTGGACGCCGGACGCGATCGCCAAGCTGCAGCACGCGACCCGCGCCAACAGCGCCCAGACCTACCGGGAATACGCGCAGATCATCAACGACCAGTCGAAGCGCCACATGACCTTCCGCGGGCTGTTCGAATTCCGCTTCGACCGCTGCACGCCGGTGCCGATCGAGGAAGTCGAGTCGGCCGCCGAGATCGTCAAGCGCTTTTCCACCGGCGCGATGTCGCTGGGTTCCATTTCGACCGAAGCCCATACCACGCTGGCCATTGCGATGAACCGCCTCGGCGGCAAATCCAACACCGGCGAGGGCGGCGAGGACCGCCGGCGCTTTGCCCCGGTCAAGGCCGGGGAAACGCTGCAGTCGCGCCTCGGCCAAGGCCGCATTGAAGCCGACATCGAACTGAAAGCCGGCGATTCGCTGAAGTCCAAGATCAAGCAGGTGGCCTCGGGCCGTTTCGGCGTGACCGCGGAGTACCTCGCCAGTGCCGAACAGATCCAGATCAAGATGGCGCAGGGCGCCAAGCCCGGCGAGGGCGGCCAGCTCCCGGGACGCAAGGTATCCGAATACATCGCCGAACTGCGCTACTCGACACCGGGCGTCGAGCTGATTTCGCCGCCGCCGCACCACGACATCTACTCGATCGAGGACCTGGCGCAGCTGATCCACGATCTGAAGAACAGCAACACCGATGCCTCGATCAGCGTCAAGCTGGTCTCGGAAGTCGGCGTCGGCACGGTGGCGGCAGGCGTGGCCAAGGCCAAGGCCGACCACGTGACCATCTCCGGCCATGACGGAGGCACCGGCGCGAGCCCCTGGTCGTCGATCAAGCATGCCGGCACGCCCTGGGAACTCGGCCTCGCCGAGACCCAGCAGACTCTGGTACTCAACCGGCTGCGCAGCCGCATCGCCGTGCAGGTCGACGGCCAGCTGAAAACGGGACGGGACGTCGTCATCGGCGCGCTGCTCGGCGCCGACGAGTTCGGCTTCGCCACCGCACCGCTGGTGGTCGAAGGCTGCATCATGATGCGCAAGTGCCATCTCAACACCTGCCCGGTCGGCGTCGCCACCCAGGATCCGGTGCTGCGCAGGAAGTTTTCCGGCAAGCCGGAGCACGTCATCAACTATTTCTTCTTCGTCGCCGAGGAAATCCGCGAACTGATGGCAAAGCTCGGCGTACGAACGCTCGACGAACTGATCGGACGCTCGGACCTGCTCGACATGCGCAAAGGCATCGAGCACTGGAAGGCCCGCGGCCTCGATTTCAGCCGCATCTTCCACCAGCCGCAGATCGGCGCCGAGGTTCCGCGCCACCACGTCGAGGCCCAGGACCACGGCCTCGACAAGGCGCTGGACCACCGCCTGATCGAACTCGCGGCTCCGGCCCTCGAGCGCGGTGAAAAAGTCACCATCGAAATGCCGATCCGCAACATCAACCGCACGGTCGGCACGATGCTCTCCGGCATGGTGGCCAAGCGCTACGGCCATGACGGCCTGCCTGAAGACACCATCCACGTGCGCTTCGCCGGTTCGGCCGGACAGAGCCTGGGTGCTTTCCTGTCGCGCGGCATCACGCTCGACCTGATCGGCGACACCAACGACTACTGCGGCAAGGGCCTCTCGGGCGGACGCATCACCGTGCAGCCCTCGCCGAAGTTCCGCGGCGACGCCGGCCAGAACATCATCACCGGCAATGCCGTGCTCTACGGCGCGATCGCGGGCGAAGCCTATTTCCGCGGCGTCGCGGGCGAACGCTTCGCGGTGCGCAACTCCGGCGCCCATGCCGTCGTCGAGGGCACCGGCGACCATGGCTGCGAGTACATGACCGGCGGCACCGTCGTCGTGCTGGGCCAGACCGGCCGCAACTTCGCCGCCGGCATGTCCGGCGGCATTGCCTACGTCTACGACGAAGACGGCAGCTTCGCGTCGTACTGCAATACCGCGATGGTCAAGCTCGAACCGCTGCTGACCGAAGCCGAACAGGACGCCAAGGTGTCGCGCGACGTCTGGCACATGGGCGAGGCCGACGAAGTGCTGGCCAAACGCTTCATCGAAAACCACCTGCGCTACACCGGCAGCACGCGCGCACAGAAAATCCTCGCCGACTGGAACGCGGCGCGCGGCAAGTTCGTCAAGGTGTTCCCGGACGAATACCGCCGGGCGCTCGGCGAGCTCGCGGCCAAGGGCAAAAAGATCGCCGCCTGAGGCCGCCGCCAACACCAACGGAACCACGATTAACGGCCCTCTCGGGCCCGATGTTTCAGGGACAGCACAGCCATGGGAAAAGTGACCGGATTTCTGGAGTTTGAACGGCTGCACGAAGCGGCTGAAAAGCCGCAGGAGCGGCTCAAACACTGGCGCGAGTTTGTCGGCCATCTGTCCGACAAGGATGCGGGTACCCAGGGTGCCCGCTGCATGGACTGCGGCACGCCGTTTTGCATGAGCGGCTGCCCGGTCAACAACATCATCCCCGACTGGAACGACCTGGTGTTCCGGCAGGACTGGCAACGCGCGCTGGACACCCTGCATTCGACCAACAACTTCCCCGAATTCACCGGCCGCGTCTGCCCCGCGCCCTGCGAAGCGGCCTGCACGCTGAACATCAACAACGACCCGGTCGGCATCAAGTCGATCGAGCATGCGATCATCGACAAAGGCTGGGAATCGGGCTGGGTTGTGCCCCAGCCGCCCGCCCGCAAGACCGGCAAGCGCGTCGCCATCATCGGCTCCGGCCCCGCCGGCCTCGCCTGCGCGCAGCAGCTGGCGCGCGCAGGCCATGATGTCGTCGTGTTTGAAAAGGCGGACCGCGCCGGCGGCCTGTTGCGCTACGGCATTCCCGACTTCAAGATGGAGAAGCACCTGATCGACCGGCGCATGGATCAGATGCGTGCCGAAGGCGTCGAATTCCGCCTCAACCAGCATGTCGGCACCCAGGTCCCCGCGGAAAAGCTGCTGGCCGAGTTCGACGCCGTCGTCGTCGCCGGCGGCGCGGAACAACCGCGCGACCTGCCGGTTCCCGGCCGTGAACTTTCCGGCGTTCATTTCGCGATGGAGTTCCTGCCGCAGCAGAACAAGGTGGTCGCCGGCGACAAGGTAACGGGCCAGATCATGGCCACCGGCAAGCACGTGGTGGTGATCGGCGGCGGTGACACCGGCTCCGACTGTGTCGGCACCTCCAACCGCCACGGCGCGGCCTCGGTCACCCAGTTCGAACTGCTGCCGCAACCGCCGCAGCAGGAAAACAAGCCGATGGTCTGGCCGTACTGGCCGGTCAAGCTGCGCACCTCGAGCTCGCACGAAGAGGGCTGTCAGCGCGATTGGTCGGTCGCAACCAAACGCTTCGAAGGCAGCAACGGCAAGGTCGAGAAGCTGGTGGCCGCCCGCGTCGAATGGAAAGACGGCCAGATGCGCGAAGTCCCGGGCTCCGAATTCACGATGAAAGCCGATCTGGTGCTGCTGGCGATGGGTTTCGTCGGCCCGGTGCAAAAAGGGCTGCTGGAGCAACTCGGTGTTGCGAAGGATTCCCGCGGCAATGTGCAGGCGGACACCGAGAAGTACCAGACCTCGGTCGGCAAGGTTTTCGCGGCCGGCGACATGCGCCGCGGCCAGTCGCTTGTGGTCTGGGCCATCCGCGAAGGACGGCAATGCGCCCGCGCCGTTGACGAATTCCTGACGGGATCCAGCGAGCTGCCGCGTTAAATGGCGGCGCTGAAGAACAACTGCTTCATCCGGGCATTGCTGCGCCAGCCGGTGCCGTACACACCGGTCTGGATCATGCGCCAGGCCGGGCGTTACCTGCCGGAATACAATGCCACGCGCAAACGCGCCGGCAGCTTTCTCGGCCTCGCCAAGAACCCCGGCTTCGCCACTGAAGTCACGCTGCAGCCGCTGGCGCGTTTCCCGCTGGATGCGGCCATCCTGTTCTCCGATATCCTGACCGTGCCCGATGCGATGGGTCTCGGGCTCTATTTCGCCGAGGGCGAGGGCCCGAAGTTTGAGAGACCCCTGCGTGACGAAACAGCGATCCACGCATTGCGCGTGCCGGAACCACGGGAAAGCCTGGGCTACGTGCTGGATGCTGTCCGGCAGATCCGCGGCGCACTCGACAACAGCGTGCCGCTGATTGGGTTCTCCGGCAGCCCCTACACGCTGGCCTGCTACATGATCGAAGGCGGAGGCAGTGACGATTTCCGCACCATCAAGAGCATGCTCTACGCGCGGCCCGACCTGCTCCACCATGTGCTCGACATCAACACCCGCGCAGTGATCGCTTACCTCAATGCCCAGATCGAAGCCGGCGCCCAAGCCGTCATGGTGTTCGACACCTGGGGCGGGGTATTGTCCGATGCCGCCTACCGCGAGTTTTCGCTGGAATACCTGCGGCGCGTGGTTGCCGGACTGCACCGCGAATGGAATGGCGAACCGGTGCCGAACATCGTGTTCACCAAGGGCGGCGGATTGTGGCTGGAGGATATCGCCAGCATCGGCTGCAATGCCGTGGGCCTAGACTGGACGGTCAATCTCGATGCCGCACGACGGCGCATCGGCAATCGGGTCGCCTTGCAGGGCAATCTCGACCCGGCCGTTCTGTTCAGCGATCCGGCAACCATCCGCGCCGAGGTCGCCAAAGTCCTGCAGCAATTCGGCAAGGGGGAGGGCCATGTATTCAATCTCGGCCACGGCATTTCGCAATTCACCACCCCCGGCCATGTGGGGGCGCTGGTGGATGCCGTGCACGAGTTGAGCCGGGCCTATCACTGATCAGCACTGGTGGTCTGCTGGCGCAAAAAGTTTATGCACAGCAATGACTTAGGTTTGATCCCCCGTCACGGCATTGTGAATCAGTCTGGCTGATTCACATTAAGTTGTTGTTTTTATTGTTATTTTTTGATGTCCGCTGAATCCGGCCGACTTCCGGCCCCTTACCGGAACAGCGACAATGGCGGCGATGGGAATTTGACCAACAGATTTATCCACAGCCCCGTGATCCAAAAATTCCTTGGCTGCAAAGCAGTTGGCCGTTATTTCGAATCCCCGGCTGAACTTTGCAGCCCGGCCTGCCGCGCATGGCCATGAACCTGATTCGCGTCGCACTGGATGTTCCGGTCGCCCGGCTGTTCGACTACCGCTGTGACGACCCCGCGGCCAGGATAGGCGCCCGAGTGTTGCTGCCTTTCGCAAAACGCCGGCTGGTCGGCATCATTGTCGCGAAACCCGAACACAGCGACATTCCCCAGTCCAGCCTGAAACACGCGATACGCGTGCTCGACGAGCAACCCCTGCTCAGCAGGGCAGACCTGCGGCTGCTCGGATTTGCTGCGGAGTATTACCTGCACCCACTGGGTGCCGCGATCATGGCCACCGTGCCGGCCGCCTTGCGCCGGGTGCGCAGCCGCGATCCGGCTCCGGCGGCTTACACGCTGACGCCGGCGGGTACGGCGATCGATGCCTCGGTCTTGCCGCCGCGGGCCCAGTCACAGCAGCGGCTGCTGTCATTGCTGCGCGGCAACCCGGTGATTCCCCATGCGATTGCCACCGACAGCCCGGCAATGCGCAAGGCCCTGCAGGCCTTCATCGCGCAGGGCTGGGTGCGGGCTGCAGCGGCACCGTCACCCGCATTCCGGCCGGATTCCATACTGACGGCAGCAGGTCCCGCACTTAACGATGAACAGTCCGCGGCCGTCGACGCCATCCTGTCATCCCTGGGCCGCTACCAGCCCTTCCTGCTGCTGGGCATCACCGGCAGCGGTAAAACCGAGGTCTATCTGCAGGCCATCGCCGCAGCGCTCGCACGCAATACCCAGGCCCTGCTGCTGGTGCCGGAAATAGCCCTCACACCGCAACTGCAATCACTGGTTGCCGCCCGTTTTCCCGGAACAACCCTCGCCACCCTGCACAGCGGTCTCGCCGAAGGTGAACGTGCCGCCCACTGGGAAGCGGCGCGCAGCGGGAAGGCGCGCATCATCCTCGGCACGCGGCTGGCGGTGTTTGCCCCGCTGCCGGCACCCGGACTGATCATTGTCGACGAGGAACACGACAGTTCATTCAAGCAGGGTGAAGGCTTCCGTTATTCGGCGCGGGATCTCGCCGTGGTCCGCGCGCGCCAGGCCGGCGTGCCGGTAGTGCTCGGTTCGGCGACGCCGGCACTGGAAAGCTACCGCAATGCCCTTGACGGCCGTTACCGGCTGCTGCGGCTGTCGCAACGCATCCACGCCCTGCCGCCGCAGATCGACTGCATCGATTTGCAGCAGGATCAGCCGGCCGACGGCCTCTCAGGGCGGCTGATCGCCGCCATCAGGGCACGCATCGAGCGCGGCGAGCAGAGCATGGTGTTCATCAACCGCCGCGGTTACGCGCCGGTCCTGGTCTGCGGCAGTTGCGGATGGACGTCGGATTGCAGGCGCTGCTCCGCGAAACTGGTGCTGCACCTGCGCGAGCGCCGCCTGCGCTGCCATCATTGCGGACACGACAGCGCGGTGCCTGCCGCCTGCCCCGATTGCGGCAACACCGATCTGGCGCCGGTCGGACAGGGAACACAGCGGATCGAAGCCGCGCTGGCGCAGCATTTCCCGAAGGCGCGCATCCTGCGCATCGACCGCGACACCACGCGGCGCCGGGAGTCCTGGCCAGACATGCGCGAGCGCATTCGGGAGGGCGCCGTGGACATCCTCGTCGGCACCCAGATCCTGGCCAAGGGCCATGATTTCCCGCAGCTCAACCTGGTCGGCATCGTCAATGCCGACAGCATGCTCTACAGCAGCGATTTCCGTGCACCGGAACGGCTGTTTGCGCTGCTGACCCAGGTCGCGGGCCGGGCCGGGCGCAGCGGCATCCGTGGCCAGGTGCTGGTACAGACCCGCTTTCCCGGCCATCCGCTGTATGCCGCCCTGCGCAACCAGGATTTCGATGCCTTCGCGCGCGAGTTGCTGGCCGAGCGTCGCCAGGCCGGATTTCCACCCTATATGCACCAGGCGGTGCTGAGGGCCGAAGCGCGCAACCTCGACCTCGCCCTGCGGTTCCTCGACAATGCCGCGCGGCTCGCACGAGGCATCAGCCCCGCGGTATCGGTCTACGACCCGATTCCGGCGGGCATGGTGCGCAAGGCCGGCCGTGAACGCGCGCACCTGCTGCTGCAATCGCCGTCGCGCAGGGATTTGCGTGCATTCCTGAATGCCTGGCATCCGCAACTGGCCAGGACCGCCAGTTCGGCGGCACGCTGGGCACTCGACGTGGATCCTGCGGAACTCTGAATGTCCGCACTGCCGGCATGTTAAAATCCGCCACTTTCCCGCAGACAAATCTGCTGCCAAAACAGGCACTTGAACAAGCCCCGCCGGCGCCGACCTGCCGGCTCTCCTGACGCTCCGATGACCCCCACACCCACCGACGCCCGCGCCCTGCTCGGCGGCCTGCTCCGCCAGGCGCTCGCACAGGTCGCGCCGGCGGCACGCGCCGCCATCATTCTCGACCGCCCGAAACAGGCCCAGCACGGCGACTTTGCCTGCAATATCGCCATGCAGCTGGCGAAGGAAATGCGCGCCAATCCGCGGGTGATCGCGCAGCAGATCCTCGACGCACTGCCCGCCTCGCCGGATCTCGAAAAAGCCGAAATCGCCGGAGCCGGATTCATCAACCTGTTCCTGACCCGCGCCTACAAGCAGCGCGTGGTTGCCCGCGTGCTCGCCGCCGGTGAAAGCTACGGTTGCGGCAGCACCGGCTCGGGCCGGAAAATCCAGGTGGAGTTCGTGTCGGCCAACCCGACCGGACCGCTGCATGTCGGCCACGGCCGCGGCGCGGCCTACGGCGCCAGCCTTGCCGCAATCCTCGCCGCCGCCGGTTACGCCGTCGACCGCGAGTTCTACGTCAACGACGCGGGCCGCCAGATGGACATCCTGCTGGTGTCCGTGTGGATGCGTTATCTGGAAGCCGCCGGCATAGCGGTTGGGTTCCCGCCCAACGCTTACCAGGGTGATTACGTGCGCCAGCGCGCCGAAGAATTGCGCGCGCAGAAGGGCGGGGCATTCGAACGTGATGCCGCCGCAGTGCTTGCCGGGCTGCCGCAGGCGCGCGGCGATGAAACGCCGGAACAGGCCGAAGCGCTGCAGGAGGCGCGCATGGATGTGCTGATCGCCAACATGAAATCGCTGCTTGGCGATGCGCTTCGCGGCATGTTCGACCAGGTGCTGGCGCGCCAGATCGCCGAATGCCGCGATGTGCTGGAACGTTTCGGCGTGACCTTCGACCGCTGGTATTCCGAGCAGTCGCTGTACAGCGAGGGTAAGGTTGCCGCCACGCTCGAGCGGCTGCGGGCCGCCGGGCATCTTTACGAAAAAGACGGCGCCACCTGGTTCCGCAGCACGGGTTTCGGCGACGACAAGGACCGCGTGGTCCTGCGCGAAAACGGCCTCTACACCTATTTCGCCTCCGACATCGCCTACCATGCCGACAAGCTGGCGCGCGGCTACGACTCGATCATCGATGTCTGGGGCGCCGATCACCACGGCTACATCCCGCGGGTGAAGGCCGCCATCACCGCGCTCGGCGGGGACGCCGGGAAGCTGGTGGTGCCGCTGATCCAGCTGGTGGCACTGTTCCGTGGCGGTGAGCCCGTGCGCATGGGCAAGCGCAGCGGCAATTACGTCACACTCGAGGAACTCTACGGCGACGTCGGCGTCGATGCCGCCCGTTTTTTCTACGTGCTGCGCAAGAGCGACCAGCATTTTGATTTCGACCTCGACCTGGCGAAATCGCAGAGCAACGACAATCCGGTCTACTATATCCAGTACGCCCACGCCCGCGTCTGCAGCGTGCTGGCACAATGGGGCGGTGACGTGGCGTCGCTGGCCGCGGCCGACACCGCGCCGCTGGTATCCGATCACGAAGCGGCACTGCTGAAGCAGCTGATGGAGTACCCGGAAATCGTCGAAGGTGCAGCCCGTGACCTCGCGCCGCACAATATCGCCTTTTACCTGAAGGAGCTCGCCGGCGGGTTCCACAGCTACTACAACGCCGAACGTTTCATCGTCGAAGATGCGGCGCTGACGCAGGCACGCCTTGCGCTGGCACTCGCCGTGCGCCAGGTACTGAAGAACGGGCTGGCCCTGCTGGGTGTGGGCGCACCCGAAAAAATGTAAGATGCGCGCGTGAGCAGGGATTACAAAGGCAATGACCGCAAGGGCGGTTCCCGCAGCAACGGGGGATCGCTGTTCGTCGGCATCCTGATCGGCCTGGTACTGGGCCTGGCGATCGCGCTGGGTGTCGCGTGGTACATCAACAAGATGCCCACGCCTTTCCAGTCCAGGCCGTCCGCCGCAAAACCCGAGCTTCCGAAAGCCGCCGCATCCGATTCCGCCAAAACCCCGGACAAGCCCGCCAAGGCAGCCGAGGAGGCCAAGCCGCGCTTTGATTTCTACAAGATACTGCCCGGGGTCGAGGAACCGGCCACCGACCAGCAGCTGCGCGAAACCAAGGCCGCCGCCAGGGAATCCTTCTACCTGCAGGCCGGCGCCTTCCAGAACGCGCCGGATGCCGACAACCTGAAGGCGCGACTGGCGCTGATTGGAGTGCAGGCCTCGATCCAGACCACGACGCTGCCCGACCGGGGCGTCTGGCACCGGGTGCGCCTGGGCCCTTACGGCAATGTCGAGGAACTGAACCGCACGCGCGACACTCTGAAGAAGAACGGCATCGATACCACGCTGATCAAGGTGCGCGACGCCGACAAATAACGTCCTTCCCCGGAGCAGCCATGTCATTGATCCCCGTTTCCCGGCGCCTTTTCGCCGCTGCCGTCCTCAGCCTCTTTTTTGCATCCGCCCATGCCCAGCTGACCCCGGGCAAGGACTATTCGCCGGTCCAGCCGCCGCAACCCACCGACAGCGGCAGCAAGGTCGAGGTGCTGGAATTTTTCTGGTACGGCTGCCCGCATTGCAACAACCTGCAGCCGTCGCTGGAAGCCTGGCTCAAGCGCAAGCCGGCGGATGTCGAGTTCCGGCGCGTGCCCGCGGTATTCCAGGACTCCTGGGTTCCGATGACCCGGGCGTATTACACGATCGAAGCACTGGGCATGGTCGACAAGCTGCACCAGGAAATGTTCGCGACCCTGCACAAGCAGCGCCAGCAGCTGCGTGACTCCAATGCCATATTCGACTGGGCGGCCAGCAAGGGCGTGGACCGCAAGAAATTCGCCGACACCTACAACTCCTTCGGCGTCAACGGCAAGGCGCAGCGTTCCATCGAGCTGACCCGCAAGTACGACATTCCGGGAACGCCGGCGGTGGTGGTTGACGGCCGCTACCTGACAGCGCCGTCGATGACCCTCAAGGCCGACCGCACGGTCGACTATGACCGCTTTTTCCAGGTGGTCGACGGCCTGATCGCCGAAGCACGCAAAAACAAGGGCGGCAAATAACCATGCTGCGGGCGGCGACGGTTCTGGTCGCCGCGCTGGGGCTGGCATTTTCCGTGCCGGCATCCGCACAGCAGCCGGTGCGGGCCGACATCGATTACCGGGTGATCAAACCGCAGCCGGTGGCCGCAGCCGACCGCATCGAAGTCATTGATTTTTTCTGGTACGGCTGCCCCCATTGCAACAACCTTCAACCAGCCCTTGAGCGCTGGATCAGCCGCAAACCCGCCGACGTCGTGATCCGCCGCATCCCGGCAATACTGCGCGACAGCTGGGCGCCGCACGCGCGCATCTATTACACGCTGGAAGCGCTGGGCGAAGCCGAGCGCCTGCATCAGCGCGTCTACCACGGCTACCATGTCGAAGAGCTGCACATGAGCAAGCCGGAAGTGATGTCAGCCTGGGCGGTGCGCAACGGCATCGACCGGGAACGCTGGGAGCAGGCCTACAACTCGCCGGAAGTGCAGCGCAGGGTGGAAGAAGCGGCGAAACTGACCCGGGCCTACCAGATCACGGGCACGCCTTCGCTGGTGGTCAACGGGCGCTACCTGACCTCCGGCAACATGGCGGAATCGCTGAATGCCATCGTCGCCATCACCGAGGGACTGGTGCAGAAGGTGCGCAGCGAAGCCGGCCTGCGCTGAAACCGGTAACCCGTTTCTCCCCGCTGCCGCGCCAGGCGCGG
>VFQN01004920.1_pt1 | contig 16984 bp, 20 predicted proteins | sample 3512371 | NCBI WGS metagenome assembly VFQN01 (sample SAMN10412370, study PRJNA504923) | tailings metagenome | isolation source: Replicate 2 from Balatoc abandoned mine | place: Philippines: Itogon, Benguet | collected 2017-08-28 | reverse complement strand
CTGTACGGATAGGAGCAACCAGCTCCGTCAAAGGATAGGCCACGACGAGCGGGCCGTCAGACAATGAAGGGCAAGGCACCATACGGTACCGTTGACCTGATCCCACACTCGTTGCAAGGCTGTATTCCGAGTCGCAGAATGCCATACACCTATATCCTCAACAGTGCGCACCTAGGCAGGCGTACCGGTGCGCAGGCAACACCCTTCCTCGGCTGTTTCCCCCTACCCGCAAAACTATGGCCCCTTTCCCGGCACCGTAAACTCTCTACCCCCGTGCGACCGTCCCCACCTGTATCTTGTCCTATAGCTCATCGGTACCGGTACGTTTAGCCACTGCCCACTTTCCCTATACAACGATCGCCTGCTTTGCCTTCTATGCATCCGTGGCCCTCAGAAGATGCGCACTGTCTGTGCGCCTGCTGGCTGGCCGCACTGCGGGCAGGCGTCCCCGTCCCTCAGCCCCAGCGCGCTGCTGCAGCCGCGGCACAGGCACACGTGCGCAGAGTCGCCGTGCAGGAAGCCCACCTGCCGACCGCCGGTGCGGCAGCGGATGCACTTGTGTGGGTCGTTCGAGGCCACTAATTCTTAATCCTTACCCGCTGCTGCCGCTGGAATGATGGGGCCAGCAACAGTTTCCGTTGTGACGGTTGGCGGGGAGCCCATGAGGTAGTTGGCCAGGGCTGGGTTGAGGAAGGGAGCGAAAGCGGGGACGTAGGGGACGCCTGCAGGCGGCGTCCCGGGGGTGCTGTTGGGGTCACTTGGGATAAGGCGTGCCGGGGCGGCGGGCACTGCGGGTCCGGGGGCGGTGCTGGTAAGGACGGGGATGGGGATGGGGACCACGGGGCGTGGGGCAGCGGCTGATGGCGGTGAGGTGACGGAGGCAGGTGCGACGGAGGCGGGCTGCTGCGGGGCCATCCGTGTGCGGCTGCCCAAGATGTCGACAAGGGTGGCAGGGCGGACGGCGCGTGGGTTGACGGGCACAGGAGCGGAGCGGGGAGCAGCAGGAAGCGGTTGTAGGGGCGCCTGGACGGGGGCTGCTGCAGGGGTGGAGACGCTGATGGTATTGGCAGGTGGGGGCAGGGACTGCACAGCTGTGGGAGATTTCTGAGCGTGCCAAGGAGCGGCGGTACCTTCAGACGCAGGTGCGGTGTTGATTGAGCCTTGACGGTTTGCGTTGTTGCCGGAGACACCGGCGGTGGAGGAGGTAAGTGCGGCCACGGCTTCGGCGGCCGACACAGTGCGGCCGGTAGGGCGGGGAGGGGCTGCCGCAACGTTATCTTGCCGCTGCTGCCGCTGCTTTTGGGTCCGGTACCGATCGGACGATGTGTCATCACGTGTTCCCGCTGCGCCCTGATCGCTGCTGGCTGAGTCCCGGGTGTGACTGCCTCGCTGGCGGTCGCGGGGCGTCTTCTTGGAAGCGACCGGCACCGCCGTGGGCTGCCGCACGGGCCCGGCCTTGTGCCTGGGGCTCGCTGCCGGCACTGCGCGCTTCTGCTTGTCGGGGGCATCGTCACTGCCGCTAGGCTGCTGCTGCTGCTGGCACTGCTGCTGCGTCGGTGCCTTTCCTGCCGCCACGTGCGCCGCCTGCTGTACCGCACCCTGTTGTGGCTGGTTCCCACCGCTGGCTACCTTTCCACCGCCCACCTCCGGCATGCTCTTTTGCTCCTGCTGTCTCGCCTGCGGCTGGCCCCCGCAGCCATGCCGGGCCCATGGCGTCCGCTTGGGCCCATGCTTGCGGCTCCCGCCGCCGCCACCGCCGCCGTTCTGACCAATGAGCCGCAACAGCACCTCCAGCCCCCACGCCACGCCCAGCATGACCGCCTCCGCCAGCCTGTCGGGGTGTCTTAGCAGCCCCACGAGGTCCCAGCGCGCCTGTGCGGCCAGCAGCAGGGGCGTAAGCACCACCGCCAGGCCCAGGGCCAGAAGGTGCTGCTGGCGGCTGGAGGCAGGGTCCAGAGCGAGCTCCGGGGGCCGAGCGGTAGGGGCAGGTGCGGTGGACTGGGGGCAGAGCAAGGGATGGGGTGCGAAGAGAGTCAGGGTGGCGTGAGAGGGGAAGATCTGTTAGCTACTCATATTAGAGTAGCCGTGCTTTCATGCCGCGAAGGGCCTGGGGGTCCAGCTGCAGCTTTGGTAGTGTTGTGCGAGAGGGCTGGAAGGATGGGGTGCAGGGAAGAGGGCGAGAGGGCCAAGTAAGCGCACTGAAAGACCGGCAGGGCTACGGTGGTTCCGGGGGCAGCAACGGGTGAGGCAAGGGGCTATTCGCTTCATGTGCTGGCTAGCCTTCAGTACTTCACCCGGCGGCAGGGGGACTACTGCGGCGACCGGAGTGTAGGTGCGTACAGGGCCGCACATCCGAACGTACACGCATCAAGACAAGCGCATGGCCACAGCTGCCTGTCATGCCACGTGCCCACCAACAGTACGGACCGTACGGTATCCCTTAAAGCACCGCGTACAGCTGTCCCCCTTCCCACCTGCTCTTGAATGCTCAACTCCTCCTCCGCATGTTGCTCTTCCGTTGCTCGCATAGCAGCTGCCGCTGTTGCTGCTGCTGCATCAACATCAGCGTTGCTGCCCACACCCGCGCCTTCGCCCTCCGTCTGCTGCACCTTCCGCCGCTTGCTTCGCCGGCGCTTGCCCGACACGCCGCCGCCCTCGCCTGCAGCCGAGGTCGCCTGCGGCCGGGTCGTGCCACCCGTAACCTCCACCGTGAACGCAGCTGCCTTCCACCCAGGCTTCTGTACCAGCCTCAGCTCCTCGAGCGCAGCTGCACCAGTCGTTTCGTTTCCCCCCGCTGTCTGCAGTGCCCTCAGCGCCACCATCGCCCCCCGCACGCCCTCCAGCCCGTGCTGCCGCCACGCGCGTGCCGCCAGCAGGTTGACACGTGCCGCACGTGCCAGGCAGCCGCCCCAGTCCATGCGCCACATGCCTCGAACCGTGTCCCAGCTCAGACTGATCGCAGCATGCTGATCCCCGGCAACCAGCAGACGCGACGGCGGCTGGTCCTGTTTATACGAACGTGCACCCGGTTCCGAAACCGGATCCTCCGCTCCAGAGCCACCATGCTGGTTCCCAAGGGCTGCCAGTGCTGCCTGCCACAGCCCCGCCGCGCTCGGCAGCGCCCCGTTGTGGTGCACCACGGGGTAGCTCCCAGGCGCATAGCACACAGGGGTACTGCCACCGTTGACCGCCCCCAGCCACGGCTGCGGCCCCTGCCACGGCCACGCGCCCACCACCTGGGCAGGGAGGTAGCCCGGGCGCAGCGCCCATACCACGAACATGCTGGCGAACAAGACCGCCAGCAGCCAAAATACACCATACCAAAACACAAGGATAAATAGCACTCCCGGGGAGGGCTCTGGGCCGCACTCGTCCTCTGTCAGGCGCCGCGCCTGCTGCTCAAGCGCCTTAGCTGAGCGAGCGGCGTTTCCATCCTTCGTTGCCAGCAGGCGTACTTTGTTTGCCATGAGTGCTGCGGTCCACCCCTGTTTTACCCTGGGAGTCCCCACTGTCGCCACGACGCAGGCCGCCAGGAGCAGAAGTAGACACAGGTAGAGCGCGGTCTTGTACACGCTGAGTCCCCAGTACCGGGTAAAGCTTCCGCACAGCCAGGCAGCCAGAGGCCCGGCCGGGTCCGCCGCCCACACCGCACCCACGCTGAGTGGTGCTGCAAAGCCCAACAGCACACACCACTCCCTCACGTCTAGGGTTGGAAGGCCAAGCCGCTCGCTGAGGTTCTCCCTGGGAAGGGGGCGGAGTGGAGGAAGCGTGGACGGGTCGCGTGCTGGGGCTCTGTGGGGCACGGGCAGGGGCAAGGACACGCGTAGGGGAGGATTGGTACAGGGTAGCCGGGGCGTCAACAAGCTAGGGGACGCCGAAAGATGCGGAGTGTCAGACTGACCTGCGGTACGTCCTAGCACTGACAACCCAAGACCATGTACACGCGTACTACGCTGCATTACCGCTCCAAGGCCATGAGCGCCTTTGGCAGGTCAGGGGCATGCCGCGTGCGGCCTAGAGGCTGGGAGCGTTTCAGGGCGGGGGCCGTTGCCAACACCGCTAACTGAATAGTGCCTCGCAGGTTGTTCCCTTTGCCACATCACACTGCCCCTGGCCTAGAGGAACTCTTCCTTGGCCGTTGGCCGTTACCGTTTGCCCTTGCAAACCCCAACGACCTCGCCAGGCTGGCCCCTGGCACCTCGCATGCCCTGTAACACACACACCACGCCCAACATGAAGACTGCCACTCACTTTGAGGACATCTCAGCTTGGGACGCACTCCCATCGCCTGCCAGCCCATCGTGCTGACGCTGCCTGGCCATAGCTGCTACCTGGTGCGCCCTCCGCCGTTCATCCCGCTTGAGCAGCATCTCCCGGCGCCTTTTCATGTAGGTGCTCGACAGACGCCACAAGCCTTCGATGAGATTCACCACAGCTATTAAATGCAACACCGTCCACCATCGGTGCCCTCTGGCCAGAGCCAAGGACAGCTGCATGCGCAGCCACGCCCACGTGTCGCCTCCCGGGAAGCAGGTCCACATGTTGGGCGTCAGCGCCGCAACGGCCCAGCACAGCAGGCATAACAGGCCCAGCGCCTCCTGCCATGATACCAGGCACAGCAGGTGCCGCAGCTTCATGCCCCGCAGCAAGCTGGATGGACCCAGGCAAGCGTCTATGAAGCGCAGGGCCTCCATCAGGGCATGAGGGTGCAGGAGCCCTGTGATCACGCCCAGGTAGCGGCGGCGGATCTACAGGCGCGAAGCGGACACAATGGATGGACTGAGTTGAGGTAGGGGGGGTTGCGATGGGCAGGAGCGGAGGTGCATAGGAGAGGTAACGTGCAAGGAAGAGGCGCCGCTTGGGACAGTGCACGCAGGCGCAACCCGGGCTCAGACACATACACACTGCCTGTCGCGGGTTTCCCTTGGCGTTGTGTGTGCGGGTGTTGTGTGTGCGGGTTGGGTCTGTCCTCTTGCCTGTGCCGGCTTACTTGGGGCCGCGGTTTGCCCTAGGTGAGTAGACCCCCGCGTGTGCTGTCGGGCGTAGTCCCGTGTTTCGAGCCCTCCCGGCTTGTGCCCAAGGCCCAAGAGGCCATCGCTGTGTCTCGGCCCGGTTATGGACCCCCGGCTTTTGCCCAAAGTGTATCACTGGATCACCTTGTCGCGGATGATTGTCCGCACGACACGGCGGAACCGCAACAGAGCTTCCCAGTAAGGAACTTGCAGCAGCAGGTACTTCTGGCGTTCAAACAGCCATGGCACTGTGGCGCGCGAAAGAGGTATATGGTTGTTGGGCTTCCGGGGCAAGTGTCCACAAGCATTTCGGAAAGCATCCCGCTGGGCAACTCCCCAGCGTGTTCACGCCTGGATGGGCGCTGCGGATTGGGTAGGCTCCAATACAGCGCCCTTACCAGCATATACAATGCATGCTGTCGCCATCAGCATTCCGATCGGCAAAAGGAGGTGAAGCCACGACAGGAGGCCGACGATGTATGCAAAGCCTAGGTCCCAGCCATGGGCAGGGCCAACGGCGCGCACCCAGTCTAAATCAGATGATGTGGAATTATGTACAGCTACTAGGCCGGGTCCACTGTAAGGGGCTGACATGGTTTGGTAAAATGAAGAGCTGGTGGCACCAATTTCACAACAGCCAGAGAGGTTAGCGCAACTGATAGGTCATGGCGTGTATTTGGCCCAATGTTGCTTAGCAAGCAGCCCTTTTCGGGCCAAACCCGCTGGCGATGGGCTCGCTTCGGGAATCGGTCCAAAGACCACGCAAGACCACAGCATGCATGCCACGCTTGCCGTTTGCGCGGCTGTGATAACTCGCTTGCAACGCATTCCCTTCATGATGCAATAATGTCACAAGATTATGAGCAGTGTACCCGCCCAGCACAGGATTTGGCCACGGGGTTTGGCCAACGACTTCTGCTGCTGCCCTTTGCATGTTACATGTCGAGTGTTGCCTCTGCCGCAGCGTGTCAAAACCTTCCGCCACAAACATTTACCAATGTTTTTAATGTGAAATACTTTGCAGCGTCGAGACGCACGTTGTTTGGCGCCGGCACACACTTGGAGCGCTTGTCACCTTGCAGTACAGGGCCGGGCCCGCGGGGAACCCGAGCCAACTAGATAATCATATCCTGTAAAACGAGTACAAGTCATATCCGTGCTCATTGAACTTTCTCCACCGGTACCCCGATACCCGCACGACGGTACGTAGCAAAGGGCCTAGGCAACCCAGGACGAGCCCCTCTAACAAAGCAAATGTACGTGTACATCAGCCCTCCCTGCGCAATGAGATTAACCTCTTGGCAGCAACACTGATCTTCTGCCACCCCGTTACGTCCCACCACGTGTGCGCTCCTGCATGATCTCTTCTCCTCTATCTCCGTCCGTTCCACCTGTGCGTGTATCATAGCTCCCACATACGTCCCCTGCATACGGGTACCCATCGCCTATCCCCACGTCTACCCATCGCCGCCTTTGCCGACCATATTTCCGCGCCCTCTCAGAAGACGTGCAGCACCCGCACACAGGGTACGCCGCACTGCGGGCAGGCGTCCCCGTCCCTCAGCCCCAGCGCGCTGCTGCAGCCGCGGCACAGGCACACGTGCGCAGAGTCGCCGTGCAGGAAGCCCACCTGCCGACCGCCGGTGCGGCAGCGGATGCACCTGTACGGGTCGGCAGGGGTGGCAGACGCCTCGAGCTCGCGGAACTTCGCTGCTGTGGGTATACCATCACCTCCCGGCGTCCCCGCTGAGCCCTGTCGCTGCCATGAGCTGACGTTCTCCTTATCAATGGTTGAGGACGGCCCGGCGGTTGCGACGGTTGACGCGGTTGGCGCAGTACGGCCCATGCGGTGCTGGGCCGGGGCGGGCTTGAGGCCAAGGAAGCCCAAGGGAGCGGATGCGGGGGCAGCGGTGGCGGGAACGCCTGGTTGAGGGGCTGCGGGGAGACCGTCGGGGCCGCGTGGGGTGAGACGAGGCTGGGGGGCGGGGCCAGGGGCCGTGATGACTGGGATGGGAATTGGGACCACGGGGCGAGTAGCGGCGGCGGTGGCGAAAAAACCGGGGGAGGATGGCTGTGGGTCAGCCCTTGTGCGTCCCACCATGATGTCTTGGAAGGTGGCTGGACGGACGGCCTGTGGGTTGACGGGCACAGGGGCAGGGCGAGGGGCAGGAGGGGGCGGCACGGGCGCCTGGGCGGGAGCTGCTGCGGGGATGGCAGCGGCGAATGAGCCGCTTGTGCGGGCTGCGGGCGGAAGCGCTGTGGCTACTGGGACGGCGGCGTCAGAGCACGACGCCCGACTGGTGGGGTCATTGTGGGCTGCGTCGGTGTGAACGGTAAGCCGGCTGCTGCCGCCGCCGCCGCCGCCGCTGCTGCTGCCGCGGCTGCTAGTGTTGTTGCTGCTAGGAGTTGCAGCGGTGCAGCTGTTGCTGCTGACGTCAGTGCTGGCGCAGGTGCTCCTGCCAGTGAGCTGGGCGGGTGAGGGGAACAGCGCGGCGACGGCGGCGGCGGCGGACAAGGCCCTTCCAGCGCCTGGCGGCGGCGCGTGTGAAACCTGCTGCTGCCGCGTCTGGGGATTGGCTCGGTGCCCTCCTGCGGCACGCGCGCACGGTACCGCCGCGCTCTGGCCGCCCTTCGCAGCACCCTGCGTGTCGAGGCTGCGGCTGCGGGGGATGTTGCCGGACGGTGCAGAGTCCGCCGTCGGTTGCTTGCTCCTGCTGGGCACCGCGGCCGGTGCCGTCTGACCCGTTCCGCCGCCTGCAGTCACACCCTGCTGCTGCTGCGGCTGTTTCTTTTGCTGCTGCAGGGAGCCGCCAGATCCCACCCCGTGCGCCTGCTGGTGACACCTACCGTCGCTGGCGCCCTGGCCGCCGCGCACCTCAGGCCTGGGACGCTGCTCTTGCTGCTTCGGCTGCAGCTGCTTCCCGAAGCCTTGCGCTTCCCCCTGCGGCCGCTGCTGCTGCAGCTGCTGCTGCTGCTGCTTGGCGTGTGGCTTGCCGCTGATCTTCCGCTTGGCGCTCGTTGCCCCTGGCGTACGCCTCCCCCTGCTGCCACCGTCCTCGCCCTCATCCCCGCTGGCCCCCATCATCCACAGCAGCCTTTCCAGCCCCCATGCCACGCCCAGCATGACCGCCGCCACCAGCCGTTCGGGGTTGAGCAGCATACCCGCCACGTCCCACCGCAGCTGTGCGGTTGTCAGCAGGGTTGCTGCCACCACCGCAGCTCCCAGTGCCGTCAGGTGCTGCTGGCGGCGCACGGCAGGGTCCAGCTGCAGCTCGGGGGGTGTCGCAGGGAACGGCTGGGTGGCCTGGGGGCGGAGTGCGATTAGCAGAACGATAAGGTAGGGTACGGTAGTGAAGGGCCGTGCTATCGCTCAAAGACGAATGGATTAATGCTTCTACGCTCAGATCAGGAGGGCGAAATGCGGGGCCGGAGGGTGTACAAGATGCGATGTGCGGCCAGCAGTGCGGGGCGCGACGGTGTGCAAATGACAAGCAGACACGGGAGGCCGGTGACCAAGGGTCACCCAGTATAGCCCGATACTCGTGCTGTCTGTCGTACTACCATGCCAATCCCCTGCCCGGATGCCACATCACCTGTCGCCGCGTAGCCCTCCGCTGCGGTTCCCGCTCGCTCCCAGCGCCGCTGCCGCCCTTGGCCGCCAAGGCGGGCTTGGCACTCTCCCCCGCGCTCTTGCCTGTCGTGCCGCCCGACACCTCCACCGTGAACGCAGCTGCCTTCCACCCAGGCCGCTGCACCCGCCTCAGCTCCTCCAGGGCTGCTGCAGCAGCCGTCTCGTTCCCCCCCGCCGTCTGCAGTGCCCTCAGCGCCGCCATCGCCCCCCGCACGCCCTCCAGCCCGTGCTGCCGCCACGCGCGTGCCGCCAGCAGGTTGACACGTGCCGCACGTGCCAGGCAGCCGCCCCAGTCCATGCGCAATATGTCACTGATGCTACTCCGGCTTGGCTGTGCAGCAGCAGGCAGCTCCCCAACGAGTAGGGGTGGCAGTTCTACGGCCTGCCGCTGACCTTGCATTGCTGTCATGCGCCCCCGCCACAGCCCAGCGGCGCTAGGCAGGCCCATGGAATGGTCAACTACAGGGTAGCTCCCAGGCGCATAGCACACAGCAGGCGCACCGCCGCCCCCGACCGCCCACACCCACGGCTGCGGCCCCTGCCACGGCCACGCGCCCACCACCTGGGCAGGGAGGTACCCCGGGCGCAGCGCCCAGGACGCAAACACGATGCCAGCCATGAAGCCAAAGAGCATGGTGCCAAACCAATCATAAATCACGTCCACTTCCGAGGTCCCATGCGTGTTCTCCGTCAGGCGCCTAGCAAGGGCCCCAATGGCCACCTGTGAAGCGGAGTTGGCCCTTCCACGGAGTGCGAGGCTGGCCTTGGCCTTGTGCGCCGCATACGTAGCGTTCCATTCCGAGAGCAGACTGCGTCCCAGCAGCGACGCAGCAACCGAAATCGCAATCTCCACAATCAGAAAAAAGGGTGCAAGCGCGTCCTCCTTGCTATTCTCAAACAAACGTTGGATGGAGATGCAAGACCACGCTGCAGTTTCACCCGCTGGGTACAAGGCCCACGCAGCACCCATGCTCATTGCGAGGAGGAAGCCGAGAAAGGGCAGCAGCTCCGGGACTGTGAGGGGTGGTAGCCCCAGTCGCTCACACCAGGTCTCGCTGTGCAGGGGGTGGCCAGCAGGGGCCGAAGTGGAGGCCGTGGACCTGCAGAGATAAGCGCAGGTGGCACAACAGCGGGGATGGTTGTGCGTACGGTTTGCGTACCTCTGCAGCAGCCACGCGAATCCATGTGCCGCATGAGAGCTGGTTTAGAAGCCTTGGCGTGGTGTGGCCACGCAGTGTGAGGTGGTGATCATCAAAGTTGGCAGTACCCATACCACCTAGGCGTATGTACCGTAAGAGAAAGGATCTCACGGCGTGCAGAGTTGACAGTGCGTTCTACACTGGTCAGCTTAAGTGCGTGGATGCTGTAGTGGGGCAACCGACGGGCACCACAGCACACCCGCAGCGGCCCGGCGCCTTTGACATGCAACACTACTCCCCACCGGTGCCCTCTTAGCCGTCACCGTCCTGAAGTCGAAGTGACACCTAGGGCGCCCACTCACGTGTCAGCAGCATCCCGCTAGTAGCTGCCCCGCGTTGCCCCAACCCGCCCCCACTCACGTGCCAGCACTCCTGTTGCAGGCCTTGTGTCTGCAAGACCCGCCGTGCTCCCTGCCATGTGGGTTACGCTCGTGGGCTGAGGCCGCCTGTAGGTTGGAGCGACGTCGGTTGTCCCTGGCCTGAAGCATCGCACGGCGCCGCTGTAGCAGGTCCCTCGACAGGGTGCGCAGGAGGTAGATGGCCGTGGCGGCCACCACTAACTGCAGCGCGAGCCACAGCTGGTCCGTCAGCGCTAGGGACAGCTGCATGCGCAGCCAAGTCACTGCGTCACTGTCCCAGATGCGCATCCACACGCTTGTTGCGGTAGGTGCCACGGCCCAGGCCAGCACGCCCAGCACGCCCAGCAGGCCGACCGCCTCTTGCCACGACACGAGGGTCAGCATGAAGTACCACTTGCAGTCCGAGCACATGCAGTTGCAGGTGGCGCGCAGGCCGAGCGTTCCCCCGTTGGACAGCAGGGACTCCAGGTAGCGTAGCCTGCAGCGCGTGCACAGGAGGCCGCTCCGTTCGCGCAGGGTGTCCAGCAGCTCGCCGCGGTGGGTCAGCAGCGTGAGGAGGCCCAGGTAGCGGTCGCGGACCTGGGTTGAGGGCAAGGAAGGTGGGGAGGACGGCATAGGGTTGTAAGATGATTTGGGTCAGGTGACGTCGGCACGGTGTTGGGCCGGACATGCTGACAGGGCCGAGGGCGGGGTAGAGGACGGGTGGTATGCGTTCAGCGGCCGGGGCCGGAGTGGAGCGTGGTGAGGCCCCTTGTTGTGTGCCTGCTAGGTGGCATTGCAGGCATTACGAGGGTTGCTTTTCATCTCTTGCTCTTCACATCATAAGCAGTACCTGTCCTTGTATTTGCCTTTGAATCCTGATGAGTTCGCGCACAGCTCTGCGGTAGGCCAGCATTGCTTTCGCAACGCCGGAGTTGCGCAGGGGAAGGAGCAGCACCTCCAAGGCCTTCAGGGAGTAGCTATTCATCCATAGCCCTGTTGAAGGGCACCGAGATGTTGGACGAAAACTGTCTGCTGTTGCAACAGTCTTTTGCAATTTGACCCGAGAACATCGCCCCGAGGCCAAGACAGAGCCAGCCACACTTCGGCTGGAAACCGTGTGCTTACGTCGGCCACGTCATACCTGCGTAGATTATGAGGGCTCCACCGAGGACCATGCCGACCGGAAGCAGCAAATGGAGCCATGACAGGAGGCTGACAGTGTATGCGAAGGAGAGGTCCCAGCCAGAAGCACGGCCAAGCACATCTACCCAATCTTCAATTTGTGTCGAAGACATTCCAGCAGTTGCAGCCCTATCAGCTTTCCCGCTGGGGGCCGCCCAGTGGTTGTTGCCTCTGCGCAAGAGCTTTGTGTTTAGGCCCCGTGTTCACCCGGGGTGAGTATAATGTATGGAACCATGGCAAAACTGATCGGCTTCTTCCAGGACAGATCCTTGGCGAGGGCTGTCCAGGGCTGTCCAATGCTCGTCCAAACCAAAAGGCAGTTTGCGGCCGGTTTGCGCTGGTTAGCGGTACGCTTCCCCTCACCACCGGAACAGCAGCACGGCAGCGTTCTGCATGATATACACATGCACGTCGTTCAAACTGTCCTTTGTGGCGCTGCCTGATACAACCAGACCCCACCAGGGGAGGTCCCTGGTGCATACACTGCACCCACAAGATACCCCTGCCGCCACGGGCTGCAGCGTGTGGCACTGGGGTCCTCTGAAGGTCCCATATCCCTTGCTTCCTTGCGCGACGGTGAGCTAGAATGTCATCGACGTACAAAGCCAGGGGTTGCAAGAAGAAAAGGGCCAGACTGCCTCGAGTGAAGCCGACTTCGGAGCGCCAGCGGGCCAGCATGGGATTATTGCGGACCAATTATCGGCTGTTGTTTTGCTTTGTCTATACGAGCTCTAAGAATGGTTTGGGGTCAGGCCGCCAGCCGCGGCATTGAAGACCTGGTGCGGCGCATCGCTGAAAATGACCCAAAACTCAACTCGTTGACAATTATGCGCCAGCGGCGCTTAAATCACGATGTAAGTAAGCAAATTTCCGGTCCGCGCCATCTGCTTACCCTGGCCCCGCGCTCATCGGCGCCATGTGGCATCAGCCTTCCAGCCCTCGCACCAGGCCACTTCCACCCGGACACGCATGATATCCGTTGCAGGCGTTCACACACACGCTCTTACATATCCGCAATATTCCCCCATGTCTGGATCTCCCCGGCCTCCTCTCTTCCAACGCCACCACCGTACGCTCGCCGCCTACCCCATGACTAACCCACACTCCCTTCCCCATCCCACCCCACGCTACCCCCACACCAGGACGTCGCCTCATTGGTCCGTGCCCTGGCCGCTAATACACACCTCACGGAGCTGTACGCCAGCAGCCACCCCATGGCCCCCCACACGGCATGCCTGGTGGGGGAGCTGCTGGCGGGGGGCAGCTGCCGCCTGCGGTCGCTGTGTGTGGGAGACGGTGGCTTAGGGGACGAGGGCGTGGCGGAGCTGGCCAAGGGCGTGGCGGGCAGCACCAGCCTTGAGCGACTGGACGTCAGCAACAAGGTGGGATGACAAATACCGTACGACGGTGGGAGTGGCTGATGGTGGGGTGCGGGCGGGATGCGCGTGGGTTGCGGGTGGGGGTATGGTGGCAGCGGGCGGAAGGACGTGGATGCGGGGGCCAGGGGTTGGGGTTGGCCGGGAACGTTGGTCAGCAACGCGCGTCTTGCTAACGGCCAGGCCGAGCAGGTGCGTGCCACGGTGTGGCTGGGAGCGCATGGACGTCAGCGACGAGTTGGGGGCGAGGGCATGGGCGTGGTGGTAGGTGGGAGAGCGGTGCGGTGTGGGCTGCCGTGCAGGTTGGGGGGCGGTGGGTGCAAGGACCAGCCGTGGAGACGCGTGCCGGCAGCGGAGGAAGAATCGGCGTGAGCATACTGGTTAAGAGCCTTCACTCCAGCCACAAAAGGCGCGGGTGGACTGCCTGTAGGGGTGCGGGTTTGGGTGCCCGGGCCGCACCTGGCAGCTAATGTGACCACATGCCCCTGGGCATGGCCCCCTGTCCTTGCCCCCTCGGCCCGCACGGGACTGGCATGGGGTACGCGTAAAACGCGAGAAACCGTGTGAGGCGGACTGGCATGGGGGTACGGCCGTAGGGTCGGTGTCTCCGCCTTCGTCTCCTATTCAGTCGGTGCATGCTGTCCGCCACGCATCCGCTACACACCCGGCCCGCCCGCCTACCTACCAGCTGCCTGCCCTGACCTGCTGCTGTTTTCCTATCCTGTCCTACTTGTCTTCGTTCACTTCAGGCCTTGGGATTGCATCCCGCACTGCATCGCTGACATCCGATCCGCTCACCTGATCGCCTGCTGGCCCCACCCGCCCGCCCGCCGACCCGCCCACACGCCCGCCTTGCTCGTCCATGCACCCGCTCCTGCAGGGCTTTGGCGTGACCGGTGCCGAGGCCCTGGGCCGCGCCCTGTCCTCCGCCCCCGCCCTCACGGCCCTGGACGCAGGCAGCAACCCACGCCTGGGGGACGACGGTGAGCAGAATGGGAGAGGGTGAGCATGATGCGGGAGCAGCACTAGCAATAAGCTTAAGAAGGAGAGATATCTGTCACCTGGAGCTTATTTACGCACGCGGCATACAACCCAGTGTGCGCTCACGCTTGCGGCGTTCTCAGAGGCTACCACTTTAATGGTGGATACAGGATTCACGACACACGGTGCGATGTCTGCCGCCTGCTGCTCTTACCTCCCAACGGGCGTTACGCGGAGGACACCCCTGCATGACGCCCTACCCTGCCCCCAAGGCGTCCGCGCGCTGTGCAGCGACCCCCATAGATAGAGAATGGGGCCTTCTGCCGTACATTTTCAGTGACCGTAACACGGGGACCTCCCCTGATTCGTGTCATTTCCGCAGGTGTCCGCGCGCTGTGCAGCGGCCCCCAGCCCTGGCCGCGCCTCACGCACCTGGACCTCAGCGGAGGCGGCGTGACGGCGGCGGGGCTGCGGGCGCTGGCGGCGGCAGCGGCGGCGGGCGGCGGCGGCGGCAGCTCGAAGTTGGCGACTGTACGGCTTGACGGGAACCCCCTGGGGGCGGAGGGCGGCGGGGCGGCGTGGGAGCTGGTGCGGGTGAGCAGTAAGGAATTGGGGTGGGGAGCAGCAACGGAGATGGCTGGATCTGAGTGACAGGCGTGGATAGGTGCTTGGATTTGCTGGGCGGGCCAGTAGGCTGCATTGGCCCAACCTCTGCAGTGGTTCCCAACGGTACAGGCCTGCTATCTCACTGCGGTTTAGGCAAGAGGGGATTCCTGTCCCTCGCAGCCTAGTGCAGCCAGATCGTGAAGCGGCTTCCGGTCGCCGACAATCTACATCATAGTCCACGAGCCGCACGCCCCTAACAACGCTACGTACCGCAGGCTTGCCCAGCCCTGAAGGAGCTGTCCCTCCGCGGCACCGAGCTGGGCGACGAGGGCGGCTACGCCCTGGGCATCGCCATGCAGGAGGGGCAGCGGCCAGCGGAAGGCGGACATCAGGGGGCCGACGGCGGCGAAGGTGGCGAAGGCGGCGGCAGCTGCCTGCTGCGGCTGGATCTGAGCGACTGCGGCCTGGGCTCCCGGACAGCGTGAGTGTATGGGTACTAGAAGCTGGCCAATCAGGTCTCGGCTTTATGTGAACTTGGGCCCAAAACGCCGTTCGGTGGCTGGCATGAGGGCGTGGGATAGGTGGGGGGGCCAGGGGTGGGCGGCGTTGGGTGGGGGCGGAAGGAGAAGGGGTATGTGGGCTGAGTACGAGCAGTACAGGACCATAGGCACAAGGGAGGGGCGTGGTCGGCTCCACGGAACCGTATGGTTCACTGCATTCGCAGTGCGGCGAGGTGTGAGGTGCCGTACGGATGAATGTCGTACGAGTGGGCTTAAGGGCGCAGATCCGGGTGGGCCTTGGAGTGGGGCAGTGGGGCAGCGCCCCGAGGACAGGGAGGTGGCAAGGAGTTACGATCATATCTTGGAGCCATTTGGTAGGTGCAAGGCACAGACCGACGCGGCTTGGCTCCCCCCCAACGCCGACGCCTTGGCCAAGCTTCACCGCTTCGCCCGATATCACTACCTGTTTCTGCTATATCTCTTCCATGCTAGTCACCTGTCGGCTTATCCTGCTCTGTATGTCTGGCATTTTGACTCCAGGGACGCTCTGTGCGGGGCGCTGCGCGGGCGAGGTGGCACACGGCTGGGCGCGCTGGTGCTCAGCGGCAACCGGGGCCTAGGGGACGCCGAGGCGGAGGCGCTGGGGGAGGCGCTGGGTGGCGGGGGGCAGCCTGGGGAGGAGCGGGCGGAGGGCCAGGGGGGGCAGGGCGAAGGGGAGGTGCTGCCGGCGCTGACGCACCTGGACCTGCAGGCTACCAGGGTAGGAAGGGGTCGGTGGGCTGGGGCGTACGTTTGGAGTCAGTGTATGTCATCAAGTGCCGCGCGCTTTGTTGCAAAGGAGCAAGCGCACCGACAGACATGCCTGTTGCACAATCTTGGTGGTTCAGGGTGGTCAGTAGGACACCAAACGAGGAACGAAGCTGTGCACAGCAGCATGGCCTGAACCTCGTGCATACTTCACTTCGCCACGCAGGCCGGCGCCCGGGCTGTGGAGGCCCTCTCCCGCGCCCCCCGCCTGACCTACCTCAGCCTCACAGGCTGCCCCCTGGGGGCGCAGGGGGGCGCAGCGCTGGCGGCAAGCCTCCTGCGAGCGCCCCACATTCCTGTTGATGGTGGTGTCAGCGGCGGCGGCACGGGTGGTGGCGACAGCTGCGGCAGCTGGCACGCCCTGCGGGAGCTGTGTGTGTCGGGCGCGGGTCTGGGTCTGGAGGAGGCGCGGCAGGTCTTTGATGCGCTGGCGGCGGGAGGGGCGCCGCAGCTGCAGGTGGGTCGGGCGAGGGTCGGCGCAATCTCTGAAGATGGTCCTGGTGCCCGGTGATGGTAGGGGCTGCGGTAGTGGGGCGCGCTGCCCTCAACAGTGAGAACGAAGTTGGAAAGGGGTAAGGGCGCGGTGGGCATATGGTAACTCTCCAGATACATGCAAGTCCCATGCACCAGTCCAACCTTTGTGGGCTCATCACCTCAGACTTTCTGTCCGACCCCTACCTCTGCTCCGGCTCCTGCCCCTGCCCCCCAGAGCCTGGAGTGCGGCGCCAACCCCGCCGCCCAGGACGACTCCTTCCCCGGCCTGCTGGAGGGCCTGCGGGGCAGCCGCCCGGGCCTGGCCGTGTACTGGCGCTCGGGGGACGACCCCGAGGGCGGACCGCTCGCAGCGTAGCGTGGGCGGTACGAGACCCGGTGTGGCAGACCCGAGAGATGCGACGAGGCGGTCCTCACGCAGCGGTACGCAAGGGTGTGTCTACACTCTACGGGATTGGGCCCGGTGTGGGCAGAGCCAGGAAGGTCCGTTGGATGCGAAGCAGTGGCTGGGGCGGCCTGCGCGCAGCGTGCGTCTTGTGGGGCGTGTGTGGTGGATGGACTCTGGTGCGTTGTGTTGTGACACGTGGCAGCTTTCCAAGGTGTACGGCAGGGGGCTGTGCTGCGCGGTACACGAATAGTGCAGACATGGTACTGAATGGGAGTGGGCTTGCGGTGTGCGACGCGGTTTGTGGATGTTGCTTGGGCCTTGGGTGTAGGGTCCAGTCCTAGGCTGGTTGAAAACCCTCGGGACTGTGTGTCGGATGGCAAGCAACCTGGCGTTAAGATGTGTAGGTACAAGCATTGGATGGGCGGCGTCGCACTTGGGGCGGCGGCTGCGTCCTGGCTACCGCATGTTA
>VFQN01004919.1_pt1 | contig 16988 bp, 29 predicted proteins | sample 3512371 | NCBI WGS metagenome assembly VFQN01 (sample SAMN10412370, study PRJNA504923) | tailings metagenome | isolation source: Replicate 2 from Balatoc abandoned mine | place: Philippines: Itogon, Benguet | collected 2017-08-28 | reverse complement strand
TCCCCCTGGCCCCGGGGGGCCCCCCCCCCCGGCGGGGTGCGCCCGGGGGGGCGCCGGGGGGGGGGGGGGGGGGGTTTTTTCGGGGGGGGGGGGGGGGGGGGGGGAGGGCTACGGGAGGTTCGATGGTGCGAAGCGCTGGGTTTTGGTTCAAGGCGCAAGAGGTCGGGGCAACCCTGGTACTCAATAGGAAGCTGGAGGACGTCTTCGCGGTGGGTCTGAGGGGGTGGGATGGGGCCCGATTTGGGGCTAGGCAGTGGATGGGGATAGACAGCACCTGCTGCGCACGGTCTTGCCAGTGTGCAGTGCCAGGGCACGGACTGTCTGCGGGTAGAGTGTAGTGCCACTTTGGAGTTTTCGAGGTGAGGGGTAGTACAGTGCGACCCAGGTGAGTAGCGGCGACCCAGGTGTGTGCCAAGTTGTGTGCTGGTCATCGGTTTGCGCCGGTTTGGTGCTTTGGATCCTCCCCCTATGAACCATCGCACTGCTGAGCCATCTACCCTCAATCCTGAATATGCCTTGCGCCCTTGGAACGGCAGTGGTGAACGGGGGCCACCCCACGTGCCCGCCCTGTGCTACGCAGCTGAAGCACCCCTACCTTCCGATCTCCTTTGAGCGCATTATGGAGCGAAGCGATAGCGTGTTCCTGTTCCGCTCCAAGATCAATGGCATGGAGCTCAAGGGACAGATGACCTACCTGCAGATGCCCACCGGGCCGCCAGGAGGTATGTTTGCAGGCTTTGCATGCGGGTTTGGCATGGTAGGAAGCAGTACAGCGCTACAGCCCTAGGGCCAGTCCCTCAATTCTAAAATTACAACGAGAGGAGGACCACCTGCCACAAACCACCGGGCCGCCTTTGTACCGGGAAGACGGCAGTGCAGAAGGCGTTGCTCAGGCGGCGTTTGCCCGCCGGCGACTGGTCGGCAGCTTTGCACGTTGCCCAGGAAACCACTCTACTGCTCCGCTGACCACGCACCTATCCCGTTACCCTCGCACACCTATCCCGTTACCCACGCACACCTATCCCGTTACCCGCGCCCGCCACAGACCCCCACTGCGCACACATGCCGTCCCCCGACCTCGACATCCTCCACACCCTGGGCACGAGCGGGGGTCTGGCCACCATCCCCTCAGCTAGCGCCCCCTCGAGTGTCACATCGAGCGGCGCAGCCCTGGCTTGTGCTCTGGCCTCCGCGGGCGCGGGCGGAGCAGCAGCAGCAGCAGCGGTAGGGGGCGGCGGGGCGGCGCTGTCCCGCAACCCCATGGCTGCTCTGTATAGCAGGCTCGGGTCGCTTCAGGAGGAGGATCGCTCGGCCGGCGGGAGCTTCACGAGTGTGGCGGGGGAGGCGGCGGACGTTGTGCACAGGCTGCGGCAGCAGCCTTCGCCGGCGCAGGTGGGTGGGCAACAGCGGCAGTTGCCAAGCGTGGGGTGAAAGGCTCCCATCCATGCGGGTGGTACGGTGTGCGGTGTGGCGGGGGGCCGGGTAGCACAAGTCATGGCCCCGTAACAGCCCCACGGCTCATAGCTAGTACATCTCCCTTTCCCACCTTGTGTTAAACCCTAAATCTTGCCGTTGCTCCTCCACCGCCCCACAGTCGCGCGCCAGCAGCAGCAGGCCCTCCCGCACCCCCTCAGCTTCTCAGAGCTTCACGACGCCCAAGGGCGCAACCGCCCAACCCATAACCGCAACCGCCACGCTCGCGTCCTGCCCCTACGACGGCTCCCAGCCCCGCTCACGTGCTGCCCCCGGGTGCCCCCACCTGGCCTCCAACACACCCCCGGAGCCCGGGCAGCAGCACCACCACCAGCAGCACCAGCATGCGACACCCGCCACGGGAGCCGAGGCCTTGGCGGCGCTGCTTATGCAGCAGCAGCTTCCGGCAGCTCGCACGCGGACTTCGGAGCCTGGGGAGGCGTGCGCTGCCTCCCCTGCTCCCCTGGGGGAGCACGTGGCGGCCGGGGGCACGGGGCGGGCGGCGGGGGCCTTCCCGTCTCAGGGGCTGTGTGCGGGGTGTGGCCTGGGGGCGGGGCAGGGGAGCACGGGGGCCGGGACCCTGCACACGGGGTCTCGGAGGTCCAGCAGCAGCGGTGGAATGCTGACACGCCCGCACAGGTGGGTGCAGGAAGCGGTGATTGAGGTGGGTTGTGTGGGAGCCGTGGCAGCATGTGCTGCTTGCAGGTGTCTTAAGGCGGACGGACGGACGGATGGCCTTACAGCAAGAGGCGCTTTGCAGGGTAGTACACAGCGCAATGCCGCCTGTGTGCTTGTAGGCCATGTGTGCTTGTAGGCCATGTTAGCTTTGCCGCGGATTCAAAGGGTGCACACTCGCTCCACCTCGGCTTTGTTCTTACCGCTAAGCTGCAGCTCCCAGCTACACCCCACGCACACCGCATTAAACGCCCCTGTACTTCACACGCAGGGGCTTGCGGCTCAACCCCGGGGAGCACCTGCAGCCCGTGCTGCTGTTCCTGGGGAGCCCTCGCGTGGGCAGCATCGGAGAGATGCGGGTGGGTGCCGACCCGCGGGTCTGCCCCGTAACGAAAGTCCAAATGTCCAACCGCCGGGCACAACGCTGCAACAGAGCGCAACGTGTGCAAATCCCTCCTTGTCGCATCCGTTCAGCCTGCCCCCTGGGGCCTAGGCTAGCCCCGGTCCAGTTGGCGTCTCGTTTGCTGGCGTTTGCCTGCGTTAGTGCCTGGGCTATAGTGCTCTGTAAAGGAGTTTGATTGAACGTGGCGTCAAGTTGTCGCTCGATATGCGCTGACCGTTGGCGGTTGCAACCGTCATCGCAGGCGTGCGGTCTGTACGTGTCCGATCTGCCGCTGTTCGACAACAGTCGCGAGATGTTGCTCATGGCGGAGCAGCGGGCGGCGGAGGCGGCGCTAAAGGACACCTTCGAGCGACTCAGCGCGCAGCTGGAGGTGGGCATGCCGGGTGCTGTGTGTTAGCCGTGTCTTAATGGTCCATGGTGCTCATAGAGGAGCACAGGGCAGCGTAGGCGGTGCTCTAAGGGCACCTTCGGGCGCCTCAGTGCACAGATTGGGGTAGACAATCATTGGTGCTGTGTGTTGGCGGCACGTGGCGAGTATGAGGTGAGGCTGTGGCGGCACATGACCACCCAGGCGCCGCAATAATCAGGTCTCAACACATACCGGTACGCAGCTCCACAGGCCTTACCTGTTGCTTACCAGCTCATCGGTTACCCCCGCAGGACGAGCGCCGGCGAAGCGAGCAGCTGCTGTACCAGATGATCCCGCACTTCATTGCGGACCAGCTGCGCAGGGGAGAGCGCACAACCGCCGAGACCTACCCGGAGGTGCGTGCGTGCGCATGTACATACGAGTACGTCCAACAACGGCAGGGCTTTTACAATCGTGGGCACGCACCGTAGCCTTAGGCACCTCCTGTAACCAGGAATGCGTAGGTGCGAACTTGCATGGCCGCTTGCTGTGCATCCACCGTGCGCTTCTGGTCAGGGTGGAAGAACCGTGTGGCGTGGGTAAGCGGCCGTCCCAGGTCCGGCCGCGGCCTGTGACAGACTGTGCACACTGTCAGCTGCAACCGTGCAAAATGGCTTCCCAAATGCCGATACCAGCCCTGCTGACCCTCCTCCGGCCCCGCCCGCTCCTGCTGCTCCCACGTGCAGGCCACCATCTTGTTCTCAGGTGCGTGGGTTAGCAACCAGCTGCTGCAAACCTAGCCGCCTAAACGCACAGTGCCGGCGTTCTTCCTGCCTCTTGCTTGCTGCACTATCCATCAACTGCACGACATCTACGCCTGGCCCCCCCATATGCCTTGCATCTAAGTATTGCAGCAACGTTAAGTCCACGCCTTTGCCGTGTCACCATCCCGACACGGTTAAGTCCTTGCAAACCCGCATGCCATCTCGACATAGGATGACGGCCCCGGCGTGCAACTCTCATGCGGAGACGTCGCGGGCTATACGTCCCAAAGCACACGTTCAATGCTGTTAATTGCGAATCCCTTGGCGCCTCGGACATTCGCAGACATTGTGGGCTTCACCACCATCTCCGCGGGCTCCACGCCCATGGAGGTGTGCACCATGCTGGACGAGCTGTGTGAGTGGGACTGGGGGTGCAGAAGGGCGGTGGGTTAGTTGCACCTGCGCTAATACACATGCATCACCTACCACCGCCACGCCGCCCATGGAGGTGTGCACCATGCTGGACGAGCTGGGTGAATGGGACTGGGGGTGCAGAAGGGCTGTGGATTAAGTGCACCTGCGCTAACACACATGCATCACGTACCACCACCACCACACCCATGGGGGTCCGTGTGCACCACGCTGGGCGAGCTGCGTGAGTGGGATGAGGGAAGGAGGGCTGTGGGTTAGGTACGTGCGCGCTATTATTGGATGAAACGCAATGGCGGTGGAGGTGCCGTAAGGCGGCGCGGGGGTGCTGTGGAGGTGGCCACTCAGCTCTGTGCGCAACGGTGTGTCCTCAAAGTGCAGAAGCTTGCCCTGTGCTCACTTGTGTGTCAACTTGCTCGTGCTCACTTGCATGCATGCCTCACAGACAATGAGTTCGACGCCCTCATCGACAAGTACCCGCAAGTGTACAAGGTGGGGGCGTGCAAGAGGCTGCAAAATCTCTCATGGGATACTAATGCTGAACCGGCAGCGTGACTAGCATAGCGGCAGGCTGACCACCTACGTGCGCAGGCCCCGGGTAGCGCCTGCTCTATACCGCGCTAACGTATATGCCTCGAGCCCTTTATTTGCCCTGCATAACTTTCTTCTCCTCCTTTCCTGTGCTTGCAGGTCGAGACCATCGGAGGTGGGCGGCGCACAGCAGCAGCACCAGCAGCAGTAGCACCAGAGGGGCTGTCCATGGACTCATAACCGTGGACGGCACACTCACCACGAGCTGCGGGCCTGGTTCAGTGGTCGCCGCCGCAGGACCTTGCTGGTGCCAAGCCCTTCAGATCTAATTTGCCTAATAACAGGGTCTGCCCCTGCAATCTGTTGCGCCTAGCGGTTCCGGTTTGGACCTGGTCGCGTGTGGGCCGCAACCACTGACGTGCCCACGTTCACGCCTTCGCGCTGCTAACGACGCTTTCCGCACATCTTTCGCTTTCCTCGCTGTGCTCCTTCAACCACCTCAACCACCTACCGCCGGCCTCCACCTCCGCCGCCGTGACCCCAGATGCGTACATGGTGAGCCTCGAAGGTCCGTGGCCGTTAGTAGTTTCCCGTCGTGCAGCCCATGACTTTCTTTTCGTTCGATGCAAGTGCATACCGTACCGGTGCCCCCGTATGGTGGTCCCACAAGCTAACAGCAGCACCGTACCAACGGAAAACTCGCACTTGAGGTTGTGTAGTCTCCGTATCAGAGTTCCAGGAAGCCACAAACCCTCCTTGCTCCATCGTGTCTTCCTTTCGCTGTCCCGCCACTCCTGCTCTGTCCCCCAGCTGGTGGCCAACGTCACAGAGCCCTGCCCCAACCACGTGGACATGGTGCTGGACTTTGCGCTGGACATGCACCGAGTGTGCAGGTGGGCGGGTGCTGCTCATGCTGCATGTGTCTTAGCTCGTTAATACACGCGATACGCAAAGTGTGTCCCAACCACGTGGACATGGTGCTGGACTTCGCGCTGGACATGCACCGAGTGTGCAGGTGCGTGGGTGCTCCTGGTGCTGCGTGCGTCTTAGCTCGTGTATACACGCGGTGCACAAAGCTTGCCTGAACCACGTGGACATGGTGCTGGACTTTGCGCTAGACGTGCACCGAGTGTGCAGGTGCGTGGGTACCTCGTTCCCGGGTTCCGCGTGTCCCAGGTCGTTAATACACGTGGTGCACGTGCATACCCTGCGCGGCACGCACATGTGGTCCCCGTTGGGCTCTGCATTTGCGAGCTACGGTCACGGTTACAGTCGCAGTTACAGTTGCTAGCGCCGGTGTCCTCTGCACGTGGCCGAAGGTCACACGGCACTCCCGCTGTATCCCTCCGTCCGCTATATCCCTCCGTCCGCTATATCCCTCCGTCCGCTATATCCCTCCGTCCGCGGCCACGGCAAGCACCCTTGCGTCACGCACGAGCCGTGTCCACTTGTCCCTTCTAACCCACGCCCCTACCCTGAACCCGCATCAAGACCAACCAGGGTGTGCCCTACGGTTGATTAATCATGGTAGTTGACAGTAACACCACTATTGACAGGAACCCCACAGCTGACAGGAACACCCCTGTTTTTCCACCTTGTCCTTCGCAGCCGCGTCAAGACCAACCAGGGCGTGCCCATCCAAATCCGCGTGGGCATACACACCGGTTCGGTGGTGGGCGGCGTGGTGGGCCGCCGCATGCCGCGGTTCCACCTCTTCGGCGACGCAGGTGGGACGAAAGTCCTTGGCATGCATGCCTAGCCGCTATTTCAGTGGCTGGTCGTAGTCATGTGCGGTCATGTGAGGTGTGCAACGGCATGTGAGGTGTGCAACGGCATGTGAGGTGTGCAACGGCAGTCATGTGCGGTCATGTGTGGTAGTCATGTGAGGTGTGCAACGGCAGTCTTGGTATTCAGCATTTTTCCTCCATGGACCGTAAGGCTGTGAGCCATCGGCTTTGTTGTCGGGGGTGCAAGTACACGTGCATGTCCGTTTACTGACCACCATGCCCTGCGCTCCCCAATCTTCCCTGGCCCCCGTTCCCTCACCCTCCCTGGCCCCATTCGGCGCCCCATGCCGGCCGTGGTGGCTGCTCCCATGCGCGTTCCTCAACGGACGACCCACAGTTAACACGTAAGTGCACGTAGACCGAGTGCCGTAGGCTTGGCGAGCTAAGCCTCATGCCTTCTCCGAGCACAACCCCAGCGTTGTTGACGCGTGCACATGGCTGAGGTCGTTTAGGCGATGCTAAGCATCCCACCTGCTGAGGCCAAGCGTACCGATCACGGCAACTACACGCGCAACCTGGATCCGTTCCCGGCTGTGAGACTAGTTAATCCACACTCCTAGGCTAATTCAAATGCCGCATGCCTCATGACCCACTGCTGATGTCAAGCGTACCGGTATCCGTAGGCAAGCACACCCGCATAGCATCCCATGGCGTGTCCGAATCCGTCTCCGGCTGTGACACATGTTAAGCCACACTCAGGGCTAAGACACATGCCCCATGCCCACCGCAGTGCCTCTCGCATGGAGTCCCACGGCGTTCCAGGATCAGTGCACATCAGCGGGGCGTCGCGCGCGCTCATCAAGGTGAGAAGCTATCAGATAGCGGACGTGATGTCTGTGCCTGTACCGCCTATTGTTCGCAGGTTGTGCTACCGTGCATTGCGCTGGGTGGCGCGCGCGCGCTTACAGGACAGGCGTACTTCCACCACAGCCCGGAGTGGGATCTCTGTAGCCCGGGCTGGGCTCTGATGTACATTCATACGGCATGCACGCGGCACATTGTCACGACTGGCTGACCGTGTTTCGCTACCTCCACGTGTCGCATGGCCCGCCTTCAGAATCCGCACAAGTACCTGATCACGGAGCGGGGGGAGATCTCCGTCAAGGGCAAGGGGCTGATGGAGGTGAGGGCCATCCATCGGGTGTTAACCCGTCATTAAACAATTGGAGGATGCGATGTGTGATGCCGTCGTGCGCGTCACATCGTGTGTATTAGCGGCCAAGACACACCTCAACAATGGCTGATTTCTGTCAGGGGCCAGGGGACCAAGGAGGTGAGGGCCACTTGCACTTGCGGAGGCGTACCTTTCGCGGCAACCGGTTTACACAAAGGGTAGTGCTCAACCTCAACCCTCACCCGCCTCCGCCCCACAGACCTTCCTGGTGTCCCGCCGGGACGCCCCCAGCGCCGCCCACCTGTGCTCGCTGCTGGTCACCTCCGGCGTCGCCGACAGCAACCACGCCGCCGCCGCTGCCGCCGCCGCCGCCGCAGCCATCACCGCCGATTCCACCCAGGCGCACAAACCCAACGCCGTTCCCGCATCCTCCCGCTCCACCTCCGCCGCCGGCTCCGCACTTGCCGTACGTGCCGTTCACACGCGGTCCGGGTCCATCTCCACCGGCGCGTCGGCGATCGCTGCCGTACTGCGTGCACACAGCACGTGCCCAAGCCCGCTTGCCCCGGGCAGCCCGCGGTCGTACAGCAGCCCGCGGCTGAGGTTGATCAGCGAGCCGCGGACCGCGGCGGGGCTGCCGTACGGCGGTGACGGTGACGTACGGCAGGACCCCGAGAGCCGTACGGCGCCCGTAGTGATGCAGGCGGCGTACGGGGACGAGGGTCTGGGGCAGGCGGGCGGCGTGGGTGTGGGGGATGTGCATGAGAAGGGGAAGAAGGCGAGCGTTGAGTGTGCGGAGGTGTCTTTTAATGGGCTCTTTGGCATATCCGCGCAGCTGGATAATCGCGAGGGGGACGGCGTAAGCGGCTTGCTCGAGGTGACCGAGGAGGTGCCCTTGCCGGCGCGGGTGCAGGACGTGCGGCGACTGAACCGGAGCCACAGCGAGTACACCCTAGAGGCGGCGGGGCAGCGGGAGGAGTCGATGACCAGCATTGCAGCAGGCGGCGGCGAGGGGGAGAGCACGGATGGGTCAGTGAGTGCAGCAGGGGGCGAGGGGGGCATGGGGCCGGGCTCGGGAGGAGGGCCGGCTGGTCTCTTGTCTTGGCCCGCCGGCGGGGCGTCGCTGCTACGGCAGGCTGCGGGCCCGCTCGCGGTGCCGTACGAAGGGCACGTGACGAGTACGACAGCGCCGATTGGGCTGCCGTACGGCAGCGGGGATGCGTCGCCGCTGGCGGGCGCGGCGGCGGCGGCGGTGGTAGCCCGTGTACTGGGCAGCGGTGGCCAGGAGGCACAGCGGCAGAGGGAGGTGGGCGGGTTGTTCCCGCAGGGCACGATGCGCCCGGTTACGGGTACGGCGGATGGCGAGCGGTCCACGTACGGCTTATCGGTGGAGGAGGCTGTACGGCGGCGGATCATCCGGCCCGTACGGCGGCGGCGTGCGCCCAGCTTCGTGCTGTACCCGCCCAAGCCGGCCAGCACCGCACACGTGGGTTGGTGGCACGGCAGGAGACCATGAGCCCCATGGGGCCGCAGCATTGGACGTGCCTCCTGCCGTGCTGTTGTGTGCACTGTTCATTACCGTAGTTCTGGTAACGTGGGTTGTGAGCGGACAAAGGGCCATGAGGCCCATCGGGCCGCGCGCAACTTTGCACAACCTGCTGGCCGTGTTGTTGCGTGCACCACTTATTGCGTGCACCACTCGTTAACACACAGTGTCCTCTCTGTCAGGGTGCTGGGCCGTGGATCATGGCCCATTGTACCGTATGGCTGTCTCGTGCACACGCCTACGACAACCGGACGGGATGCCAAGGCAGCACGTGAACGTGTCTCCCGCCGCTCCGCGTGTCCCGTGCGTTCGTTTCCCGCAGGTGGACCTCGGTGCATTCGAGGAGGAGCTCTCGCGCGCCCTCAACTCCGCCACCCCGCACCTGCAGCGCGCGCTGGCAGGCCTGCGGGGCGCATCGCCGCCCCCGCACTCGCACCCGCCGCCCCACCAGCACCTCGGCTCCTCAATCGCACAGCAGCTGCTGTGGATGGGCGAGGGCGGCGCTGGTGCAGGGGGTGCAGCGGCCATGGGCGCGGCCACGAACAGTGTGGGCGTGCCTGGGGTGCACGCGCGGCGGCTGCGGCCGGCTGTGGCCAGCGGGCCCCTCGAGCGGAGGGAGGACCAGGAGGAGGATGGGCACGTGGCAGACGCGCCGCATGCACCGGTCTCGTGGTGGGTTGGGTGCGCGTGGAGTGGTGGTGGGCTGGGTGTGCGGGACGGGTGGTGGATGCCGGAACGCGTGGGTGAGGGCGGCAGCACGGCACGTGTGCAGGAGGCACGCTGCGTGCGGTCGCTGCCGTTGCGAGCGGAAGGCCGGCACGTCGCTCGCATGGTGCTCTTGACGATGGCATGTGGGGTCCCGGCACACGCGAACCTTCTTAACCCACACCAACATGTTTCCGCTGTCCAACACCGACTTGGTTTCCGATTATACTACTGACTTGCAGGTACGGCGACCCCAACGGTGCCGGCGGCGCCCTTGCGCACGCGCTCCGCGCCGCCGGCATGAGTCAGGCCGGCAGCGGCGCCGCCACGTCGTACGTCCGTACCGCCAACCGCCTGCCGCCAACCGAACAAGCCGTAGACGACGGCAGCGCGGAGGGGCTGGCGGGGTGGCTGTTGGGCACCGGCGGCGGCGGCGGCGGCATGAGGACGGCGGTGGTGCCGTCGACGACGTCACTGGGGGACGCTGACGTGGTGGCGGCGGCGGCGGCGGCTCTTAACGATCTGGGCCACTTTGATGTACGGCACAGGATGACGCGGCGCGGCCAGGGAGGGTACGACGACGGGTACGATGCGGAGGGGTTGGGCGAGGAGGATGAGGTGGATGAGGGTGAGGATGAGGACGGGGAGTATGACCAGTACTTTGACGTTGGCGCCTGAGCCTGGCCTGCCTGCCTGTGGACAGCGGGTGGCACGTTGGGGGTGTGGTGGTGGAGCAGCGTTGGGAATCTGGTCATGGTATGTGAGAAGTGAGTGCGGCAGCCGACAGGGCGTAGCCAATGTTGCTGTCGTGTGGCGCTCGCTTGCGCAATTAAACGCAGTTGAACTCGGCAGCGGAACCCGGTAGTGAACGTGTCATGGGTCAAAGGGGCATGCATGGGCTGGCTTTCCCCTGTTCGTGACGCTCTGACAAACAAGGTGTCGTACGTCTTTGCATGCGCGCTCGTGTATCTGTATCTCTCGTGGGTTGCGTGCGGTTTTAGTGCCAGTGCGCATCCAGTGTGCGCTTGCCCGCCGGCTGGGCTGCTGCTGTAGGGTGACGGCCATTCGCACCTAGGCGGGGCTCACATGGTTGCGCAAGGTAGGCGCGCCTGTAGCGCTAGCAAGCCGGATGCGTGAAACAGGGGACCCAGCCTCGAAAGCTCGCTATTCTGTTCACCGACGTGAACGTGTGCGGACGTCCGGTCAATAAAAGTTTGCAATGTTCGTGCTCGTGTGCCGCGTGTGGTCGTTGGAAGTGTTGCGCTTGCTGTTGCTGCGAACGGCAACGTCCTGTCGGTTAGTGCTCCCAAGCCTGTTGCCATGCATGCACATAGTGGCACACGGCGGTGGGAAGGCAGGACGACAGGGAAGCATCCTGTCAAAACACTCTGCATGGATTATCGGCCCGTTGTACAGACGGTTGGTGCGGCACCGTTAGCTCTGTGGTGACGGTGACGTAAAGAAGGGCCACGTCAGGGGTGGGCGGAATGGCCACGTGAAGGGGGGCGTCAGGGCATTGTGGGAGCGCTGGCTGGTTGCGAGCTGCGCTTGCGGTGGGATCCGGCCCTCAACAAACTGCAAAGTAGCTCGTTTGTGTGCGTTGTGCCATCGACTGTGGATGCGGGTTTGCGTGCAATCCCTCTTCATCCCTGTGCATGAGTCGGCTAGCAGCAGGCACGCTGTGCAGTGCTGGTGGGCGTGGGGTGGGTTGGGGCGTGGACGTCGTGTGCCATTCCTACAGACAGCCAAGGGCGGAGGCGCGCGTTGGAGAGGACTCTGGTCGCTTTTGCGGAGGGCACTTCCACGTTGGTCCCAGAATGCGCACAGTTTTCACACGGAGGAGGCTTGGGGTCCCGGAGGGGGCCATGCTGCTTGCTGTCCACAATAAGCACCGGTACCCATGTCAGGGTACCGGCAATAATGCTATCTAAGGGGGTCTTTATTGCTATAGATTGCCAGGGTGGAGGTTTTCGTACCACCCAGTTGGCACATACATCCCTAATTGCTCCTGGACAGCTACGGTACAGGATCGTGGAGGACGGGACGCGCCTGTTGTTGCTGTGCACGTGCTGATGTTACGCCCGGACCGTACCGGCGTCGACTTGCCCTGCAGTACTCGAGTGGAATAACCCCGTTGCGTGCGTGCATGCATCAGGCTGTTGCTGCTGTGGATTGAGGGATTGAGGCGGATGGTCACGGCGGGACGCTTGTGCGTGTGTGTGACCTCACATGCCACACTGCGCCTTAACTGGTGATGCCGTATGCCTTGCCGTGGGCCCTACGGCTCATGTGGGTGCCCCACGCACCCCATGTAATAAGTTGCTGACTTTTTTTTTCTTCGTGAGAAGGTTACAGGGGCTGCTGACTGACTGACTGACTGACTGACTGACTGACTGACTGACTGGCAAGCCGCTGCACCGCTTGCCGTCGGGAAGGTTGTCCACTCGGAGCAGGAGTACAGCAGCGGACTGACCCCCTGCGGCACTACACAGTACGTTCCGGACCTCAAGGGAGACGGGGACATGCTCATGACTGCTGCGGCTCCCCCGACTTATCCCCGACCCTGCACACACGTCAGCTGACATCCAACTTGGTGCTTGGCACGGCACCTCCTCCCCTTACTTTGTTGACATCCGCTCCGCACTTTCGTTCCGCCGTGCTCCGCCCCTGACAGCCATCCCCTCCACTAAACAAGCTTCCCACCGCAGCCGCTCCATATGATGTGTTACAGCATGTGTCCCCCCCTGCCGTTTGCCACACCCATGCTTTTCACCGGTACCGTTGTACCCCGGCCCCCGGACCGCTGCCACCTTGCCTGCCCTGTACTTTACAGCCACCCGCGGCTTCACAGGTGCAGCATTAGAGGACACAGCAGCCCACTACTACTGAGCACTCACGCCTGGCGCTTCCCCGTTGAGGCGCTCAAGGCTCAACTGTGTGCCCCCAGGCATCTTTGCACCGGGGGTGGAGGGAGCAGATCGCTCCCGCCCTTCCACCAAATGTGTTTCCTCTGTTAGCGCCTCCCACGTACGAACTTCTTCGGGTTTATATGGGTTTGGGCTGGCGCGGTCGCGGCCGACGTAGTTATAACCTTTCGTTCCGCGGGATACTACTGCAAAGGGGAGCTGCTTCGCTTACTTAAAGTTAAAGCAAACGTTTGTGCGGGCACGCCTGGTAAAGCGCGACGGCATGTACGGCTTGTCCGTCTGGGCGGGGAGTGCAAGCTGGCATGGCGGGGGCCAAACTCTGGGACGCACAGGCACGTAAACTGGCTTTGCTTCTCTGCCAGTCATGCATGTGTTGTACGCAAGGCAGTCGCGGCGCATCTTTACACAGGAAGGCCAGATGGACATGGCGTTGGAGCTGTACTTAGGGGTACTTATGGGACGAGGGCATCACTGCTAATCCAGAACAACTGTGACAGGACTCTTAGGTCCGCATAGAAGGCTGCGCCACGCTCCCGCCTCTGCCTGATTTTGGCATAGTAAACGCGCAGAGCAGCCATGATTGGCATTATTAATGACGCGGTTCGCGCATACATTATTGATACCTTCGGAACCGATGTCTGGGAGGCATGCGTCGCCAAGGGTGGACCGGCCTGCGAGTATGCATATGTTAGCGCATGCCCCTACTCCGACGAGTCCACCTACAAGTAAGCCGGACTAACTGGATGACCCTGTTTCCCCCGGGGTCTGGAAGGATAACTGCGGCTTGTGCCTGCGTAGTATGGCCTCACCGGGCGGGCGCGGGGACACCCGGTCGTTAGACATGCCCCAGCACCAAGGTCAACTCAGGGGGCACAGCGTGCTCATCTGCCTGCGCCCTAGCGCATAAACGAACACAGCCTGTGCACACCTATAGGACCGTGCTCCTGCTATCTGCGCTGCTGTCAGCTCTTGCTTATACAAATACTTGCAGGACTCTGGGTGCCTTGGCGGAAATCCAGGACATGGACCTGGAGGACGTACTCGAGGACGCGGGGTGGGTCCCCTTGGGGATGCTGGCTGTTGGTGGTTGAACCGTTTGACCGTTGGCTACAGTTAACGGGCAGCGGGGTTGGTAGGCAGCGGGGCTGGTGGGCAGCAGGGGGGTAGGTGGAAAGCCTGGTGCACCGGTCCCCCCCGGCGCTAAGTACGAGGGCCGGCTTGGATGGAGACCGCGGAAAGCACCACACGGCAGGTCCTAAGGCTGGCTCCCTGTCTTTGTGCTCCCTGTCAATTCGGCCTACCTTTGTTTTTTTACTGAAAGGGCCTGAGGGGGTTATGGTAGGCAGCTACCCACGTGCATGGAACGACGGGTGCACTGCGTTGCTGTGTGACACGCTGTGGTGCAACCGCACCGTGTGGCTATGACTGAGGCTACACCTGGGAACACCGTGACGTGGGTACACCGGGAACGGGAGACCGGGCATGCGCCCTCCCTGTTAGACCTGCAGACATAGCGCGAATGGGCAGCCGTATCCTTGTCCGTCCCACCCGCGCCGGCCACGCCCTGCCTTTGCTGAATGTTTAGCTGTACTGAACTGCCCGCCCTGTCTGGTCCGCCACCCCCGTTGTGCACTACAGGTACTACTTCAACAGCGTCTACATCCAGGGCAAGGTGCGCGACCTTGGTAAAATTAATTTATTACCTATTATTTATTTATTTTGATGATTTATTATGCACCGCAGCTTATACTTCAACAGCGTCTACATCCAGGACAAGGTGCGTGCAGCAGATAGGCTTCTGGGCTCAGACCTTCGTACCAGCGAACGCATCGTCTGTAGCACGAGCCTGTCATTGGGCCTCTGGGCTAGGAGCTTCGCACTGGGAATATAGGAGAGGGAGGGATGCCAAGTAGCGATGCTCGTTCGGGGGCGGGAACATCCGGGCAGGGCGTTTCGCACCACTGCCCCATACCAGGGGTCGAGGCCAACAGCGGGTAGTTGAGTTCGTTGGGTTCGGGTAGGTGCGTTGGTGCCGGCGCCCCAGCGCCTTCACGCACCTCTCGTCTCTACGCCCAACAGGGGCACCTCCGTCCCGCAGCTGCACATTTGCTACCCCATGCCCCTCAACGCTCAATCCACACAGCCTCTAACCCACACAGCGGTACGACCAGCGGCTGAACAGCATGGGCGGGACACCCCGTGCCCCTCGTAACCCACACTGCGTGCTAACCCACGCACACGGCCGTTAACCCACAGGGCTACGACAAGCTGCTCAACAGCATGGGCGGGACACCCCGTGCCCCTCGTAACCCACACTGCGTGCTAACCCACGCACACGGCCGTTAACCCACAGGGCTACGACAAGCTGCTCAACAGCATGGGCGGGACACCCCGTGCCCCTCGTAACCCACACTGCGTGCTAACCCACGCACACGGCCGTTAACCCACAGGGCTACGACAAGCTGCTCAACAGCATGGGCGGGACACCCCGTGCCCCTCGTAACCCACACTGCGTGCTAACCCACGCACGCGGCCGTTAACCCACAGGGCTACGACAAGCTGCTCAACAGCATGGGCGGAAACCTGGTGGAGTTCCTGCAGGTGAGCGTGTTGGCGTGGGCACGCGGACACTGACCAGAGCGCATCGGTGCATGCAATTGGGACAGCGATGACTACGGTACGAACCATACCATGGCGCCCCCTGCTTGCTTGGTGCCTGCCTCCCAACCGGCCCCGCGCTGACAGGCGAGCATGTTGCCCACGTCACGCCGTGGCAGCCAAGCAGCCTTTGTGCGTGCCCGGTGTGTCCAACTCTTCGTGGCGTTGCCATACCCTACTCAACCTGTTCGCATGGAAAGGCCGCACCTCACCATGTCCGTCGTTGCTGCGTGTTGCTGCCTTTGATGCTCGCCACCCGCAGAACCTCAACTTCTTCCACCTGCACCTGTCGCTCGGGTTCAAGGAGATGTCCCCGCCGGCCTTCAGCGTAGACGAGGCAAGCCCGGGGCGCCTCGGAGCAGTGTTCTTGTACATCTAAGAAAAGTTGTTTACTCTCGTTTGTCCATGACGTGTGTGTATTAACCGCCAAGGACCGAGGCTTGGACCTGGGGCTGGGGCTGGGATCTGGATGTTAGGGCAGGGCTTGGCTAGCGGGGCGGCTGGGGTTGGGGTCGAGCTGCATGCCCTTCCCCTGACCGCGCCCCCTCCTCCTTCAGGTTTCTGGTTGGTGTCGTACTACTGACCACGTCGATCTACACACATCGTCTTCCACATGGATTCTCACCGGTACCACCAAACCGCCCCTCCTCCCCCTTCAACAGGTGACCCCGGAGTCTCTCATCTTCCACTACTATTCCAAGCGCCCCGGCCTGACGCGATTCTGTGTGGGGCTCATTCGCGGAGCCGCCGTGAAGATGTACAACACGCCGGTGGAGATTGAGATCCTGGAGCGCAAGGGCGACGAGCGGCTGGACGAGCGGCCCGTGGGTCGGGGTGGCGGGACCACGCGTGTCACTTTCAGCCGTCGTGTCTCCTATACGCCATTTTCAATATGGGAGAGAGCCGTTTCCAACTTTTTCGTAAGCGAACATTTGAGTGAAGTCCCACGCGGGGAGACCTTGCGGTACGTCGCCAGGTCCCCTGCTGCCTCAGCCGGGCCGGGCTTTGCTTACCCCAGCAACCTTATCGACTGCGAATGATGTGCACTTCACTGTCGAATCCCCCACCGCAGAGTGCGGCTGGCGCAGGGGTTTCGGAGCCTGGCGACATCAGCATCCCCCAGACGGTGGTGGCGGATCACGACGTGCTGCTGGTGCGCTTCCCTCCGCAGAACAGCGTGCTGCAGCAGTACAGCACGGCAGCAACGTGCAGGTGTGTATTGAGCGGCGGGGACAGCCTACAAGTGAGGGGGTACTCAGCAAGGGCCTGGCGGTGGTGCAGCGGAAAAGGGGCAGCCGGCTCCGGTGGAACATCGCGGCAACCACGCAGGCACAGGAGCTTCGGGTGGCACCTGCTACAGGGGGCCATGCCTTGGAGCGGATCGCCCTCGTCCGCCGCGTTGGCACTCGCATTCTCCTCGTGCCTGCAGGCCGGTCCTGAATCCCACTGCCGCCCTATTGCAAGGTCTGCACCGCCCTGGAGGCCACACGGCACAGCCTGACACGTGACACGCCGTTCTCCTTCCCCCGTTCCCCCCTGTTGCGGCACACCCGCAGGCTGGCCCTGGACCCGACCACCCTGTTCCAGCTGTTCCCCTTCCACCTGGTGGTGGACGTGGACTGCAGGG
>VFQN01004917.1_pt1 | contig 16996 bp, 14 predicted proteins | sample 3512371 | NCBI WGS metagenome assembly VFQN01 (sample SAMN10412370, study PRJNA504923) | tailings metagenome | isolation source: Replicate 2 from Balatoc abandoned mine | place: Philippines: Itogon, Benguet | collected 2017-08-28 | reverse complement strand
TGGGGCTGGGGCGGCTGGGGCGGCTGGTGGGGACCCGGCTGGTACGGCAGCATGTGGTGGCCGGGCTGGGGCTGGTGGGGACCTCCCGGGCCGTTCTACGCCGTGCCGTATGGCGTGACCAGCGACGCGCGCCTGATGGTGAAGCCTCGCAACACCGAAGTGTACGTCGATGGGGCCCTCGCGGGCGTCGTGGACAACTACGACGGCGTGTTCCAGCGCCTCGTGCTGACGCCCGGCACGCACGAGATCACGCTGTATCTCGAGGGCTACAAGCGCTTCACGCAGAACGTCTACGTGGCGCCGGTCTCCACGGTGAAGATCCGGCATACCATGGAGCCGTTGCCCGAGGGCGCGCCTCAGGACGAGCGGCCAACGCCCCCGGTGCGGCGTGAACCCGCCACGACGACACAGGCGCCCGCGTCGCAGCCCGTGGCAGGCCCGTCGGGGCCAGGGGCCCCGACACCGTCGGCAGCGCCCGTGCTCGGCGAGGCTGGCGTGCTGGTGATTCGCGTGCAGCCGTCCGACGCCGAAATCTTCATCGACGGCGCGCGCTGGCAGACACCCGATCCGAACCGGCCGCTCGAAGTGCGGCTGCCGCCGGGGCCTGTGAAGGTCGAAGTGCGGCGTCCGGGCCATGCGCCGTTCAGCACCGAGGTCGTCATCGACGCCGGCCAGGTGACGCCGCTGAACGTCAGCCTGCCTCAGAGGGGGCAGGAACCGTGAACCCTCCCACCGCGCGACCGGGCGGCAGACGTCCTGCCTGCCGTCCGGACGTGTGACCCCGAGGCCGCTTGGCCCCGGGGCCTTCCTCATACTGAAGGTCCTTTCGATTCACGCCGGTGGGGTTTCGACCCCATCGGCGCCCCGCATTCACTCCCGGAACAGCTTCGGCGTGAACGCGGCCAGGTACCGGCGCCAGACCATCCACGTGTGCGCCCCGGGCGTCTCGACGGCTTCGTGAGCCACGCCCCGCTCGGTGAGGAACGCGCGGAACTGGCGGTTGGCCTCGATGAGGCGGTCGTCGGTGCCGCACGCGACGTACAGCAGCCGAAGCCGTTTGCCCGCTGCGGCATCGAGCGTCGGGAACATCTCCGGGAACGACGCAGCCTGGCCGAGCCCGCCCGAACTGAACGCGCCAATCCACGCGAACCGGTCGATGGCGTTCAGGCCCACGAAGAGGCTCTCGGCGCCGCCCATCGACAGCCCGGCGATCGCGCGCCGTTCGCGTCGGGCATCCGCGCGGTAGTCGCGCTCGATCGCCGGAATGACCTCGCCGAGCAGCGCGTCGCGGTATCCCTCCATGTTCTTCCGGCCCAGGCCTTCCGGCCGAGGCCCGCGCGTCACGATCTCGGGCGCGCCGTAGCCGAGCGTCATCACGACGATCATCGGGACCACCTGCCTGGCTGCGATGAGGTTGTCGAGAATGACGTGCGCCTGTCCCACTGCCGTCCAGCCACTCGCATCGTCGCTGTAGCCGTGCAGGAGGTAGAGGACGGGATACGGCTCGGCGCGGCGCTCGTCGTAGCCCGGCGGCGTGTAGACGTGGTAGTCGCGGTGGTCGCCGACGCGCGCGGACTTGTAGAAGTGCCGGTGCAGCCGTCCACGCGGCACGTCGGCGACGTCCCAGGGAACCCGGCCGTCGCCGCTGGTGGGGCCCGGCACGCGCACCATGTTCGACATGTTGAGCAGGTTGGGCGCGACCCAGGTGTTGACGGGATCGAGGGCCGTGAGACCGTCGACGTTGAACGTGTACTGGTAGATGTCGGGCGGCAACGGCGCTGTCGTCGCCGTCCACACCCCCTGCTCGTCGCGGGTCATCGACAGCCGATCGGCGCCGGCGCGGGCCACGGCCACCTCCTTCGCGTTCGGCGCGCGGAAGCGGAACGTGATGCGCCCGTCGGCGTGCACCTCAGGCGAAACGGGCGGCGGTGTCGGCGGCGTCTGTGACCAGGCGGCCGGGGCGGCCACCAGCAACGTGATCGCGAACGCCATGGCGCGCGCGTGAGTTCTGTGCGTCATCTCGACTCCCGGTGGTGAACCGCGCGCAGGATGCGGCGGTGGCCTCGGCGGGGTGCGCCCTCCGACGCGCCGCCTGGCGCGGGCAGACTGTCAGCTCGCGCCAAAGTCTAGCGCCACCACGACGGGATGGTGGTCCGATCCGTATCGGTCGTCCAGACGGCGGTGTGTGACCCGGACGCCCGGTGGCAGTCGCGCAAAGAGATGGTCCAGGCGCAGGTGTGGTCTCGCGGTGGGCCGGGCGTCCTCCTGCGTCCAGGCCGGATGGGCCGCCCGCAGCAGGCGCAACGTACCCTCGAACGGGCCGAGCCAGGTGTTGAAATCGCCACCCAGCAGGGTCGCCGACGTGTCGTCCGGAGCCAACGCCCCTGACGCCCCGGGATCGATTGCGAGCGCGGCCAGCAGAGCCTCGGTCTGGTGCGTGCGTGCGGCCCCGGAGCGGACCCACAGCCGGCGTGCCCCGGAGCGATTCTCGAGATGCACGTTCACCAGGCGGGCCGACAGCGTGCGGCCACCGGCCAGGGGCGCGCGCACGGTGGCGGCAAGGGCCACGCGGCGTTGCCGCTCCACCGGGAGTTCGATGGCCGTGGGTCGTCCCAGCGGCAGCGACGACAGGATCGCCGTGCCGCGGTCGGCGGCGTCAGCGCCTTCGGGAGCCCGGCCGCGGACTCTCACCGGCACGTAGGCGAGGTGCCAGTCGAGTTCGCGCGCCATGTCGACGATGTCGGGCGCCGACGACTCATCCGACACGTCGGCCCGGTGGTGCGCTGGCGCCGGGCCGCGGCCCCGGACGGCCTCCTGCAGCAGGAGAATCGTGGCATCGGGCGCCGTCGTGCTGCCGGTCGCGTGATGGAGACCGCGCAGCAGGCGCCGGAGGTCTCCACGCCCGTCGTGCAGGTTCCAGGTCACGACCGTCACGTGTCGCGCGTCGGCGACGACGCGGTCGGACGCGGCGAGGAGCAGGGGCGGGCCCACGCCGACGCATCGTGCATCGAGCGCCCGCTGGTGATCGGGCGGAGCCGGTCGAATCCACGTGATGGCCGCGCCGTGGGAGTCGGCGCGGCACCCCCGGGCGCCGTCGGGTGCGACGACCATGGCGACCGGAGGCGCGCATGCCGCCACCATCACCACGAGGCAGAACCACGGCACCGCCCACAGGCCGATCGGGCGCCTCGCCAGCACGCTCGACGCTCGCACGTCGCGGAGCCACATCGACGGCTCAGAGCTCCCGCGTCATCTCGATCATCGTCGGCCTGAAGCCCGCGCGGGCAAACAGACGTTGCGCCACGGCGTTGGGATGGGCCGTCCAGAGGATGACGCGCGGCATCCCCCTGGCGCGCAGCCACTCGGTGGCCGCGTCGAGCAACAGCTCGCCGGCACCGAGTCGCCGCGCATCGGGAGCCACGATGAGGTCGTGCACGAAGCCGCACGCCTCTCGCAGTTCCTTCCACGAGAAGGGCTCCACGCCCGCGTAGACGTAGCCGACGACCTGGGACTCGTGCTCGGCCACGAGGACCACGGCGTCCGGGTCGGCGAGCTGGTCGCCCAGGAACCAGGCGTAGCCCGCCGCGGCGTCGCCATCGGGGACGAAGAACCGTTGCGCGTCGAACCCGTGGTGCACGCGGATCAGCTCCGCGCCGAGCTGGCCAAGGGTCGGGAGGTCGTCGGTCGTCGCGGGTCGGATGATCACGCGGCACCCGGCATTCTCAGCATTCGCGGCGTGCTCACGCTGCAGGCGGTGGCGGCAGCGCGTCCCAGAACGTCTCGATCTCGGCGCGCTGGGCGGCCGTCGGCAGGCGGCCCTTGCCGGCGCCCTGGTTGTCCGTCATGTTGTCCACCTTCGTCGTGCCCGGGATCGCGGCGGTGATGGCCGGGTGCGAGACGACGTACTTCAGGAACACGTGCGCCCAGCTGGTGGCATCGAATGCCTTCGCGAAGTCGGGCACGGGCCTGCCGGCGACACGGCGGAACAGGCTGCCGCGGCGGCTGCCGAGCGGGATGTTGATCAGCACGCCGAGCTTCAACTCCTGCGCCAGGGGCAGCACCTCCTGTGCCGCGTTGCGGTTGTCGAGCGAATAGTCCACCTGGATGAAGTCGAGGGCGCCGGCGTGCCGCTTCATCTGGGCGATGAGCTCGGGGTACTGGCGATCGTCCGACGTGGTGACGCCGATGTACTTGATGCGCTTCTGCTGCTTCATCTCGAGCAGCGTCGGCATCAGGACGTCGGTGCCGTTCAGGCTGTGCACCTGCATGAGCTCGACGTGATCGGTCTTGAGCCGCTTGAACGACTCCTCGAGCATCGCCTTGCCGGCGGCGAGGTCGCCGTTGGGCGCGGTCACCTTCGTGGCCAGGAAGAACTTGTCGCGGTTGCCGAGTTCCGCGATGAGTTCGCCCAGCACGATCTCCGAACGGCCGTAGCCCGGCGCCGTGTCGATGATCGTGCCGCCGGCCGCGGGCATTGCGCGCAGCACCTCGCGCAGCGGCGCCATCTCCTCGGGCGTCTTCACGCCGTACGTGTTGGTGCCGAGCCCGATGACGGGCACGCGCTCCCCGCTCTTGGGAATGGCCTTCAGGATGGCGGCGCCCTGGGCGTGGAGGTCGAGTGGGAGGGCAGCCGCCCCGAGGGCGGCGCCGGCGATCTTCAGGGCGTCGCGTCGCGACACCGGGCGTGCGTCGAACATCAGAGACTCCTCCTGTAGCAGGTCAGGCCGAGGCCTGGGTGTGGACTGCGGGCGCCTGGCCGTCGCCCCCGGCACCGTCACGGGCCAGCCGCTCCTGCCGCCGGCCCAGCCAGAACGCATTCACCAGCCAGACGGCCGACACGGGCACCGCGGCCCACGCGATGCCCGCCAGTGTCAGCCCGAACCACGCCAGCGCGGCATAGGACCATGCACCCACCTGGTCGCCGAGCCGGTAGACCACCGTGTCGATGAAGCTCTTGGCCTTGTACTTGTCCTCGCGCGCGAGCACGGTGAAGAGCACTTCGCGGGCCGGCCGCGCGATGGCGAAGTTGCCCGCGCGTCGCGCGACCTGCAGGATCACGATGGCCGCGATGGTCGGCGTGGCGCCGAGCCAGGCGAAGCCGATCACGCTGAACAGCGGCAGGATCGACAGGGTGAGGGCCACACCGAGGGCCTTCATGATCCGGCTGGTGAGGAACACCTGCGTGACGAGCGTGAGCGTGTTCACCACCAGGTCGACCCGTGCGAAGAAGGCCGTGCGCGCGGCGCGCTCGGCAAAGGCCTTCGACGCGATGTCCACCTGCTGGAAGTACAGCACGGTGGACGTGATCGTGTAGAGCAGCATGTAGAGGCTCACGTTGAGCAGGTAGGGGTTGCTCAGCGCCCGCGACACGCCCGCCAGGACGCCTCCGCCGATGGGCACCGCATCGGGCGACGACGTGGCCGTGCGTGTCTGCAGGGCCGTGGCGATCCCCGAGAGACGACGCATGGCGAACACGGCGACCTCGAGCAGCACCACCGAGACCAGCAGGAGCGGCGTCGCGCCGAGGCCTTCCACCAGGAACGACGTGATGGCCGATCCGCTCATCGCGCCGACCGTGGCGCCGGCGGCGATGAACCCGAACAGCCGCTTGCCCTGTTCGCGGTTGAAGACGTCGACGATGAAGGCCCAGAAGACGGAGACGACGAAGAGGTTGAAGACCGACGTCCAGACGAAGAAGACGCCGCCCACCCAGACCTGGATCGCGGCGCTGCCCGCGCCGAACAGCGCGAAGAACAGCAGCAGGTTCGCCTGGAAGAACCGGTAGGTGTACGTGATGAAGCGCAGGCGGGGGAGCCGCGACACGAGCGCCGCGTATGGCGGGTTGACCAGCGCCATCGCCAGCAGCGTGCCCGTGAAGAGCCACGGCAGGTTCTCGACGCCGCTCTCGGCGCCCATCGCGTCGCGGATGGGTCGGATCACGTAGTAGGCCGACAGCACGCAGAAGTAGAAGAGCGACGCCCACAGCAGCGCCGCGACCTCACCCGGACGGACGTCGATGAGGCGGCGCAGAAACCCCGACAGGCTTTGCATGATGCCGAGTCTAACGACATCGCGGCGCCTGGCGTTACGTCCGCGGCTCCGGGCGTACGGCCCCGTCACGTCCTCGCCATCGGCCTGTCGACGATTTTTCACGCTCCGAGGGCCGTGGTCGGCGGGTAGACTCGTGGCCGCATGGGATCGAGCGAAGCGGGCACTGGCCTGCCCTCCGTCGTCTCGCGCGAGGACTCCGCGCTCGGCGGGCGCACCGCATCCTGGCCTGCCTGGTCGCGCGCGGGCTCCGGGTACGGGCTCGGCGTCGCGTTCACCGCAGCCGTGCTCGTCGCACAGGGACAGGCCGTGCCCTGGGCGCGGCAGGCCGTGCTGTTCGTGGTGGCCGGAGCCCTGCTGGTCGCCTGCGCCGCCCGCCCCGGCCTCGTGCGTCGTCTCGGCTGGGCCTGGCTCGCCGCGCTCACCGCGTTCGGCCTGGTGTGCGCCACCCTGGTCGCCACCGAGGGACTGCCGGCGCGACCGTACGGCGACGGGGCCGTGTTCGCACAGTTCGTCGGCGACGGCCGTGCCGTGCCGCGGTGGTTGTCGGGCAGCCTCGCGGCGGCGGTCCTGCACGCGGCGGTGTGGGAACTTCCGGCCGTCCACGCCGCGCTGCCGCCGCCGTTGGCGTCGCCGGCGGCGTTCCTCGCGCTCCTCTGTCTGGCGGTGAGTCTGGGTGGCACGGCGCTCCTGCTGTGGCGATGGCCCGGTCGCCTGGCGGTGGTGTTGCCCATGCTCACGCCCGTGTGGGTGCTCTTCGGCACCGGGTACGTCGAGTACTACCCCCTGATTGCGCCGGCGTACGTCGGCGCGCTCGCGTGGCTGTTCGAGCGGCCGCTCGAACGCCGTTCACCGCGCACCATCGGCATCCTGGCGGGCAGCCTGGCGACGCTCTACGTCGGGTTCGTGCCGCTGGCCGCCGCGGTGCTCGGCGCCTTTGCGCTGGCGCGTCCCCGCCGTGCCATCCACGCGGCGGGCCTTGCGCTCGTCACGGCGGCGATCACGATTGGCGTGTGTTGGCCCGAGGGGCCGGTGAGCTACGTCCGAACGCTCTACAGCGTCCTGAACTTCGGGGAGGCACACGTCGACCCGCGGTACGCCGGCCAGATCGCCAGTCCGACGTCGGTCTTCTTCTCCCTCGACGCCGCGATGTCGGCGGCGCGCGCCCGCGACGTCGCCTATGTGCTCACGTGGGGCGGCGGCTGGTGGGGGATCCCGCTCGCGGCGGTGGCGGCCGTCCGCGCGTGCCGTCGCGGTGTGCCCGGGTGGCGAGCGGCAGAGGCGCGCACCTGGTTGGCGCTGGGCCTGTCGGCCTGGCTGCTCCACTACCTGTGGTTCATGGTGCCGCGCCTCGGCCCGGCCGCCGACATCGACCTGTTGTTCCCCGCGTACCTGTTCGCCGCGTTCCTGGCCGGCCGCCTGCTCGACGAGTCCGACGACGCCCCCGACTCGGCGTGGGCCGCCCCGGTGCTCGGTTTCGCCCTTGCCACACTCGCGTGCGTGGGACCGGCGCTGGTCTGGACAGGCCTGCCGGCCACGCCCTGACCGATGCTGCTCGACACCCTCGGGCCCGATGGGCTCACGGCCTACGACCTCGTGCTCGTCGGCACCTCGTTCGCCGCGTTGCCCATCGCGCAGACCCTGGCCCCTCACGCGCGGGTGCTGCTGCTCGAGGGCGGCGATCGCGACGAACGCGACGACACGCGGGCGCTGACGCGCTGCGACGAGTACGGCCACTTCTCCGACGGGCACTGGGCGAGTCACTGGATTCGTGCGACGGGCGGGACGTCGCGTCGCTGGTCGGGGGTGGTGGCCGCGCTCGACGCCGACGACCTGACCGGCGGTCGTGGTCGCCCGGCCTGGCCCATCGCCCGGGCCGACCTCGACGAGTGGTACACCCGGGCCGCCACCTGGCTGGGGCGCCCCGAAGCGGTGTGCCGGCCGGGGATCCCGTTCGGCGACACCCTGGTGTCGTGTCCGCTGTCCCACGACACGCCGAAACGGCTCCCCGACGACGTGCTGCGGGCCGCGGGCCATCCGACCGTCGATCTGCTGCTGCGGCACACAGTGGTGCGCCTCGACAGCCGCGACCGCCGTGTGGTGGACGGCCTGGTCGTGACCGACCCTGCGGGAGCGCAGGCCACCTGGCCGGTGGCGTCGCGGCAACTCGTGGTGCTGGCATGCGGTGCGCTCGGCAACGCGCAGGTGCTGCTGCAGCCACCCGACGGTGGCGGCACGCCCGTGGGGAACGAGTCCGGGTTGGTCGGTCGATTCCTGATGGAGCACCCGCACGTCGTGAGCGGCGACATGCTGGTGGACCGGTCGAGGCTGCCGCGCCTGCCCGACGGGTTCGGGCCGGGGCTCCCGGCGTTCCGCCTGGCCGCGGCGGCGATGGACGACCACGGCCTGCTGGCCTGCTCGCTCGCGATCCAGGGGCCCATCGAACCGCCCGCCGACGGCCGCGACGTCCAGCGGCATGTGGAGACGGCCTTCGGGCGCCCGGTCGAGTGGGCATCGCTGTACGCACGCGCCGAGCAGGAGCCGAGCCCCACCAATCGCGTGGAGATTCTGCCCGAGCGCACGTGGGCCGGCAGTCACCGGCTGCGCACCCACTGCAGCTTCTCGTCGCTCGACCTGCGGTCGATCGAGGTCAGCACCCGGCTGGCCGGGGAGGCCTTCCGGCGCGCCCGCGCTGGCGTGGTGCGCCTCCGCAACCGTGCGATCTACCGCGAGACGTCCGGCGGCGGACACACGATGGGGACCACCCGGATGGGAGCCACGCGAGCCGACTCGGTCTGCGACGGCTGGCACCGGGTGCACGGGTACGCGAACCTGTACCTGGCCGGCAGTTCCGTGTTCCCGACGGGCGGCGCCGTGAACCCGACGCTCACCATCGCGGCCTTGTCGTTCCGCCTGGCCGATCACCTGCGCGGCCGGCTGGAGGGCGCCTGACGTGCCCACACGGCGAGCTTTCCTCCTGGCAGCCGCCAGTGGCGCGGCGGCGGTGGCGATGCCCGTGGCCCCGTCCGCCGCGATCGTACGTCCGACAGGCCCGACCGGTGCGCCGACGACAGCCGGGGCGGATCGCTTCGTGGATCACGACGGGTGGATCATCACGGTCAGCGATCGGGAGGCACTGCTTCGGGGGCGTTTCGCGCCGATTACGTTGCCGAAAGGGGCGTGACGTTTCGCGTCGGGCCGGCGCGGGGTCGCTCGTCGGGGGCCGCGTTCCGTGCACGGCGCGTGTGTGCACGTTCCTTGCAGGAGACCCGAACCGGGCCGTCCGACCGAGTGCTCGCCCGCGCGAGCGCGCCCTGGCACGGCAGGAGGATGCATGCGCGCGATTGTGGCAGCCGTGGTGGTGGTGTCGCTGGCCGGGTCGGCCGGCTGCAGCAGCATCGGCAAGAACCTGAAGACCTCGTTCCCGGACCGCGTCGATCGGCCGGCGACGGACGCTCCCGGGCAGTTCGTGCTGACTGGCGGTGCGCTCAATCCCAACGGCGCCTGCCAGTCACCGCTGTTCGATCCGCGCGACCAGACGCGCGCCACCCTGGTTCGCTCGGATCGCGGCACCGGCGACTACCGGGTGCCCGATGGCAAGTACGGCGTCGGCCCGGGCGAACTGCTGCGCGTGGACTGCACCACCGGCCGCGCCGTCGGCGTCGTCCGCGGGCCTCAGTGAGGGCTGATGCCTGATGCCTAATGACTGATGCCTGATGCCTGATGCCTGATGCCTGATGCCTGATGCATGGCCTGGCATCAAGCATCAGGCATCAGTCATTACGGTCAGGCTGTTGCCAGACGCTCATGCCGCCGTCCACGAGCAGCATCTGGCCGTGGATGTGCCAGGCGGCGTCGCTGAGCAGGAAGGCAGCGGCGTCGCCGCAGACTTCGGGGCCGGGGACCGCGCCGCTGGGCGTGTGCTGCTGCATCCACGCCATGGCCTTCGGGTCCGAGAGGAAGGCCTCGGTGAGCGGCGTGCGCACCAGGCCCGGTGCGACGCCGTTCACGCGGATGCCTTTCGGCGCAAGGGCCACGCAGAGCGTGCGCACCATCATCTCGACCGCGCCCTTCGACGTGTCGTAGGCGGCGTGGTTCGGCTCGGCCAGCCGGCCGTTGATCGACCCGGTGAACAGCACGCGGCCCTGCACGCCGCGCGAGACCCAGTCGCGCGCGAACTGCTGCGTGAGGAAGAACGGCGCCTCGACGTTGAGCCGCATGGTCCGGGCGAACAACTCAGGCGAGACGTCGAGGAAGTGCATCGTGTCGAGGCAGGTGCCGGCGTTGTTGACCAGCAGGTCGATGCCCGGCAGCGCGGTGGAGGCGTCGCGGAAGAGGCGGGCCGTGGCCTCGACCGGGTTCGACGCGAGGTCGCCGTCCACGAGTTCCACGCGCACGCCGGCCGCGGCGCAGGCCGCGCGCGCCTGCTCGGCGTGGGCATCGACGCGCAGGCCGTGCAAGACGAGGTCGGCGCCAGCCCTGGCGATGGCTTCGGCCATCGCCCGGCCGACGCCCTGGGTGGCTCCTGTGATCAGGGCCCGACGCCCCTTCAACGACACCATCCGCGCATTGTAGCCGTCGCGGATCTCGGAGGTAGGGCGCGGTCTCCGACCGCGCCGTCGACCCGACCACGGCGCGGTGGGGACACCACGCCCCACCTTCGTGGCAACGGCGCGGTGGGGGACACCGCGCCCTGCCTCCGCTCAGCCGCGCGACGCGGCGGTGGCCGTGGGCACGGCCGGCGGCACGCCGTACTCCTTGTCGGTGATGAGGCCCGGGTACGGCATGGGGTACTTGCCGTCGGGGCCGGGCATCACCGGCGCGGCACCGTTCTCGGTGAGTGTGGCGACGTCGGGCGCGAGTTCGTGCGGGCTGTTGAGCGCCTCGTCGTACGTGATCACGCGGCCGGTGTGCGCGGCCATGCGGCCCATGCTCGTCACCAGGCTCGCCTCGGCGCCGCGCCGCACCTCGTTGTACGGCTTGTCGTTGCGGATCGCGTCGATCAGGTTGATCCACTCGACCCGGTACGGGTTGCGCTCGTTCTCCGGGTAGGCCCACAGCAGCTTGCCCGGATCGGGGTTGTGGCCGTCGTAGATGCGGCTGCGCGCCGGCGTGTGGTCCTTGGCCGAGATCACGGCGAGGCCCTTGGTGCCGTGCGCGTACGAGGCGAACTCGCTCCAGGCGCCCGTCATCGACCGGCCGTCGAGGAACAGCTTCGTGCCGTCGGCAAACGTGTACTCGACGGAGTAGACGTCGAAGTTCTGGTCGACGAAGTCCTCGCGGTAGTGCCGCCCGCCGACGGCCTGCGCCTTCACCGGCCAGGCGTCCTTCATCATGCAGCACTCGTCGATGTTGTGGATGTAGAAGTCGGAGAACATGCCGCCCGAGGCCCAGATGAAGCCGTGGAAGCGGCGCAGCTGGAACATCACCTCGGTCATCGGCGGGGTGGGGCCGCCGGTGATCTGGGCGGTGACGCCGTTGGGCACGCGGGCCTTGGTGAAGGCCGATCCGCCGGGCCCGTGCATGCGATAGGCGCGCATCGTCACGATGTCGCCAATCTGGCCGTCCTTGATGCGGCGCTTCAGCTCGTTGCGCGCGTCGCAGTGGCGGCACATGAGGCCCACGCCGACCTTCAGGTTCTTGCGCACCGACGCCTCGGCGAGTTCGAACATCTTCTTCGTGGTCGGCCCGTCCACCGTGACGGGCTTCTCCATGAAGACGTTGATGCCCTTCTTGATCGCGTACTCGAAGTGCGGCCATCGGAACGCGGGTGGCGTGGCGAGGATGGCGACGTCGCCCGGCTTGAGCAGGTCCATCGCCTTCATGTAGCCGTCGAAGCCGAGGAACTTGTGGTCGTCCTTGACCTCGATGTCGGCGCCGGCGCGGTTCTTCAGCGAGGTGTAGCTGCGCGTCAGCTTGTCCTCGAAGATGTCGGCCATGGCGACGAGCTTGATGGGGCCGTTCTTGGTGGCCAGCGCATCCACCACGGCGCCGGTGCCACGGCCGCCGCAGCCGATCAACGCCAGCTGAATCGTGTTGCCCTCGGCGCCGTGCACCGCCGGTGCGTTCAGCGCCGCCAGTGTCGAGGCCGCGGCCACCTGGCCGAGGCGTTGTCCGAATCCGCGCCGTGAAAGTCCTTGCTCACCGCTCATCGTCGCTGCCCTCCCTGGGCTCCTGAGGATTGATCCGTTCAAGCATACGCCCGTGCGCGCGTGGGCGCGACCCGACGTGGGGCTAGACCGGCCCGCGCTCGCCGAGCACCGCCCACGGATGCGGCGTCTCCCGGGGCTTGAGCCCGAACGGCTTGATGGCCCGATCCCTCACGTGCGCCAGCGCCTCCTGCACGTCGTCGGTGACCAGCAGCAGGTCGAGGTCGTGCGGGCTGATCGTGCCCGCGTCGACCATGTCCTTCAGCTGCTGCGTGAGAGGCGCCCAGTAGTCCTTGCCCATGAGCACGACGGGGAAGGACTGCACCTTGCCGGTCTGGACGAGCGTGAGCACCTCGAACAGCTCGTCGAGCGTGCCCAGTCCGCCCGGCATGGCCACGAACGCATACGAGTACTTCAGGAGCAGCACCTTGCGCACGAAGAAGTATTCGCAGGTCAGCCACCGATCCAGGTAGGGGTTGGGGTCCTGCTCGAACGGCAGCCGGATGTTGCAGCCCACCGACCAGCCGCCCACGTCCTTCGCCCCCCGGTTGGCGGCCTCCATCACGCCGGGCCCCCCGCCGGTCATGACGGTGAACCCCATCGTGGCCAGCCCGGCGCCGATCTCCCGCGACAGCGCGTAGTAGCGGTGGTTCTCGTCGAACCGTGCCGACCCGAACACGGTGACGCATGGCCCGGCGAAGTGCAGCGTGCGGAACCCGCGAATGAAGTCGCGCACCGACGTGAGCACCAGCCTCAGCTCGCGCGACCGCGAGTGCGGCCCTTCGAGCAGGATGCGGTCGGCGCCCCGGCTGCGCGGCGCCCGCTTGAGGTTGGCCGAGGAAGGACGGTCCGAGACGGGTGTGCCCATGCGTACAGGGTAATTCTGAATTCTGAATTCTCAATTTTCGCTTGTGGGTTGCGCGATGATGTCCCCATGACCGATGGCGCCCCCAAGAGCCGGCTGGAACTCGTGATGGAACGCCTGCGCAAGCAGGACGAGGAGAAGGGCATCACGCAGGTGACGCTCACCGACGCGCAGCGCGAGGCCATCGCCGAGGCCAGGCGGCAGCACGAGGCCCGCGTCGCGCAGCGGCGCATCATGCACCAGGCCGCCATGGCCGGTACGTTCGACCCCATGGCGGCGCTCGAGCGGGAAGAAGAACTGCGTCGCGATCTCGACCGCTTCGAGCGCGAGCACGAAGAGAAGCTCGCGCGCATCCGCCGCGGCGAGTAGCGCCGCTCCCGCGCGCAGGCAGGTCACGGCTGGGCTACCATCCCCCCGCATGCTGCGTGGTGCCGCCGCCGTCAGTGCCAGCATCGCCATGCTGCTCGTCGGCCAGGCGCCGGCTGGCCTCCAGGCACAGGCGCCGCTGCCCACGTCGATGGCGACGCTCGCGTGGGAGCGCGTGCCCGACCTGCCGGCCGCACGCAGCGGGCACATCGCCGGTCTCGTCCACGACCGCGTGGTCGTCCTCGGCGGCAGCGACTTTCCCGTCAGCCCCTTCGAGGGTGGCACCAAGACCTGGTACGCCGACGGCTTCGTCCTGGCCCCCGGCGCCACGCGGTGGCAACCGATCCCGCCCGATGTCCTGGCGCAACCGCTCGCCTACGCGGTCGCCGTGCCGACGCCCGACGGACTGGTCGTGGCTGGCGGGTCCGATGTCACGCGCCACTATCCGGATGCGTTCCTGATCGTCCGCGAGGGCGACAGGCTCGTGCGCCGCCACCTGCCACCGCTGCCGCGCCGCATCGCGATGGCCGGCGGTGCGGCGATCGGCCGCCGCGTGTACGTGCTCGGCGGGCAGGACGGTCCGGCCTCCACGCACGCCCTCGCCGACCTCTGGCGCCTGGACCTCGCCCACCCGGCGGCGGGATGGCAGCGCCTGCCGGCGATCCCGGGCGGTGGCCGCATCCTGCCCGCGGTCGGCGCGCTGGGCGCCGAACTCGTCGCCGTCAGCGGCGCCGCACTCGCGCCCGACGCCAGTGGCGCGGCCCGCCGCACATACCTGACCGACACGTGGCGCTACAGGGAGGGGGCAGGCTGGCAGCGCGCGGCCGATGCGCCGTGGCCGGTCGTGGCGGCTCCCGCCGTGCCCTGGGGACAGTCGCACCTCGTCGTGCTCGGTGGAGACGACGGCGCCCACGCGGCACAGGTGCAGGCCCTGCGCGACCGGCACCCGGGGTTCCGTCGCGACGTGCTGGCCTACCACCTCGTGACCGACACCTGGGTGCGCATGGGCACCATGCCGGCGGGGCTCGTCACGACGACGGCCGTGCGGCAGCGCGACGAGGTGCTGCTGCTCGGGGGCGAGGATCGGCCCGGCCACCGCTCTCCAATGGCCCTGCGCGCCACGCTCCACCTGGAGGCCCGCCGCTTCGGCGCGCTCGACTACCTCGCGTTGACCGCGTATCTGCTCCCGCTGCTCTGGATCGGGCGGCACTTCGCGGGTCGCGTCACCACGCGTGAGGAGTTCTTCCTCGGCGGTCGGCGCGTGCCCTGGTGGGCGGCAGGCCTCAGCATCTACGCGACGCAGCTGAGTGCGATCACCTTCCTCGCGATCCCGGCCAAGGCCTACGCCGAGGACTGGACGTACTTGCCGGGGAACCTCAGCATCGTGCTCATCGCGCCGGTGGTCATCGCCTGGTACCTGCCGCGCTACAGGGCCCTGCAGGTGACGACGGCCTACGAGTACCTCGAGCACCGGTTCAACCTCGCGGTGCGTCTGCTGTGCAGCGGTGCCTTCATCGCCCTGCAGTGGGCCCGCATGGCCATCGTCCTGTACCTGCCGGCGCTGGCGCTCGCGGCGGCCACCGGCATCGACGTGTACGCCTCAATCCTGGTGATGGGCGTGCTGTGCACGGCCTACACCCTGCACGGCGGCATGCACGCGGTCATCTGGACCGACGTGCTGCAGGCGGTGGTGCTGCTCGGCGCCGTCGGGCTCGCCCTGGCGCTGGTCGTGGCCGGCGTGGGCGGCCAGCCCATGGACGTCTGGCGCCTCGGCGCCGCCGCCGGCAAGCTGCGACTCGCCGACTGGACGCCGGACCTCACGATTGCTTCCGTGTGGGTCGTGGTGATCGGCAACCTGGTCTCGCACCTGGTGCCCTACACGGCCGATCAGGCGGTGGTGCAGCGCTATCTCACGACCCGCGACGAGCGGCAGGCGGCGCGCGCGGTGTGGCTCGGCGCCGCCCTGGCCGTTCCCGGATCGCTGCTGTTCTTCGCCGTGGGCACCGCGCTGTACGCGTTCTACCGCGTGCACCCGGGACTGCTGAATCCGGCGAGCCCGACCGATGCGACGTTCTCGTGGTTCATCGCCCAGCAGATGCCGCCCGGGGTGTCGGGACTCGTGGTGTCCGGGGTGTTCGCCGCAGCCATGTCCACGCTGAGCAGCAGCATCAACAGCATCGTGACGGCCCTGATCACCGACTTCGCCGACCGGCTCGGATTCCTGCGGGCCGGGGGCACCGGGGTGGCGCCGGCGCGGCACCTCACGTTGCTCGTCGGCCTGTGCGGCACGGCCAGCGCCCTCGTACTCGCGACATGGGACGTGCGATCCCTGTGGGACGTGTTCCTGCAGTCGCTGGGCCTCTTCGGTGGCGGATTGGCCGGCGTCTTCGCGCTCGGCATCTTCACGCGGCGCGCCCACGGGCGCGGCGCCCTGATCGGGCTGGTGGCCAGCGCCGTGGTGCTGTTCGCCGTGCAGCGATGGAGTCCGCTGCACTTCCTGTTGTATGCCGGCATCGGCACGGCGAGCGCGTTCGGCATCGGGTGGCTGGCCAGCGTCGCGGTGCGGGAGCGGTAAGTGCAGCCTACAGCCTGCAGCCTGCAGCCTACAGCCTACGGGCTGCCTGTACCGTGCAGAATCGAAGGAGACGTCTCGCATGCACTCGTTGTCGGGCATCCTGCCTGCGCTGATCACCCCGCTGGACGATGACGGGCACGTGAACCGTGCGTCGCTCGAGGCGCTGCTCGCCCGGTTGTTCGAGGCCGGTGTCCACGGGACGTACGTGTGCGGCACGACGGGCGAGGGGCTGCTGCTGCCCGTGGCCATGCGCACGGAGATCGTGGACGTGGTCGTGGCCAACACCCCACGCGATCGGGCCGTGGTCGTCCACGTCGGCGCGTCGGCGTTCGAGGATGCCCGCGCGCTGGCGCGCCATGCGGAGCGCGTCGGGGCCAGCGCCGTCAGCAGCCTGCCGCCCTCGGGGCCGGGGTTCGGTTTCGCCGAGGCGAAGCGCTACTACCAGGCCCTCGCGGCGGTGACCGGTCTGCCGCTCGTCGTGTACTACTTCCCCGAGGTCTACCCGTCGATTCGCGGACTCGACCAGCTCGACGACCTCTGTGCGATTCCGAACGTCGCCGGCGTGAAGTTCACGGACTTCGACCTGTCGGTGCTCGCTGGTGCGAGCCGGCCCGGGCGGGTCGTCTACAACGGTCGCGACGAAGTGCTGGCCGCGGGCCTGCTGATGGGCGCGCACGGCGGCATCGGCTCGTTCTACAACCTGGTACCCGAGCGGTTCGTGCGCATCGCGGCGCTGGCGCGCGAGGGGCGGTGGGCTGACGCACGGGCCGAGCAGGACACGGTCAACCGCCTCATCACCACGATGCTGCGATATCCGCTGTTTCCGGCGATCAAGCAGGTGCTGACGTGGTCGGGCATCCCGTGCGGCGGCAGCCTGCTGCCTCGCGCCGCGCTCACGGCCGACCAGCAGGCAGCGCTGAGGGCCGCGATCCTGGCGCCCGACGTCCGCGCCGTGCTCGACGTCGACTGGCCGCTGGAGGGTTGAATCGGACC
>VFQN01004916.1_pt1 | contig 16997 bp, 11 predicted proteins | sample 3512371 | NCBI WGS metagenome assembly VFQN01 (sample SAMN10412370, study PRJNA504923) | tailings metagenome | isolation source: Replicate 2 from Balatoc abandoned mine | place: Philippines: Itogon, Benguet | collected 2017-08-28 | reverse complement strand
AAACGCTCGGCGATGCTGGCCTGTTCGGTGATCAGATTGGTCTTCTCGGCAGGATCGTCTTCCAGCTGGAACAACTCCTGACGGACGTTGCCGTTTTTCTGTTCGTGGATCACCAGCTTGTACGAACCGTCGATGATGGTGCGCGGGCCGAGGTAGTCGCTGTCGGAAATCACGGGATGACGGAAGTTCGTGAAATCACGTGTGGCCTTGTTGCCCATCAGTTTCACCAGCGGCGTGGTTCCTTGTTGCAATTCCGGATCAATCCAGGGAACGCGATCCTGCTGCGGAAGTCCACCGATATTGAACTCCCAGAAATACAGCGGCGTTGGTCGTGTGGTGAGTTGGCCATCAAAGACCCCAGCGATACTGATACCGTCGAGAGGACGATCCGGCACCGGGACGCCGACGAGGTCACACAGGGTCGGCAGCAAGTCGCTGGTGCTGGCGCGGATATCGGTGCTGAGCGGTTTGGGGATGCGCTGCGGCCATTCGATCAGGCCCGGGACCAGAATTCCGCCTTCGTAAACCTGCGCTTTCGCTCCCCGATGCGGGGCTCCCAGCGCTGAATCTGCCGAGGTACCGTTGTCGCCGCAGTAAAAGACCAGGGTATTGTCCCGCAGACCTTCCAGGGCGAGATGCATGCGCAATTCGCCAATAGCCCGATCCATCGCGGTGATTTCCGCATACCGCTCTCGCAGCACTTCGCCTTGCGGTCGTTTCGTCGGTTTCCCGGTTTCGTTGGACGTCAGGCTGACCAGTTTGGGATATTTTGCCGGCAGGTCATCGTACAGTGCGAGATCGTCCGGCAGTCCGCTGTACGGTTCATGGGGAGACCCGAACCACAGAACCGCGAGAAACGGTTGATCATGCTCGCGAGCCCGGTTGATGAAGCCGAGGGCCTCGTTGACGACGACGGCAGAACACTCGCCTTCAATCACTTCCGGCGGCGCGCCGTTACGAGAGAGGGACGGATTCATTTCAAAAAAGTTGTCGTGTGACACCCACTCCTGAAATCCCATGGCTCCCGGATTGGTCGGCGATCCGGCTTTCACAGGGCCCACATGCCATTTGCCGAAATGACCGCAGCGGTATCCCGCTTTCGACAGCAGATGGGCAATCGTGATTTCTTCCGGTCGCAACGACCAGCCCGGCGCAAAGGTTCCCATTCGAATGGGATGCCGACCGGTCAGAAAACTGGCGCGCGTGGGCGAACAACTGGGATGAGCAGCATAGAACCGGTTGAAGCAGAATCCGGTCGTCGCGATTTCATCCAGCACCGGTGTCTTCACATGCGGGTGCCCGTTGTAACCGGTCTCCTCCCAGCCATGATCGTCCCCCATCATCAGGATGATGTTGGGGCGCGATGCCGCCAGGGCGACATTGCCGCCAGCGATCATCAACAACAGAAAACAGGGAGCAAGCGTGTTCATGGCGAGCCGCTGAAAATTGATGGGTCAGAGATCCGCGGAGCGGATCGTCCCATTCTGAACCGGGGTGCGCCTGTTTGGCAAGAAGCCGGCGGGTTGCTCGGGAATGCCGGGCAATTGCCGCCAGTTGATCCGTCATGACAGGCCTGCTGTTCAAGGTCGGAATTGACGAAACGGCGTCGCTGACATACCACTCCCGGTCTGACTGAGCGCCGGGAGGATCAACGGACCTGCTGACGAGTCCTGCCAGGATCACGTTCCCAACCCGCAGATGCAGCAGTCAGGGGATCGCAAGTCTTTTTTGTGAAAGACCTTGTGGGCTTTGGTAAGTGAGTGGTCATGATGCAACGCCTCCCGGAACCCGAATCGCGCCGCCGCTGGCTCGCGGCTGCGCTGCTGGGGGCAGGAGGCTGGCTGACGACCGCGAGCGGTTGCGGCTACATGGTCGGAAATGCCTTTGGACCGGAAGTCCGGACGGTCGAAGTGCCCGTTTTCCAGAACGATACCTATCGTCGCGGGATTGAATACCAGCTGACGGAAGCCGTGCAGCGGGAAATCCAGACGCATACGCCCTATCGATTGTCGAAAGGTCCGGGAACTGATACGCGATTGACCGGTCGAATCGTCGATATCGGCAAGAAGGTTCTCGGCGAAACCCAGTACGACGATCCCCGGGAACTGCAACTCACCTTGTACGTCGTCGTCACCTGGGAAGATCTGCGAACCGGACAAGTCCTGGCTTCTCAGGAAGTTCCGCTGCAACCACAGGCCATTCCCGTCGTGGGTCAGGCAGAATTTGCCCCGGAAGTCGGCCAGAGCCTGGCGACCGCGACCCAGGATGCGACGGAACGCCTCGCCCGGCAGATCGTCAATATGATGGAAATGCCCTGGTAAGCAGGTTTTCGGGCCGCGGACCGATTTGTGCCCCGCCAGGTTATTCGCCCTGACGGGACACAAGAGACGAACACTGTCCATGCGGCCACCCGCACGCGTCCGGGAAGGCTTTACTTGCTGCCCGGCAACGCGATCTCCGGCGTGACAAAGTACGGACGTTCCGCCGACTCTGTCGCAGGTGAGGTCGTCGGCATCGGCAACACCGGTTTGAAAGTCGTGTTGCCAATGGTGCGGGCTTGCGACAATCCCCGGTTCGCGGAAAGTTCCTCGGTCGGCGGTTGCGCAATCCGCGGGGCATCAGTCGCACCCACGTCACGGAATGCCCCTGCTACCAGCGACAGCTTCATCTGCTCGTGCTGATAGCCTGCGACCCGATAGACCGGTGTCCGCCGGGCAGCGAACAGCGACGTGCCGGTTTCCGTAGTGCTTTCTGCCGGCGGCAGGGCGAGTGTGATCGTCAGCGGGGGCGCATCCTGATACTCCATGGTCAGTGCCAGTTCGGTCAGATCCGTGCGGCCGTTCAATTCGCCGATGCCTTCAAACGTCGCGACGACGGCGTCGCCCTGCAGCGACATCCGCGGATTGATGAAAGCACCGTCCCCCCAGGCCAGACGAATGCGGGTGGCCCGGTCGAGTTGCCAGTTGGAAGTCGCCTGGATCACGAGGTCGTCCTTGCCGAGGTTGTAGCGCGGCATCGCCTGCAGCGAGCGTTCCATCACCTGTGTCAGCAGGACGGGTGAATCGGCTGCCCCCAGTTTTGACGCACAGCGGGCCAGCGTCACAGCAGGCAGCGTCCGGACCACTTGCAGGTCGGACAACTGGGCTGCCAGCTTTTCGCGATTATCCGAGTCATAGTACAGCGAGACCAGGGCCTGGTGACTCTGGTTCTTCTCCAGATCCACGTCGATATTCCGCAGGATCGCGTCCTCGGCATCGTCATAGTCGCGGTTGCGCTGCAGCACTGCTGCGCAGATCAGGTTCGCTTCCCAGACTTCCTGCGAATACGCCAGGGCCTTGCGGGCGGTGGCAGGGGCTTCCGGGTCAGACAGGTACGACAGGATCAGCGCCCGGTTCGCCAGGCCGGCGGAGAGCATTTCATCCTTGCGGAAATGACCCTCGCCGAGTTGAGCCATCCGGTGAAAGGTATTGGCAGCGACCGGCAATTTGCCCAATGCCTGCTCGGTCCGCGCCACGTAATACCAGTACGGCGGATAGCATTCCATGAACGGCTCCATCCGCTTGAGGACGCGCAGACGGATCTCGGGATTCGGTTCCTTGCACACTTCCTCCAGCTTGTCGAGATCATCGCCGCGCACCAGCCAGCGATCGGGGATCTGCTTGTCTCGCGCCATCTTCCAGGAGACATCCAGGAACCGCAACGACTTTTCGACCAGCTTCGTCACCCGCTCCTTTTCAATCCGGTGGATTTCGAGATCGCGATTGGTCTCGAACCCGCGATAATCCCACCAGCTGGAGGCCCCGGTTTTAACGGCCGAGGCGTATTGCGCTGTCGCCATTTGTAACGTCAGCGCGAGCGCATTGAAGGCCAGATTCGCCTGAAATTGCTGGGTATGTTTGCCCTTGAGCAGCGTCCGTTCGCGTCCGCTCAGCTGGATTTGCGCAATCTCGTCCAGCACCGAGGAATACAGCTTCAGCACCTCTTCATCGGCGATCCCGTTCAGATTCAGGTGATTGAGGATCTTCTGCTGTTCTTCCTCCATCACCTGCAGCGTCGGGCTGCGACGGATGCGGTGGAACGAGGCCCGCGCATAGTTGAGTGTGACGGCGGCAGCGCGGCGCGCTGCTTCGCTCTCCACCGGTTTCGCCGCCGGAGCGGGTTCGTCAGCAAAGACGGTCGAAGACAACTCAAACGCAGAAAACAATGTGACAGACTGAACTTCCGTAGTCAGCATCCCTGTCCCCACGACTCCAGCGATCATCATGACGCGGATGGTCGTCGGCCAGCGTTGCATAAAGTCGGTACTCCTTTATCAATTCCTGATTTTCTGATCAGTTGGGCACCCCGGGAGCAGTGATCCCGGGGCTTCACTGAGCTACAAAGTCCGCGCGGGTTCTCGCATCTGTTTTTGCCAACTTTACAACCCGCAGGTAATTTCGACGTGAATCGATTGTTCCGGTTCACTGATTTCCAGCCGGGATACTGCCTGCCGCACCGGTCAGGTAAACTCTGCCTGCGTGAAGGCGGCTTGCGGCCAATCCCTGTTGTTCGAGAACTCGCGTGAGTAGTCACATCTTTTCGGCTTTAGGGGTTGTGCGGGTTTGTTTGATGGTGGCGAATCCGAAGAATGCAAATCGCGCGCCGGCCATTGGCATGAGGGATCAAAATTGTGCCGTCCGATGATGATCAGCGGGTGCATGCCGTCCCTCGACGAACAATCTCACCGCAACTGGGGCTGGCGATTGCGATCACGCTTGTGATTGTGACCGTCTTTCGGCATTCGATCCTCGAAGCCCTGGCAGCGGTCGTGTGGCTGGGGGTGGGCATTCGCTGGTTGATCCGGCGTTACGAACGTCGTGCCGTCGCGAGCCTGTCGATCCTGGCGTTTTGCCTGCTGGTCTGGGGCAGTATCGCCTGGTATCAGGACCTTCCGAACGCCCGGTTGGTACGCCAGATTCAGGATCTGGGCAGGGTACAGGTCTATTCAACGGGGCGGTTTCTGGCCGGAACGGTTCAACGGGTCTATTTTAATGAAGATGCCACAGATGTGACCGTCCATACGCTGGTGCAACTCCAGGGGGTGGAAACTCTGGAGTGGATCAGGTTTCGTGGCAGTCGCATCACCGACGCAGCTCTGCTGGACCTCACACAGCTTCCACGGTTGAGGGTTGTTGACCTGAATGAAGTGGATGTGACCGAGGCGGGGATTGTCAGCCTGCTGGAGAGTCTGCCTGGCTGTGAAATTTGGGAAGACGGCGAGGAGTGGGAGCTTGTCGATGACGGCGTATCGCCATAATGACGAAGAAGCTGTGACACCACCACAGGTCATGCGCCGCGCTGATCAGCAATCCCGGCCGTAACATTGCCGGCATCCAGCCCCCGGATTTCCCGATGAGCTGTGCCAGTTCGTAACCAGTCGGCGGCCTGCAACTCGACGGTACCGGCGGGCAGGCGGTCTCGGCCTTTCAGGGCGCATTCCCAGACGGTCAGAATTCGCCAGCCGTCAGCTTCCAGCAGGGAATGCACGACCTGGTCGCGAGCCCGGTTGCCTTCAATTTTCGTTCGCCAGAACTCGGGGCGGGATGACGGCCATTTGAACAAATGGCAGTTGTGGCCGTGCCAGAAGCAGCCGTGGACGAAAATTACGGCCCGATACTTCGCCAGCACGAGGTCCGGTTTGCCGGGCAACTTTGCGTGAATCCGGAACCGGAATCCCAGGCGATGCAGCGCGCTGCGCAGTTGCAGCTCCGGACGGGTGTTTTTCCCCCGGATGCCGGACATCATCCGGCTGCGTGCCTCGGGATCGACAACATCGGTCATGAAGGGGCAGCTATACAGGCTCAGCCTTGAAATGCCAGCAGTTTCTGTCCGGGCCGATCAGGCTGAAACGGCAACCAGAGGGCCATGTGTCGGGCGACTGCTTCCACGACCGGAACGACGACCGCGTTACCAAACTGTTTATACGCCTGCGTGTCTGAAACCGGAATCCTGAACCGGGATTCACCGGGGCGGTCAAACCCCATCAGACGGGCACACTCCCGCGGGGTGAGCCTCCGTGGATTCCGTCCGTCCTGGCGCACCAGAATTTCGGAACCATCCTTGTAATAACGGGCCGACAGCGTGCGGGCCACATGCTCGGGACCGCACAGTCCGAAACCGAAACCGTTGCCTTTCTGACGATGTTTCTCGGCATAATTCTGCAAGTAGGCCCAGAGCAGATCGCTGAGCGTGTACCGCTCGGCCACGAAAGCCGCATCGCCGGTCGTATAGCGTCCCTCCGCGGGTTCTGTGCCGTCTTCGGGGTGCAGAATCGCTTGCAAACGCGGACCCTGCAGGGGATCGGGCAGTGGAAAATCCTCGAACGAAAACGCATTCGGCTCGCGGAAGCCCACGATGAAAATTCGTTCGCGGTGCTGGGGGACGAATGACCGGGCGTCAATTACCCTCCAGTGAACCTGATAGCCGAGTTCTTCCGTCAGCGTCCGGTGAATGACCCGGAAGGTATTGCCCTTGTCATGGCTGATCAGGTTTTTCACGTTCTCCAGCAGGAATGCGGCCGGACGCCGTTGCTGAATGATCCGGGCTACGTCGAAAAACAGCGTGCCCTGGGCCTCGCACTGGAAACCGTGCGCGCGGCCGAGCGCGTTCTTTTTACTGACACCGGCAATCGAGAATGGCTGGCCGGGAAACCCGGCCAGCAGCACATCGTGGTCGGGGATGTCTGCCGTCGCGACCGCCGTGATGTCGCCCGCAAAAATGTGATCGTCGCCGTCCGGGAAATTCGCCTGATAGGTCTTCCGGGCCAGCGGATTCCATTCGCAGGTGAAGACGCACTTGCCGCCGATGGCATCAAACCCCTTGCGGAGTCCGCCAATGCCTGCGAACAGGTCGATGAAGCGGAAGCAGGAATGACTCTGACAGGCATCCCGACGTTCCGCAGCGATCTGCCGCAGCGTATTGATCACGGGAGGCCGGGGAATTGTCACGCCGGTCTCATAGCGGCGGAGTGTTCGGGCGCAGACCCCCAGCGGGCCTTCCAGCGCTGCAAAAGCGAGACCTGTCTGCAGTCGGAGTCGGGCGAATTCGGTAGTCATGGCCGCTCGCTGGGAATTTTCCGGACATTATGTCGCCTGCGATCCCTGCTCACAAGCTGCTGAAGATCGTTGCCAGTCCGGATTTTCGCTGGAATCCGTTTTCACCTTGCGACCCGCAAGGTGGCCGGCCTACCATCTGTGAAAACTCGTTGCCTGCGCTAACGAATCCCTGGATGCCTGTGGATGGCTGACTACGATTTCGAGGAAAGCATTGGCTACTGGTTGACGATCACCACTCAGGCGTTGCACCGGCGGATGTCGGAGCGGCTGGCAGGGGACGGCATCACATATCGCCAGATGCAGGTGCTGGCCTGGTTGAAACTGCATGGTCAATTGTCGCAAGGGGTTCTGGCGCGGAAGATGTTCGTCGAGCCGCCCACGCTGGTCCGGATTCTCGATCGACTGGAGCAGGCGGGCTGGATTGAGCGAATTGATGATCCCGCAGATCGCCGGCGACGGTTGTTGCGAATGACAGAACTCGCTGAACCGGTCTGGGAACGGATTGCGGAACGGGCCCGGGAAATTCGTCAGGCTGCGGTGGAGCACCTGCCGGAACAGGATGTCGCAGAACTCAAACGCTTGTTGCGCTGTGTCGCGGGCAATCTCTCGGCACTGCAACCGCTGGCGGAACCGTCATGAAGCTACGCTGTCACGTAACAACACGGTGTCACGCAACGACACGGTGTCACGCAACGACACGGTGTCACGCAACGACACGGTCGAACACACGGGGCAAACTGCTGGAGAGCAAGGATCGGACGGGAATGAAGCAGATGAGCATCTCGCAGTGGAATATGATTCGCACCGTCTCGCAGGCAGCCATGATTGGCGGACTCGTCGTCGGGATGACGACGCTGGCGGCGGCGCAGGGTGGTCCTTCGCCGGTGGTGGTCGCGAAAGTGCGGCAGAAGTCGCTGGCAGCCGGACAGTCGTTTGTCGGAACGGTCATGCCTGCCAGGACCAGTTCCGTCGGCAGCGCTGTCGACGGACGTGTGGTTGAATACCCGATTGATGTCGGGGTCCGGGTCTCGAAAGGGGATTCCCTCTGCCAGTTGCTGACGGAGACGATCAAGCTGCAGGTGGCAGCTGCCGAAGCGGAACTGCGGCTGCGCCAGGAAGAATTGCGGGAGTTGCAGAACGGCACCCGTCCTGAGGAAATCGCACAGGCCAAAGCCCGCATGGAAGCGGCTCATGCAGTGCAGGACTTTTCACAGAACCGGTTCAAGCGGGCCGAGCAGCTGGTCGAGCAGGGACGCACCATCACCCAGGAACAACTGGAAGAGTATCTGTCGGCGTCGGTGACTGCGGCCAGGAACCTGCATGCTGCGGAGCAGGAATATCAGATGCTCAGGATCGGACCGCGCGAAGAGACCATCGCCCAGGCCCAGGCCCGGATGGACGGCCAGGCAGAGACCGTGCAGCAGCTCAAGGATCAACAGCGTAAACATACCATGATCGCTCCATTCGACGGCTACGTGGTCGCGAAGCGGACGGAAGTCGGCGAGTGGGTGCAGCGCAGCCAGGTCGTGGCGGAAGTTGTCTACCTGGATGAGGTCGAGGTTGAGGCCCACGTGCTGGATGCCCAGATCGATCATTTGCGGATCGGGATGGAAGCCCGGGTGGAAGTGCCTGCCCTTGAGAAGCCGGTGTATATTGGCGAAGTGGCCCGGATTTCTCCGCAGGCGGACCTGAAGTCGCGGACCTTTCCCGTCAAGATTCGCGTGAAGAACGAGATCCGCGCGGATGGACCGATGCTGAAATCGGGGATGCTGGCCCGGGTGACCTTGCCCGTGGGTCGTTTGCGTGATTCTCTGCTGGTCCCCAAGGACGCCATCGTCTTCGGCGGACCGGTGCCGCTGGTCTACATCGTCGTCGAGGCTCCTCCTGCCGCGCCGAGTGATGCGGGAGCACCTGCCGCAACCGGTGGCAAACCCGCAGCTCCGACGAATGCTGCCGCCCCTCCCGCCGGGCCGATGCTGACGGTGAAACCAGTCCCGGTAGAATTGGGAATTGCGTCTGGAACCTGGCTGGAAGTGCGTTCTGAACTGAAACCGGGTGACCGGGTGGTGACACTGGGCAATGAGCGTCTCCGTCCGGGAATACCGGTATCAATTCTGCGTGAGGAAGGCAGCGAAGAGGCCGGGACGTCTGCGGCGAAGTCCTCTCCGGACACTGCGACGAACCAGACCGCGCAGCAGTAAACGCAAACGCTGGAATGTGAATGAGGGCGCTCCTGTCCGGGTCGTGAACCGTGGCGATGTGCTCCCCGCATTCCAGGTGACCGCTCTGATTTTGACTTAAAGATACTCGGATCACGACGCACATCAGGGACGGGCAGCGAGGGCAGCGATATGGCAATGGCAGAAAGTTTCGTCACGAATCCGGTCAAGGTGGCCGTGGGCGTGCTGCTCGTCTGTATGTTCGGCGTGATCGGCTTGCTGACCATGCCGATGCAGCTCACTCCCGAAGTGCAGATTCCCACCCTGACGATTGAAACCGTCTGGCCGGGTGCCAGTCCGCAGGAGGTCGAACAGGAAATCGTTCAGGAGCAGGAAGAACAGCTCAAGAGCGTGGAAGGCGTGACGAAGCTGTCGTCCGAGAGCAAGGACTCCTCGGCAACGGTCACGCTGGAATTCGCCATCGGCACAAACATGGAAGAGGCGCTGCTCAAGGTCAACAGCCGCCTGCAGCAGGTGCGGTCCTATCCGGAAGATGCCGACCAGCCGGTCATCAGTACGTCGAATTCTTCCAACTCGCCCATCGCCTGGTTCATTCTCAGCGAACGCCTGCCCGCCGGGGAAGACTTTCAAAAATTTGAGGAGAAACATCCCGAGCTGAAGGACAAGCTGTATCGCATCCATCATTGCCACAACGTCGGCCTCGCAATGCTGCGACTGCGGGATCTGGTCAAGGAACATCCGGAAGCGGCCGAACTGCTGCCACCGTCGGTCGAGGTCATCAAGCTCCGCCGGTTCGCTGAAGATTATATTGAAGCGACGTTTGAGCGGGTGCAGGGTGTTTCCAACTCGAATGTGATTGGTGGTCTGGAAGACGAACTGCAGGTCGTGGTTGACCCCGAACTGCTGGCCGCACGATCGCTGACCATTGACGACGTCCGCCAGGTCCTGCGCGGACAGAACGAAGACACCTCCGGCGGCGACTTCTGGGAAGGCAAGCGCCGCTGGGTCGTCCGTACGCTCGGTCAATTCCGCTCGAAGGAGCAGGTGGAAAAGCAGGTGCTGGCCGTGCGCGGCGGCAAGGCGGTCTATATCGGCGGCGTGGGCACGGGTTGCCTGGACTACAAGAAACCGGACGGCCTGGTGCGGCGATTTGGCTCGTCCAGCATCGCGGTCAACTGCCTGCGGGAAGACGGCGCGAACGTGCTGGAAGTGATGGACGGCCTGCGGGTCGCTGTCGACCGTCTGAACAACGGCATCCTGAAGAGCCGCAATCTGCAGCTGACGCAGGTCTACGACGAGACCGAATACATCTACTCGGCCATCGGGCTGGTGCGCGAGAACATCTTCCTGGGCGGCGCGCTCACCATGACCGTGCTGATGTTCTTCCTGCATCTCAACAATCGCACGCTGTTTCTGGCTCCGGCGATTCTGGCGACCGGACTGGCGTCGGTTTATATTTCCCCCTGGTTCTTTGCGGTCTGCATGGCGCTGATCATCGGTTCCGGCTTCTGGTACGCCCGCGGCGCCCTGGTGATCGGCCTCGCGATTCCTACCAGCATCATCGGCACCTTCCTGATCCTGTCGATTCTCGGCCGCACACTGAACGTGATCAGTCTTGCCGGCCTGGCCTTCGCCGTGGGCATGCTCGTCGATAACGCCGTGGTGGTGCTGGAAAATATCTTCACGCGTTATCAGCGTGGCGAAGATCCTCTCACTGCCACCGTGCGCGGCACGCAGGAAGTCTGGGGAGCCGTCACTGCGTCAACCCTGACCACAGTTGCCGTGTTTCTGCCTGTCATTTTCGTCCAGGAAGAAGCTGGTCAGCTGTTCCGCGACATCGCCCTGGCAATCAGTGCCGCCGTCGCCCTGTCGCTGGTGGTCTCCGTGATCGTGATCCCGACCGCCACCGCTCGCATCATCGGTCGCGGTGTCCGCCGGATCGATGGCCGTCTGCGCGGCATTCCGTATCGGAAGGGCGAGACGCATGAAACGAAAGTTGTCGGACTGGCCGCATTGATTGCATGGGGGGGAAATCTGTTCGCCTCGGTCGTGACCGGGATCAATCGTCTGATTCAATCTTCGGTAATCACCCGGCTGGCCACCATCGCCATCCTGGTCGCTTCCGGAGTCGGCATTGCCATCGCATTCTGGCCGCAGGTCGAATATCTGCCGAACGGTAACCGCAATCTCGTCCTGGGACTGCTGCTGCCTCCGCCCGGTTACAACATCGACCAGTTGACGTCGATGGGACAACTCGCCGAAGACGAACTGCGCGAGTACTGGGATATCAATGTCGACGATCCCGACGTCCTCAACGGCAGCAAGCCGGTCGTTGCCGATTTCTTCTTCGTCGCCCGGGGCCGGCAGGTGTTCATCGGCGTGCGTTCGCTCGACCCCACGCGGGCTGCCGAGCTGATACCGCTCGTCCAGCGATTGGGTGCCAAGATGCCCGGCACCTTCGCGGTGGCCTTCCAGTCCAGCCTGTTCGCGCAAGGACTTGTCGCCGGCCGGACGATCGATATCGAAATCACCGGGCCCGAACTGACGCAGCTTGTGCGTCTGGGTGGACGCATTCTCGGCGGCGATCCTCCTGGCACAGAAAATGGCCTCACCAGCATCATGGCCCTGATTCCTCAGGCCCAGGCCCGACCGGTGCCCAGTCTCGACCTGTCCAGTCCCGAAATTCATGTGATTCCCAAGCTCCTGCAGTCGGCCGAAATGGGCATGACCGCTGCCGATCTCGGCTACACCGTCGATGCCCTCGTGGATGGCGCCTATGCCAGCGATTACTACCTGGGGGCCGACAAGATCGACCTCACCATCCGGGGACGTGATGAGTTCGCCCAGCAGACACAGGACATCGCCAGCCTGCCGATCGCGACCCGCACCGGCCAACTCGTGCCGCTGGCCGCTCTGGCGGATGTCAAACTCTCCAGCGGTCCCGAGCAGGTGAATCATCGCGAACGCGAACGGGCCATCACGATCGCCGTGACCCCACCGGAGACGATGGCGCTCGAACAGGCGCTGACGATCATTCAGGACCAGGTCATCTCAAAGCTCGAAGCCTCCGGCGCACTCGATGGCGGCTACCGGATCGAACTGGCGGGGACTGCCGACAAGCTGAAGAACACCTGGAATGCCTTGCGGTTCAACGTCATCCTGGCCCTGCTCATCACCTACCTGCTGATGGCGGCGCTGTATGAATCGTGGATCTATCCACTGGTGATCATCTTCAGCGTGCCGTTCGGAGCCGTCGGCGGTCTGGTCGGGCTGAAGGTGCTGGGCTGGTATCTGATGTGGCAGGGGCAGCCGCCGCAGTCTCTTGACGTCCTCACAATGCTGGGCTTCGTGATTTTGATCGGCACCGTGGTCAACAACGCCATTCTGATCGTCGATCAGGCCCTGCAACTGATGCGCGACGACGGCATTGCTCCCAAGCCCGCGGTGATTGAAGGCGTCAGTTCCCGCATCCGCCCGATGTTCATGACGACCATCACGACGGTCCTCGGCCTGCTGCCGCTGGTGCTGTTCCCTGGTGCCGGTAGCGAACTGTATCGCGGTCTCGGCGCGGTGGTGCTGGGTGGCCTGCTGGTCTCGACCATCTTCACCCTGTTCCTGATTCCCGCCGCCTTTACGCTAACGGTGGAAGTGCAACAGTTCCTGGGGCGTATCTTTGGTCGCAAGCACGATGACGACGTGATCTTTACGGACGACACGCCATCCACTCCCGTTGCGCCATCCACCACCCCCGCGGCAACGCTGTAAACGCTTGCGTTTTTTCACATCACCACAGAAGCCCACCCAATGCCTTGGGTGGGCTTCCCGCATTTCATGAACCAGTTTTTCTTTCCTCCCGCGAATCGCGGTATACTCCCCGACTTCTCTGTCCCGCAATTCTTCTGACATTCGACCATTATGACCTGCTACTACGATTTCGACGTCGCCATCATCGGGGCCGGACACGCCGGCACCGAAGCCGCCCTCGCTGCCGCCCGGCTCGGCGCGAAAACTGTCCTGCTCACGATGAACTGCGACACCGTCGGCCAGATGAGCTGTAACCCGGCCATCGGCGGCGTCGCCAAAGGCCAGATCGTCCGAGAGATCGATGCCCTCGGCGGCGAGATGGGCCGCGTCATTGATGCCACAGCCATCCAGTTCCGCATGCTGAACCTCAGCAAGGGACCGGCCATGCACAGCCCGCGGGCTCAGGCCGACAAGAAGGCGTATCAGTTCGACATGAAACGCCGCATCGAGGAACAGCCGGACCTCACCCTGCGGCAGGAAACGGTCGAACAACTGCTGACCGAACCGCTCGCGGGCGGCGACCTGGAAGCAGGCCGACCGCTGCACCGCATCGTCGGCATTCGCGTCCGGGGCGATGCCGTCTACCGCTGCCGGGCAGTGGTGATCACCACCGGCACCTTCCTGCAGGCGATCATGCACACCGGCGAGACCAAAACTCCCGGCGGTCGGGCGGGCGATGGCACCACCGGCACACTGTCCGATTCCTTTCGCGAACTCGGTTTCGAGTTGCAGCGGTTCAAGACCGGCACCCCATGCCGTCTGAACGGTCGCACCATCGATTACGCCGCGCTCGACGAGCAGCCGGGCGATGAACACCCGGTGCCGTTCTCCTATCTGACCGACCGCATCACCCAGCCGCAGCTGTCTTGCTGGCTGACCGAAACCAACGCCCACGTGCATGATGTGATCCGCGACAACCTGCATCGCGCCCCGATGTACAGCGGCCAGATCAAGACCACCGGCCCGCGCTATTGCCCGTCCATCGAAGACAAGATCGTGCGGTTCGCCGACCGCACTGCTCACCACATCTTTCTGGAGCCGGAAGGCCGCCACACGCAGGAGGTCTACTGCAACGGGATCTCGACCAGCCTGCCCCGCGACGTGCAGGATGAAATTGTCCGCTCGATCCGCGGTCTCGAACGGGCCGAGATCATGCGTTACGGCTACGCGGTCGAATACGACTTCGCCCCGCCGACGCAACTGCAGCGGTCGCTGGAAACCAAGCGGGTGCAGGGCCTGTACTTCGCCGGCCAGATTAACGGCACCACGGGTTACGAGGAAGCGGCTGGTCAGGGTCTGCTCGCCGGCATCAACGCCGCCCAACAATGTCGTGGCCAGTCCCCGCTGATCCTCGACCGCAATCAGGCGTACCTCGGCGTGCTGATCGATGACCTGGTCACCAAGGGCGTCGATGAACCCTACCGCATGTTTACGTCCCGAGCCGAGTACCGCCTGCTGCTGCGTCAGGACAACGCCGACCGCCGGCTCACCGACACCGGCCGCCAGATCGGCCTCGTCTGCGACACCCGCTGGCAGCGGTATCAGGAGTACGAAGCCGAAATCGCCCGCGCCACCGCCGTCATTAACTCGATCCGACACGACGGCATCACTCTGGAAGAATGGCTCCGCCGTCCGGAAATCACCTGGCAAACCCTCGCCGACCAGCACCTGGCAGTCCGCGACCTGCAGCTCTCCCCGCGCGCAGCCGAACAGGTGGAAATCGAAACCAAATACGCCGGCTACATCAAACGCCAGGCCGCCGACATCGAACGCCACCACAAAACCGCCACCATCACCATCCCCGCCACCTTCAACTTCCAGGCGATCCCCCAGTTAAGAAAAGAAGCGAGAGAAAAACTCACCCGCGTCCGCCCCGACAACCTCGCCCAAGCCAGCCGCATCAGCGGCATCACCCCCGCGGATCTGTCGGTGCTGATGCTGTATTTGAAGCAACCGGAACGGATGAGTGCAATGGGGATGTGATCAAGGGCGAAATGGAGATTCAGGCAGAAACGTAGGGTCCGCTGTGCGGACCGATTTTGATGACAGGCACGACAAGAGTGTACTTGATGGTCCGCACAGCGGACCCTACTCGGCTGGGTTACGCCTCTCGGCTAACCCAGCCTACGGGACTTCTTGAACGAGTTTGAGGCGACAAAAGCATGCCCACGCAACCTCGTGGACATGCCACCCAGCTTTCGGATTGACTGGAAGTTGTGGTTTCGCCAGGAATCTTCAGGAACAGGAAGCCTTGCTTCTGTACACTGCCTGATGCGGTAGCGTGGCTCAGTGCTTATCCTGGCTGGCGAGACTTGAGTGGAGGTTCCTTATGTTTCGACTCTGTTGCCTTATCTGGCTGGGCATCTCGGCGGGGCTGATGCAGGCGGATGAGCCGCGATACGAATTGCTGGTAGCCGGGGGGCTGAGCGATAATGTTGTGGCGTTCGATCTGGAGACCGGGGCCGACCGCGTGGTGGCAAAACTCGCGAACGGGTCTCAACCCCGAGGATTGGCCGCCAGTGCGACTGGGAAGATCGTCGTGGGACTGCGAGGCCACGAGCGGAATCTGGTGCAACTGGTGCCCCGGAACAGCAGTCGCCCGCAAGGAGTTCTGGTTACGCACCCGCTGACGGCGGCGATTGGCCGTTTCGGTCCAGGCATGGTGGCGTTTGGTCCGCGAGGGCATGCCCTGGTGGCCTGCGACACGGAACGTTGCGTCCGTCGGGTCACACCGGATTCAGCAGAACCAACGGAACTGCTCATCGCGGGACGTCGAGCCAACACATTCGGAGTCGCCGTCCAGGGGCACACCCTGTTCGTCACTGAGTATTTTCAGAAGAGCATTCTCAGCATCGACCTCAATGCCGATCCTCCTGTGCCGCGCCTGCTCGTGGACCGCTCCGAGCATCTCGACCGCCCCTGTGGACTTACGATCGGCCACAACGGACATCTGTTCGTCTCCAGCCTGCAGAATGACTTCGTGCAGGAGTTCGATCCAGATAACGGCCAGTTCCTCGGAACCTTTCTTGACGTGAAATCGCTGGGAACTGCACGCGTGCATAATCTGATTTATAGTGACCGGATCGGTCACTATTTTCTGTCTTCGGGAGATGTGGTCTTTGAACTGGATCAAGACGGCAGCCTGCTGGATCGCTACACCAGCCCGGCGCTGCGTGACGCGCAGGGTCTGGCATGTCGACCCGTGCCAGTAAAGTAGGGTGCGTTGAAACGCACCGCATTTTTGTCGTGAATTCACCAACATTCGTGGTGCGTCGCGACGCACCCTACCGAACTGTCGGTGTTGATGCTGTATTTGAAACAACCGGAGCGGATGGGTGCAATGGGGATGTGATCAAGGGCGAAATGGAGATTCAGGCAGAAACGTAGGGTCCGCTGTGCGGACCGATTTTGATGACAGGCACGACAAGAGTGTACTTGATGGTCCGCACAGCGGACCCTACTCGGCTGTATCTGAAGCAACCGGAACGGATGGGTGCGATGGGAATGTAAGGGAGAAATCCCAGTGCAAATGTAGGCTGGGTTAGCGAAGCGTAATCCAGAGCATTATTGCCGACGTTGAATGAAAGCTGGGTTACTACGGGACTGTAAACGAAATGGATTGCAACCACAATCCCCTAAAACGATGGGATATCCTTGAGAATCGAAACGTAAACTATGCGCCAGCGGCACAACAGATAAGAAAGCAAAAAAATGTGCCCAGAAGAAAAGTAACCGATCCTCTCGGTAAGTCACGTACGGCTCGCGTTCCAATTCCCCGATTATCATTCGGAGGCATGACTGGAAAAGAGAGTATTAGCTATAGGGATCTAGCTGATTTCATCCTTAGTAGCTCGCCTGAGTCATGTATTTTATTTCCCGATACAGGATTTATTACCACATCAGTTCCTGACGACTTCTG
>VFQN01004915.1_pt1 | contig 16999 bp, 10 predicted proteins | sample 3512371 | NCBI WGS metagenome assembly VFQN01 (sample SAMN10412370, study PRJNA504923) | tailings metagenome | isolation source: Replicate 2 from Balatoc abandoned mine | place: Philippines: Itogon, Benguet | collected 2017-08-28 | reverse complement strand
TCTCCCCCTCGCGTTGCAGCCCTTTAGAGACTCCTCCGCGGCGTCAATACAAGGGGGGATGCCCCCCTTTTGACGTTTTCACGGAAGCTCGCTGCGGGTTTCACGTTTTTCGGACGCTGAAGCGCCTAGCCCCTCTGCATCGGATGAATTTGCGAGGGGTAATGCGATGAACAGCCACCGGAGAAATGGCCCGATACTGCGGGCGAGTGCCGCAATGCTATTGCTCGCGACAATGTCGGCCACACACGCCGTCGCGGCAGAAGGAAAGAAGGACGGGGCGACCGCGCACAAGTCCGGAAAACGCGTCTTCACCTACTATCTCCCGCGCACCGAGATGTCCGTGGAAGTCGCCCAGCGGCTCACCACATGCCCCGTCGGTAAAGACCCGCCCGAGATCGAGACCACGATCACTGCCGTATCGCGCCGCGATGCCGATCCCCGCGGACTGGTCCTGCTCGACGCGAGCGCCAGCGTCTTTGCGAAGCGGACAGTGAAGCTGGAGATCAACGCCGACGGCACGCTAGCAAGCTTTAATTCGCAAGCTGAGGGCCAGGGGCTGCCCATTCTCAAAAGCGTGGCCAAACTAGCGTTCCGGTTTGCATCCACGGTGGGCGCTGCGGGGGCTGGTAACCGTCCCGCCTTTGTTACCCCGACGGGATTTGAATGCAACGATGCGACGACGGGAACCTTCGTCGCGATCAAATCTCTGAGCGATGACATCAAGAAGCTGGAGGCATTGATCATCGATGGCCACGGGAATGGGGCCGTCACCGCGATGCTGACCGATCTGCGCACGAAGCGAGCGGGGCTGCGCGAAAGTTTGGTTCTCAAAGCATCGGGAGAGCTGGTGCCTTCGCGTAAAATAGAAACTCCCGAAACGATCGACGATGGATCGTTGCTAACGTTTATCAAGCCGGTCGATTACTCCGAATGGTTCAAAAACATCCCTCCGAACGATGGCAACCTGACTATGCCGACGGGGTATTCCGGATTTCAAGTCCAGATCAAACCAGACGACGCCATTCTTGCGGCGCAATCAAGCGGTTTTCTGGCCGTTCCATCCGACGCGACGCCGGATCTGGTATATCGCCGCGCTGTGCCCGCAGCCGTGACCGTGGTGCCATGCGTTTCATCGCCTAGCCCAGTCAAGAATCTCGCTGGCGTGACAGTCGGCTATACCAAATGCAAAGAAGATACCGAGTCGGAGCAGGGGAAGCTGGCAAGCTTTGCTGGCGAGGTCATCCTTCCGCAGCTGTCCAACAACTATGTGATCCGGACCGGCCGAGGAGGGCTGTTCGGCTCTCGCCAAGCGACCGCGAAGTTCGATGCGAATGGTGTCCCGAGCACGCTTGAGTATGGCAGCACCAGCGCGAGCGCTGATCTCGCGGGACTGGTCGACACGACGGGCGAGGGCATCGACTCGCTCCGCGATGCCGAGCTCAGCAAGTTGAAACGCCAGATCGAGCTCGAAGAGGCGCGCCAGAAGCTCGACGAGCTGCGCGACGCCGCGACCACTGACGACGAATAGGGAGATAGGCCATGACATACAGCTACAATGTTGCCGGCAAACCCGTCGAACTCGAAGTCGATCCTTCGGTCGTTGCGGTACGCTTTGGTACGGGTCCCATGAGCTGGAAGGCGGGCGCGCTCGAAGAATTGAACGTCGGGCCGTTCGCCGACCGGATCGATCTCGTGGGCGAGGGGCTTTCCATCATCCCTGCGGGAACGATGGCAGGGCCACTCGGCTGGTCGGTCGACGACGAGCATGAGGGTCTGATCAAGGCGCTGCGCGAGCAGCCCGCGGTGACCGATGCGACCCCGGTCTTCAAGATCGGTACCACTCGGGCCGTCCCGACCGACCGGATACTCTTCGGCATCGCGCCCGGCGATGATGTCGAAGCGCTGTTCGCCGAATATGGCCTGCGGTTGCTATCGCGCGCCGAGGAGCGCGTCGTCGCCCAGATCCCGATCGGTGCGAAAGTGTTCGATTTGGTCGAAGCGGTCGATGCCGATCCCCGGACGCTCTATGCCGAGCCGGACTTCGTGATGATCGGGCGGCACATGCCGGCGCGCGCGGGGGCGATCGCTGACACGATCCCGCTCGCACCGCCGCTCCAATATGCCCTCGCGATTACCAAAGCTGAGCAGGCTTGGACGGTCCAGACGGGCGATCGCTCGATTCTCGTTGCGGTGCTCGACGAGGGGGTCGATACTTCACATCCCGACCTCGCCCCGGCAATCGAGGCGACCTATGATGCAACCGATAACGACAGCTATCAGCAGCCCAACAGCTGGGATGGCCATGGCACGGCATGCGCCGGCCTCGCCGTCGCGTCACCCGCGGGCCCCGGCGGTGTTGCCGGAACGGGGAAGGGCTGCGGGCTGTTGGCGGTACGGATCGCCTTCTCCGAGCGCCGGAACGGTCCTTGGCAGACGCGCCAAGAGATCATCGCTGCCGGGATCGATTGGGCATGGCGCTACGACGGGGCAGCTGTGATCAGCAACAGTTGGGGTCAGCAACTGCCCACCAATGCCGTGACCTGGGCAATCGATCGCGCTCGCACGCAGGGGCGTGGCGGCAAGGGCTGCGTCATCGTGGTCGCCGCTGGCAATTCGGGCGGCCCGGTGATGTTCCCCGCGAGCCTGCCCGACGTCCTCACCGTGTCGGCGAGCAACGAGTATGACGAGGCCAAGACGACGACGAGCGCGGATGGCGAGACTTTCTGGGCTTCGTGCAACGGTCCCGAAGTCGATGTCGCGGCGCCCGGCGTCCATAATCTGACGACCGACATCACCGGTCCTGGGGGCTATGCGCCCGGCAACTATGCCCCGGCATTCAATGGCACATCCTCGGCGACGCCGCTGGTCGCGGGCGCGTGCGCGCTCCTCCTCTCGAAGAAGCCGAATCTGACCGAGGCGCAGATCCGGCAGGTCATCGTGGCAACCGCCGACAAGGTCGGGCAATTCCCATATGCGAACGGCCGCAACGACTATATGGGTAACGGTAGGCTGAACCTGTTGGCGGCGATCAACGCTATCTGACTATGTCGGCGAGGGGACTCATGATGTGGCGGAGAATGGCGCTGGTGTCGCTCGGCGCGCTCGCTCTTAGTGGATGCGCGACGCGGGGAAGTATTGCGATCAACTGCGAAGGTTTCGACAATTGGGTCAAGCCGCTCCCTGCTTCGCGGCTCGTCAAGAACATTCAGGCCGATGCGCAAACCAGGATCGATCTCTATCCGGTCAAGGCGGCCAGCGGCGTTGAGAGCGACAAGGCCGAAGGGCCGCTTCAGTCCAGCTTGGCGGAACTGGTCCGGCTGCAGACCGGGAGCGTTGAAGCTTTTGACGGAGGCGGTGACTCCGTGCTCCTGCTTTCGGGCGGCGGGCAGTGGGGCGCCTTTGGCGCGAGCTATCTTAGCACACTCGCCGATCCTGGCGGGAATCCCGCGCCCAACGTTCGCATCCTGACCGGCGTCAGCACGGGCGCGCTGCAGGCGCTCTTCATCGCGATCGACGATCCCGCGGCCTATGAAGCGCTAAAGCGCGCTTATCTTCCCGTGAGCGAGAAGGAAATCGTCAATCGCAACGCGCCAGCGCTCGCGGCAATTACGGGATCGGTCGCGGGGCTGAAGCCGCTGCGCCGGCGGATCGAGGCTGCCCTCTGCGCCCCTACGGAGGTTGGAAAGTGCGCGCTGATCGACGCGCTCGCGAATTCGAAGCGCCGTGTATTCGTCGGCTTCGTCGAGGCCAGAACGGGCAACTTCGTCTATGCGGATGTGAACGCGATCGCGCTCTCGGGTTCGTCGCCAAGTGCGACGGACGTTCAGCGCAAGAATGCCCAGCAATGCCTGACCGGCGTCGCGCTCGCGTCGGCGGCGATGCCGGTGTTCTTTCAGCGCGTCACGATCAACAACCGGACCTATTATGACGGCGGTGTCAGGCAGTCGGTGTTCGAGGCGGGTGTCGCCGAAAGTCTCGACACAGCCCTGGCCGTTGTGAAATCGGAGCGCGAAAAGCAGCGTGATTCCCGACCCGTGCTCTCTCCTCCCGTTTATGTAGTTCGCAACGGCCCTACCCAGCTCCTAGGCCAAAACGGTGTTCCCGACGTGGACACGTCGGCGGATGAAAATGCTGATGCGTTGACGGCGGCGTTCCGCGCCGAAGCGATCGTCGTGAACCAGCTCGAGGTCGGCTCGATTGCGGCGCTCAGACTGTCGCATCCGACAGGGCCGATCAACCTCGTCACCGCCGACGGCTACCACAAGGATTTTCCTCTGAACGACGGATCCGGCGCTTCTCACAAGGCCTGCGTGAAGAAGAAGGGCGTCATGTTCGATCCGGAGTTCATGCTGTGCCTCCAGGCTTTCGGCCGCTCCAAAGCCTTGCGCGCCAATCCATGGTTGACGATCGGCGAACTCGAAATCCCCAAGGGCGACGCTTCACCCAAGCCTTGATCCGCTTTTCGTCTGTGTATCCAACCTGTCAGGCGCCGCCCAATTCGGAGTGGTTGGGACTGGGGGTTGGTCTCAAGCGAGCGCGGTCACCGCAGCAATCTTAAGGTAGTGGGTCACGGCCTCTGTCACTCGCAGCCATACGCGCAGGGCATGTAGGGCTAAGCCCAAAATCGAATTGCCCCATATCGGGATTATTGGCGAAGGGGTTTATGCCGGGGAAGCGAGTAGCATTTGCAGGTGCGGTATTCGTGATATCCGCGGCGCCGGCGAGCTGTTGGGCTCCGGCCCATAGAGGGGGCGTCCCATGAGGATGAGCCGCTGACCTAGATGAAAGGATGATGGCAGCTCACTTGCCCGAAGCCGTATGGCAGGGCGAGATCGAACCTATCTGAGGAGCGTAACCCTGCCGACGGAATGCTGCACGTCGGACCATGTCAGATCGAAGCGCGCGAGATATTTCCGCAGGCGGTCGGCGTCGTTGGTGCTCGTGCGCAGGTCGCGCGACACCGCGAAGAGCTGGCGTCCCGCGTCCGAGAGCGAGCGCGACGCGCGGCATGTCCTGACCACGAAGGCCAATTGCACCCGGTCGAAGGGGTCGATCCGGGCAAGCGCGTCGGCGCCGAGCGGGAGGTCGCGGTCGTCTGCGCCCGCGTCGTCGGCGTGCCAGGTAAGGCCGAGTCTTTTGATCTCGAGCTCGACCGCGCCGACGTCGATCCGGCCGGTCGTGTTGAGCGTCGCCATGCGCGTGATGCTGGCGGCAAGGTCGCGGAAATTGCCCTGCCACTTTGCCTCGTTGCTCTCCGCGAACGCGAGATAGCGTTCGCGCGCCTCCTTGTTGAAGGTGACGCGCGATCCCTCGCGCTCGGCGAAGCGTTCGAGCTCATAGTCGAGATTCGGCGCGATATCCTCGCGGCGTGCGGAAAGGCCGGGAAGCGAAAAGGTCCAGAGGTTCAGCCGCGCGAACAGATCGTCGCGGAAGCGGCCCGTGCGCACCTGCTCGACGAGATCGCGATTGGTGCCCGCGATCAGCTGGAAGTCGCTTCGAGTCTCGCTGTCCGATCCGACCGGCAGAAACCGCCCCTCCTCGATCGCGCGCAGGATCATCGCCTGTTCGTCGAGCCCCAGCTCGCCGATCTCGTCGAGGAACAGCAGGCCCTTGTCGGCGCTCTTGAGCAGCCCGGGCCGGTCCTGCGCGGCGCCGGTAAAGGCGCCCTTGCGATGGCCGAACAGCGCCGAGGTCGCGCTGTCGCCTTTCAGCGTCGCGCAATTGACCTCGACGAACGGCCCGCGGAGCTGGTGACGGAGCTTCTTCAGCTCATAGAGTTTGCGCGCCAGCTGGCTCTTGCCCGCGCCGGTCGGTCCCATCAGCAGGATCGGGGCGCGGCTGCGCATCGCGACCTGTTCGACCTCCTCGATCATGCGATTGAAGGCTGCGTTGCGCGTCTCGATCCCGCTTTTCAGAAAGCTCGCGCTCTCCGCGCTGGCTTCGGCGAAGCGCGTCGCAATGCTGTCGTAGCGCGACAGGTCGAGGTCGATCATGTTCCATATGCCGACCGGCTGCGGCGCGCCGCGTTGCGGCTGGGTCTGCAGCAGGCGGCCGGGAAGATAGCGCGCCTCGGTGAGCAGGAAGAGACAGATTTGCGCGACGTGCGTGCCCGTCGTGATGTGGATCAGATACTCTTCCGCGTCGGGATCGAAAGGAAAGGCGCGCGCGAAATCGAGCAGCTTGCCGTAAACCTCCTCGAAATCCCACGCGTCGTCGAAGTCGAGCGTGTGCGGGACGACCTCGGTCTCGGGCGACACGTCGGCGATGTCCTTCGCGACGATCTCGGCCAGCCGGCGGTGATGGCTGCCGTGGAGCAGGATGAAGCGATCGACGCGCAGATCCTCCTGCATGCAGATGCTGACACTCGGCCGCCACTTGTTCCAGCGTCCGGCGTCGAACTTGCCGGCGTCGAGGGTCGAACCCAGAAATCCCAGAACGGTCAGAGGCTTCATGCTGTTTGTATATAATTTTATAAAATACGATACAATAATATCCTGAAAATAAGCTTTCCTCGTCGGGCTGATTTTATGTCGTCCAAAAAATATCGATATTTAACAATCATATGATCTTAATATTGGGGCCTGCGCGCGGTTTGGCACGGCTTCTGCATTGAATTGTGTGCCGGGGTTCACGTCCCCCGGTACGACGCGGGAAGAGGGGCGGCCGGAATGGGCCGGCCGCCCCGAAGCGCCCGAACGACGTGGAAGGATTGAGGGGCTCGCCATTGCGGCGGTGCTGCCCCAAGGAAGCGAAGAGGAGGTCAGCCATGACCCAGACGACCTATGAAGTGCTGAATGTCGAGGGCGGACGCCCGGTCAAGATGTGGACCCGCGGGGTTCCCGTCGAGGACATGGCGCGCGCGCAGCTTCGCAAGGCGGCGCAGATGCCCTTCGTGTTCAAGCATGTCGCCGCGATGCCCGACGTCCATGTCGGCATCGGCGCCACGGTCGGATCGGTGATCCCGACCAAGGGCGCGGTGATTCCGGCCGCGGTCGGGGTCGACATCGGCTGCGGCATGATGGCGGCGCGCACCACGCTGATGGCGCACGACCTGCCCGACACTCTGGAGGGCATTCGCAGCGCGATCGAGGCGGCGGTTCCGCACGGCCGGTCGGTCGGGCGCGGCCAGCGCGATCATGGTTCGTGGGGCGATCCCCCGGCCGCGATCGTCGACGCCTGGGCGACGCTCGCCGAGCGGTTCGGACGCATCGTCGCCAAGCATCCGCGGCTGAAGAACACCAACAACCTGACGCATCTGGGGACGCTCGGAACGGGAAACCATTTCATCGAGCTGTGCCTGGATACCGAGGGGCGGGTGTGGGTGATGCTGCATTCGGGATCGCGCGGCGTCGGCAACGCGATCGGCACCTACTTCATCGAACTGGCGAAGAAGGACATGCGCAAGTGGTTCATCAACCTGCCCGATGAAGACCTCGCCTATTTCCCGGAAGGGACCGATCATTTCGACGATTATGTCGAGGCGGTCGGCTGGGCGCAGGACTTTGCGGCGCTGAACCGGCGCATGATGATGGCGAATGTCATCGCCGCGCTCCGGCTCCAGATCGCCAAGCCCTTCGAGGCCGAGGCCGAAGCGGTGAACTGCCATCACAATTATGTGACGCGCGAGAATCACTTCGGCGAAAATGTGCTCGTCACCCGCAAGGGTGCGGTGCGCGCGGCGAAGGGCACGATGGGGATCATCCCGGGATCGATGGGCGCGAAATCGTTCATCGTGCGCGGGCTCGGAAACCCGGAGTCGTTCGATAGCTGCAGCCATGGCGCGGGCCGCGTCATGAGCCGCACCGCGGCGAAAAAGCTCGTCACCCTCGACGAGCATATCGCCGACACCGCGGGCGTCGAATGCCGCAAGGACGAAGGCGTCATCGACGAGACGCCGAAGGCGTACAAGCCGATCGAGGCGGTGATGGCGGCGCAAGCCGACCTCGTCGAGATTGTCCATACGCTGAAGCAGGTGGTGTGCGTGAAGGGGTGATCCCCTTCACGCCGCCATCCTCGGGGGCTGACATGCACGATTGGGTGGCCGAGTGGCGGCAGGAGGGTCAGATATTCGTCTGGCGCTATCCGAAAAACAGCAAGCATGCGGGCGAATGGCATTTCACCGGTGATCCGGCGGGGTGCCGTTCGTTCCGCAACCTCATCGACCGGATGGCCGGAGGTGAAGCCTGCCATCGGACCTGGACGCTCGGACGGATGACTGACGCGATTTGGGCGGTTCCCAACTATGGTGAACCTCGGCACGACGGCTTCACGTCCATGCGGATTGTCTTCGATCCCGATAAGCGCGATTTGACCATGGAGGTCACCGAAGCGCGGCTAGTCATGTCGGTGGGCAATGCGCAGCTGCGCCATCTCCGTGCCGCGTTCAGCGACATCGAAGTGGGCCGAGGGGACTTCGGGATCGGAACATCGGACGGCCGCAAGCCCGACATTTGGATGTTTTGGCCGATGCCTTGGTCGGCAGGATTTTACAGGTAAGCAAAGAACATGATCACAATCGACGGATCGGAAGGCGAAGGCGGGGGGCAGGTGCTGCGTTATGCGTGCGCCCTGTCGCTGCTGACCGGCGAGCCCTTCACGATCGGGAATATCCGCGGGGGACGCGAGAAGCCGGGGCTGATGCGCCAGCATGTGACCGCGATCGAGGCCGCGTGCGTCATCGGCGGCGCCGAATGTTCGGGGCTGGCGGTCGGGTCGAACAGCATCTCGTTCCGGCCGGGACGCATTACGCCGGGCGACTATCATTTCGCGGTCGGCACCGCGGGCAGCACCGCGCTCGTCCTGCAGACGGTGATGGTGCCGCTGATGCTGGCCGATGCGCCGTCGCGGCTCGTGCTCGAGGGCGGGACGCACGCGATGGCCGCGCCGCCCTTCGAGTTCATCGAGCGCGCGCTGCTGCCCGTCATCAACCGCATGGGACCGACCGTCACGGCGCGGCTGGTGCGCCACGGCTTCTTCCCGCGCGGCGGTGGGCGCGTCGAGATCGACATCGCGCCGGCGCCGCTGCGCGCGATCGAATGCGTCGATCGTGGCGGCCTGCGCCGCGTCTCCGCGACCGCGATCATAGCGGGCGTTCCGTTCGACGTCGGCGATCGCGAGCTCAAGACCGCGGCGAAGACGCTGGCCGACTGGCCCGCCGACGCCTTCGCGGTCCGGCAGCTTCCGGCCGACCATGGCCCGGGCAACGCCTTACTGCTCGAAGCCGAATTCGCGCATGTGACCGAGGTCATGTCGGGCTTCGGCAAGCTCGGTATCCCCGCCGAGCGGCTCGCGCAAACGGCGGCCCGGCGGATGGCGGGTTATCTGGCGTGCGACGCGTTCGCCGGGCCCTATCTGCAGGATCAGCTGCTGCTTCCCTTCGCGATGGCGCGGGGCGGGGCGTTCTCGACCGTCAAGCTCAGCCAGCATACGCTGACCGCGGCGGCGCTCGTCGAGCGCTTTCTGGGGACGGGCTTCCGCTTCACCGACCGGAAGGATGGCGGGGTCATGGTCGAGCTGGCGGGCCCGTAACGGGTTTGCCCGCTCGGCCGGGCAGGTTAAGGAAAGGGTAAGCCGGAGCAGCAGGAGATTGACATGGCGCAAGGCACCGCCCGCATCGGGAAGGACCGCTATCGCACCGAAATCACCGTCGGCGGCCGCGACCTTGTCGCCGACGAGCCGCCCGCGCTCGGCGGGCAGGGTGCGGGGTTCGCGCCCTATGATCTGCTGCTCGCCAGCCTCGGCGCCTGCACCGCGATCACGCTGCGTATGTACGCCGACCGCAAGGGCTGGCCGCTCGAATCGCTCGAGGTGGGCCTCCGCCTCCACGGCAGCGACGAACGCCGCATCGACCGCACGCTGGCGATCGTGGGGCTCGACGACGAGCAGCGGGCGCGGATGGCCGACATCGCCGAGCGTACGCCGGTCACGCTGACGCTGAAAAACGGGCTGCCGATCGACACGCGCCTCGCCTGAGGCGGGGCCTTCCGAGGGCATCGTTTACGCCACCTTTACCACTTCTGTTGCATGACATTGGCCGATGTTTGCGACTGGGGACAGGTAAATGGACAGCTTGCGCGGACTGCTTGCGGGCAGCCACGATCAGGATGATGGCGCGATCGATGCGCCGCCCGCGGTCGGCGTCGACGAACGCCGCATGCAGGTGCGGGCCTATAATTACTGGGCATCTTTGCTGGCTGACCGCGCCTATCCGTCGGTCGAGGACGTCGATCTCGACGGCGCCGATTTCGGTTCGAATGCGGTGCTGCTCGACTTCACCCAAGGCATCGACAATCCGGGCATCTCGTACATCGGCGAACGGCTGCGCGTCGAATCGCAGATCGACGACGAGGTCCATTACATCAAGGATATTCCCGGCCGTTCGTTGCTGTCGCGGCTGACCGACCATTATCTCCAGATCATCGCCAACCGCGCGCCGATCGGCTTCGAGGCCGAATTCGTCAACGATCGCGGCACGACGATCATGTACCGCGGCATCCTGCTGCCCTTCTCGTCCGACGACGACACGATCGATTTCATCATGGGCGTCATCAACTGGAAGGAAGCCGCACCCGCCGACGAGGCGGCCGAACTGCAGCTGTCGGTCGAGCAGGCGCTGCGCAGCGCCGCGCCGCTGACCGCGCCCGTCCCGGTGTGGGCCGACGGCCCCGACTCCGAACATATCGACGAGGATGTCGCCGAAGCGTCCCCCGGCTTTGCGGCGCTCGCCGACGAGGCCGAGGATGAAATGCTGCTGACCGACGCTTTCGTCGACGAAGCCGAAGAAACCGAAACCCCGGCCGTCGAGGCCGACGCCGAACTCGCCGACTGGCTCGCCGCCGCGCGCGAAACCGCCGAGCGTGCCATCGCCGCCGACAGCCGCAGCCGCAGCGCGCTCTATCAGGCGGTCGGCAAGGCATGGGATTTTGCGCTTGCCGCCGACGCCCAGCCCGAGGCCTTTGCCGAAATGCTGGAGGACGCCGGCCTCGCCGCGCAGGATCGCGCGCCGATGACCCCGGTCGTCAAGCTCGTCTTCGGCGCCAACTACGACAAGACGCGCCTTGCCGAATATGCCTGCGTCCTTGGTCACGCCAAGGACGAAGGCGTCGGCCGCGGCGAACTCGCCGCCTATCTCGACCGCTATCCGGGCGGGCTCAAGGGCCTCGTCAAGAATGCCCGCGCGCGCCGCAAGCCCGAGGGCGAGGTCGTCGACAAGGGCGACGAAAAGCTCGACGCGCTGCGCACCGCGCATCCCGCGGTGATCCTCGAGCATGACGCCGGCGACGCCGAATTCGTCGTGCTGATCGCGCGCGCGATGCCCGGCGGCCATATCGGCATCGTCGCCAAGGCGGCCGACGATCCGGCGCTGATCGCGAAGCTGGCGAAAAAGGCGATCCCGATCACCTACTGATCCTGCGCAACAGACAATCCGAAAATTGAAATTATTTTGCGTGAGTGTTCGCGGGGTGTTGAACCGCGTGCCGGAGAGGCGCATAGGGCTGCATAGCGAACGGGCCGGCCGGTCCCCCCGGTAGAGGCCTGCCACTCTCGGTTCGGGATGCAACACCCTTATGCCTTCTAAAACGACTGACACGCCGGACGCCGACATCGCACCGGCCGCCCAAATTCCTGCCAAAATCGCCAAAGCCTATCAGGCCGCCCTGCAAGGGAGCGCGCTGCCCGGCGAGGGCGACGACCTCGACGCCAAGGCGCTGGCCGACGCGGGCGCCTTCGCGTCGCGCGCGTCGCTCGACCGCGCCGACGGCAAGCCGTCGCTGCTGCTCGAACCGATGGCGGCCGACGGCACCGACCGCCGCATGCGGCTGGTCGTCGTCAACGATGACATGCCCTTTCTCGTCGACTCGGTCTCGCAGATCGTCGGCGCGCAGGGCCTTGCGATCCACCGCATCCTCCACCCCGTCGTCTCGGTCGAGCGCGACGCAAAGGACAAGCTGACCGGCGCCGACGCCGGCAAGACCGGCGGGACACGCGAGTCGGTCATCTATATGGAACTCGAGCGCGGCGACGCCCGCGCGCGCCGCCGCCTGCTCGACGGCCTCGAAGCCGCGCTCGCCGATGTGCGCGCCGCGGTTGCCGACTGGCGTGCGATGCGCGCCGCGATGCTCGCCGACGCCGCGATGCGCGCCGAGGGCGAAGCCGCCGAACTGCTGCGCTGGTTCGAGGGCGGCGCGATGACCCAGCTCGGGCATGAATGGCGCTCGCGCGACGGCGCGGTCCATGACGCGCTCGGCATTTCGTCGAGCAGCGCGGGCCAGCTGCTGTCGCCGGGCGCGCTCGAAGCGGCCTTCGGTTACTTCGACAAAGGCGGCAGCTCGCCGCTCCTCATCAAGTCGAACCGCCTCTCCGCGGTGCACCGCCGCGTGCTGCTCGACCTCGTGATTGTGCCCGAGCTCAAGGGTAAGAAGGTCGAGCGGCTGTCGATCCACGCGGGGTTGTGGACCAGCGCCGCGCTGTCGACCCCGCCCGCCAAGGTGCCGATGCTGCGCGCGCAGCTCGAAGCGCTGATGGCGAAATTCGGCTTCGACCCGACGGGTCACGCGGGCAAGGCGCTGGCGCATGCGCTCACCGCGCTGCCGCACGATTTGCTGATCGCGTTCGACAGCGCCTCGCTCGAGGAGCTGGTGCTAACCTCGATGTCGATCACCGACCGCCCGCGGCCGAAGATCGTGATGGTGCAGAGCGCGCTCGGCCGCCACCTCTTCGCTTTCGTGTGGCTGCCGCGCGACGAAGTGTCGACGGGCCGCCGCCTCGCGGTCGAATCTTTGCTCGTGCGCGAAGCCAAGGCGGGCGTCATCGGCTGGACGATGGTGCTCGAGGATGGCGGCGCGGCGCTCCTGCGCTACACGCTCGACCTGCGCAGCGGCGGCGTCGTGCCCGATGCCGACGCGCTCAATGCGCAGCTCGAACAGATGGTTCGCGGCTGGCAGCCCGAGGTCGAGGCCGCGCTCGCCAAGCGCGGCGATGCGGGCCGTGCCGCAGCGCTGGCGTCGCGCTTCGCGCCGCTGTTTCCGGCCAATTACCGCAACCTCTATAACCCCGAGGAAGCCGCGCGCGACATCCTGCGCCTGCGCGACCTCGACGCCGACAATCCGCGCAGCGTGCGGCTCGCGCGCAAAAGCCTCGATGGCGACGACCGGCTGCGGCTGAAGGTTTACAGCGCCGCGGGTCCGCTCGCGCTGTCCGACGTCGTCCCCGCGCTCGAACATTTCGGCTTCGAGGTGCTCGAGGAAATCCCGACCGAACTCAACGTCCGCGCGGGCGACGAGGATGCGCCTGAGCATCCGACCTTCATCCACGACTTCTCGCTGCGCCTGCCCGCGTCGGTCGACGAGACCGCGTTGCTGCCCTATGTCGAGACCATCGAGGGCGCGATCGCTGCGGTGCTCGACGGCAAGGCCGAGAATGACGCGTTCAACGAGCTGGTGCTCGTCACGCAGACCGATCCGCAAGCGATCGTGTGGCTGCGCGCCTGGTTCCGCTACATGCGGCAGGGCGGGTCGAGCTATGGCATGGACACCGTCGTCGCGGCGCTGCGCCATGCGCCCGCGCTGACGACCAAGCTCGTCGAGCGTTTCCGTGCGCTCCACGATCCGAAGGCGCATGATGCCGACCGCGCCGCGGCGCTCGATACCGAGATTCAGGCCGGGTTCGCCGACATCAAGTCGATCGACGACGACCGTATCCTCCGCCTCTTCCACGCCGTGATCGGCGCGACGCTGCGCACCAACGCCTTCGCGCCCGCCGCGGCCGAAGCGCTGGCGTTCAAGATCGACTCCAGCCTCGTCCCCGGCCTGCCGAAGCCGCTGCCGTGGCGCGAGGTCTGGGTCTATTCGCCGCGCGTCGAGGGCATCCACCTCCGCGCCGGTCCGGTCGCGCGCGGCGGCCTCCGCTGGTCCGACCGCCGCGACGACTTCCGCACCGAAATCCTCGGGCTGATGAAGGCGCAGCGCGTCAAGAACGCCGTCATCGTGCCGACCGGCGCGAAGGGCGGTTTCTATCCGAAGGCGCTGCCCGACGTGTCGCTCGACCGCGATGCCTGGTTCGCCGAAGGCACCGAATGCTATCGCATCTTCATCCGCTCGCTTCTGTCGATCACCGACAATCTGGTGGGCGGTAAGGTCGTGCATCCGAAGGGTGTCGTGATCCGCGACGGCGAGGACCCCTATTTCGTGGTCGCCGCCGACAAGGGCACCGCGACCTTCTCCGACGTCGCCAACGCGCTCGCGATGGAGCGCGACTTCTGGCTCGGCGACGCGTTCGCGAGCGGCGGCTCGAAGGGCTATGACCATAAGGCGATGGGCATCACCGCCAAGGGCGCGTGGGTCTCGGTCCAGCGGCACTTCGCCGAAATGGGCGTCGATGTGCAGACCGACACAATTCGTGTGGTCGGCTGCGGCGACATGTCGGGCGACGTGTTCGGCAACGGCATGCTGTTGTCGAAAGCGCTCAAGCTCGTGGCGGCGTTCGACCATCGCCATATCTTCCTCGACCCCGATCCCGATCCGGCCAAGAGCTGGAAGGAACGCGACCGCATGTTCGCGCTGCCGCGGTCGAGCTGGGACGATTATGACAAGAAGCTGATCTCGAAGGGCGGCGGGGTGTTCCCGCGCAGCCAGAAGAGCATCCCGCTCACCCCCGAAGTGCAGGCCGCCCTCGGCCTGTCGCAGTCCGAAATCGAGCCCGGCGCACTGATCTCGGCGATCCTGAAGGCACCGGCCGACCTGCTCTGGTTCGGCGGCATCGGCACCTATGTGAAGGCCGCCAGCCAGAATAATGCCGAGGTCGGCGATCCCGCGAACGACGCGCTGCGCGTCGACGCCGAGGATCTGCGCGTGAAAGCGGTCGGCGAGGGCGCCAACCTGGGCGTCACGCAGGCCGCGCGCATCGCCTTCTCGGCGAAGGGTGGGCGGATCAACACCGACTTCATCGACAACAGCGCGGGCGTCGACTGTTCGGATAACGAGGTCAACATCAAGATCGCGCTCAACCGCGAGATGATCGAAGGCCGTCTGGCGCAGGACGCGCGCGACGCGCTCCTTGTGCGGATGACCGACGATGTCGCGGCGCTGGTGCTCGAAGATAACCGGCTGCAGGCGCTCGCGCTGTCGATCGCCGAAAAGGGCGGTTCGGCGGCGGTGCCGTCGCTGGTACGGATCATGGAGACGTTCGAGGCTTCGGGCCGGCTCGACCGCAAGGTCGAGGGGCTCGCCGCGAACGACGAACTGCTCCGCCGCGCGCAGGAAGGCCGCGGGCTGACGCGGCCCGAGCTCGCGGTGCTGCTGTCGACCGCGAAGCTCGCGCTTCAGGATGCGATCGAGCATAGCAGCCTGCCCGACGATCCGGCGCTGGCGAGCGACCTTGCTGCGGCCTTCCCGGCCGAGATGCAGCGCGATTTCGCAGCTGCGATCAATGACCACCAGTTGCGCCGCGAAATCATCGCGACCAAGCTGGCGAACCGCATCATCAACCGCATGGGCGTCGTCCATCCGTTCGAGGTCGTCGAAGAGGAAGGCTGTTCGCTCGGCGAAGTGGCCGCCGCGTTCGTCGCGGTCGAACGGCTGCTCGACATGCGCGAGCTGTGGAGTTCGCTCGACGCCGCGAAGATCGACGAGAGCATCCGCCTCTCGCTCTTCAGTCAGGCGGCATCGGCAATGACGTCGCAAGTGGCCGATCTGCTCCGCATCACCTCGACGCTGTCGCAGCCCGGGCCCGTCGTCGAACGACTGGAGCCCGGCGTCGAGCGCCTGACCAAGGGCGTCGACGCGCTGCTCAGCGCATCGGTCAAGCGCCAGTGGGACATGCTCGCGCAGCAATTGCTCGACGCGGGCGCGCCCGAGGCGCTGACATCGGCGGTCGTCCGGCTGTTCAAGACCGATGGCGCGATCGGCATCGTCGATCTGGCGGCGCGGCGCGGCGACGACGAAGTCGCGGTGACGCATGCCTTCACGCATCTCGGCGAAGCGCTCGGGCTCGACTGGGCGCAGACGCTGGCGGCGCATATGAGCCCCGCCGATCCGTGGGAACGCCTGCTGGTCAACAGCCTTGCGCGCGATTTCCAGCAGATGCGCCTGACCTTCCTTGCCGGGCTGCCTAAGGGCGATCTCGATACGGCGGTGACCAAATGGCTCGCGGATAATGCCCCGCGCGTCGCGCAGTTCCGCACGACGGTCGACCGCGCGCGGACGATCCCCAACCCGAACGGTGCGATGCTGTCGCATATCGCGGGGCAGGCGCGCGGATTGCTGGGGCGTTGATTTAGAGCGGTACCGGCCCTCTCCCCCGCCCAGCCTCCCGATCCAGGATACTCTGTTGGGAGGCTGGGCGGGGGAGAGGGCCGGTACCGCCTCGGAGATAAGAATGCCCTATCAGCCGCGCGTCGCGATCCTCGTCCCGGCGCCTGACTATTATGAGAAGTGGCAACCCGCCTTCGCCCGCAAGGCGGCGGCGCTGGCGGGCGCCGGGTTGGTCGTAGAGCAGCGCGTCTGGACCGATCCGGGCGACCTGTCGGGTTACGACTTGATCCTGCCGCTATTTGCTTGGGGCTATCAGCGCGATGTCGCGACTTGGTATGCGTTGCTCGACCGGCTGGAGCATGAGGGTTTACCAGTGGCGAACCCGGTCCCGGTCCTGCGCTGGAACAGCGACAAGGCGTATCTTGCCGAACTGGGCGCGAACGGCGTGGCCGTCGTGCCGACAGTCGAGGTCGCCGCGCTCGACGAAGCGGGCCTCGCAGAAGCGCGCGCCGCGCTCGGGGTCGATGAGGTGGTGATCAAGCCCGCCATCTCGGGCGGTGCCGACGGGACGCACCGCATTGCGCCGGGCGCCGCCATCCCCGACGATGCGCTCGGCCAGCGCCGGCTCGTCCAGCCGCTGATGCAGGGCATCCTGACCGAGGGCGAATATTCGCTTTTCTTCTTCGACGGCGCGTTCAGCCATGCGATCGTCAAGCGGCCTGCGTCGGGCGATTTTCGCGTGCAGGAAC
>VFQN01004914.1_pt1 | contig 17006 bp, 21 predicted proteins | sample 3512371 | NCBI WGS metagenome assembly VFQN01 (sample SAMN10412370, study PRJNA504923) | tailings metagenome | isolation source: Replicate 2 from Balatoc abandoned mine | place: Philippines: Itogon, Benguet | collected 2017-08-28 | reverse complement strand
CCCGAGCGGGAATGGGCTGGGCTCTGGAAGGGGACCAAAACTGTAAATCCATACATACATATGATCATACTGCAGTTGAGGCTAGCGTGGCGCAGCGTGGCGAGGCGAGCCCCGCCTGGCGCTCGACCTCCTGCTCCACCGTGCACGCTGGGGCACTGACCGGCGGGGAACCACGACTGAACACATGTAGAGTTCTGACTCTTGGGCTTGAGCAAAGCAAGACAAGGCGGGCCCAAAGGGGCCCAAAGGGCCTTCGGGAAAAGAGAAGTATACTGAGCCTGAGTATTCGTGCAAATGGCCACGTTGGCGGCTGTTCAGGAGTGGCGCAGCACGCCTTGCACCAGCTTGCACTCGGCACCGGCGACGCACTCTTTCTTTGCTTCCGGCCGTGTGGTGTTCCGTGGCCCACCGGACACGGACGCACCGCCTGCCTCGCCTGCTCACTAAGTGCTGTCTCAACACGTTCTGCCCTCCCCGTCTAGTGAGGGAGTGTATTACCATGTGGCCCATACAGTGACCTAGGTCGGCGCGTTTGGGGTGTCGTTGCATCATGTACGGCCCCCAAAGGGGAGGGGATGTTCTGCGCCGAAGGTCTTAGGTCTGCATGGACTCTGCATGCTCACACCCCGGCCCTCCTATAACCTCTGCTATCTCCCCGGCTGTGGATTAGCTTGCTGATTGCCCCTGCCTGTGCACTGCAGTGCATACACAGTCGACATGCCGTATGGCGGCACGAGTGAGATTATTTATTAGGTAGGCTCACTTGCTGCTAGGCTCTAGGTTGCCAGCAATGCCACGCTTTGCGTGCCAGCCACACGACTGAGAGTGTATGTAGCAGAACATGGTACGATGTTGCATCAGGCGATCAGCAGGGGGACTAGGGGGACACTGCATCTCCCCTGGTCTGCTGCATCATCCATCTCAGAAGGGCATCATCTCCATGCATGAGGCCTGCATGCCTTCTAGGACCACATTGGCAGTACCGTGCACAACGTAACTCAAGGTGTCTGCCTGTGCGTCGCTGTACTTGCTTGGCGTAGCTTGTCTGGTCACCATGTACTGACCCCACACAACAAGGTGCACATCTGCACTTGCCACCCTCGAACCCTCGCGTACGGTTGCAGAACTGGCGAACAGGGCACACATGGCGATGTGGCCCTGTTGGCATTTGCAACCCCATGGGGTTGCAAATGCCAACAGAACCGGTACCGGTAACCTCAGGTGACCACTTGTCCGCCGGTGGGTAGAGTGTGTGCGGTATGTGTTCTGTCATAGTTTGCACACGGTCACAACTCATCACAAGGAGTGCATCCTTCCGCCACATGCGTAACCGCTCAAAACGCCAAAAGGCTTCTTGCAAAACACACCCCGGCCTTTACGGCTGACCGGACAACCGTACCCACGCCGCAACGCACCAGTATCTTGTAGTATGGCACGAAGCTCGGCATCCTTGTAATGCTGTGAAATGGACACACACCCATTGCCCGCAGCAGGCTACTGTACCAGCCGGAGCCCCTGTCACCCACACCTTGACCTACAAAACTGCTACCAGCGCCACCACCACCCTTCAGCCACCCGAACATACGTTTATACCTTGCCTTCCCGCCAAGCTAGCATGTTCATGTGTTGCTCCTTTCCCTGCGCCTGGTTCCCTGCCCCGCACTGTAACACCACTGTTGCCTCTGCGCAACCTTCTCTGCTGCTGCTGTTTCAATGTCAGCGCGGCAGCGCGGCGGGTGGGCTCAGCACCTCCAGCAACGCACGCCCCATGCCGTCCGGCACGAACTCCATGGCCAGCCGCAACCGCTCAACCGCCGCCCGCAGCGCCGCCAGCTCCCCCGCCGCCTCCGCCCCCGCCCTCCCCTTCCCCTCCCCACCTCTCCGCGCCTGCTGCGTCCCCGCGCCATCCCTCCACACCTCCAACAGTCCTATCAGCGCCTCCACAGCCTCTGCTAGATCCTCCCTTCCCTTCCGCTGCAGCTCCGTTACCGTGCGCCGCAACGGGCCAATGCGCCACACGGCCGCAGCCCCGCCGCTGCCGCCGCCACCGCTGCCTCCCGCAGGCCCCATGACCAGCTCCCGCACCACGTCCGGCAAGGCGGCCGCCACGCAGCACAGCGCCTCGGCATGGCTGCTGCTTACAGCGGGCGCAAGGCGCGGGATGGAGGTGTTGGAGAGGCGCGGCACCAGCCGGGGCACAGCCACCAGCAGTTCCAGGGTCATTCAGGGTCGTGGTCCGGTTCAGCCGGCCACCGGGGAGAGGGCCCCGTGACCAACAAATAGCCGCAGACACTGGTGTAGTGACGGGAAATGTCACGCCTGCGCACGCCTGCCCTGATCGGACCCGCGCAGCTGCGCGGCCGTAGGGGCTTGTCCGTGACCATCAGATACCGCCCCCCCTCATTATAGTTCCACCACCCCCACCTCGTCAAACAGGAAGCGCGCCAGTGGGGAGGCCCCCGACCGGGTTTCGGGGCGAGCCACGGCGTTGCTGCCGCTGTCGCCGCCGCCGCCACCACCAGTGCCGCCGTTGCTGCCATAGCAGTTATCGCCGCTACGCTTCATCTGCAGCACTGACAGCAGCGTGACCAGGCGGAGGACCGCCGCTGCGCCCGCTCCCGCCTGCTCCCACAGCAGCACCGACTGTGACTGCTCCTCCGACGCACCAGCCGTGGCGTGGCGGCACACGGAGCGAGACATCAGCGGCAGCAGCAGCCGCACGGCGTGCGCCAGCATGTGGTGCAGCCGGGGGAGCCCCGGCGGCGGCGGCAGGGGCAGCTGGGCAGGAGAGAGCCCAGGGGCGGACGGCGCCGCAGGGACGGGGCTGCCGCCACTGCAGCTGCTGTTGCCAAGCCCCAAGGTTGCCCCCGTGTTCGGGCTTGGCGCCGCCGCCACCAGCAGCCGCGACGCCACGCCCACCGCAACCTTCTCCAGCGTTGTCCTAAGCTGCTGCCCACCGCTGCCGCCGCCGCTGCCGCCGCCAGTGCCGCCGCTGCCGCCGCCGCCGCCGCACCCCGGCAGGTGCATCAGCGACCGCAGCGCTGACAGCAGGCCCGCGGACTGCTCCACATCCCCGTATGCCAGCAGCGGCAGGAAGCAGTGCCCTTCGCAGTGAACTGAACAGCTGTAGTTGCAGACAAGCTCCACAAAGGAGACGGCGCGGTTATCCTCCGGGTTCCTGGCCGCCCTCCGCAGCACGCCCTCCAGGCAGGGCAGCAGGCCGCCGTCCAGGGCGGCTGACAGGCGGGGCGGCGGCGCGGGAGGCAGGGAGCCTGGCCCAGTGGCACGAGGCAAGAGGGCACGAGGCAGTATGGGTCCGAAGTCAACGAGGGAGGCAGCATACGAGTGTGGTAGGATGCGCTGCAGGGACAAAAAAGCATGTCTCAAGGCAGCATACCGTACGAGCGTGGTCACGTGCTACACTTCGTCGTACGGTGCTCGGCTCACCTTTAGCGGGATCTGGCAGCTCCATCTTCACCAGCCCCAGCCAGGCTGCAAAGGTAAATTCCTGCGCTTCGGCCGCCTTTTCACTGTACGATGGCAGCCGCCAAGCCACCGGCAGCACGTGCGTCACGGCCGCACACACCCGCCGCCACCACCGCACCTGGTGCGCGCGCAGGGCGGCCAGTGACAGGGCCTTCCGCCTGTCAGCAGGAAGCTGTTCCACTGCCAGCTGCAGAACGCTTTTTGTGGGGGCCCCATCCGCTGCCCCTGCAGGCGCCTGGGTAGCAGCAGCAGCACCAGCAGCAGCCATGCCCGTAGCCACTGCTGCTGCCGCCCCAGTGACCTGCCCTGGGTGAGGAAGGGCTAGCGATGCCGCGACCCCTGCTGACACCTGCCCCGCTGACCCGGCCCCTGCCTGCACCAGCCCATCGCCCAATGGCCTTGGCGCCCCTGCCACTTTCACCAGCTCCCAGCACACGTCGAGCAGTTTGTTCCCGGCCCACAGCGCTTCAAAGCATATCAGCATGAGCTCCTCCTGAGCCAACATGTGCACCAGCCCATCCCCCGCCCGACAACCGCCCCCGCCGCCTCCAACCCGCTCCTCCTCCTCCTGTCCTCCGCGCCCCACGGCCGAAGCCACAGCCACGTCGCACGCGCGCAGCAGCAGCACCAGCCGCTCCCTCACCTCCCTGCGCGCCTGCGCAACGTCTACTGGCGGAGGCGTGATCCCCAGAATGCTGGTCATCGTCAGGACGTGTTGCTCCCTCGAGTAAGGCTCCTGGCAGCCGGCTTGCCACCGTCCGTACTCCGCCGGCACGGCCCTGTACGACACCGGCATGCCGTAGTCGGGCCCGCCGTCTGCCGTACACAAGGCGCGCAGCCCCAGGATGGAGGCCAGGTGCACCACGCAGGGGCCGGCCAGCGCCTGGCGAACGGCTGGGCCCACCACGGTGCTGGCGGGAGCAGGGGCACGCTCGCAGAACGGTAGCAGGCTCCCGGCCCCTCCAATGGCCTGCACGAGGCCTTGCAGCAAGCCCAGCAGGCCCTGTGGGCAGCTTTCTCCGCCTCCTGCCTCCTGTCGTGTTGCCCCCTGCCCCTGCCCCTCCGCAGCCTCCCCGCTAGTCCGGCTGCCCGGTCTGCACCGCTGCTGCCACACCACCGCCACCACCGCCGCCCTGGCGCAGTGCTCCAGCAGGTGGCTGTCACGCATGTTTGAGGCGAGCAGCAGCAGGAAGTGCCGGGAGAGCCTGCGGCAGTCCGCATGCTGGGCCGCCGCCACCGCTGCCGCGTCTGCGGCCAAACCCGCGGACAGTGTTTCGTCCCCCTGCAGCACCCTCAGGGCCGCACGTGCCAGGCTCATGTGCCCATAGATCAGGTCCACGACACCACTGACCGTGTTTAAAGTTTCAAAGACTTCCGACTGCCGCGTGCGCGGCTGCTCTCGTATCCCTGCAGAGCCCTGCTGCTCCCCGTGCACCTGTGCCTCTGCCTCCTCTTGCTGCCGCTGCTGTTGCTGCTCCTCGTGCCCTGACTCCGCCTCCTGTTCCTGGCCGTCACCGCCCAACCACGTGCACACGGCCGCCACCTGCCGGCTGCAGCACTGCAGCGTGTGCATGCGCAGCAGCGCACAGCCGAACTCCAGGCCCAGTAGCAGCTGGTGAGTTGCACTTGTGTCTGCAGCAGGCCCGGAGCTTTCACTGCTGCCGCAACCCACACCAGCAGCGGTACCTCTTCCGGCGCTCGAGCACCACAGCGGGATGCTTACCGCCCGTAGCAAGCCGGTTAGCATGGAAAGCAACTTCTGCGCGCAACGCATGGTGCCCTCAGGTGCCAGGCCACCGCCGTGGGGCGCATGGGCATGCTCCCCAGCCCGGCCCTCGTCAGGCAGCTGCTGCTGTTCGTAGCTGTGCGCATTTGCACGACCTCCCTGGACTGGCGGGAGTAGCAAGTTGTCCAGGCGCACCAGTACAGCCAGCAGCTGTAGCAGTGCAGTGCGGAAGCGGTCATGGCGCAGAGCTTCCCCAGCTCTGCTGCCAAGCCCCGTGACAAAATCGCACAGGCACTGCATATACCATATTTCATGGTCTATGTCCTGGAGTGAAGAAGCCATGTCCACGCTGTTGCTGTCGGCCGGCACATTCGAAATGCAACTGTCAGGGCCGCTGTCCTGTGCTCCTGGGACCTGGCGCGAGCTTTGAAGGCGTACTACGATTTCTTGAAATACCTCTGCCGCTTCACCTAAGACACACTTGAACCGCGGCGCAGCGAACGGCGGGTCACTTGCTGCCATGACTGGAGGAAAGCGGAATCACCCTACATGCCACTGAAATATAGTTGGTTCCTGTAGAACGAGCACAGCTGATATGACTGGATGCTGTGGAGCCGTGAAGTGGCTGTGGCGCTGTGGAATGGGACCGTCGCACCGAACTGCAGTAACACTAATACAATGCCTGGATGTAGATGTAAGGTGTATTGCTAATTTGTGTGCTGTTCTGTTTGTCGCAGACGGCCTGAATCCCACAAAGGCCAGCAACATTAGCAGGGAACGCGACAGGGAGTCCGACTGGACTTGCATGGACCGGTGTCGCGTCCTGAAAGAACTGCCGCGCTGTATTCGTACATTAACTTGCAATATGATATTGCGTTTCTTATGCAGGCATACCAATGGGCCGTTAAAGTTGGCTTCACAGGGGACAGTTGGCGACAGAGGGTGTGCCCTTTTGGACTCCCGCTGGCCTGTCCCTTCCCGTCTCCTTGGGGAGGGGGGAGTCAGAGAGGCGGCCCTGGGGGCTCAATGGAGTGGGCCTTGTGTGCTTCAACTGTCTACGGTATGCCTGGTGTGCCCTGCAGGCCTTGGGTCTGCTTGGGTGATGGGTTATGCCCCTGTGCCTGGTGGGCCTTGTAGGACACGGCCGTGGCTGCGTTATGCCTGAGCGCCGGCACTGTATGGATCCTGCTGACAGTGCACGAGGAAAGAAGATGTAATCTGGAACGCGATTGGCATGAAGGCGGCGTGAAATAGCGCCAACCTTTCCACAGGAAAAAAAGCTGTACAGCATGTGACCAAGCACAAGCCGTCCTGCAAGCTTGCACACTGTACTCCCCTGGTGGTATCTCCCCTGTTGCACACCATCGGCAAGATGCCAATGAACAGTAGAAATAGTACTACTAGCCCAGCAAGCAATCCGCGACCAACGGTCTTGCAAAAGGCGCAAAGGCAGCACGGAGGCAACCCGTGCCCGTGTCTTGAACGGTAAGACAACCCCAGCCGAGTACGTATCCCTCCCTTCGCATTGGCCCTTTCCCGCTCCCCTTCCAGGGCCTACAGCCGCTGCAGCTCTAGCCAGTCCTCGCACCCCTAACCTTGCTTCCCCGTCCTTGCCCCTGCCCTTGCCCGTGCTCCGTGGCCCCCTCCACCAGCCTCCACAGCCGCACACTCTGGTCGCTGCCCCCGCTGGCCAGCAGCAGAAGTCGGGTAAGTTTACGCTTCTGAGGCCAGAGTTATGCGACAGCTGGTGCTCCAAGTACGAAAGCAGCCACATCGCACCACGCACAACACCACACTGCAGGCGCACACCGCCAAGTGTTCCCTTCATTCCTCACCCTAGGCCGCCCCGGGTCTGCAACCAGCAGCCCAACGCCACAGTAACACACCCAACCCATCCTCGGTCATGACACAGGCTTGCCGCCGCTTCACGCTCCAGGTATGCTGCCGGTACGCACGTTGCGAAGCAGCTGCCCCCCATCCTCCTCCTTCGCACGCCGACCCTACCGTCGCTGCTTCCGCCGCCGTCGGCGCTGGTGGCGGCGGCGGGGGCGTTGCCGATGGCGGCGGCGGCAGGTACAGTCACATACGCTGCCAGTACGCACGCTATGGAGCAGACATTTGTGCTCCAGCTTTAACGTATGCGAGCCCCGCCGGTGCTACTTCTCCTAGTGGCGGCGGCGGCGGCGGCAGGTACAGCCGTGCCACGTGGTGCTCATCCCTCAGGAACAGCCGCAGCTCCGGCAGCTGCAGCGCAGACAGCACAGCGCTTAGTGCCGCCTGAGGCTCCCCTGCCTCTGCCACCGCCGTACCCTCTGCTTTGCCACTGCCACTGCCGACCCCACCAGCTGCTGCCCCGCTGCTGCGCGCTGCAGCTCCCACACTGGCAGTGCGCGCTCCGCTGCCGCCAGCCGCCGCCTCGCTGCCCGCACCTGCCACTACCGCTGGCGCGTCTGTGCCGCTCACTGTCGCACAGCCCTGCGTGCGGTCAAGCCGCCAGAAGGGCGCGCACGCCGCCTCCAGAGCGCCTCCATCCCCGCCCCCGTCCCCAAGCGCTCGAGCCATGCCCCGCACCGCCACCCGCCCCAGCGCCCACACCTCCTCCTGCTCTCCCAACGTAGAACCATTGCCATGTGCCCCCCTAGCCCCTCCCCTGTTTGCCGTCTCTGCACGCGGTGGCGGAGGGGCTGCCACGCGCACCCACGCGGGGCTGATGGTGGGCGGCACGACCCACACGCTCCTGCTGCTGCTGCCGCCGCAGTTCCCGCTCTCCTCGACCGCCCCAGCCTCCCCCTGCCCTGGTCCCTCCACCGACAGGCCGGCAAACACCTGCCGCCAGGTGGGAGGGGTCGCAGCAGCAGCAGGGACAGCAGCGGCAGGCGCAACGTAATGCAGTGGAGGAGGGCTACTTGGCCTTGCAGGGCCCGAGCCTGGGCACGGGGGCGGTGGCACCATGCCGGGGCGCAGGGGCCCAGCCGGCCGCCAGTCCCACGCCCACTCCCGCTCTCCCTCGCCTTGCCGCAATCCCTCCTGCTGCACCTCCTCCTCCTCCTCCTGCCCCGCGGCGCCCCCGACACCGCTACCGGTGCTGCTGCTGCTGCTGCCTCCCGTGCTCGTGCTGCTCCCTCCGCTGCTCGTCTCGTCCCAGCTGCTGCTGCTGCTGCTGCCTCCACTACCGCCGCTCCCACCCTTTGAGCCAGGCCCATCGCCGCTACCCATAGGGCTGCTCCTGTCGCCCATCATGTGGCCCATGCCACCCCTCCCTACCTCCCCTGCTGCGTGCCCCACTGCCCGCACCCGCCTGACCCGCCGCAGCTCTAGGGGCGGTGCGGGTGCGGCAGTGTGGATCCGCTGAGGGCCCCACCATGCCACAATGAGCGTAGTGCGGGCGGCAGTGGGGGCAGCGGGGTTAGCGCGGGCAGCGGATGCTGCGGCAGCCTGGGCCTGGGCTACAGCTCCCGTGGCGGCGGGGCCGCTTTGGTGGAGATGAGAGGGTTCGGCTGCTTGCGCACAGCGGAGGCTGTGGCGGGGGCCTGCGGGTACGGGTTGGGAGGATGCACCGACTTGAGCACCATGGGACCTGCAGCGGGGCCGTGGGTCCACGATACACCTGCCGGCATGCTATGCTATGCATGCTGCCCCTGACTGGAGGCCAGCACAAGCCTCATTACATTGAAGTAGGATATCCAGTATAGATGGGTGAGGCAGGGCATGATGTCCCCGCTAACACTAGAAGTAATTAGGCAAGGGGACACCTCTATGACTGGGCTCTTGTTGCACGCATGGACACCCACACCTAGGTACCTGCCCTCAAAGCCTGCACCCCCTGTCGCATGCCACTCACGCTTCGGCGAAGGCGGTCCGTCATCGCCATCTCCACAACCGCCCACACTCCCGGCCTCCTCGCCAGCCCCCAGCACCCGGCTGCCGGAGCTGTTGCCGCCGCTGCGGCGACCCTCCCCAGCCACCCCGCCGGCCCGCAGCCCGCCCTCCCCTGCCGTGTGAGCAGCCCCTGCTGCCCCCTCACGCTCCCCCACTCCTGCCAACCCCGCTGCCTCCACGCCCTCCCCGTCTGCCTGCTGCCCCACCGGGCCCGGCAGCACGCCGTGCAGCCTGTTCCCGGGGAAGAGCAGCAGCCGGCCCCGCACACGCCCCGGCCACACGGTCCACGCCCGTTGGGCCAGCGGGGCACGTAGTGCTTCTGGTTCAGCTGACCCAGCTGCTTCTCGTGCTTTGGTCGCTGCCTTCGCAGGGTCCCCAGGTGGGCGGGTCTGGCATTGGGTCAGGGCCACGCAGTCGGGGCAGCAGCAGCCGGCGGGGCTCTGGTCCAGCACTAGCGTGGGGCCGCCCAGCCACACGGGGGCCTGGGGCTGATCCCCCTGCTGCTGCATGTGGTGCGTGGCAGGTGCTCCGTGCGGGTGTGGGTGTGGGTGGGCAGCCAAGTCGCGGCTGCTGGTGTCAGCAGGGGTGCAGCTGTTGCTGCTGATGTTGTTGTTGTTGTTGGTGGTGGTGGTGTCGCGTGGCTGTGGCGACAGGAACAGCACGCTGCTGACCAGGGGGTGGGACAGCTGGTAGCGGTCCAGGCCCTGGGGGTGGGGAGAAGACGCAACAAGTAGGGGTAGGGGTGCAGTGGGACGAGAGCAGGGCACGGGAAGGTGCAACACGGGCAGCAGGACAGGTGAGTGCCTAGGCAAGAGGGACTGTGGCAACTTGTAATGTGCTCATTGTAACTCTATGCGACCGGACAACCAGTCACCTCTTCGCCCGCCTGCTCGACCCACCGTCCTCCCGCTCCTATTTTTATCGCAAAACATGGAGTACTTCGGCATCAATGCACGAAGCAACCCTACTCTCCGCCCGCCGCCCCTTACCCCCTTCACTCACCCCCCTCAGCACGTCCTCGTTGACGTCGAAGTGCAGCTGGTGGGCGTCCCCGCCCGCCACCCGCACGTGCGCCCACCACTCGGCAACCGCCGCCCGCTGCAGCAGCGCCGCTAGGGCGCCCGCCGCAGCAGCGACGTCTTCGGTCTGGTCAGCGGCGGTGCCAGGGATGGTGGCAGAGTCAGAGGCAGGGGCGGTGCGCCCGCGCGGTGTGGCGGCGGCGTCCCGAGCCGCCCCCGCCGCCAGGCTCTCCGCTTGGTGTGTTAGCTGGCTGTGCAGGGTGCGAATGGCCTGCTCCACCACGCAGCCGGGAGGCTGGTCCTGCGGGGGTGCAGCGGGGGAGGGGGCAGGCGGGGAGGCGTGTGCCGGTTGGGGACTGGTCTTGGGGATGACATGCACAAAGCAGCAAAACGGGTGCTGTCCCACCTGAAGCGGTAGCATGGGTACCTGTAAGGAGGGGCGTGTGTATGCCTTATGACGCCTCCTGCGGTGTGGCCGCTGGCCGCTGGCAGTTGGTTGGTGGTTGGTGGTGCGCGTGGCGCCAACAGTGGCCAACAGCAAGCTTGGCCGCACAACCCACAGCAGTTGCAGTGAACGGCCCAGTAGGGCGCGTCCGCAGAGCCGACGAGGCCATTGGGGCGGAACATGGCGGCTTTGCACAGTACGGTCTACGGGGTGCGAGCAGCACGCAAGGCACCACAGCCGCGAAGCAACAATCCCGTGCAACATGCCGTACGACAGCTTGCCGCCACGCGCTAGACGCCGCTGCACCCGGAGGCTGTTCCTGACTGTACGGTCTTCCCTCCCCTCCCCTCCATGCACGTACGGTACGCACCAGGCGGTACAGGTAGCTGAAGAAAGGCGTGTCGGGGCTGCCGTACTCGTGCTGGGACCAGTACGGCGACCCGCCACCGCCGCCGCCTTCCGTACTCCCGGACCCGGGCGGTGCGAACGCCGCCGCCAGCCGCGCCAGCAGGCCGGCCCCCAGCAGCGCGCCGGGGACGGAGACAGCAGCGCCGCCGCCACCACCACCCAGCCCACACCCTGCACCCTCGGACCCTCCCCTGCCACCACCCCCGCCGCTACCATGCCTTACCGGTACATGGCTGCGGCCGCTGCCCGGAAGCCCCCCACCCGCGCCAAGCCCTTCACCCGCGCCGTCAACCTCCCGCCCGCCGCCACGGTCGCTGCCGTACTCGGGGTCGTTGAGGTCGTTGCCGTACAGAGGGTCAACCACCAACGGACAGGGAAGCGCTGCTGCGACGTCAGACGCCAAGTCCGCGGCTGTGTGTGCTCTTGGGTGCAGCTGCTGCGGCTGCTGCCGCGGCTGCTTGGGGCCCGGAGGGCTGGCAGCGGTTGTCCGGAGTCCAATGGCGGCGGCCGGGGGATGTCCCCACACGCCGTCCGCCAGGCGCCACGTGAAGCCCAGGCCGCTGACCCACGGGTCGGGGTCCGCGGGGCCGGAAGGTGCCACGGGGTTTGCTGGGATCATGGGGACCATTGCGTTCGCTGCCTCCAGGCCGCTGACCCACGGGTCGGGGTCCAGCGGCCCGGTTGACGCGTCTCCTGCGTCCGCGGCATGGTCCCGCCCTGCCGCTGCCGCTGCTGCCACCGCCCCATGACGGACCCCTGCCCCGGCCTCCGCTGCTGCTGCGGTTCGGCCACCCCCGCGGCCCCCGCGGCCCCTGGCACCGCACAGGGCCACGGCCTGGGGGTGGGGCACGGGAGGGGAGGGGAGAGAGGGAGAAAGGGGGCGTTAAGGGAACGCAAGAAGGGGCTCTGGGTGCAGGTTAACTGGTATGGCCTGGGTGTGCTGGGCGACCAGGGAGGACAAGGCTAGCCTGGCCTGTCCGTATGCCTGGCGCACGGGCATCTCGCGGCACACGAAGTGGGCAGTACAGTGCAGGCGGTGCGCACGTCTCTCCTGCTCCCACTGTGTCCCCACCACTGCACCGCTGCCGCCTACATGGCTCCCCTGCTGCAGGGCTGCACCCTGCACGGGGCATGCACCAGTGCTTGCGCTTGCCAGCTCACTGGGCAGCTAAGCGCTCCCAGAGCAAGGAACGCTGGCCCGCAGGTTGCCGTCCTGCCGCCATACAACAGCTCTGCCAATCAGCTATCTATAGCAACCTGCTGCCGCCATGTCTTGACGTTTGTCACACGCCCTGCGCCCGCCGCCGCCTAGCACCCTGCCACCGGTGCCCTTCCCCAACCCCCCGCTGGCCCTTCTCGCAGCCCCTGCCACCTTTCGCCCCGCCCTGGACCCACCCCGCCCCCCCCCCAACGGTTCCTCGCGTTTTCCGCGTATCCCCACAAAGCAACTCCCTCATGTGTGTCACTCACACAGCGTCACCGCCAGACCGTTGGGCGCCCAGCCCAGCCCATCCCCTCCGCCTGAAGCATCTTGGAGGTGCTAACACGGAGGCACTCATCAACATACCCCTTTCCTCACCAAGGTCCGACTCCTTGCCCCTACCCCCAGGCAACAGCGTTTCCGTGCTTGCCTGACGCCTAACACGGTTTCCCCGCGTTATACGCGTACCTCAACCCTACCCACCTGCAGGTACTGCGCCTGCGCCAGGCGCTGGCAGGTCAACGCCAACAGCTCGGCCGTGCCATAGCTGCAGTGCCGCTGCTGCTGTTGTTTAAGCTCCTGAAACGTACATGCTGTAGTTTTAATGTAAGATAGTTCTTGCGGCTCCGCGGTCTCCTCTAGGAAGCGCCTTACGAGCCGTGCCGCGGAAATGAGCGCGGTTGTGCTGCGCGCGAGGTACGACTGCAGCCGACAGGGAGAATAAAAATAACATAACGTGTTGAAATTATCCAAGGAAGGTTGCGTCCATCCTCGCAATGCCGCGCGGTGCCCTCACCCGATATCCCTCCCAGCCATCCAGGGCAAGGTTAGCTGCCCGCAGCAGTGCCAAGCTGGCGTGGCCATCGCCGGAAGCACTAGGCGTTTGCATCTCTGCCATGTTTCAGTATGCCCTGCTCAGCCGGATGCCGAGGACCTTCACTGCCGATGTTCCGGTGCGGATGGTCGTGGCGGTTGGCTGTACGGTACGAGGTTACCGCCAGCTTACCCAACGAGTAACAGTGGCAACTGTCGGCCACAACCATATCACCTTCATCTGCTACAAGGGGTTAATGACAGGTTTTTCCCCAGACCACGAGGCAGGTGGCAGGACCATGGTCCCTGTGGCCGCTCTTGTCGCGCCGACCCACAGACCCACGTGCACAGCCCACACGCCACTCGGCACTCGCTCACTCTTTCTCTCGCCCTTCGCCTAGCGTGGCCCATCATGGCCACGTTCGGCAGCTACAACCGCAGGGCCTGCCTCTCTGCATGAAGTACGTACCAGCACGGTTGTGACCTGTTAGCCACTCGCAGCAGCCGACGAAGCATCCGTGTTACGGTATACGGTGGGAAACCCCGTGTCCTTGATTGCCGGGACCAGCTCTGTTTCCCGAGCGGGAATGGGCTGGGCTCTGGAAGGGGACCAAAACTGTAAATCCATACAATGGTATCGGCCGCAACGGCACAGTTATCGCAGGGGTTGACCAGACGCAAGGGGCTAAGGGGTCCAGCCCAGGTGCCGGCTGGGTGCAGGCTCGAACGAGGCAGCGGCGCGTGCCACAAGCCATAGGCCACAGCGCATATGCAAACATAAGCAGCATTAGACCAGGAGATGACCAACCCCATGGACCACAATGCCAACCCAAGCACATCCCATAATGCAATCCAACGCCTCCGCTTACCACGCAACGGACCGGCAATGTCGCACTTGGCCTCACGTGCCTGCTTTACTGGACCACTTGTCACCGTCCTTACAACCCACGCGGTGCCTCCCAACCACCAAGCAACATCACCACCACCATAACCACCCCACGCGGTGATCCACCTGCCCCTTCCACAAACCAGCCTGCGCCCTTGCCCTACCTACTGTACAGTTTACACCAGACGAAAAACACAAGCCGAGGCGCCTTGAACGGAACGGTACTGTACAGTGCCTGCGGCGGGGTATGTGTGTGTGGTGGTCCGCCACCACCACCATCGCCCCAACCGGGCCTCCATTGGCCACGCGCCCCAATTAACCCACACCTAACGCAGACGCACTTCCCTACAGCGCCTCAACTGCGGCCTGTGCGTGGTGGTCCACATGGCCTCCTTGGCGTACGGCAGAAAGTCCCCTGCCGTACCGCCTACCGGCCAGCCCTCGGGAGTGGACCTAACGCCCTGGCCCACCATCCAGTGTGCCACTGCGGCCATGACGTGGGCCGAGATGTCCCGGACGGCCGAGAAGGGCGGGAACAGGCGGCCGGTGCGGTGGCGGTCCGCGGGGTCGGCCATGGAGGCCAGCGCCTCGGCGGCCACCAGGAACACCTCCTGCGGGGTGGGAGCATGTGTATTAGCAACAGGGTGTGTCAGTGTCAAGGGGACCGTGGTGAAGGTGTGGATTGGGGTTGGCCATGGGGGCCAGCGTCTCTGCGGCAACCAGGAGCACCTCATGTGGGTGCTGGGTGGAGAGCAGAGGCCTGTGCATACCAGGTGTCGCAGTGCACAGACCCGGCCTCCACACCCTCGTTTCTCCACCTATGCACCACTGCACCTCTACCTCCATCCCACCCCTCCCCTTTCCTTCCTGGCTGCCCTGCCCTCCCCATCCTCCCCCAACCCCTCCCCTCGCACCTCGGGGACGGTCTTGGCCTCAGCCAGCACCGCTGCGTGGCCCACGGCGGGGAAGATGTAGGCGTTGTTGGCCTGGGGGCCGGATTGTGGGTTAGCATGCATGGGCGCGTGGATTAGCAGCGCGCCGCGGTGCACGGCGATGTCACTGTTTCACCCATGATGGGCAAGGTGCACGAGAGAGAGACACAAGCCCAGGAGGCCACACATACGTCCGCCTTGATCGCTGCCGAGATGCCCTGCAAGGTGCGCGAGATGCCCTGCGACGCTGCGAGGTGCGGACGTGTAACCCACCAGGAACGGCCCATGCATGCGACACTAGTGGCAGCATCGACCGCGGGATGTGTTGGCTGCGCACGCGGCCCAACAAGCTCAACAACACTACGGTACAACATACTATGTGTATTAAGTCGTACCCTGGCGCAAGCCCCACCTGCGTGCGGCACGGGGTGCAGCACGCCACATCGTCCAGCACGGCGATCAGCACGCAACCCGCTAATACACACGCACGCAGCTAACACACGCCCGCTTAATACACACCTGTGACGCGGGGTGCAGCACGCCTTCCTCGTCCACGATGGCAGGGAAGGGGGAGCCGCTGGCGAACAGCACCTTGCCCTTGCTCCAGCTGCATGCATGCAGGGTGAGTGAGGGGGGAACGGGGAGGGCCGGGGAGAAGCAAGGGGAACGGGGAGCGAGTGCTTGAACGTGATCATGGCTTTGGGTCCGCAAACCCCGCCAAGGACGGCAGGTTGGCCACTTACAGCAGCTCAATGCAACAAGTAATGCATGCCTCGAAGGCACACAGCTCAGCGGGCACAGTAATCACCAACACTCAAATGGCAAGTTCTCGTGCAGCTCAGGGGGGGAGGGGGGGGGGATGACAAAAGCAAACAACAACACTGGCTCGGGCCTACGCTAGCTGGCTGTCGGCATCACCATGGTTCCAAGAACAACGGGAGCAGCGCAGCGGGACGAACGACATGCGCAAGGAGATGAACGACAGGCTGGACAAGCTCACAGTGCTTTACAGCCTGTCGTTCACCTCCCGGCGCATGTCGTTCGTCTCGCCGCGCTGCTCCCGTTGTTCTTGGAACCATGATGATGCCGCCGATAGACACCGCGCTGATGGTCATACGGGCGGTCATGGCGGGGTGAGGCCAGCTGGCCGAGGGAGTTCGTTGCAGGCTAGGCGTCGGGCTCTCAAGCGTCATGTAAGTCAATCGCCAGCGCCGCGCCACAGGGCCGCGGTAAACAACAACGACGAGGGAGCAAGGCAACACTTCGGCACCTCCTACTCAGCAGGCAACCACGAACTCAGCAACTGCCGTACGCGGCCTTTGACCGGCCCCAAACTCCATTTTAGCTGGTGCTCAAAGTACGTTAGTCACGTGTCCTGCAGCCGGTAGGGGAAACCGAGGACCCACGAGGTGACGGACGGGGGGTTGGAGGCTGGGGCGGCGGGAGTTGCTGGGTTGGGGGCGAGTGCCAAGTAGCAGCACTTGGGGGAACACTGCCCCATGCCCGACGGCACAGCGGCAGCAATGCCCCAGGGGCGACGAGGCAGGTGCAGCAGGAAGGGCGGCCGCGGCCGTCCCCTGGCTGATGTGCTTCCCATACTCTACACACTTCAACACCCATTCCCTGCTGGGTAATTCAACATTATTTCCCCTTCCCTCCCCTACCCCTCCCCTGCTGCTCACGTGAAGGCCTGCTCGAAGGTGCACTCGGACAGCGGCGTGGGGTTGGACAGCGGGAAGATGATGGGGCGGGCGTTGAACTCGGCCATCAGCTCGATGACCTGGGGGGGCAACAGCGTACCGAACCAAGCAGTACCATTTTTGATAGTGCAACCTCCAGGCCACGTCCGGCCCACATTCGCAATGTCAACTGCCAGTGCGTGTGGCGGTGGCGGGACTGAGGGCGGAACACGTGGTTTTAGATGGGGTGACAACAGGGGGCCACGGAAACTGCGAGGGGGCCAAACACGACAAGTAGCACGCAAAAAGGGAAAGCTCATGGTCGGACCCCGTCTGCCTGCCTGCCTTCCTGCCTACCCCGCACCACGACCCGACGACACCCCGCCCTTTACTTCCCCTCCACACGTGGCCACGACCCCACCCCCCATGCCCCGCCCTCCCCTGTAGCCTACGGCTGCCCCCCCACCGCCATCCCCACCTCCTACCAAATGCACCACCACCAAAAACGCACCACGGCCCGACGACACCCCGG
>VFQN01004913.1_pt1 | contig 17008 bp, 30 predicted proteins | sample 3512371 | NCBI WGS metagenome assembly VFQN01 (sample SAMN10412370, study PRJNA504923) | tailings metagenome | isolation source: Replicate 2 from Balatoc abandoned mine | place: Philippines: Itogon, Benguet | collected 2017-08-28 | reverse complement strand
CTGGCACCCCGGAGCGAGACATGCACGCACATGTCGCAGCTTCAGGACACCTGTGATGCGATTGAGGGCCCCGGAGAGCCTCGACAGTGACGGCTTATGATATATGAAGTCATTGGGCGCCAGGCGGAGCCGTCTCTTGCTTGTACTCAAACGCTTGGCCTGAGACCCCTCAACTGGTACCCGCTTGGCTGCAGACCGGACCCGCCGGTGGAAGCCCGCCTCTTACGTAGCTGTAGATACCTGTATAATATGTGATATGTGAATTTTTAAGGTCTTCGTTGGGTGCTTCACAATGCAGCTGCCTAACCTCAACCGCTGTGAGAAGGAGTTCCTACCTCCTGTATGTTCGACCTTCGGAACCCAACCGGACCCAACTGCTGCTGAGGAGGAAGAAGCTGGCATCTGGCTTTCGTAAAGTGATTGTGACATATTGTGCTCCTAGAATCTCAACAGCAATGGCGGAGACTGGGCCCAGCTGGAGTGCAAGAGCCCTGGACGAGAAACGCGCCAAGGCTGCACCCAAATTGTGTTGCCCCAGCAGTGCGACGGCGTAATGCTTTCTTACGACTTAAGTATACATGACACAAGATATGTGCGCAAACCAAAAGGATCTGGTGCAGCTCTCCTGCTCTGGGCCAGGCTGAACTGCACGTGCCACCACCCAGAGCAGCAACCGGCCGTCCAAAGGGGGCCAGCATCACCTGATTGGCACTCGGTATCTGCTGGCCAGTCCGTATCGCTGTTGCCTTACGGAGCTTGGCCCTATACTGCTTGTAGGCACAGGAGACGCACGGAGTGAAGGAGTATGTCTGTCTTCGCTCCAGATGAAAAAAAAAAAAAAAAAGATGTACCAACCGCTGTCCTGAGGCCTTCCTAGAGCAAGTGAGCGACCACACGCTGCATGCCACAATCGCCATGCCCAACCTATGGAAAGTAACAGCCCCTGGGCTCACTGTTACCGCTCCATGTTGCGAGTACCTGTGTCGTACTGGGATTGCGCCGGGGGTGACCCACGGGACATGCATACCAGTGCGTGTGAGATGGCGATGATGCATACCAAATGGACCTGGCGTGCTAGTACACCGTGCTAATAATCCTTTGTCTGCTGAGGAAAAAAGGCGCGGCACCCCTGCCGCTGCCGACTGCCGCAAAAGGCAGCACATATCCGCGGGCCGGAAGGAAACAGCAGCAGCGTCCCCTGAGCAGTGCCGCCCTGGGGGTGCCGCCTGGAAACCATGCAAAGGGTGAGCCGTACTGCCCTTGCCTCGTAACACTTTGTACTCCCAACTCAATTGCCCTGCCCCACCTGCCGCCTCACGGGCTGCTGCAGCCCAGCTTGGACCACGGGCCCCTCCACAACAGCAGCCCAGCCCGGCCTGCCCAAGTCCCTCGTCCTGCCCGACGTCATTAACCTGGACGCCTACCCCAACTGCGTCACGTTTGCCGAGACGGAGGGCCAGCCCCACGCCGTCCTGGGCACGTGACGGGCGAGACTCTAGGGCGGTGTCGCCAGGCAGCGTGGGAGCTGCGTGCACCACGTGTTTGCCATCCAGGGTCCGCGACCACCTCCCTCAGCATGCCCTTCACCATCGGGGCCACGATCACCGCTACGCGCTACCGTCACCCCTGTCAGGAGCACGACCACGGACTGTTGTGTGGATTGGACTCAGTACCGGTAGGTGGCGCACGCACGGATGCACAGGTGCACAGGGCCCTGGGTTTGTGCAGCGCAATGGAAGGTGGCGCGGAGCTGCCCTGCAGCTACTAAGCAGCAGGTACCTGTCATAACACCGCGTGTTGCAGCGTGCGTGCATCGCACCCCGAGGGCGTAAGCTTACCGGCACAAGGTGTGGGTTAAGGAGTTGGTGGCCAGGACCACATGAGTCAGGAACAAGAGTTGGTGCGCATCTTTGTTAAAAGCACCATAGGGAGAGTTCGTGCATGGCAGCGCGACAGCGCGACAGGCTGTACTGGCTGGAATGGATTCGGCAGCCGGGCCAAGGCACTCATGGTGCCCCATGCCGTACGCCTTGCACCACCCATGCCGCCCTGACCCGTACGCCGTGCCGTACGCCGTACATCGTACGTTCCCCTCCTTCACGCCGTACAGGACCGCGTGATGGGCTTCTTCACGGTGGGCCGTGCGGACCCGGAGCGCCTGGCGGGGTACCGGGGGGCGCGGGGGCCGTGGCAGGACAAGGTGGCGTGAGGGGTGGGCGAAGACATGGTGGTGGAGGACTAGACACGCGCTTGGTAGGCACAAGTTTTATCAAGTTAGCACGCGCATGTAGGTTATATGTATGGTGGTGGTGCTGACGAGCTTGGGTACGTAAGCATGAGGGTGGGGGCAGTGGCCTAGGGTGCAGCGCGGTGTACGATAGTGGTGTAAGCTGTGGCAGGCGCGCGACGCGGTGACTGGTGAGAGGAGCAGACCAAGTTAGGGGCGGGCGGGGAGCTGAGCTGTTCATAAGGATGCGTCTGTACGTGTGTTACATGTCAACGTTTGGTTCTTTTCCAGGGCTCCGCCCCATCACAGCCGGGAAGGGGCTGGTTTCGGCCACGCATGAGGTTCCCAACCCCTCTCGCTTTAAGTACGTGCAGGTACGTACGCACGGATTTAGGAGAGGAGCCAAGGTGTTGCTTTTTTTTGCTGGACGTGCTTGTCCTCCGTGGAGGGGCTTGGGTGATCACAACAGGATGGTTACTTTGTGCGGTCAGGACAGAGACAGCGCATCGCAGATGTCAGCATCCGTCCTGCCTAGGTCGATGGGTGAGGCTCCCCTGGTGAGGCTCAGGATATGGGGATCAACTGCAAGCCCCTGCACTTCTTGGGTGGGTTGCGAAGTTGTACATACGTCACAAGAGTCGCACTGGGCCGATCCTCACATCATATGTGGAGCGTTCGCAGCGGCATTTGTGTACGCTGGTGCACGCTTGTGTATGGCGTCCTGGGATGTCAATCCAGGTCAATCCCAGGATTGACACGTGTGCTGACTGGGCAGCTGCTCGGCACGCTCGCAATGCATCGCGAAACGAAGCAACGAGGCCCAGCCCTAGCTACGTATGTGCTACCATGGTGTATAATGAAAAGCTGCCTAACCATGCCGTCGCAGCAATCGTGCTGCACAAACTCGCAACGGACGTGGGAACGCGAATACGGACTAAATGCCACACGGCTTCGCAGATATTTAGCTCGCACCTTGACCGATCAGCACATACGAATAGCATTGAAAGTGATCACGCAAATGAGGCAAGCTGTACAAGTGTGCACGGCGTAGCCTGAGGTGAATCGGCCTTATCCCACGTCGCAAGGTCGGCGACGGTTTGCAATCCACTAGCAGGAATCTATACACCAAAAGCTATGCATTGAGGGGCAACACCAGCTGCATGACGATACGCTGACAGCCAGTCACCAAGGCGAACATCCCAACAACGGGCGAGCGCCATGGCGTACACCTCCACACAGCTCTGCCACCTATGGCCAGTCTACATGTACATGGCTACGTCCATGTTGTTGATTATGTTCGCGCCGTGTCATGGTGAGTGGCTTGGTGTGTGTGCGTTCGCACGTGCCGTTGAACGCCTGCACGCACCGCACCGCACCGCACCCCGGGGGGCTTTCCGCACCAGGGGTTTGCGAGGATAGGGTGCACAGACTGATCAGCAGCTATTGATTGTGCGGTATCATTGTCACTGTGGATTTGGATGGGCAGCATGTAAGGTGAGGAATCCTCGTGTGCCAGCGATGGCCGGCTATGCTGCTAAGCACCAAGTCAAGGCAGCAGTAAAGACGCAGGCGCCATCGCACCCCGCCGCAGGCTCGGGCCAAAACAGAAGTGAGGGCGAGGCTATATCAGCAGGAGCACGCGTAGCTTACTTCAAGGTAAGCACGGCGGGAACGCCCCACCCCAAGCCTCGCTCACAAGGGCCATGCGCAGCGGATGTAACGGTTGTACGCCCATGTAACCCCATGCTTGTACACGCACCCATGCTTGCGGCGTTGCAGGATGCAGGGCAGGCGTACGACAACACTACCACACTGTGCTTTTACGGTAAGGCTTTCTCTGCAGCGTGTTCTCTGCAGCGTGTGCTCCTCACTTGAGCCACATGTATGTATGTGTCTTGCAGGGTCACATGGGAGCACGCGTGCACCTGCGCACCCGCACGTGTGGGCCAAGGGAAACAGGCCTCGGTGTGACCACTGCAATCAGGAACATCAGGCTCCAGCCTCTATCGGCAAGATTGAATGAGGTATCGGCCTGGCCGGGCTGTGCACTTCGTACCGGTAGTCCCCTTCCGAACATGTGACGACTGCCAAGTGCCGTTGGCAAGCAACAAGTGACGCGTCCGCACTCCGCCCTCCACGCACCTGCCTGCAGGCGTGGCGCGCCCCATCATACCACAAGCGGTGAGCATCCTGGTCAGGCTGGTCGCCAAACAGCTAGTACGTTCGGGCATTACGCCTGGGGTACTTTCCGGAGCGAGGGGTACTTGCCGGGGGTGTCGCAGTCGGTTGCGTAAAGGGGCTATGGGAAGCGGCGCAGCAGGCAAGCCTATGTGCCTCGGACGGGGACGGACCTGCCGCAACCGGAGGCATGTGCCTGACGATTGATACCGGTACGCGTTAGCACGTGCGGGGGCTAAGCTCTCCTCAGCTCGGGCGCACGCAAGGTACCGGTACGTCAGGCGCACGCGAAGTGACGGGAGCTGCCTCTACTAGCGTGCCTACGTACACGTGATGGTACTCACGGAACAGCCTGCCGTGGCCCGTGCGATGTGACCCAACTCCTTATCGGTCCACTGACCTTACCTGCGCCTGGGCCTTCTATGAACGCAGGCCAATCGTGTCTTCTTCTACCTGCAAGTGAGTGCCGTCGGCGTACGGTAGTGTGCGGGGTGCTTGCTAACCGGCGTTGTAACCACTAATACCGTGATTGCGCATGCGCAACAACCGCAACCGCAAGGTCCCGTCGGTAATGCTGGTAGGATGGAGGGATGCCGTGTTCAAGCGCACGAGCGCGTCCTGCATTGAACGACCCAGTGGACAACGAGACACGTGACTGCATGTCATGGAACAGGATGCATACCGCCTGCGTGCCCTCGCTCGCTTAATGCGCTGCTTGCACCAGCAAGCCCTTTCCAGGCGCCATGCGCCGTGCTAGCTGAGTCTACAACTACACTTCGGATGGCCCTGCGCTTGGTACGGCCCTCCGTCCCCCTTGCAGGTCGACATCTCCTTTGCGGGACCGTGCGGCACGATCCTGCCCCCCAGTCCGCCGCCCGCAAGCCGTGCAGCCAACGCCACAGCGCCGCCATCCCGGTCCGTCCTGCTGGACCTGTCCAACCCGCTGCTGCGCCTAGACGAGAGCGCCGTGTATCAGAGCCCGTGGGTCACCGGCCACCCGCTGCGGGGACAAGGCATCCGGACGAGCACACTGTACGTTACCGTCCTCAGGGTAGGTCTTCCCTACATGCATGCTGGGGCGGACGGTGTATGTTCGGCGTGCTCGCAGCCTTTCGTTCTCCTACCTTCGTCTTGGACACACGGCATGCTGGCGTACCTAGCTAGGTAGACTTCCGCACGTGCAGCATCTGTGCCGTACATGGGTTTGAACGGCAGCAGTGAGGTGTTTTGGCTCTGTGTGTGCGCTCTGTGGCACCCAGTACCGGTATTTCCCATGCAGCCTCCATCCCTGCATTTCACCACCCTCCAAACCACCAGAGTGCGCCCGCCGGCCCTCACCTGACCCGCCGTTACTGAGCCCGGTGCTCTAGCGTAGGGCAACGGTGACGTCCCGCGTAGCGTATTAATTTGCACCTGACCACCTTCTCGCCCTCCCCGACCCCAGCCTGGCGCCCTCGCGTCGGGCGGGGGATACGACGCCGTGGTCCCCACCCTGACCCGGTCCGACCCCGGGGACCCTCCGCTGCGCCTCAAGGTCGGGGCAGCCATGGTGATCATCAACGACATCACCGGCGTGGAGTACCAGCCGAGGCTATATGCCAGCGAGGTGAGCGCAATACTAAAGTCCAACACAACTGCCCTTGCTTGCAGCCGCCTCTGGCTTACCGGAGAGCCCTAGCGCAGGCACGGGTGCATACCGGTACTAGCTGCCCTGTAGCTATGCTTTCCATGCGCATGCCTGCGTGCTGCAGCCCTGCCTCCGCACCCTCCCCGATACGCCTTCTGGTGGTTAGTCCTGGTTAGTCCGGTAACGTTTTGTGTCACAGTACCCAGGGCGGTCACTCCTTGCCGCGTAAGGTACGGGTGCATCTGGCCCTCATCACAGATGGAGCAATTACTGGCGTCGGAGAGCGAGGCTAACACAGTTGCGCAGTTTCTCAAAGCGTGCTCATTCGGCGAAGTCGAGCTGGAAAGCGGCGCTGAAGAGGGGCTCAGTGTATCGGTAAGCAACAGGTGTCCTTTGGTGCGGAATGTACAAGGTATGAGACTTGGTTCCTACTCGCCGTTTGCCCCACCCGTGCTTGGCTGTGGCTAGGCAATGCGGCAACTACCTAACGGCTGCCGTACTGGGTGCTTACATTTAATGCAGGTGTCCGTACAAGGCGCGAGCCTTCAGGAGCTCGCAAGCCGGTACGGCGTCGGCCTGCCAACGGCTGTGTGTCTTAGCAGCATCATGATGGACATCAGGGACCAGCTAGAGGCAGAACTGAGCCGCATGGTACGTAGGGCTAATGCCGTACTGCTTGGTAGGGCTATACCGTACTGCATGGAAGGGCTATGCCGTACTGCATGGAAGAGGGCTATGCCGTACTGCATGGAAGAGGGCTATGTCGTACTGCATGGTAGGGCTACGCCGTACTGCACTTGACCACTAGGATCTTTGCATGACCACAGCTGCGGTGGTAACGTGCACGTTGGCGACCGTGCTCCAGGGCCTCAATTACTTTGTGTGGGCGCGGTCTTACTTACCCATGACCCATACGCTACCGTGATGATGCCTCCACTGCACGGGTCGTTGCCCGCAGGGCGGCTATGTTGGCAGCGCGGACAGCCGGCGCTGGACCTACATGCTGACGGCGCTGCCCGACCGCGTGTACGAGCTGGCCGTTGACACGTGCGGCAAGCTGGACCCCGACGGCAGGCGCCCGGCCTCCTCCATGCTGCAGCTGGCCACCGCATTCAACTGCCGCAACGACGCCTCCCTGTGCGCGTAAGGCGTGTTCGTGTTGTGCCCTTCGGCAGTGTGGCAGCAGCAACTGCGCGCTCAGGTGCATGGCCGTGCGATACACAGCGTTTGTAGCGACAGTGCTTTCCATGGCTGGTTGCATTTTCTGTACCCTCAGTCTTCAACTGACGGCCGCCTCTCGCCTCCTTCCCGCTGCTGGTGGTAACCTCGTCACAGGTCAATAATGACCCAGATGAGTGCAGACGTACAGCTCTCGCAGGTACGGTTGTGGGGGTGCCCGATTGACTCCATGCAGCACACCTAGCGTGCGCACCCGTTCGCATCTCCCGTGACCGCAAAGCGGGGCGGCGTCTCCGTGCTGTCCCACACGCACGCCGGTTCCCCATGAGTCCGCCCAATCCCTGGAGCTAGGCGCTGCGCTGTGCAGCGATGCGGTGTGCCAATGCTACAATGCTGTTTTTTTCCATGCAGGCGGCAATCCGGGGACTGGGCCACAACTTCGGGCTGGTCGAGTTCCTGCCGCGCAGGGTGTACGGCATGGTCCACGACGTGGACCCCACCAGCGGCCTGACGGTGGGTGCACAGCAGGCCAGGAGCACCGGTAGGCCTCCCCTGGCCAATATAAGACGCTGTGAAGGGCTCAGGCCCTTCGCACTTGGACACCCCGGTTGACGCACTCTGGCGCACCCATGATGCTGGCCGTAGCATACATGGTGGAACATGGGAACGAAGAGAGCCGTTGGCCCTATTACGCCAATGCTCCACCGTATGCTAGGGCCAACGGCTCTGTCGCGTCGCCACACTGCTTTACTAGCTGCTGCAGCTAATAATAAGCCAGCAGGCGTGGCCCACTGTAAGGAGCCTGGGCCTTTACGGCGTCGGGTATATGCCAGTTGATTAAGGGCAAGCGTAAGAAGGGCTCGTCCTTGTGTTGCTCTTACCCTGTGCCGTGCAGGCTAGCGGCGTGTGTTTCAACGGACCCCAGAGCTGGCTGCTGGGTTGGATCGAGGTGCCTGAGGACCTGGACCTATTCTTCGACGTGAACGACGTACAAGCCGCCCTCAGTCAAGTCGAAAAGTGCGTAGGGCGTGTGGGCCGTTGAGCTGTGAAACGCAGTTGCGGGGGCAGGGCACGCGTTGAACAGCTCACTTACTGCTGCCACCTGTATGTACCAGTCTGAGACCAAAGCCGACGAAGTCCCCTGTATGTAATGGTGTACAGGAGGGCCCTCCCTGCGTATGGCACCAGTAAGGAAGCCATCATGCGGGTTAGACTTTATCCGAGAGAGGAAGATCGGGAGGCTCCGCCAGCAGCGGGCGCAGCCTACCGCACCACGTTTTGGGTGGTCTTCAGGTGTGTGCATCGGAATGCAGGCTGACATTTGCACTCGTCGAGCGAAAGCACGTGCATGCCACTTCAGCACACCTACCTTGCGATTACTCATGTTGGTGTTGCGCGCGTACGGACCTGAGCCCTTCGCTGTGTTTCATCGCACGCACCTGCGCTAACTATGGTACCCATTACTGGTCTGCACAGAACAACGAGCCCCGACATCCACCCCCACTTCTGCGTTGACGCCAAGCCCCAACTGGCCCTGTATGAGATGAACCACCAGAGGAGGGCGGCGGCTAGTGCCTCAAACAGCCCCATCTTGTGGGGCCTGACATCTGGGGTGAAATCAGGGCAGCCAGCTGTGTACGCCCCAATCATACGGGCGGACAGGATGCTTGACGAAGGTGCGCCGCGTGTTGCTGGAAGTGAAGGGTGTGTGAAGGGCCGCATTCCTCGAGAGAAATGTCGTGGGCTGGGCCATACTAAGCGGACGGCTGTGACATGAGTACGGGGCTTGCACGGCCAAGATCCACATGCGGAACACTTCGGACGACGCGGTGGGCGCAAGGGCCGTACCAGAACTGCCTGGTGCCCCCGCGATAGCCATGGTTGAATACATGAACCTGCTGAAAGCCTTGCTTGGTCCTGCAGCTGCAACAGCGGCCTGCACACAACACGCATGAAATTTTCGCAGCGCTGACATGCTCCACGCCTGCTGCAGGCGACTATGCGTCCAAGGCCGATGCCTTCCTGCGGGTGGATGCGGGCACACCGCGGCGGAACGACCTGCAGGCCTACGTGACCGTGTGCGTGGTGTGGAGCGTGGGGGACACGTGCGCCCAGTAGCAGCCGCCGCCACCCAGCCCACCGCCGCCCAGCATCTAGAATGCCAAGGGACCCTTCGCGCACCGGCTTCCAGTAAACAGTCCCGAGGCGCCACTCGTCAGCAATGCTCCTTCCCCACGACCTCCCAGCCCTCCACGGCGCCTCGGACTGCTGCCCCCCGGCCCCATGGCCCCGGCACGCAAGCTCGCTCCCGGTCCCCAGCGCAATTTCAGCCACATCTTCCATTGGAGGTGGTTTAGCCAAAATCGAACACGCCATTGCGTGCAAGATGTAGGACGGTGCGGAGGTGCGTTGAAGCCCAGGCACCGTACGTGTTGTGTCCGTTGTACGGAGCACTGGTACGCTGGTTAGCAGGGGGTTGTGTCCATGGCCCATGCTTAGACTACATGCCTCGTTTCCCGCTACAGAGCCTCGCTTTACATGCTGGATTTGAGACTGTAGCACCACGCGTGATGTCCCTGTAGCATGGTAGCACACAGCAAGGCAGTATTGGTGAACACCATTATTTGTATGTGCACTGCGTATGCAGTGGCCGGCTACATGGGAAGCTGGGACTTGTGCGAGGGTGTATGCATGCATACAATTACAATATGGTTGGCCCACTCATAAAGCGCTCACATGTTGGCAAGGGTTCGCGTTCAATATTGTGGGGGACCTTGCTGCCTCTGACGGTGCACGTTAAGAATATACCGGTAAGGTATGAGGTGGCATCCTACTGAACTAGGTCCGTTTCCTCGGTGCATGCAGGTGGTTGCACGTTCTTACTGCTAGATAGGGCGAATGCTTTGCGTATCATCTGTGTTGTCCGTTGTGCCTTCCAACGTACAGCAGGGCTCGCATTGCGGGGGCAGTACACAGGCCGGTGAGTTGTCGGTGACCCATTCCCGCCTTTGACTGCAGGCCGAACATGCACCATGCATCCCGGTGGGGCAAGGGGCCATAGGCTTGAGTGTGCAGGACCAGGCACGCACGCAGGGGTATCTTGCGCGACCTGCGCGACCTTGGTGTTTCAGGACACGCCGTACCGTACCATGGCACCGCGCAGTCTCGCGGGATATCGTACACTTGTGTGCAGCCAGAGGTTACTACCGTACCGGTATTTTGGCAGAGCATGGGTACCGCGGCTGCCCACGTACCGTACCCCAGGGCCAGAGCGCCGGGGGATTGGTGCAGCTTGGCGGTGGTGTCGGTGTGGGAAGGACTGCGTGCCACGCAGCTGCTTATGCGGCAGGGTGGTTCTACAGGCTTTGTTATTACGCATGCCATGATGTCAATGCAAGCTCGCACCCTAGCTGTGTGGGTTAACGCACGTCCCGGGGACCCTGTATCCAGCGCTTCTGAGACGCCCATGCACCCCGTTGCGTCGGACGTGCCTCACATACGTACGTGCTAAACGCGCTTGCTGCTGTTGCAACACCAAAACTGGCTTGAGGCGCCTCCTGCCGCTACCGGTACGTTGCAGGCTCCGAGACCCAGGTAGCGTCGGCGGGTACTGTGCCGTTCACATCCGCCCAGCTGTTGGACAGCTTTTTCACTCACAGTTACACTCACGCTTGAATTAATCGTGTATACACTTGTTTGCCGCTCCTCCTGGGCTCGCTCGCTGCTTAAGGAGTTGACTTTGCTCCCGAGGTCCGAGGAGCTTCAATATCTTGTCAACTAATTACAGTTTAGGAAAATATTAAAGGTGCAATCGGCGAAGACCTGGAGCGCCTCGGCTCTTCAACGTGTCTTCCAATTGCAGCGAGGAGCGCGCTGAATTTCGCTCTGGTCACGGTGGTTGTTAACTTCAGCCATGAAGATGTACAAAGGTAATGCCCCGAGGGCGGCGTTAGAGGCATCAGCCGTATGCCTCGCCTGCTGGGGCGTGTGTGCTGGGTAGTGCGTCCGGACCACACAGCCCGCACTGGCCCTGGTGATGCAGGCGTTGGCGAGCACCGGGCCGTCCTGTTTGCGCTTGTAGAGGGCCAACAGGCGCCCATCACCCAATGAGATACGTTAGTGGGCGCCAAGTTTGCACCTTTCGAGCTACTGGTTCAGCAGCCTTGGAGCGGGTGTGGGGTGCCGGTGAGTTATATGCAGAGGGGGAATAGAGTACCAATATCGTGAAATAGTAGGATGGGGGGTTCAGACTAGGTGGGGGGTAGAGAGAAACTCACTACGATCAGGTGCATTCAGAGGGAGGAAACGCAAACGTGTGGGTTGAGCGTTAGCCCCTGGCGGTGGATCTCCAGAGGGCACGTGCTTGCAACCTTGTTTGTGCTTGCTTCTGTGTGACAACTTTGCCTGACGGGTGCTATAAACTGTCACTGTAACGCAGGAGGCGGCAGCCGAGGCCAGGGATTTTGCAGATCGCCCCCAGGCAAGGGGTGCCCCGTGGACACGTGTAGTGTCGCGCGCCCCTTTGGGGTGTGCATGCTCATCTCATGGAGGGTGGCGAGGCGCTGGACGCCAAGGCGGCTTCTGCATCGGACGTACGGGTCAAACCATGCCATGGCTATCCGGTTAGTGCAGGTGGGCTGACCTGGGGGTGTCGCGCGTCAAGCCGGGTCCAGCGGTCGCTTGCGGTTGTGCGGCAACCGACACGCGACAGCAGCTAGCATACTCAAAGGTGTAGGCTTCCTGGACTCCCCTATCATTATCAATCGGGACATCGATCGAAGTATTATCACAGCAGCGTGCTAGGTGCTTTTATCTACAAGTGGCACGCGCTTTCAGGCCTGGCCTTCAGCAGTTTCTGAGCCCGCAGTGGCGAAAGTTACTTTCGAGGCATTCGATTTTCCTGTCTCACCCAGAGTCAAGTACGAGGCAAGGGATGCGCAGACCGAACCTCTGTGCATGTTTGCGCCGGAAACCTGGTAGTTCCATTCCCACACTGACGTCTCGTTTGTTCGTGCAACACCTCAGGCAACGTGCGTGCAGCCGGAAGGTGGTAGTCCCTACATATATACGCTACGCTGCAGTCGCCCTGCCCGCGCATTCCATTCGCTATTAAGATTTCACTTTTACCCATAGCCTGCTGTGACCCTTCATGATTATGGGCTTCAGTGCTCCCTCGTCGCGTCAGCAGGGGCGGACCCTTGCCCGTCTCTCCCGCTGCTGCCGCCCCTCAACATGCTGCGCAGTTATCCTCATGTTTCTGGCTGGTAATTCAACACCTAAATTGTCAAGAGGACGTGTCCATGTGCACAGAAAACCCCTGCAGCCTCGAGGAGCTCTTTCGCACGCGAAGCGAGCGAAAAGACCTGTGCGGTGGAGGTCACAAGCTTGTCCGTGTTGCTATGCTGCCTGCGCCAGCTGGATCGGTGCCAACTGCTATGAAACAACGGCTTGGTCCGCTTCAGAGCCGCACATCTCTGCTTACGTAGACAACCGGCAAACTTGTGTTCCATGCATGGCATTCTTCCTGCCTCACTCGAGCGCACGCAACGTTTCGTGCGCAGGCGCCCTTGCTCAAGGCAGCGTGCCGTCACCATCACTTGGAGCTCTGCCCATTTTTACAAGTATTACGGGGCAGCTTCTGTCCGTGACTTCTGGGCGCCAAGATACCCCACCCTACTTTGTCGTGGTGAGGATCGTTCGCCTTGGGCCTGGCAGGTGGACTCAGGCAGGGTCAGACAGTTGGTACCTGCGCGTGCGTGCGTATTGCCCGCCAAGTATGGTACAATCCGTCAGCACACAGGCTTGCTCACACATTCCCGCCTGCTGCGGTCTCCTGATGAGCTGCTTCTGCCGCTTCTGCCACCATGGCCGCCACGGTATTGGTGTGTTTCCACCCATGGATGCATGCAGGTTGGCCAGACAAGGAGTGAAGCGTTGACGGGGGACACCGGTGTCCCATCGTGGTACATCATTGGCGACGATACCCCTGAGCTCAGGAATAAGCTTCGTCAAGGATCCGCTGCTTCCGGGGCAAATGTTGTTGTGGAGGACTGCCAGGCCGTGAACTTACCGGATGCTGGTGCCAGCCCCACCTACCGCTGTTTGACTGTTGGGCGCATCCGGGCAGAGAACCAGATGAGTGGCGGACAAGCAGAGGTGCGTACTTGCAATGCACTGCATCGTCAATAGATTCATGCTGGTTTGAGACTGTCTGGCGGTTCGTCCCCTTTCCTGCCTGCTGTAGCCCTGCTGCCTTCTCATCAGTGACTATTTGTGACTAATCATGACACTGGTTTGCGGGGCACCTCATCAATTCACATTCACCTTGCGTGACTCCCTTCCCATGCATACACATTAATAATTTTGGTAGTATGCGTGTGTGGCTGTGTACGGTTTGTGCGTGCACGGCCTTGTGACCCTGGTGCCGGTGCCATACACCACAGTGGTGCAATGTACACAAACAAGTGACATTATTGGTACTTGTTTGTTTGCCCTGTGTGTGCCCACGCCCAGCCTGTCAGGGGCCCAGTGAAGGCCATTGCCATGGTGGTGGGCTTCAATGCACGCATCAGCCCAAGCTGCGACGGACTTGATTACAATTCCACCAATGCGCAGAAGGTGGGTATGCTGGTGTCAGCCTACTCGTCACTTTGCCTGTCAATCTTCCATGTGACCTTGGGCGGGGGGGGGGGGGGGGGCTTGCACTTGCATTGCTACTGCTACTGCGACAACTGGCTTGTTGCATCTCTGTTTGGCCACACTATTTGGAACTCAGGCAATGGAATTAACTCTATCTGTAGGTCTGTGCTGTCGGTAGTTGTGTTGACCAGTAACATACCCCTACATGTGCTGTACACCTACATGTGCCTCACGTGGGACGGCTACCACACTACCGCAGGAGGCTAAGGCTCTCGAGCAAGCCTTCGAGATCTTCAATGAGTTCTTTCGGCAGTGTAGTGGCGATAAGTTCTATATCAGCGATGTGCAGGCAGTCTACAGTAAAAAGGCATGGCTCCTGCAGGACTTCCCTTGCGAGCTGCAGCTCTGCCAGGGGCAGTCGTCCCAGCGTCTCAGTGAAATCAGCAAAGAATTGTTGACCGAGATTGCCGGTGAAGAACTGCTTGAGGGCCGTGTGCAGTCCATCTTCCTCCCTCAAAGCGCAGACAAGCTGGGCTGCATTTGGCGGGGCCTGTCCGTGGCAGGCTTCAAGCAGCTGTTCATGCGGTACAAGCAGCCATGGCTGGTGTTGCATGTGAGTGGACACTTTCCAACTCATCATTGCACGCACGTTAGGTCCTGTGTCAGGGAGTCGCTGGGCCTCATGCAGTACACACGAATGAGCAGCAATTGTTGTAGGCTGCTTGCCGCCACTGGCGGTTGACATTGACCAATGTGTGCCATGCTCATCACAGGAGATGCTACATTTATACGGCATCGGGCACGCCCACCAGACTCTGGAGCTCTTCGTCATGCCCTCTCAAAAGGACGGCGTGCTTATGGAGTCCGACCCCACTAGCTGCACGGGATGCGCCAACTGCTTCACCCTGACTCAAGCTATGGTGTGCCCCAACGCCCCCCAGGTATGTGGACCTGCCCTGCTACTAATGCATTTCCGACTGGCTAGTTTGCGGTGTCAAGTTCGGGCATTGTGGGGCACCGCTGACGGATGATGAGAGACCTGGTGAAAGCAAAGCAACCTATCTACATACGCCGCCCACCCATACGCCTTTGGTGGTTCACCCTGCTGTGTTGTGCACATGTCCACGTTACATGTACCTGTATCCCAACTCCAACACTGCAAATGCAGATGAATTTCCTGGGATGGCGCAGTCCCCTGGCACTCCTAAACAGTGGCACCCTGCCCGTGCACACACCTTTGGTGTTCCAGGTAGGTGGGGTTGCATGCACGGCATGGCCATTCCCAGAAGCAGCAAGCGTGTGACCCTGAGCACCAAAGTCAACTGCAACCACAACTACTGCACCTACAGGTGTGATGACTCATGTCGGCACAGCAGGGTCACGCTTGGCCTGCTGTCCTAAACTTTCATTTGGCACCCATCGTGCCTTTGGTAAGGTGACTGCTGGTGTTGTGCAGGTGCCGTCACGCACGCTTGGCCTGTCCTAAACTTTTATGTGGCCGCCCATAGTGCCATTGATGACCGGTGACCGTTGTTGTGCAGGTGCCATCACAACACCTGTGGAATGAGCCTGAATCCTTCATCCGCATCCAGCCCGACTGGCTTGATCAGAACCACCGCTACAACATCTACCTAAGCTTCCGCCAGTCGGATGGAGGGGACAGGGACCTAGAAGAAGTGGCACCGCAATACGCTGGCAAGGTAGGTGTAAGCACAGCAGGTGAAAGCCCTGTACACCTAGTTATGGAGTGCGTGTTGCCTTAACCCTTGCTCATGCCCAGCAACCGACGTGCCCAGCATGCCTAGGACACAGTATGCCAAGCAAGCACGTTGACATGACATGGTCCTCAGTACTGCTTATCAAGGCAGTGTCAGGGAGCCAGAGCACTGCTTGCTTGGCAACGGTGAGGGCGTGTCTATCTGATAACTGTTCGCTTTATTGCTGCTCTGTGCGGGCATATGCAGGTCTTGGTACACCAGATTGCCAAGGAGGATGACGTCCGGTACAAGGCGGGTGGCAGCACCTTCCACGGTGATACTGCGCTTGTAGAGCCATATACCAAGCTGTCTCCGCGAACTGGGGGCAACATTGACATTCGTGAGATCAAGGTGGTCATGTGGGCAGGTCAGTACTTGATTGCTAGCCAGCTCACGCGATAGCCCAAAGGGAGTGTTGTCTGCTGCCAGGAGTATGCGTGCTGTATGCTTGGGAACGCCCAAAGGCATATGTGTCTCATGGTTAGCGTATAATTAAGCCACCGGTGGCTTGATTACCAGCGGCAGCCAACAGAGTACTGCGTTGCAACCCACGTGTGTGTCAATCTCACATGCATGCAGATGCCTCGGACAGGGGCTACATGTACGCCAAGGTCACCTTGTGCCGCTACGGCAGCATCCCATCGGAGTGCAATGACCGCCAGAGCCCATCACCACCTGCCCCACCACCAGCCCCACCAAGCCCGCCGCAACCCCCATCTTATGGAAATTACCCGCCACCATCGTACCCCTTGCCAGCCAAGGCCAACCCATCCCCAACAGTCAGGAGCCCCCTACCGTCACCCTTGCCCCTGGCTCTTCCCAGCAGCCTGCCGCCGCTATCACCCAGCCCAGCAGGTAAGTGCAGCAGGGTAGCTTGGTTTCCCTGCACTGCGGTCTACACGCATACACATGCAACAGTACCAACCTGTTTTACCAGCATGCTTTCCCACCCTCGCACCCCAATTGTAGGGGTTACACACAACCCCTGCTACCCCTTCTTTACCCCACTCGTCCTTCCGTCCTTCGGCCACTGTGTGGCCCATGAACGGTGCAAGGATGCTGCAGCAACTTCGTTGCATCTCAGTGCTTATTTCACTTCTGGCGGCCCAATCTCCCGTGGCTTGTCCCCAAGGGCTGCTGACCCCCCCTCCCCCCCCCCCCCGCCCCTCCATGCGTTGCGCCCATCTACAGCTCCGCCAAGCCCGCCCCCGCCGCAGCCACCAAGCCCCTCACCGCCGCCCCCGTCACCAAGCCCACTACCCCCAAGCCCACCGCCCCCAAGCCCATCGCCCCCAAGCCCGCCCCTGCTCCCAAGCCCACCGCCCCCAAGCCCGCCCCCAAGCCCACCGCCCCCACGCCCATCGCCCCCAAGCCCGCCCCCAAGCCCGCCCCTGCCCCCAA
>VFQN01004912.1_pt1 | contig 17012 bp, 9 predicted proteins | sample 3512371 | NCBI WGS metagenome assembly VFQN01 (sample SAMN10412370, study PRJNA504923) | tailings metagenome | isolation source: Replicate 2 from Balatoc abandoned mine | place: Philippines: Itogon, Benguet | collected 2017-08-28 | reverse complement strand
TATAAACACCTTCTGAATGACCCATCAGGCGACTGCCGCAATAGCGACTATCCACTCCCGTTTCAGAAATCAACACCCAACCGTTGGAGTTGACCTTGAAAAGGCACGGAAAGGTGTATCCGTTGCCTCTGCCGTTTTCGCCGAGGGTGTCGTCCACCGTATATGGAATTTCGTAGCTCGGCATGGTGCGGGCAAAACCGACCATGGCTTTACTTTGGGCCGACAGAAAGGTGGTGGTTCCTTTTGGAAAGGCAAACCCCGATGCTTCTTCATTGACAACGCAGGAAAGGGCTCGTTTCTGGGGATAGACTTTGTAGCGGAATGCCACGTCGTTGTTACTCACCCTGAACGTCACCTGAAAGGCATCCACGCTGTTTTTTGAAAAGACAAATCCCCCTTCGTTGGCCACATAATGCACGTTTCGTTGCTTTATGTTGGGTAGTTCATACGTATTGTCAATCTTCTGAGTTGTTGTTTTTGCATCAACCAGCGCCAGCCCCTCCGTAAAATCACCTACGTTTGTTTTCAGGCCAAGCGGTGATTTTTCCAGAAATGTTTTTCCGTTTAATGAAAGGCTATACGCAGGTTTCCCGTTGTCGAGTGATACCGTTACGACCAGTTTTCCGTCAGGACTGCTGATGGTGGCTGGGCTGTTTTGCGCTTTGACCCAAAAAGCACTGAACAGTAGAAGCCAAATGGTGTATTTCATAGAAGGTTTGTGTTGATATTTGTCATTCCGAGGTACGAGGAATCTCAAGCCATTTTATTAATGCTATCGAGTGGGCAATCAGGTAAAGATCCCTCCTTCGTCGGGATGACAAAGGGTTATTTAAACAGGTTTTATCGTAAAAAATTACAACTATTACTTCTCTGAAATTTTGTCCTCCATTCGGAAATAATCAAAATCAGCAAAACCGCCCGTGGTTTGGGTCGCGTAGTTGAACAGTCCGAAACGATAGCCCATAAAATGCGGAATCGTGTACGGCATTTTCAGCGGCTCCCCGATTTTGGTCCACGTTTTACCGTCGAGGCTGTAAAAGAAATGGGCAATGTCGGCGCGGTTTTTGAAATCGCATTCGGCTTTGAGATACACCGTCGTTTTGGCCAACGGAACGCGCTCGACTTCAATGGGTTTACCCGTATTGGCACTGACCATCACAATGGATTTGCTGCCATTGGCTACCTTGACTCCCACCAAACCAAAATTCTTTTGTAACAAACCCAGTCCCGCGAAATCGCCCTCCTTCATGTTGGTGACATCCAGCGCAGCCGACCCCGCCGACTCAGGGCCGAAAGTACGCTGCGTCAGGGTATTGCGGGCGAGCACAAACGACGTATCAATCCGACTCGTTTTTAACCGTAAAAAACCCTTACGCTCGGTCACCGACCAAAGGGCATTGTCAGGGTTGTGGTTCCACTGCCAAACCAACGGCAAGGCGGCTTCACCTTTTTTGCGGGTAAAGTCATCAGAAGCAACAATGTTGGTAATCAAGGACTTATTGGCAGGCAAATCAAGCGTTTCGGGGTCTTTGTCGTTTTCGCCCATCACAGGCCAGCCGTCTTCCCATTTCAGGTCCACAATACGGAATGCGTCCGACACCGCCAAACTCGCGGAAGAGGTACGCAAACCAACGGCCGTCGGGGGTATCAATCAGGCCGCCCTGCGCCACGCCCAGGTCCTGCAACCCGACACGGCCTTCCCACGGCCCCGTGATTTTGTCGGCGCGGTGGATAATCACGGTCCGCATCCCGCCCCGTGGCCAGCAGATATTGAAGAGGTAGTATTTGCCGTTGTGTTTAAACAGCTGCGAGCCTTCCGCCCCCAGCATGATGTTGTTGCCCGCAGGCAGACTTGCATTTTCAATCACCACCGTTTCAGTAGTCCCTTCCCGAACTCCCGTAAGGTCGTCGTTCAGTTCAACCAGCTTGAGTTTTCCCGCGCCGTAAATCAAATACGCTTTGTCGTTTTCGTCAAAAAACAGCGTATGGTCGTGGTAGGAAGGTTTAAACGAAGCCATTTTCCACGGCCCTTTTTCGATATTTTTCGTTGACCAGATGTAGGTTTTACCCGTCGTCTGGGCAAAGGTTGTGACATAATATGTGCCTTTGTGAAAGCGCAGACTACTCGCCCACGAGCCGCGTCCGTACGTCCCTTTCCCGTCGGTAAGGTTCAGGGAAGGGACATTGGCCAGCGTGTCATATACATAGCCGACCATTTGCCAGTTAACCAAATCGCTCGATTTCATGATGGGCAGCCCCGGACTCATGTGCATGGTGGTGCTACTCATGTAGTAGGTATTTCCAACCCGAATCATGGCCAAATCTGGCACGTCGGCAAAAATGATGGGGTTGCGGGCTTTCTGAGCAAATGCCTGTGTGGTCAGCAAAAGCCCGAGAATTACCTTAAAAAGACTATAAAAATTACATTTTAACATACGCTTATAACAATAGTCCGTGTTAATGTGACACAATTTAGTTTACGATTTATCTCGTTAATTTTTTGCTATTTACAGCTTGTTCCAAATTCAGATTTGGGACATTAAAAGGTAGTGCGTCTCTGACGCAAACTACAACCTCTACCTCACCAGTCTAATCTGCAAAAACCGTGGTGTCGGCCTGCCGTTTTCGGAGGCAATTTTTAACGTAACAAGCTCTTTATCATCGGTTTTTACTATAATCACTTTATCTTTTACCGCGCTTATCTCCGCCGCCCGATCATTGATAAAAATCCCAACTTCTTCCATTTTCAGATTCCCCGAAAAGGATATTTCAAGCGTTTTACCCGTCAATCCCTTATTCTGTAATTGATAGGAAATATACGAACGGGTATTGCGCCAGAAACGGCCGTCGTCGTCGTAGCCTGAATCGCTTTTTTCGCCTTTATAGGCATGGTCCACTTCGGGTTGTTGCTCGCCACAATTCACCTTGTCAACCGTGCGGGCTTCGAGGGCAAGCGCCTCCGCTTCCTGCTGACGTTGGGTTGCTTTTTGAGCGTCAAAATCGGCCTGCGTAAAGGTCTGAAAATACATCTGGTAACGCGCATCGTGGATTTCGTAGAACGGTTGCAGCGTCAGCGAATCGAGGGTAAAGGTCAGGTTACCAGCTGGTTTTATCTTTGAAAGATAAGAATCGGTATTGCCAATCAACGTATATGCTTTGTCGATAGGGTACAGTTTTCCTTTGGTTTCGTGCCCCATGCGGCTGTCGTCGGCAAAAAGGCCCACCAAATCAGCGGTAGAAGTTTTGGCCGCGAGCACAATCGGCCCATGCACAAACGCCGCCCAGTTGGACTGGTCGGGCAGGTATTCCAGATGCGTGGAAGTCGTAAAACGCACCGCCACTCTATCACCCGTTTTCCATTTTCGCTGGATACCGATGTAATGCGAAGGCTGCGCGCTGATAGGCTGCATTTTTCCGTTGACCAGTACTTCTACGTTTTCAGCCCATTTCGGAGAACGGATTTGCAAGGTAAACGTCTGTGATTTAGCGATTTTCAGTACCAGTTCTGTCTGGTTTTTGTACGGGAACTCCGTGCTTTGGGTTAGCTGAATGTTCTTTTCTTTCCAGTTTAACGTGGAAGGAATAAACAGGTTAACAAACAGGTCATTGGCCGAATGGCTGTAAATCAGTTCTCCGTATTTTGTATGATTTTCGATACCCGAACCTACGCAACACCACATGCTGGTTTCGGGCTGCGAATAGACGCGGTAGTGATTGGGGCGAATGGGCGTAAAATACACAAAACCACCCTTTTGCGGATGTTGACTCGACAGGATATGATTGTAGAGCATCCGTTCGTAAAAGTCAAGATAAGTCGGGTCGTTTTTATCCAAAAACAGGGCTTTACTCAGCCGCAACATGTTAAACGAATTGCAGGTTTCGGGGCCCTGATTCGATTTTAGCATCGAGCTGAAATCGGTGGTTGGGTTGAAATGCTCGCGCACGCTGTTTCCGCCAAAAGCAACGCTGCGGGTTTGGGAAACATTCTGCCAGAAAAAACGCGCCGCCTCCGACCAGTCTGTATTTCCCGTCAACTGCGCAATTTTCTCAAAACCAATTACCTTCGGAATCTGCGTGTTAGCGTGCAGCCCCGTTAGTTTGTCCTGCTTTTGCAGTAACGGATTCAGAATCGCGCGGTGCGAAATCCGCTGGGCCGTTTCAAGGTATTTTTTCTCTTTTGTCAGGATATACAAGTCGGCAAAAACTTCGTTCATCCCCCCGTGTTCGGTGCGAAGAATTTGTTGAATCTGGTCGTCCGAAAGCGGCTGTATGAGTTCGACAAACCAATTCCCCAAACCAACCAATACCTGTTTAGCCTGCTGATTTCCTGCAAATTCGTAGGCATCCCGCAAGCCTGCAAACAGCTTATGGATGTTGTAGAGCGGCACCCACGTATTGTTGAGGCCGAAGCTACTTCCGTCGATGTCACCTTTGTGAATCCGCTCCCAAAATACCTTTCCCTGCGGAATCCCGCCTACGTAACCGTTGCCATTTTTGGCCTGACACTTAGCCAGTTGGTCAACCATGTAATCGAGCCGCTTTTTCAGTTCGGCATTGCCCGTCGAGGCATACATCATGGCCAGCGCCGACAGGTAATGCCCGCCGATGTGGCCGTCCAGTCCCGAGCTTTCCCAGTTGCCGTAGCGTTCGGCTTTCAGGGGCAAGCCCGCGTCGATGAGGTACGGCGCCAGCAGTTTGTCAGGGTTCAGCGACAGAATGTACCTGAGGTCAACGTCCTGCGCGTTTTTGAAGGCACCGTTGGTCACCTTTACCTCCTGAAGGGTAAACGGTTGCATCTGCGCCAGCGCTGAAACGCTGTATAGAAAAAGGGCAGCAATATGTGCAAGGAAAGGTTTCAAAACAGAAGCTTTATTAGAATCCTTGGAAAGGTTTCAAACCTTTCCAAGGGTATACATTTTTATTTCAATACGGCATCATTGCCGCTGTATTTCAGGAATTTAAACGAGGCTGAGTTATCTGATTTTTCGCCCGACGACGTAGCATACAACCCGTACACACAACCAATAAAACTGTTGGCCACTTTCGTACTCAGGAACTTGCCATCCACCTGATCTTTTACCAGTTTCCAGTTCTTCCCGTCGGTCGAGTAGTAAAAACTGTAAAGCGCGCCTTCCGACTGAATTTTGAAGAAAACTTTGGCCGCTGGGACGTCTAAAGGTAGTTCGGTCACTAACTCAACGGTCTTGTCTTTACTCTTAAAAAGCTGCACAACCGCTTTGCCGTTGCTTATTGATTTAGCCAAAAAGTAGAAATGGCGTTCGTCCTGAAACGTAACCAGCCCCGCTTTTTCATTGTCTGTTTTGGGTGAAAAAGCGACCTCCGTTTCGGCGGTACTCGTCAGGTGCTGCTGGCGTTTTCCAACAAACGACGGGTTACCTGCTTCCGAAATGGTTTCAGGTTTGAGTTTTAACGTCAAGCCGTTGGCCTTAGACGTTTTGAACGAACTGCTATCTACCGTTCTCAGGAAAAGCATCGACAAATCCAGCCCTTTGTCAAAGGTCATGGTGTAGGCAAAATTCCCGTTTTGCGGTAACGCGCCTTTCTGTTTTACCTCTTTTATGTTGGTAGCGTATTTGTATTCAATGGCTTTTTCACCATGCTCAATCATCGGCCAATCGTTTACCCACGTGAGCGGGGCAATGAACATTTCGCGGCCTGTGTTGTAAAAATCGCCTTCGTACGGACGAACCGCGAGAAAAATGGAGTACCAGTTGCCGTCAGGGCCTTCGATAAACTGCGCGTGTCCCGCCGACGTAATCGGGTTCGGACGGTCGGCAGGTAAACCGCGCTGCGTCAGGACAGGGTTGCCCTCAAACGGCACATACGGCCCCCAAACGTCGCGGCTACGCAAAGCCACCTGCGAGTGATTGACGGACGTTCCGCCCTCGGCACAGTAAAGAATATACCAATCGTTGCGTTTCAAAATGTGTGGACCTTCAATCCAAACTGGTTTTTTGGAAATGTCCACCCCACCGTTTATCAATTGCTTTTGTTCTCCGACGGTTTTTAAATTTTTGTAATCAAACTCATACATTCGTACGGTGCGATGACCCGGATAAAGCGGCTTATTATCAGGCGCATCGCTGTTGTAAACGATATAGGCTTTATCGGTAGCTTCGTCAAAATAAATGGATGGGTCGATGCCCCTGACCTGCGGAAGTTTAACGGGGTTGCTGTACGGCCCCGCTGGATTGGTGGCCGTCACGACAAAGTTGCCATCGTGGTCAATATCCGTACAGGTAACGTAATAAACGCCTTTATAATAAGCGATGGCAGGGGCAAACAACCCGCGCGTCATGCGCTCACCCATAAAATCCATTTGCGACGGACGGCTGATGACATTGCCGATTTGTTTCCAGTTTTTCAGGTCGCGGCTGTGCATGATGGGTAGCCCCGGAAAGTACGAAAACGTGGAATGAACCGAGTAATAATCAGGCCCGACCTTGACGATGCTCGGGTCGGGATAAAAACCCGTCAAAATGGGATTATTCAGGGTAACTTTCTGAGCCTGAGCTACAAAACCAAAAGCTACCAAACAAGCAATACAAAAGGTGGTAAGTGCGGTTTTCAACATAGTATAGTTAAGATATTCTGTTAATCAGCTTATTGCGCCACAAAAACGTACGTTTTCCCTGCCTGTGTTGGCACATCATACAGCACTGTTTCTTTCAACGAAAGCGGCGTCAAACTGGCTTTCGCTGAAAGGACAGGTGCGGGTGTTTTTTGGGTTAGATAGAACATATTCGGATTCTCGCCAGCAGCAGGTTTTAGCCCGCTCCCGTTGGTGAGTTTGAGGCCGTTTGGTGTACGAACGCGCAGGTTGCCGCCCAGCACCGATTTTATGGTTAGTTTGACGAGTTTGCCGTCTTTCCACTCCATGTTCTGTACCTCAAATCCGCCGATAGCCCGCAAACCGCCCACGCTCCCCGCAGGCCAGACATCAGGCAGGGCAGGAAGTAGGTGTACTGCTCCGTCGGTGCTTTGCATGAACATTTCGGTAATGCCAGACGTACAGCCAAAATTCCCGTCAATCTGAAACGGTGGGTGTGCGTCAAACAGGTTATTATACGTCCCGCCGCCGTCTTTGGTGACGCCTAGTGGGGTTAACTGATTCTGAATGAGGGCGTAGGCATGGTTGCCGTCCTGCAACTTTGCCCACCAGTTTACTTTCCAGCCCATGCTCCAGCCCGTCGAGACGTCGCCACGGTGAATAAGCGTCGTGCGGGAGGCGTTGAACAACTCAGGTGTGCGGTAAGCAGAAATCTGGTTGGACGGAAACAAGCCGTACAGATGCGATACGTGGCGGTGGTGGTCGTTAGGGTCGTCCACGTCGTCGAGCCACTCCTGCAACTGACCGTACTGACCTACGTGCATTGGTGCCAGTCGCCCGCGCAATTGTTTAAGGGTATCGGCAAAAGCAGCGTCTTTTTTCAGGATTTCCGACGCCCGAATCACCGTACTGAAGGCGTCAAACACAATCTGGTTGTCCATCGTCGTACCCGCATCCAGCGACGAACCGTCGTGGGCTTTCGGCGCATTTTCGGGGGAGCTTCCAGGGTTGATAACCAGCCACTTGTACTTGGGGTGTTCAATCAGGAAATCAGCGTAAAAAAGGGCCGCTCCTTTCAGAATGGGGTAAATTTTTGTCAAATATGCTTTGTCACCATTGTACAGATAATGCTCCCACAAATGCTGCGCTGTCCAGCCACCGCCACCGAGCCACATGCCCCAGAACGCCCCGTCGATAGCGCCCGTTGCCCGCCAAATGTCGGTATTGTGGTGCGCCATCCAGCCACGGGTATGGTACATTTCGCGCGCCGTTTGCTGACCTGTTTCGGACAACTCCGTTACCATTTTCAAAAACGGTTCGTGCAGCTCCGACAGGTTGGTTTTTTCCGCAGGCCAGTAGTTCATCTGGGCATTGATGTTGATGGTGTATTTGCTGTCCCACGGCGGACGCATACGGTGGTTCCAGATGCCCTGCAGGTTGGCGGGCTGCCCCGATTCACCGTTGCCCGATGGTTGTGAGGACGAAATCAGCAAGTAGCGGCCATATTGATAATACCACGTAACCAACTGAGGGTCATTGACTGAACGGAAATTTCTAAGCCGTTCATCAGTCGGGAGTTGTGCAGCATTGGTTGTTCCAAGGTCTAGTTTTACACGATTAAAAAACCTTTGGTATGCAGTAATATGAGTGGGTAAAATGGTAGCATATTGTTTGGCATAAGCTTTGTTCAAATAGGCCAATGCCCGTGCATTTTCATCGCCGCTGAGGTCTTTATAACTGTTAAAATTAGTAGCAATAGAAATGTAAATAGTAGCAGAGGTTGCTCCTTTGACAATCAACGCGGTATCATTGGCGGTGATACTTCCGCCTTGGGTTTTGATACGAGCAATACTTTTGAACTTCACCATGCCTTTCACGCCCTCATGATCGGAGGTAATACCTGACAACGTCAATTCATTTGAAGACCCCGTCTTGATTTCTTTTTGGGCATGAGGTGTGGCATAAGAAGCTGCAAAAGACAGACTTCCCGATTTATCGGCCGTCAATTGCATCACAATCACGCGGTCGGGCAAAGAAGCAATCACTTCACGCTTATACTTCACTCCATTGACTGTATAGGTCGTTTTGGCCACTGCCCGTTCAATGTCCAATTCACGATAATAATCTGTATAATTTTCATGTCCGTCAAAGGTAAGGTGCAGATTGCCAACGGGCTGAAACATCTGCCCGTGCGATTTTTTGGTAATGATGGTTTTGTTGGCCAGCTGTTCGGCCGCTTTTTGTTTACCGTCAAAAATCAGCTGACGGATTTCGGGTAGCGAAGCCCACGCGTCAAGGTTATCATTGCGGTTAGGGCTTCCCGACCAAACGGTATGCTCATTCAGCTGAATTGTTTCGCGGCCAACGTTCCCATAGACCATTCCACCCAAGCGCCCGTTACCGATGGGCAAGGCATTTTCCCAAACGGTTCCCGAGGGTTTGTTGTACCAGAGTTTGAGGGTTTTCGCTTCCTGAGAGAAGCCCAGAAACGATAAAACAAGAAAGAAGAACAAAAATAACTGTCTCATTAAAAACAAGTTTACTACTTAATAAAGGATAGAATTGGCTATTTTTTTAAACTAAATTCTTACTCAAAAAAACAAATAATGTGTAGTTATGACACATTTCTCTTTATAAAAAAAACAATCAGGGTATCACTACCGTTTTTGTGTATTCAGAAAGGATAAATGATGAAATTTGGTCTTTGTTGGATAAATATTACATAGCCAAAGGTACTTATAAACGCCTCTACAAAGATAAAAAAGTTATATTTATTTCATAAAATATACAAATATATTGATTGAAAAATCACAAAAGATGTAAGTGGCAAATGCCACCTACATCCCATTCATGCGATTTATCTTCTATTGGTAACTTCAATTTTAATAACCTGGATTTTGCGTAAAAGCAGGTCCCTCTACCGTACGATCTATTTGTGATTGAGGAATGGGTCTTAGCATATGAAAATCTTTGACGTACGGACCAGCTTCGTTATTCCAAGCTTGAATACGTCTTACTAGAGACTTGGTTCTGACTAAGTCTTGGAACCTCATCCACTCACCAAAAAATTCACGGCTTCTTTCATCCAATATAAAATCAACGGTTACGTCGTCGGCGGTAATCGTCATGGCAGCGGCGGCGGCGGCATTTTGTGCTGCGGTGTTCGTCTTTCGATAAGCAGCTCTTTGACGAACCACATTGAGCAATTCAGCGGCTTTTGCTTTGTTTCCTGCTTGAAGATAGGCTTCAGCACCTACCAAATACACCTCTGAAAAACGAGTAATGACTACCGGACGAGTAGAAGGGTCGTTGAAGTTGCTACCACGACTTGGATCCATGTGTTTCTTGATAGCAGGGTACAAATCTGCTTTCCACAAGCTTGGAGGAGCAATGATTCCTTTGAAAGGCCGTGTTCCATTAAATTGAGGAGCACCTACAACTTCATAGTCCGTTATCAATACGGCAGTATCCACACCTACTTGCATGGTATAGCCGATACCACGTTTATTGTTGGCGGCATTAGCCGTATTGGTTACAGCGGTATTAGAAATATACACCGTATAAAAGGTATTCATAAAGCGAGAATCAATATCTCTCTTTACAAAAGCTTGATCAAGAAAATAATTTTTACCAGCATTTACCCCAGAAGTTTGTTTGACACTGTTGGGACTAAGGCACTTATACGGGCTGCCATAGTTGGAATCACGAATCATCCCCGACGTACCAGAGTTGACCAAAACCCCAGAAGCATTTACAAAAGAGTTTATTCCACTGTTATTAGGATAGTTCCAGTTGGTAAACCAAGGAGTTAGGTTATTGGCAAAACCACCACTTTCGCCCTGCCCCAATCGATAGTAGCCATATTTGGCATCGTTTGAGTGGTCACTTACAAAGAGCGTTTCTTTACCGTAGTCATTGGCAGGCACAAACGCATCCCCAAAGTCTTGCCACAAGTCTAAGCCATACGTTCCTTTATTGGCAATAATTTCACTTGAAATTTTAGCCGCTTCGGCAAAATCGGCTTGGGAGTTTGTTAGCCAGCCACGAGTCAAATAGGCTTTTGCTAAGAAAAACAAAGCGGCAGGCTTGGTAGCAGCTTTTCCTAAAAACGGAGCCGTTGGTTTGTCAGGCAAGTTGGCGGCCGCATCCGTAAAATCTTGAATAATCAATTTATAAACCTCCGCAACCGGGTCTCTTTTGGCACTTTGCGAGGGCAACGTAATAAACTCCGTATGCAAAGGCACGTCTCCCCATGTTTGTACCAAATAGAAGTACCAAAAAGCTCTCAAAAACTTAGCTTGTGCTAGATATTGTTTTTTGGTAGCTTCGGGCAAATCAATATTTTGTCCAAATTTCAGTACTCCATTGATAGTATTGATAGAAGTAAAAGCAGCCGCCCAAGCCGAACCGAAATTGGTACTATTGAGGCCGTTGAAGGTATGTACTGGACCACCGCCACTACTTGCACCTTGGATAAATTCGTCGGTACCAGCCTGCATTTCCGAGGAGAACCCTTCGGTACCCCATTGGCCACGGATTTCGTTATATACACCCGCAATACCACCCAATACCCCCGAAGCGCTATTGAAAAAAGAAGGAACAATTTGTGATTGAGGATGCTCTTCCAGTATTTTTCCGCAGCTTAGGCAGAAAAGTAAAGTAAAGACAATGAGTAAACTATGTATCTTTTTCATCTTGAATTAAAATTTAAGATTCAAACCTAAGGTATATTGACGCACTGGAGGGTTGTTGAGGTTTACGGTCACAAAACGATTAAAATTACCTCCTTGAATGGTATTACCATAGCCGTTTCCTTCGGGGTCAACCGCCAATTTGGCTTTCACTAATGGTGAATAAATAATAAAAGGATTGGTAGCATTGAGGTAAATACGCGCCGAAGAAACCCCCAATTTGGAGAGTAATTTTCCATTGACGGTATACCCTAAATTGATACTTCTCATCTTAATAAACGAGCCGTCTTGGTACGAAGTAGTCGAAGTAAAGTTCCTTACCCCACCCCCTGCATCTGGTCTTGGGAAGGCATTGGTTGGATTGTCAGGCGTCCAATAATCCATTACTAGTTGGTTGGAGCGTCCTTGGTTTAAGAAACCAAAGCCCGAACCCCCACCTGATGTACCTGACAAATAAGGAACTACAACTTTCATCCCCATACGTGCGAAGGTAACGATAGACAGGTCAAAGCCTTTGTAAGTAAATCTGTTGGTAAGACCACCTTCCCATTTTGGTTGAAAATTACCGATTATTTTACGGTCATTGGCATCAATCACGCCGTTATTGTCCACGTCTTCTACTCGTATTTCGCCCGGAATCTGCACTGGCGATGTCTGTTTTTTCAACGCGCCGTTATCCACATCTGCTTGCTGCCAAATACCGATTTTGTTGTAATCATAAATAACGGTGAGTGGATGCCCTACAAACCAAAAATTACCTTTATTGTCTAGCTCAGTAGGAGTAGTGAGCTGGGTAATTTTCTCACGGTTGAAGAAATAGGTTACGTCAGCACTCCAATTAAAACCACCTTTATTTCTGAAAATGTCGAAAGTCAACGATGACTCAAATCCTCTTCCTTCGGTTCTTCCTAAATTTTTCAAGGTAGAGCCCGCACCGTTACTTTGAGGCAAATTTACCGAAAGCAAAATGTCTTTTGTTTTTTGGTAATAAACATCAAATGAACCTGTAATGCGATTGTTAAACAACCCAATTTCTAAACCAATGTCGGATTGAGAAGTGGATTGCCAGCCCAAATCACTCGCTGGAAGGCTCGTAACGGTATAGGCCAATACCTGTCCTGCCGTGGTAGTACCGAAGTTGTAATAGCCTGTGGAAAGAGCACCTAGCGTAGCATAAGCTCCTACGTTGCGGTTGCCCGAAATTCCCCAACCGCCCCTCAATTTCAAATTAGAGAAAACAGGTACTTCTTTCATAAATGGCTCATCAATAATATTCCAACTCAAACCAATAGCGGGGTAATTGAAGTACTGATTTCCGGGTGATAATGTTGAAGAACCATCGCGACGGAAAGTAGCCGTAAAATTATATTTATCATTGAAGGTATAATTTACCCGCGCCATGTACGACAAAAGTCCCGTTTCGCCAAAGCTACCGCTACCAGTAGGCTGCCCAGAAGCCAAAGAGAAGTTGGAGGTTTTGATATAATCAGCGGGTACGCCTTTTACGTTAAAGCTACTACCTATGTTATGATTTTTGGTGATTTCATAAAGAGCAGTCAAACCAATTTTATGCTTTTGAGCAAAAACCTTATCATAATAAAGCAAATGCTGCATGTTTATGTCCCAATACTCCGTATTTCTGATGTCAGCATTAGATACACTTTGGTCAACGCCCGAGTTCACAAAAGTATTTGGAGGTCCGTACCCGTTAAAATGTACTTGGCTAAAATTCAATCCCGCATTGAAACGGTATTTGAGTCCGTCCAAAATGTTTACTTCGGCATACAAACTATTAAAGGTACGGATGGAGCGTTCGTTAGAAAGAATATCATTTCCGCGCGAAATCAATGTCAATGGACTCACAGCTTGCGCTTCAATTGTACCTTTTTTGGGGTTCAAATTGACTGTACCATCATCATTATACGGTTTGATCAAAGGTGACAAACGAACCAACTCTGTCGGTACTCCCCCACCCGCCGGGTCGTTTCGGTAGGTAAGGGTATTGATAGTATTTAGCCCTATTTTTACTCTTTTACCAATTTTTTGGTCGATGGTAGCGCGGATATTCATACGTTGAAAATCCTGGTTTGGCATGATACCCGTTTCGTTAAAATACCCTATTCCCAAGCCATATTGCGTATTTTCTACCCCACCTTGCAGTCCAAGTTGATGACTTGTATTAAAGCCTGGCTTATACAACAAATCCTGCCAATCGGTCGAAACCCCTGCGGCAAGATTTGCCTTTTCTTCTTCAGTAAGTGGATAGGCCGTAGTACCTGCTCCTTGGGTATTCAATGCCGCTGAAAGGTCTTTAAATTTGGCATATTGCTCACCATTCATGACATTGTATTTGCCCATGATACTAGTCACCCCATGATACCCATCATAAGTCAATACAGGCTTGCCAGTTTTTCCTCTTTTGGTAGTAATCAAAATCACCCCACCCGCTCCTCGCGAACCAAAAATAGCGGTAGCAGAGGCATCTTTCAAGATTTCGAGGCTAGTAATATCGTCGGGGTTTATATCGTTGAGTCCTCCAAACGGGATACCATCCACTACCACAAGTGGCCCATCAAGGCCATCGCCGTTTCCGGTCGTAATAGAGCGGTTTCCACGGATACGAATAGTTCCTTGGCTACCGGGTGTAGAGCCATTGCTGACAATAGACACCCCCGCTGCCCGTCCTTTGAGCTGATTCAAAAGGTTGGGGGCGGGCACTTCTTTGAGCGTAGCTTCATTGACCGATACCACGGCGCCCGTCATGTCGCGTTTGCGTTGCGTCCCGTAGCCTACTACTACTACTTCATTGAGGGTCTTATTGTCGGCTTCCAAACGAACATTGATGATTTTTTGAGCGCCTACTGCTACTTCCTTGGTGACATATCCTACGTACGAAAACACAAGAACAACCCCATTGGCGTCAGGAAGAGTAAGCTTATAGTCACCGTTGGCATCTGTACTTGTTCCTTTTACGGTGCCTTTTACTTGAATATTTACCCCTGGTAAGCCTTGTCCATCATCGCTTGTTACACGACCCGCAATGTCTATTTGCTTTATTTCGGTGAGACTTGCTTCTTGGGGCGAATTTTGGGGGAGAAAAGGGGTGGGCGCGGGTTGCCGTTTGATTAAAATTTGTTGCCCTACTACTTCGTAGGTCAAATTGAGCGGGGTCAAAATGTGCTCCAATACGCCAAAAAGTTCTTCGTTATTGGCTTGATAGGTGACTTTGCGCTTCGATTGTACAATTTCTCTACTGAATAAAAATTGTACATTGGCCAATTTTTCAATTCTCTTGATAACCACTTCTGCATCTTGGTTCTGAGCCGAAAAACTAATTCGACGCTTCAAAATCTCCTGCGCTTTGCCATCATGGGCAAAACTTATTTTAAAAAATAGGAGCACAAGTAAGAATTGCAGGCTTGATATTTTCATAATCCTGATCCAAACATTGTGATTAAATAAATCGTAATACATACATTTGTTTGTTTTGTTGTTTTTTGGAAGAAATGACAAAAACAGTTTACTGCCATTTAGGCGAAATGTGTCATACCTACACATTTTAGAGGAGTACAAGCGATAGTGTTGGTAGCACTATCGCTTTTCTTTTTTGGAAAAAGGAAAGAGATAGATTTCAAGACATCATTATTATTAGCTTGGTTAAGGTTTGGACAAAAAATGGTTAATTACATCCTTTACTTTGGATGACGACTTTGTTATCGATTATTTGGTAAGTAGATTCAATGGTCAGACAGATTAGTCGGATTTTTTCAAGAAATGGTAAGTCGTTTAATTGCCCTGTAAACGTGCAAGTGGAGAGTTTGTCTCGCTCATATTGAATGGGCATATTATAGGATTCTTGCAGCTGCTCCAAAATGTCAGATACATGGGCATATTCATATGTAAACTCCTGATTGACAATGTCGGAAGGATTCTCTTGCGCTGTTGGCGATTCTTCTTGGGTTATTTTGTTGGTTTTAACTTCAATACTCAATTGCTGATGTTGAGTAAGTAAAGTTGATTTGTTGGGCGAAGCTATAGGCATCACCGCCACTTTACCCGACTTTACTTTTACCAAAGCCACTGTCTCTCCCTCAAACGAACGCACTTGAAAACTTGTACCCAATACTTTGGTAGTGAGACTATTGGTATAAACAAAAAAAGGTTTTTGGGGATTTTTACTTACTTCAAAAAAGCCTTCTCCTTTCAAAAACACTTCCCGTTTAGCAGCATTTACAACTACCTGAAAACGTAAACTACTTCCTTCTGACAACACCACCGATGAGTTGTCTGGCAGTAAAACCACCATAGGCTCTTGGGTTGTATTACTTACCTGCCTCCATTCCTCTTTCTTGAGGGCTTTTTCTTCGGTGCGGGTCGTCAAAGGGGCTGTTTGTGAAGTATCTGAGTCCCGAAAATAATACCACGTCACTACACTCATGATGATAACAGCCGCCACTCCACGCAGCCAAGTCCAGCTCAAAAACAGTTTTGCCGAAGATGAAGAATCTTCAGAAATCAGTTCTAGTATTTGTTCTTTTTTTAGAGAAATGTCTTGAGCCGAGAGAGTATCTTCTTTGCCTTGAATCGCCAAAAATGTAGCAACGGCCTGTTCATATATTTCTCTTTTTTCGGGATAAACCTGGAGCCACTCTTTCCAAAAGAGGCGATCGTTGGGCTGTCTTTCCTTCATCCAACGTTGGAAAGCTTCATCCTCAAGAAGGTCAGCCACTGAAAAAGGGTTTGGTGAAAGGCTCATTGGTACTTTTCTACTATTTTTATTGATAGTATGAAGATACGTACCCTAGATACCCTAGTGAAAGCTAATTTTTTTAAAAAAAAGTACAAATTACAACAAAGAGAGGTGCTACAAGCCAACGGTTACGCAACTTGCTGATGGCTTTTTGTAAAAAATTAGAGACTGATTGGCGATTTACATTCATCATTTCGGCAATTTCACATACCGATAAGTTTTCGTAATATTTCAAATATAAGGCTTCACGCTCACGAGCGGGAAGAGTATCAAGTTGTCTTTTTAGTTCATTTACTTGAAACAAAGCCACTTCTTCCTGAATGAGTAACGTTTCGGCGTCTACTTCTTCGGGCAAGGCAGTGTCCCAATCCGTCTCTTGATGACTAAAGTGTTTTTCGGCTCGTAGATATTGAATGATATGGCTTCTCAATGATTTTAATAAATAATGTTTTACCGAAAAAGTATCGTTGATTTGAAGGCGATTTTGCCAAAGCTGCAAAAACAAATCTTGGATACAATCTTCCACCGTTGCTTCGTCAATCATAAATTTTAGACCATAGCGGCGTAGTGTGCGATAATGTCGCTCAACAATCGTCCCAAGCGCTTGCTTATCGCCCTCTCGATATGATTTCCATAGTACATGGTCTTGAACTGGAAAAGCCATAGTAAAACCGAGTAATATAATCAAACAAAGATTTTTTGTGAATAGTCTAACAAAAGTAATAAAGTTTCAATATCTTATGGTATTTTTTACAATAAGTTGAAATTTATTTTTTTATAATGATTGATTTTGAACATAATACAAAAATTTGACGGGGTATCTCCAAAATCAGAAAACACATAATACACTGAAAAACAAATACTTAACCAAAAAAAACAAAAAACATTTACCGATATTGTAAAAAATACCATTAGTATTATAGTAAACATTACCATAAGTTTGCTTTCCTATTCAAATCTACCTAATTGGGTGTACTTTGGGGTTAAAGGGGTTTAACCA
>VFQN01004911.1_pt1 | contig 17012 bp, 12 predicted proteins | sample 3512371 | NCBI WGS metagenome assembly VFQN01 (sample SAMN10412370, study PRJNA504923) | tailings metagenome | isolation source: Replicate 2 from Balatoc abandoned mine | place: Philippines: Itogon, Benguet | collected 2017-08-28 | reverse complement strand
GGGGAGGATAGGAGACGGTCTTGTTAATGGAAAAGTTGCCACAGTGAATGTACACGGGTGGGTTTGGAAGTGCGCTAATTTGACAGTCAGGATGGCTTTCGGTATTACTCCCTGCATTGATATCGGTTCGGAGTGTGGGTGGCATCGGGGCTATAAGTGCTGCCTGGTGCTGCCCAGGGCTGTTTCTCTCGCTCAAGCCTGCGCCCAGACACGTGCGTTCTACCAGATCACCACAGGATGCGTTCTGGCCAGGTTTGGCGATCTTTGGATTCCCGGGTGGCAAATACATCACAGCAACGTCCGCCACACTGGCAGCGCCTTGGCAAATGGCATCTGCAGGGAGCATCTGCAGTTGCCGTGTGTCGTCCCATTGCTTTGAGCTTCAAGCTCCCAACGTCTGTCAGCAGGCTCCCCACGGCACGACAGACTGACCAGACGCATGGAGATGGGATGGGCAGGGGTCCTGGGCAGGGCGTGCGAGTGTGGAGCAGCGCTGTGAAACACCTGTTCCGTCCTGCAATACGCGCACTTCGGATGTGCGCAAAGACAACTTGGTCCCGTTTGCACTTGTACGGCAAGCCTCTTCCGTCTCGCTCACGTACGCTCCAGCAATCCTTTGCGGCAGTGCCCAGCGTCCCACGCACCAACCAAACGCGTCAGCATCAGCATCAACTGCTCAAGACTCACGCTGTCACGCAACACAAATGATCATCTCGAAGACAAACCGTAACATTTGCATGCACTGGGAAGTCAGACGGCGGTCAACAGGCTGCTCCGTCCAACCAGTCAGCTTCCTTAAAACTGTTGACTCTGCAGGGCTATGTGCCGGCAGATCCAAGGAAATTCTCGGTTGATGCAACACGCCTGTACGCTCGGCAGGCTGGACAGGCGTACTACTGCCCACAACCCCAGCCCAACCCACCACGGCACGGTCTTCATCGCGGCCCTCGTTTCCACATCCCTTTCTACTTGATCCCCCACCGCCCAGCCCAACCCCTGTAACCGCCACACCACACTCTTACTTCCAGCCAACCCTCGCCGCAACCGCAACAGCCACCGCCCACACCTCACACCCCTTGCGCATAAACCCCGCTGTGTGCCTTCGTAAACTGCACGCAGAGCCGCAACAGGTCATGCTTCACACACAGGTAGCGCTCACAGCACCACTCCACAAAGCCCGTCCCCACAGCCCTGACAGCGCCGCCCTCCACGTCCTGCCCCCCCGGCCTCACAGGACCACCAGGTCGTCCAGGTCCGCCCAGTCCCCCGCCGTGTTGCCCGAAGAGCCCAGCAGCGTGCTGAGCCCCGTGCGGCTGGCCATCGCCCCCACAGCCCCCTGCGCCACGTGCCCCGCCTCCTGCCCCCGACCCGTGGGCCCCGCCGCCTCCTGCCCCGTCCCCACCGCCCCAATCGCCACCAGGTACCCGTTCGCGCCGTGGGAGCTGCCGTTGCCCTGCTGCTCTCCCGCGCCAGCCGCCGCCACCTGACTTGCGCTTGCGTTGCCGGATCCGTCTGAGACACGTGCCGGCCGCTGCCCGTTGCACACCACATGGCGGCCAGCGCCGACCGCTGGCAACGCCGACGCCGGCGCCTGGGCGCCCTCCGGGGCCTGCACGTGCTGCCTCAAGTCCAGGTGGAGGGCTGACCCCTGCCCCATGCGGTCCAGGGTGTGCACAGACGGTGAGCTGGGCATGGGGTGGTGACGGTCCTCGGGGTCGGCCATGAAGGGGTCCGTGTGGTCCTGGGGGGCGCCGTGTGGTTCGTGCGGCTCGCCGAAGTGGTCGGCCGCCAGCAGGTCTGGGCTGGGCGGCGCCGCGGACACCTCCACGTCCACGAACTCATCGTCGTGCTCCTGTGCCTTGCCGCCATCGCCGCCGCCGTTAACGGTGTGGTTGTGGCCGTTGGGGAAGGCCCCTGCGCCGCGCTGCATGGCGGCCGGGTGGCAGCGACCCAGAGCGGCAGGCACAGGCGGTGCTTGTGGCCTTGCACCCGCCGCCACGTCCACGCCCGCTGGGGCTCCTGCACCTCCGACAGCGGCTGCTGCGGCTGCTGCCACCGAAGCTCCGTCCGCAGCGGGAGGCAGCAGCAGCAGCACGGGGGGCGGCGTCATGGTGGTGGACGTGCAGTGCATGTCGGGGTACAGCGCGTGCGGCGGGGAGAGCCCGGACGCAAGCGGCCGCAGGTCGTCTGCAAAGCCGTTGAGCACCTCTGCATCGGGGTCGTGGTCGGCGTCTTCAGCGTGCTCCTCCTCCACCAGCGACTCAGCCTCCATGCCGCCATGGACGGGTGCGACCAGCAGCGCCGCCTCCCGCCCCGGCACGCCGCCCTTTGCCCACACGTCCCGGCCCTCGCACCGCCCTTGCTCCTCCGGCTCCTGCACGCTCACATCCCCTGTTCCTGCGCCAGTACCGGTTCCGGAGCCGCTGCACGTTGGCAGTTCAGACCCGGCGGCGGGGCTAGTGGCACCGACAGCAGCCGCGGCCGCGGCCGCGCCGCCAGCGGCTGCCGTGGCGCCCTTCCGGTCGGCCGAGTTGCGGCGCTTACTTGCAGGGGCCTGCCCCCCGAACAGCGGCGCCGTCTCGCCGTACACCACCATGTCCTCGCTCAGCGCGGTGCGGCGTTTGCGTACCGGACGGGCTGACATAGGGGCGCCGGCCGCCGGCGCCGGTGCCGGTGCGGCTGCACCTGAGGCTGCGGGAGCGTCCCCAGGGGACGGCGTCGCACTGGGCTGCTGGAACAGTTGGCTCGGGTACGCAGAGGCTGAGGCACCAGCAGGGCCATCGGGGGCGGCGCTGTGCATAGCCGCGGGTGCGGGTGTGGGTGCTGCAGCTCCTGCACCTCCCTGGCTGTCCGCGTGAGCGCGCGCGTTGGGGGGACGGGCAGGGCCAGGCGCAGGCTCCTGGCCGGCTGCGGCAGGTTCCTGCCTGGCGGGGGCAGCTCGTGAGACGAACGTGGTGGTCCCGACCGGGAGCGCCCTCGGGCTCGACAGCGTCACGGCCTTAGGCGAAGCCAGGGACTGCGCCTGCTCCTGTGCTCGGGTCGCAGCGTGGGTCGTAGGGGGCAGGCTCACCGCCGGCTGTCCGGGCGGCAGCCGCCTCACCGCAGGGCCGGAGGTCCTGAGGCCAGTGGATGGTCCGCTGGTGGTTTCCTTGCGCAGCAGCATCACGCCTCCGGGCAGGCCAGACGGGACACTCAAGGGCGGCGCAGCGCCCTGCACGGGGCCGCCACCCGATGCGGTGGCGGAGGTGCAGGCGGAGGCGGAGGCCGAGGCAGAACCGGAACCGCCGGAGGAACCGGCCGCTGCGCCTTGTGCTTGGACGGGGTTCTGGATGTGAGACGGTGCAGGTGCGGGTGCGGGTGATGGTGTGGGCGCGGGAGCTGCCGGGACGCTTGCCCCCAGGTCCAGGACGCGGGATGAGGGGCGGGTGGGGCGGCTGCTGCGCCGTGGGGACACCAGGCCCGACTCTGCAGCGGGGGCGGCCACGCCCGCACCGTTGGCGGCCCTGGCAGCCTCCTGCTTCTGCCTCTTCTGCGGCTGCAGCGCTGACCCCTGCTGTGCTGCCGCCGCCGGCTCGGCAGCCGCCGCCGCCGCCCCCGCCGCCGCCGCCCCAGCGACCTCCTGTCGCCGCCCCGCAGGGCCTGCTTTCACGTCCGCCCCCGCCGCCGCGGCCGCCGCCGCTGCTGCTCCTGCTGTTGCTACCGCTTGCTCTGCTGCTGGCTGCGCACCTTCGGCGGCGGCCACACCAGCCGCCGCCGGGGCCCCCGCCATGCCACCCGCCCCCACCCCCGCCCCCGCCATGATGTGCTGGATCTCCTCCGTCAGCTCCAGCTCCTCATCCAGCAGGTGCTTGGGCACGCGGCGCTCGCGGCGGGGACGCACAGACCGCTGGGGGTCTAGCCGCGCCTCCTCCTCCACCGCCAGAGCCGCTGGTGCAGCGGCTGGTGCGGCGGTGGGTGCAGCGGCGGGTGCAGCGCCGCTGCGCCGCCGGCCGCGGCCCAGGGATCCGGCGCCTGCCATTACCGCTGCCCCGGCGGCAACGGGAGCGGCAGCACCCGTCGGGGACATGGGCTCCGCGGCGGCAGCAGCGAAGGGGGAAGCGACGGGCCGTTGGGCATGATCCTGGTTCTGGAGCTGCGGCCGTGGGTTAAGAGTGCCGTTGGTGTGGGTTACGGGGTCGGAAGCGGGCTGCTCCTGCATCTCTACGTCGGTCGGGACAGCAGCATCAGCAGCATCACCGTTAGGGACCGGCACGTCGCTGGCATCGGACTGGTCCAGCGAAGAAGCATCCCAAGATGGCGTTGGCAGCTCCGGCGCGGTAAGGGTGAACACGGGGGGCACCGACACCGGCTGCGCCACGACCGACACCAGGGGCACAAGCCCCACCGGCAGCAGCACAGGCACTGCAACCATGGGAGCGGAGGCCACAGCGGCAGTTGGAACTGGCGCTGGGGAACCCGGCGGCGCGGGCGCGGGGCCTGAAGGCAGCTCCGGCGCCGCCTGCGGCCTGGCAGTGGGCGAGAGCAGCGGCTCCGGCTCCTGCGGTTGCGGTACTGCAGCCTCCACAGATCCTCCTCCAACTGCACCACTCGTTCCTGCAGGGGCAGGCTGCTGCACCTGCTTGGGCTCGGGCTGCAGACCAGCTGGCGGCTGCGCGCCCTGCTGTTGCTGCAGCCCCGGCGTCGCGCCGGCGGGCTGGTTCCTCCGTGCAGCTCGCTGCGCCCTTGCCTGCCGCATGCCCTCCGCCGCCCTGCGCTGCTCCTCCCGCTCCTCCTGCTCCTCCGCCAGCTGGGCCAGCAGCAGCGCCTGACGCGGACCGAGCCGCGGCTCGTCGGACGCTACCGCACCCTCCGCCTCCGCTGCCGCCGTCCCCTCCCCTCCACTGCCGCTACCCCTGGGCTCAGCTACGCCCTCGCCTTCAGGGCAGGGGTCGGCCGCCATCGCTCGCTTCTTGCTGCTGCGGGACAATGACGCACGGCGCTGCAGGTCCGGCTGGCCGAGGGGGTCCTCTCCCTTGACCTGGACAGTCGCACTGGTTTTGGCAGTCCCGGACGCCCGCCGGGGCGTAACAGATGGGTGCTGGGGCGAAAAGGCCGCAGCGGCAGCAGTGGGGGTGCCGCCACCTCCTGAACCCTGGTGCCCCAGCTTGCTGCCACCACGGGACACCCGAGCACGCTTAGCTGCCTCCGCACCACCGCTAAGCGCCCGGCTGAGCCCAGCTCCGCTTTGCTCCTGCTTCACCTGCCCCTCCACCCGCCTGCAAGCCTCCGGCCCCGTCGCGGCCACCGCCTCCTCCTCCTTAACCACTGCGACCGCCTTCGCGCCGGTCGGTAAAGCAGCCGCCACCGTCGCCGCCATGGAGGCCGCTGCCACCAGCTCGCCCGTCTCCGGGTCGTACGGCAGGTACGGCAGCCCGTCACAACCGTACTCGCGCTTCACACCCGCCACTGCGTCAGCGGCCCCGTCGTCGGTCATGGGCGCGGCGTACGGGATGCCGTACTTGCTGATGGGCCCGTGGCGGCGGATGGCGGTGGTGGGCTGCTGTGCGCGCCGCTGCTGCGCCGCTGCCACCCGCGCGTGGCCCTCTGGGAACATGTCCAGGGCGACGGTCAGCAGCGTTTGCATCTCCTCCACTGAGTGCCTGTGGAGAACAGGGACGACACAACAGGTGTACTCACAAACATGTGAGGGTACTGGTACGCCAGAATGCTCAGACTTTGCGGGCGATGCGGGCCTTGGGCTGCTCACGGTGCTCCAAAGCTGCACAGTGTCAGTCGTGTTTCAGCATACGTCGTACGGTTTGACGTGTGCGCTTACTGGAGCTCCTGCATGGCTCACCTGACCAGCATGACGCAGCGGTCGGGTGGCACGCCCAGGCCCGCCGCGTGCTCGGGGCACGTGGCCACCCCCGGCCGGTCGGCGCTGACCACCGCCGCCAGGTACAGGTCGCACTTGCACACGGCGCAGTCCACGTCGCACGTGCACGTGTACACACCCGCCGCGTCCTTGGCGGGCGCCAGGCCGCACATGGGCCGCTCCTGCGCACGCATCACAAGTACACAAGGAAAACCATGTAACAATCCGGCTTCGTAGGGCTATTAGCACTGTCCTGCAGGTCCTTGCTTGCTTGGGCGCCAACCGACAAGCAGGACGCAAAGCGTCGCCACCGCTGTACGTCAACTGTATTCCACTGACGCCGCTGCGCAACGTCTCGGCTTCCCTTAAACCAGGTCCGTAATGCTACTGCTCTGGCACAGTTGCATATGCTCTGGTGACCCACCTGGGTGACCCCAAACTCCTTCGCCGCCGCCCTCCGCCGCCCCTCCTCCTCCAGCCGCACCGCCAGCTCCCCCGCCGCCATGGCCACCGCCGCCGGCGGCACCTCCGCCAGCGCCACGCCCGCCTGCCAGCTGTACGGCGGGTGGCCGCCCGGCGGCGCCGCTGCCTGCGCCGCCGCCACGCCGTACACCACGGCAGCGGCTTGCATTGCCTCCGCCACACGCTGGTCCCCCAGGCAGGGGATGGCGTCAGAGCCGGCGGCGGAAAGCCGCTTTGCGACGTCCCCTTTCCCGTCATCCTCCTTGGCGCCCCCTCCACCCCCCGTTGCACCGCTGGACAGCTCAGGCTTGGTGGTTGGCAGTGTGGGTGCCGCCTGGGCACCTGGCTGCAGCACCTGCTGATGCTGATGCTCCTGCGGCCGCCCAGGCGGCGGCAGTGCGGTGTGCAGGGCCCTCAGCGCTGCACGCTGCTGCTGCAGGGCCCGCACCGCGGGTGCCGCGCCCACCAGGCGCAGCAGCAGGTGGTCGTGGCTTATGGTGTTGCGCTTGCCCTGCGTCCGGTACTTGCGGATAACGTCACTGCCGTGCGGCAGCCAGTCCACGGGCGCGAAGTTGACCGCCTCGGCGCAGTTGAAGCCGCAATTGAAGCCAGCGTGGTAGGCGTTGGGGAAGGTGACCACGAAGCTGCCCGCCTCGTGCACCAGCCTGCAACCAGGATTGGACACAGCAAGCACGGAATGAGGCTAACCGCAAAGCACACGTGGCCCATCTCCTGCAAGGCTGGACACCTTGCCTGCTATCAGCATGCCGCGAAAGACAAAGTCCATGACCGCTCCTCATACCTGTCGTGACCCAGGCTTGTCATTCAGCCATAAGCCCATGGCCATGCCCCACCCTACGCCCCCACCTGTGCACGGGCACGCCCCTCCTCCGCAGCTCCGCCGGGGACATGTGCGTGACCAGGCGGTGCAGCAGCAGGGGGTCCTCGGCGAACAGGTGCGGCACCGCGTCCCGCATGGCGGCGTCGAACTGCTCGCCGGCGCTGGCAGGCACGCCGTACCACACCTGGGCAGTGGCAGGCGGCGGACCATTTGAAGACACCGGGACACATGATATTGAAGAGGTCCAAAGGGCTACAGGGGTGCTGGGGCGTGGAAAGGGGCGCGCACCGGAATGGATGAAGGCAGATCATGATTACTGTGTACCTGTATCCGCGTTTCCCACCTTGGGCGCCCCCACGTGCAGGTAATTGATGGAGTAGAGCGCGTGGTCCTCCACGTGCCAGCAGAAGGCGCTGAGGCAGCTGCCCACGTACAGCCAGGGCACCATCACGCCTGGCAGGGCATGGGGTGGGCACGGGAGCAAGTTGTGCCGAGGACAGGATCAGAACCTTGCAACTATGACAATGCAAAACACAACCCATTAAGGCAGGATGCGAGCCCTATACCAGGTGTCTGTGGTACATGTAAGGGAGTTCCTGCAGCTGCAGTGGAAGTGCGCAAGCACTCCTGGCAGCGAGCCCCTTCAAGTATGCAGCCAGCTCCCTTTGCCTTGGCCCCACCGGTGACTCCCTGACTCCCGCACACGGCTTCCTCGCGACTTACGAGTGCCCCCACCTGTGATCAGCTCGTCCGTCTGCATGAAGCGCAGCACGCTGCCGGCGCTGCGGGGCAGGTTGTTGATGTTCCAGGGGTGGCACGCGTAATAGGCCCCGCGCTCGCCCAGCGCCGCCATCGCGGCCGCCGCCTCCCCCGGCCGAGCGTCCTTGGGCGGCGCCCGCCAGGGCGGCAATGGAAAACCGCTGCCATGGCGGGCGGAGTCCAGGTCGCTGCCGTACAACGCCTCAACCACCTGGCCGTTGACCGACCGCTCCACGATGCGCCAGAATTCCGCCTCTATCTCGTCCACGGTGGGCTCACAGCCCTCGGCGGCGTGCCGTACGGCGTCCTGGACGCGTGGGGAGGGGCACGTGGCAGCGGAGGCGCCGGCCGCGGCGGTGGCGGTGGCGGAGGGCGGCTGGCTGACTTGGCCGGAGCCCAGCCTGCAGGTTGAGCACAAGGGTCATAAGGAAAGGACAGGTCTAGTTTGCACAAAAACACGCGCATGAGGCTTGGCTAAGTATGCAGGCAGCTCAACCCCTGCTAACGCATGTCGTGCGTGACAACGCATTGACATTGAACCCGCCCCAATTGCACCATCAGTCCGACTTAGTCGACCCCGCCCAGTGCGACCCCGCCCACCTGTCCATCGACACAGAGCGCCGCCTGCCCCCGCCCGCCCCGGCCCGCTCCCCATACGGCGGCAGCCCGAAGTGCACCGCACGCGCCCACGCGCAGTAGGCCTGGAAGGAGCGCAGGGTGTGGGGCCGCTCCGAGGAGGTGAACCCGAACTCGCCGCCGCCGTCGTCCGACTCCTCCGACCCGCTGCCGTCGCTGCTGCGCAGGGACGCCATGCGGGTCACCCGGCCCGTGCTGCCCGACCTCCCCATGCGCCCGCCACCGCCAGCGTCAACCCCACCCCCACCTCCACCAGCAGCAGAGGGAAGGCCCGCACGGGGCGAGCGGCTGCTGGCAGCTCGCCGCTGACCCTTGCTGGGGCTTGCAGTAGCTGCAGTGCCCCATCCTGCCTCGCCGCCCAGCAAGGGGTGCGGCTGCATCAGCGGGCGGAGAAACTGTGCCGTGGAGGCAGCGACAGCGGCCGCCGGCAGCCGCGGGTCTGACCCGCTCGCAGAAGCAGCAGCAGCCACCAGCGGTACCGCCGTAGCGGCTGGCCCTGGCGCCCGTGCGCTCGCTGCCCCAATTGCAGCTCCCGTCGCCGCTTCCGCTCCACCGCCCGGCGCAGCGGCTACCCCCATAGAACCGAGTACCCCTGACTTGGCCTTGAGTTCAGCGGGGCCCGCGTGTGGGACCGCCTCCGCTGCCCCCGGGCGCTGCTGCTGCTGGCGGGGCTTCCCGCTGTGGTAATGATGGTGGTGGCCATGGTGTGTCTTCGGCCCGTGGGGAGCGGCCATGCCCTCCATGTGGGTCATGCACATCCGCCCCATGCGGCCGCTGCCGCACGCCTGTGGGTCCGCACCACCGCCGCCAGCGCCCTCCGCGCTGCTCCCCTTGGCCCCCTCCACCGCCCCGTCACCCCCGCCCGGCTCGTCGGTACTGCGCGGCCGCATGGTAAGGTGGCTCGTGTACTGCTTCCGTGCAAAGAAGCGGAAGCTGTCGCGGCCGGCGGCGTCCCGGGCGCCGGCAGCAGCGCTTCCGCCGGCGCCGAGGACGAATGGCGGGTCCCAGCACCCAGCAGGCGGTACGATGCGGCAGATGCCGTACTTCTCCGCCTCCGGGCGGATCTTACTGATGTACGACAGGGGATCCTCAAACTCCTCGGGCGTGGGATAGTAGACAGGGGCGGCAGGGACGTCCTACGGTAGGGCAAAGCGTTTGTATGCGATGGCCCTGGCGGCGGGCTAACAGCAGGAGTGCCTCTTGCTTTTACGCTGTCTTCCTAAGGCAACAGGCGGCAATAAGAGACAATATGCATCAAAATCCTATGCCCTTCCCTTGCCCCTGCCGTACCTCCTGGAAGCGCCCCTCCTCGGGCTTCCACCGCGCGTACGGCCGCGACAAGGAGGGCCGCAGGCGGCAGCTCAGGCACCCGGTCTGTGGGAGGACAGCGGGTAGTAGGTTAAGGGGGCTGGCACGACAACTGGAGCCGGACCAGCGGCTTGCAGCGGAAGGAGAAAGCGCCAAGCCAGGCATGCGGATGCTGCACCAGTCACCTCACACATGTGACTGCCAAGCCCACATGCAGGAATATTGTGCTGGAGGCCTTCCTGGCCTCGTCACAAGCAGACAGTCAGTGCATGCCATTTAAGCCGGCCCCAAAAAACACGTGCTCGCGGTGCCGGCCAAAGCGTACCCTTGTGCTGCCTGCACGAAACCACCCTCGCTCGCTCACCGTGGCGAAGCGGCAGCGGCTGCAGCCCGGCATGTCGTCCACCGGCTGCTCGTCCTCGTCCTCCTCGTCGTCATCGCTGCCGCTGCCGCTGCTGCCCTCCGCGCCAGCACCGCCGTCCACGTCATCCGACTCCGTCATGTCCTCCATCGCCACATCCTCGTCCTCCTCCTCGTCCTCGCTATAACGGCCGGCGCTGCCGCGGCCGACCGAGCGGCGCTGCTGCCTCGCCGGCCCTTTGCCCCGTCCCCCACGGCCTGCACGGCTCGAGCCGGCACCAGCCTGTGCAGCCTTTGCTGCTGCACCAGGGCTGCGGAGGGCCGACTGCCGCTTTGAGGCTTGGCCAGGGGACATGGGCTGTTCCCCTGAGTGTGCCGGTAGCTGGGCCGGGGCGTGGGGCAGGGGTACGCGTGCGAGCAGCTGGGGCTGGTGTGCCGACGCCTGCTGCTGCGCTTGCTGCCGCTGGGCCTGCTGCAGGTGCTGCTGCAGGTACGGAAGCTGCAGATGCGCCAGGTTCAGCAGGAGTCCCTGGCCCTGTGTGACGGGAACCATGCCAAGGCGGAGTCCCAGCACAGAGGCCCCTGTGGCTAGCCCTGCGCTTGGGCTGCTTGTCGCAACGGGCCGGGAGGCTCCCACAGATCCCGGAGGGCAAGCACGCGCCGTTGCTACTGCTGGCAAGACAGCAGCAACAGGCTGCTTTGCGAGGCATGCCCTCCCGGCCGCAGCGCCCGCCGTCGCGGCGTCTGCGGCCTGCGGACCAGGCGCGCTGCCCAGCTGTGCAGTGCTGATCTCACCGTCCAAGCCACTCCGGTGCATCAGGTTCAGCTGTTGAGCCAGACTAGCATCACCGCCGCCGTTGCGATGGCACAGGCCCGCCTTCACATCGCCGTTCGCCGCTTCGTTGTGGGCGCCGAACAGGGCGCCTGGGTCCAAGGCCAACTGCTCGCTGCATTGCTCCTCGACCAGGGAGCCCCTCCTCGTGCTGACCTCTGCGTCGTGGTCCTGTGGGAGTGGTGCCCCGCACTGCAGGCTGCCTGCACCGTTTGCCGCGGCGTCCGGCAGTGTGGTGGCGCCATGGTGCTCCGCGCTGCTGTGCGTGCTGTTGCTCTGTCCTCCTGCACCGCCTGGCAAGTGTGCCCCTGGGCCAGAGCAGCAGCCCAGTTTGTACGTATGTCCAAGGCCTACTTGGCTCGTGTGGCACTGGCCAGGAGCTCGCGCTACATCTGGTACAACCGTGCACGGCTGTGGGCGGTCGGTCTGCGTCATATGCTGAGGAGCTGTCAGCTCCGTGGCTCTTCGCTCTCCGCCCGGTGCCTAGGCCCGTGGCTTGGCGTCACGCCCTATCAGCCCTTAAGACGCGTACGTTGAGCTCGCAGTCTCTGGAAGTGGGGAAAACAGGGGGCACAGCGCCCATCACGGAACTGTGCGAGCCGGTCGCAGGTCAAACTCACGTGAAAGCAGCACCCAAATGCCTAGAGCTGCGTAATCTATATAGTTCAATTTGTAGACAACCTTTCTCTGGTCTTGTCGTCGGCTCGGTCAGAGGGCGGGGTCGTTCATTTTAGCGGTCCGCAGTGTTTCGTAGTCTGTGCGCGTAATTTATGTAGCTGTAAAAAGAATTGCTAGTTTGGTTATGAGTGTCGATGACTGTCTACAATAACGACTTGCGGCGATTTGGCGTGCCCTTTTTGTGAAAAGGACCCTCCGAAAGCTATGTCAGCAGGTATTCCACATGTCTTTTAGTACTTGCATAAACTCAGAAGCTGCCTGACGCACTTCTCGTGCGTTGTGTTTCGCGCCTCGACCACAGCCGGAAGTGTGCAGAAGGCCAGGCTAACAAGCCGCACATCAGCACATATTTGGTTGTTACCGCGTGTGCAAGTGTCTGCCAGTGGCTTCGTGCAACTTCGGTTTCGAGGGCGAGGCCCTCCCCTGTCGTGACACACTTGCCGCCACGTTCAACCACTCGAGTGCCCCTCCTACCACCACCGTAATGGCAACCTGAAGCACGAGAGGGGTGCGATGGCACCAACCTGGCAACAGCATGCCACTGTCATGGCTCTCACAGCGCAGCGCCGCAGCCCGGACACGTGTTCCGCACGCCAACCGACAACAAAGGAAGAGGCCAGGCCAGGTCAGGTCCCGTCAGGTCCCGTGCACTGCTCTGACACCTGCGATGCAAAATGCATGGCACTGCCTTTGGACCCCAAAATTCCACAAAAACCGAAGAAGACCATGCAGGGGTATCGTGCGCAGACGCCTCCCTCGTTTCGCCATCGCCCAACATTTCCTCTACAACACGGCCCACCGCCGCCAACCGCCGACCTCCTCAACCGCAACCTGCCGCAACCCTCCACACGCGCACGATTGCGTACGCCGTTGCTCAAAACCCACATCGCAAGTGCTCTTCCACGCTACCCCGAAACGTGTAAAGCCTCACCACGTCAACCCACGCCTTCTAACTCAATACCCAGCGGACAGCTGCGCCCGGGCGGTGGCCAGGTCCTCTGCCGGCACCACCGCCAGCAGCTCCGTCAGCTTGCCCTGCGCCGCCTTGAGCGCCCCGGAGGAGAAGGCGGCGTACTGCGCGTTCTGCGCGCCGCTGATGGACCGCTGCGGGATGGCGTCGAAGTACTGGTTGTAGTCCAGATCGCGCACGTAGCCGTACCTGCGGGGATAGGTGGTGTTCCAAGACGTCGGGGAGGGTTGGGTCAGCGTAGGGAAGGAGGGCCCGTGTGCATGTCCAGTAGCACATGCTTGTCGGCTAGGGCTGTGCGAGGGTGCGTGGATAACGAAGGTAAAGCACTCTCAAGCTGTAAGAGAGCGCGCAGGCTGCAGCACTCAGCAGCTTTGCGCCGGTGGAAACTATCAGGTCCGGCGCGAGCCCCTGGCGTACTGCGCTTATGGATACTACCGCAACGGAAAGCACAAAGAGAACATGCCGCGGCGCGCAGCAGCCCAGTTGCAACTCACAGGTCCGACGCCAGCCCCTGCACTTTGCTGGCGGTCTTGGCGTCCGGGGTGAGGGCGATGATGCTGTCCAGGGTCTGCAGGGGTTTAGGTAAGGTTGGCAAGGCCACCCCACGTTAGCACGGTGCCCAATCGGGCCGCAGGCGGACACAACATGAGGACAAAGACCCAATGAGGGCCGCAGTCGCTAGGTGGGGATGTACGTGCTTTGAGCTGCGGGCCCCACCTGGCGGAGGTTGTTGGGCGGGCCCTCGATGCGCCCCAGCGCCTGCCGCAGCTGGTCCCAGTCCGCGTCCTCGATGATAGCCTTGCAGTCGTCCAGCAGAGACTGGGCATGGGAAGCAGGGGAGGGGAGGGGGAGCGGGAGAGCCAATCGACAGGGGATTCAACATCTGTTGGATCACCAGCTGGTGGACCGAGCAAACTGCGACCTGGCCTTCAGGAGTTGCGCCCAGGACTGGTGGCAGTGTGGACGGCGTGCCGCCTCCTTGGCTATGCAAGGGCGCGGAGAGGGGCGGCCGCCAGGGCCGTGGCGCTAGTGCATCTCAACCCCAGCCGCTTCCACACGCCCACCCTCTTCCGTCGATCGAATGTCCATGTCTAGGTCGAGTAACACTCGAGACCACGCAGCATGATGTGCCGAATGCTTGGCTGCCGTATGCATGGCTGCCATCCGCAGCACCCAATAAGGGCCCATGGCCCCCACCCGCTGTCGCGCCGCCCCCGCCCCACCTGCACCCTCAGCAGTGACACCAGGTAGAAGTACATGGGCTTGGGCGGCTTGGGCCGCAGCGCCTCCGTGGGCACCAGCGCGAAGGCGCCCAGGCCAGCAGTCAGCAGCCCGCCGATCAGCAGGCGGCGCTGCGGGGGAAGGTGGAATGCGGCCGGGGGTTAGGGATCGAGAGACGGTCACTGTGGCGATGGCCATTGCGGGCTGTACGGATGCTTGCATGGGCCAGAACGCTAGACCGGTCAGACGCTTGGACTCCGAGCTGGTTACGCCTGGGGTATCGATGCTCTATCAGCATCGTTTCGCCAGGTCCGGAAGCCCCCACTCCCCACACTCCCACCTGCACGGTGGCCTTCGCCTCGGGATCCTCCGGTTCCGATGTGCTGGCCTCCCCCACGCCGCTGCCTGTGAAGAACTCAACGTCCTTTTCGCTGAGCCACGACGCCCTCTGGCCCGCTGTGGGGCATGTGGAGCACAGGGTCGAAGGAGTAAAGCGTGCTGTCAGCACCCCAGGCTACCGTTGCCCCCCCTATGCTCGAGGCCGGAGGCGGGGTTGGAGCTCCCATGCAGGCCCGAGAAATTTCACCCGCTCCAGAGCAACGTCAGTGAGGATGACGGCCCCTAACGAGCTGCCCGGGTTTCAGAGCAGCAGCGGCACGGACTGCGTCACGAGGAACCAGCACGGCACCCCCGCTACCCGTGGCCATGCGTGCTTCTGCCCCTTGCCCTTGAACTCACAGGAGAAGAGTGTTTCCCGGTTATCCGTGGAGTCGATGCGTACAGGGCGGGTCTTCTCCTCCACCACATCCTTTCCCGCCTGCACAGTCGGGTGTGGCGGGCACCAGTCAGGTGGCGCCTGCTGATGCACTGCCTCGCTCTCCCCACGGAGTACGAACGCATTGCAGCGCGAAACCTGGACCTCATCATGCCCTATGGCGTTCGTGCTCTGTTTTCCAGGCCACGGCACGCGCGAGCCTTGCGACCAGAGTACTACCACCACACATCGTCAGCCCTTGCCTGAGCTGCGGCCAGCTCTGCCCTAAGGCGAGCAGCTTCCTCTTCAGCTGCTTTCAAGCGGGCGAGGACATCCTCCCCAAGAGGCGAGCCACTGCCGCTGGCCCGGGCAGCGATGCGCGAGTGCACGATGCCCGCTGGGCGCCTTCCGGTGAAACCGAACGCTTGACGACCACCTCTTAGAGGGCAAGCGTGCAGCTGCATTTGGTGCGGTTGTCCCGGAGAGCGAGGAAGACAGCAACGGGGAGGTGGAGGTTGCAGGTTGCAAGGGAGGTCGTTTGTGCGCAACGCGGGAGGGTGAGCGAGTCTGAGTATTACAGTTCTATGCTGCAAGACATAAATGCCAGTGCATATGTGCCCGCCGGATACAGGAAGCGTCCGCTGTCAACAGTGTTGGGATGGTGTGACAGGGACCATTCATGCACTGCCAGTTTTGGTTTTCAGTGGGCGCTTGAAGCGTATACTATGTACATCTAATCCCCTTTGTACTATAGGAACGGGCACCCGCATGCTTTTTGCGTCCTTTGCTTCTGCTTCCATCGGATTCGGTCGCTCGAGTAACACCCTTCTGCGCGCGACCCAGGTTGCCCTTCAACTGATTTGTGATCAAAGTTTATTGTATTGCGCTCCTGGGTCTGAACCCGCAAGCAGAAGGATGGCGACGTGCGGTAAAGTCACAAGAGACTGGACTGCCCCGGCGGCCGGGCCGCCAGCTCCGTTGATGATTTACAACAGTTTTGTTGATGAAAAGGTCCCGTTTGTACCGGCCGCTGGTCCCGATAGCAAGCAGATCACTTGGTACGCGTGCGGGCCCACCGTTTACGACGTCGCTCATATGGGACACGCACGCAACTATCTCACATTCGACATCGTGAGGCGTATCCTTGAGGACTACTTCGGCTATAACATCCTCATGGTGATGAACGTAACGGACGTGGACGATAAAATCATCCTCCGCGCCCGGCGCAACTACCTCCTGTCCCAGTACAAGGGCTCGGGAAAGAGCCCCCAGGAGGTGGGCTGGACCCCTCTTGCCACTGGCACTAGACACTATCTAGGCCAGCAGTTGCAGCATGAAGGCGGGCACACCTGCCTGCTGGTAGCAGGGCGGCAGGGCCGTGGACCCTGGGAGCAGAGCAGCTCTGGCGCTGAGCCCTTGGGTTCTCGATACCTATCATGGGTGAAGGACCACGGCAGCGGCCGACCCACCTGTATCGCCGAGCGCTACCCACGCAGCATAGCCAGGGGAGACAGGGTGACACGTGGCGCCTTGCGGGCTTTGGGACCGGGGCTTCAAGCCACGTGCGGTGCATCACCCACGCACAGCACCACTCACGGCACAGGCCCCACAGGCAGCTGCAGCAGGCCTGGGGGCCGCCCTACCAAGGGGTACAGGAACTCAACGCCTTGTTTATAAAGACGGCACCCAAGAGGGCAAGCGCACGCCCTTGACGCCCATCGTGCTTTTCAACCCGCGTTCCTCCCCGCGTCGCCTCCCCCCTCACGCCGTCCTCTTCCCCCACCGACCATCCCCTCCCTCCCCAGGTGAAGGAATTTGCGCACGCCTCGCTGACCGCCGCGCTGGCCAAGCAGCAGGCCAAGGTGCAGGAGGTGCAGCAGCAGGCGGCGGACGCGGCGGCGGAGCTGCAGGTGGGCAGGGGGGGCGTGGGGAGCTGCGCGCAGGACCTCGGGTCTCGTTTGAGAACCGCTGGGTGACAAGGCGTGCTGGCAGGACCGCCATCTTAGGGATGCACTCCGTGGCAAGGGCCGCACAGGGGTCACAGGCCTGCGCCGGACCTGCAGCGCCTACAGCAGCAGCTGCTGCACGCGGAGGGAGTCCCGATGTTGGTCTCAACGTTAGTAACCAGTTGATAACCACTTGGTGTGGGATGGCAACGTGCGCGGCGTTGGTGTGTCGACCTGTGTCTGGCCGCGACCTGCCAGGGCGCCTGCGAGGCCCAGCGTGGGGGGCTGTCGCGCAAGGTGACGGAGCTGGAGGCGGCGGTCAAGGGCGAGGAGCTCAAGGGGCGCAAGGTGGCGGACGCGCTGGCGGAGCTGGGGGCGCTGGCGCTGGGGG